>OEIV010001139.1_pt1 | contig 12798 bp, 10 predicted proteins | sample 1539231 | NCBI WGS metagenome assembly OEIV01 (sample SAMN03794762, study PRJEB22550) | activated sludge metagenome | feature: wastewater treatment plant; material: activated sludge; isolation source: Wastewater treatment plant of a petroleum refinery complex | place: Argentina: Buenos Aires ...
AATGACGGGTAATTGCCGTCATCGCGAGCGAAGCGTGGCGATCCAGTGACGGCGCTTGCCGGGGGCGCGGCGGTGGGGGTGGATGCGGCGGTGGCGGCAGACGCGGCGGCGGCAGACGCGCCGGGCTGGATTGCCGCGTCGCCTTCGGCTCCTCGCAATGACGGGGTGGGGGTGGAGGCGGCATCAGCCCCATCCAGCAACTGCAAAAAGCGCGCCACCACGTCATCCACATGCACCAGCGTCAGCGGCGCCGCCGGGTCGTTGACCTGGATGGGCAGGCCGCGCGCCGTGTTGTGGCAGAAGGTGGCCACGGCCGAGTTGTAGTGGGGCCGCGCCCACTTGCCAAACACATTGGGCAGGCGGAACACGTGCACCGGCACCGCGTGTTCGCGTTGCAGCGCAAACAGTGCGTCTTCGGCCGCGCGCTTGCTGCGGCCGTAGGGGTTGTCCAGCGCGGCCTGGGTGGACGAGGTATAGACCACCGGCACCCGCCGGCCCCGCGCCGCCAGCGCGTCGCACAGCGCCTGCGTCAGGTCGGCGTTGCCGGTGGTGAACTCTGTCGGGTCCTGCGGGCGGTTGACGCCCGCCAGGTGAAACACCCAGTCCACGCCCTGCAACAGCGCGGGCAGCTCGGCCAGCGTGTTGGCGCGGGTGAAGCGGCGCACCGCCACGTCGGCCCGCTCGGCCAGGTGCAGTTGCAGGTTTTGGCCGACAAAGCCGTCGGCGCCGGTGATCAGGACAGTGGTTTTCATTCTATGGTTTTGATAGCTGCTTGCGCTTGATGGTAGAGCGCTGCAGGCACTTTTTACTGATGATATACATGCCGCAGAGGCCCCTCACCCCTCCCTCTCCCCAAAGGGGCGAGGGCGATCGGTTGCGCCGGTTTTTTACTCCCTCTCCCTCTGGGAGAGGGTGGGGGTGAGGGCTGGCGGCTTGATCGGCGACGGCGCCCAGCCCAGCGTCATCGCGAGGCCGCAGGCCGTGGCGATCCAGTGCGGCGCCTGTCGGAGACGCGGCACACGCGATCAAACGCCGACACTGGGTCGGTGCAAGCTACGGCCGAAATGACTGCCCCCACTCAGGCAATCGCCTGGATGCCGCTCTTTTCTACAACGGTCAGCAAGCGCAAGGCGGGGCCACCAGGCTTTTTGACGCCACGCTCCCAGTCGGAGATGAGGTTCTTGCTCACGTTCAGATAGAGCGCAAAGACCGGCTGCGACAGGTGCTCGCGTTCGCGCAAGGCCCTGATGCGCTCGGGAGGCATGGGCTCCACACGCGTCAGGCAGGCCTCGTCGAACTCCCGCATGGTCTGCCGGTCAATGGCGCCCACGCCGTGCAGCGCCTCCATGGTTTCGTGGATGGCCGCGAACGCGTCACCTCGGTATTTTTTTGTCATTCATGCAACTCCGTAAATTGCCCCTTACCGATCAACACGGCCAGTTGCTCGTCTGACAAACCCAACACGTAGCCTGCGGCCTTCCTGAACTGGGCCTCTTCTTCCTTGCCGATGTTGCCGCGGTCACTCTTGGCAAACCCATAGATGAAAAAAGCGCGCTGCCCCGCGCGATAGAAAACCACGGTGCGGAACCCACCCGACTTACCCTGGCCTGGCCGAGCCACACGCTGCTTGATGACGCCACCGCCAAGGTCAGCATCAATCAAGCCCTGCTCGGCCCGTTCGACGGCCCGAGCAAGCGCCTGGCCCGACAGGTTCTGTTTGCGAACAAACCGCTCGAACCAAGCGTTCTTGAAAATTCGCATGGTGCTGCGCCTTGGTCTTTTATATCACACTTAGTGTTATGAAAAAGACGGCTTCTCAACCGCCCTGCCGAACACGAGGCGCACACCCTGCACCCGTCATTGGGAGGCGCCGCAGGCGCCGTGGCAATCCAGTGCGGCCCGTCCATCACCTTCCGCCGCGCCCACGGCCCACGCCTGCTGGATGGCCACGGTCGGCGCGCAAACCTCACCCATCCTCCGCCACCGCCGCCTCGCCCCGTGCGATGCGCTGCATGAAGTCCAGCTTCAGCAGCAACGCCTTCATGCCGGCCACGTCCAGCCGCGTGGTGTTGTGGCTGTTGTAGTCCTCGCCGTGCGCGGTCTGCGTCAGGCGGGCCTCGCCCTGCTCGACGAACTTGGCGTAGTTCAAATCGCGCCCGTCGGGCGGCACGCGGTAGTAGTCGCCCAGGTCTTCGGCCGTGGCCATCTCCTCGCGGCCCAGCAGGGCCTCGTACAGCTTCTCGCCATGGCGCGTGCCCATCACGCGCACCGGGTGGTCGGGGCGGCCCATCACCTGCGCAATGGCCTGCGCCAGCACCTGCACCGTGGCGGCCGGCGCCTTCTGCACAAAAATGTCGCCGTTGTTGCCATGCTCAAAGGCATACAGCACCAAATCCACCGCGTCGGCCAGCGTCATCATGAAGCGCGTCATCGTCGGGTCGGTGATGGTGATGGGCTGGCCGGCCAGCACCTGCTGCACAAACAGCGGAATCACCGACCCGCGCGAGGCCATCACGTTGCCGTAGCGCGTGCCGCAAATCACCGTGCCCGTGCCGTCCAGGTTGCGGCTGGCGGCCACCATCACCTTTTCCATCATCGCCTTGCTGATGCCCATGGCGTTGATGGGATACACCGCCTTGTCGGTGCTCAGGCACACCACGCGCTTGACACCGGCGGTAATCGCGGCTTCCAGCACGTTCTCGGTGCCCATCACGTTGGTGCGCACCGCCTGCATGGGGTGAAATTCGCACGAGGGCACCTGCTTGAGCGCCGCCGCATGAAACACATAGTCCACCCCGCGCATCGTCTGCGCCACGCTGCGCGCATCGCGCACATCGCCAATGTAGAACTTGAGCTTGGCGCTGCCATAGCGCTTGCGCATGTCGTCCTGCTTCTTCTCGTCGCGGCTGAAGATGCGGATTTCGGCGATGTCCGACTTCAAAAAGCGTTTTAGGACAGCGTTGCCGAAGGAGCCGGTGCCGCCGGTGATCAGCAGTGTCTTGGATGAAAAATCAATGCTCATGCGCAGAATCCAGGTTCATGAAAAGTCGTCGGTTTTGCTCCACCGCCTCATCGTTGCCGATGTTGGCCAGCGCCCAGGCGCGAATTTCGTGCCGCCATGCGTCGTAGTCGGCCGCAGGCATGCGGCTGCAGCTTTCAATGGCGGCCACAAATTGCTCTGGCTGCGTCAATGGAATGTCCCAACCCAGTTTTTGCTGCGCCAGGTCACGCCAGGGTGTGGTGTCGGCAATCAGCACAGGCAAGCCGCAGCCCAGCGCCTCGGCAATCACATGGCCAAAGTTCTCGCCCAGCGTGGGCAGGTAAAACAAGTCATAGCGCGCCATCGTCTCGGGCACCTGAGCGGGGTACAAGGCGCCACAGTAGTTGAACTGCACATGCGCAGGCAATTGGCTGGCCGCTTCCTGGCAACTAGTCCAATACGCCCCGTCTTCTGCCGGTCCGTATACATCGAACACCATCGGGCACGGCACCTGCTGCAGCATTTGAATGGCGCCCAGCAGGTTCTTCTTGGGCGAGATGCGCGAGACGAACAGCAGGCGCAGGGGAGCATTGGCCTGCCTCGCTTGCATCGTCAATTCGGGCGGCGGGCAGGCAATATCAACAGCGACCCGAATCCGGGCCTTGTCACCCATAACGCGGCGAATGTCCTCGGCTTCGTGTTCGGTGGAGGCGTGCCAGATGACGCCCCGGTACAGCCCCAAAGCCTTGGCCAACCGAATAAACACCCATTTTTTACGGGATTTCAGAGCTAGCGCCCCTCGCGAAAACTCGCCTCGAGGGCCGACGATGACAGTCTTGTCGCACTTGAGCACACGCCAGAAAATAAACGGCAAGATGCTGAAACGGAAGGAAAAAAAGCTGTTCAGGTGAAGAAAATTCCCATCAAATTGCCAAATGATTGCCCATAATTTGCGCAGCCAACCAATACCGGGCGAAGCGTAGTAAATTCGCGCTCTACCCACCTGTTGCCAGTGATTGGCGTCGATGTCCGAATACGCGCTGGCATCCCCCAGATCGCGGTCTGCGGTGACCAGAAAAAATTCAATCTCCTGGCCCAATATATCGAACATATTGGAGATCGTACGAATAGGACCGCCACCCTTGTAGCCGGGAAGATAGAAATAGGAAAAAACCAAAACTATATTTTTATTGCGGCGTCGCATAAAAAGCTCGAGTCACAATTTCCCTAGTAATCACGGCCCAATTCGCGTTTTCGCTGATCCACTGCAGCCGCACCGACCTTTTCTTCTCAAAATCAGGGGCTTGCAATGCACATTGCATCGCATCACCCAAATTCGACAAATCGTCGTCAATTGAAACACAACCATGCAAAATATCTGATGGTAACCCATCAAATTTATTAATGAAAACATTCCCAGGTGCGCACATTATATTAAATAATTTCGAAGGAAAAAAATAACCCGCTTCGATGTTTTTAGAAAATCTTAGGCAAAAATTAATTGCGGCAATCGATTGCCACTTAGTAACCTCAGCCTCTTCGAGAAATCCATGAAATATAATTCTTGGATTGTGTGTCGCAAATTTTTTTATTTTCGGAACACAAGAACCTTTGCCAAATATATGAAGATCAACTGGATATTGAAGCAAACACCAATGCTCAACCAGCAAGTCAATACCATTATATGGCTCCAAAGCTCCCGCAAAAACAGCGAATGGTTTGACATTATTGTCATGTGCAGCGAGCAGCGCTCTACTTTGCCTGGTCAGACCACCCCGAAATATCATCGCGCGACCCTTATCAAAGCCAAAATCTTCGACGATTTTTGACGAAACCGGAATAACTAAATCCAATGAGTTCGCCAACCTCATAACCAGTTTATTCCGCCAAAACGCAAACCACCGCCCAGATTCTGTATTTATATCTTGAATTATCGCAACCACATACGCAGCAGGACGAATTTTTTTGTACGCGAATAAACTCGCTATTTCACAAAAATTTATATTATATTTCACCACCAATATTGGCCGAAGAGTAAGCAGGAATTTAAATAATTTCACGGAAAATATTAATTGTTTAATAATCGGAAAATTTAAATATCCAAAATAGATCGTAGCACCCTTGCAAATCATTGACCAATAAATTGGCCCATACGGCCAGCGTTTCAAAGGCTTAAAAACCAAAGCATTAAAAATCATCTCATGATGCTCAGCTTCCTCCTTCAGGTTTTCGCAGATTTCAATCTGCACTTGATTTCCGGCGGCCGAACTTGCGTGGGAGGCGAGGTCACCATCTAAATCAAAAGCACCAACAAATATGAGGCGATTTTTTTTTGTCATCGGAAAATGTAAAAAACCAGTCAGCTTGCGTACCTAATCATGTCGTAATAAATATCTCTTCATGTGATATTTAATATGCATTTTATATTATATATTTACTATATTTTCCCACTTTTAGCAGACTTGAAATTTAAGGACTGAGCAAGTGGATATAAAATCAGATACGTTGCAAACAATCTGTAGTCGTCAATCAACGAATTCACTAAAAAAGGAATCAGTGCAACTATAAATATTAGAATGCCGCCACTCCGGGGCAACATCAATATAATCAAGAACGGCAAAGAGAGCAAGCCATAAGAAAAATTCCAACGAATTAAATCGGAATGAGGACGAAATAGTAGCCCATTCATTGTTATTTCATAACCAATCCCTATTGGCAAGAAGTTCAAATTTTCAAACATATACTTATATTTGTCCATCCGCCCCCCGCCGAAATCATCCTCCGAGTCCATTCTAGCCGAATAGTTGTCGGCCACTTCAATAAGCGTACTCCCAAACTCTTGCCAGATGATCGCTGAAACAAATATCAATAAAGCGACCAATGTTAATCCTTCGGCTACTCCAAGTCTCTTCATCCGAATGACATCTAAACAAAAAGCCAACAAGATCATGAACGTCCCTAAAATTGCACCGCGAGATTGAGTAGCATAAATAGAAACAAATCCAATTATCGAAACAAGCGCTAGCCATTTAACATTCCGCTCTATTTTTATATAAAATGCCGCGCACATGGCAATCAAATAACCTGCGGAATTCGGATCACTAAATATAAATGGAAATCTCATATTTGAGATATTTTTTGATAGGAACTCTTCTGTTTCCCTAAAAAAGCCACCTACAATAAACTCATAGTTAACCGGACGAAACGTAAAAGCTATCAGAAAGATAAATACCCAGATAAAAAAAGCGCGCAGAAGTAAGGTAATCTTCTCGGGTTCAATGGCGCGTTGTTTAAAATAAAAATAATAGCCAAACATCGATATCAACTGCAATCCGCGCTTCAAATTATCCAGCATTACACCTTGGGATTGTTGAAGTGCACCGTTTGCAACGCTTAAAAAAACAAATAGACTTAGTAAAAAAAAGGCGATTAAATTTGTTTTTCTATGCTTGTTCTTATCTATTAATACAAGCACAAGGATAGGCAATAGGCTGATGGGTATTGCTAACCCTGGCAGTCTCGGCAAAGCAAGCAAATCGATCAATGAAAGAATAAGTAATTTATTTTTTTTTATCGCAATCATGATCGCCGAACCTAATATTATATGGATTTAATTTGACCAAGAACACTCAAAACAATGGGCATGCACACGAGTCCGGCGATTGAAATTTCTTGAAATTAACGAAAATTCCCTAAGAATTTCAAAAGAAGGGCTTTATGCCATTTCCACTATTTAGTTTAGTGGTAGCAATTTTTAATGTCAATGTTTTTAGGGATGACAAAAAATTAAAAACTAACCCGAAAATGAACATCAAAATGCGACGAAAAACTCGTGAACCGATAAGACGTTTTTGCCTGCCAAATGAAATTGGACACTAAGCAGAAATATTCATCACTTTCCCCAAAGACCGATTAATGAGATTTTTCTCTTCATAGCTTTAAAATATAGGATCATCGCGCACAAAAACATATCTTTTTTATTGGACGATCGCATCTCATATAAATATCTTTTAAATCGATTCACATACGTAGAGCTCGGCTGGGCACAGGAAATTGTCGTATCATATAAAAAAATATCATCTCCAGCCACTTCAAATTGAATATTAAATTCAATAGGTCGAAGTTTTAGCCCATACGATTTAATAATTTTTTCGTTTCGCATCTCGACAGATAGACGGTAACGTTTACGTTCGGGCTTGTTCCCAAAGAGACTAATATCGATGTCTTCAATATTTATACCAGCGATATTTTTCGAGAATTTATATTCATAGAAGGCATCATATTGAATCCCCTCCGCAAGCAGCGGAAAATTGTAATTTTCTTTCGCTTTTAACAGAATTGGAACTTGATATGTCGTACTTTCCAATGCGTGCTCACCTTGATCGGAAAAGTTTGTCGATAGCGAAACACGTGGATGTACAAAATAACGATTAGTTTCGACTAGATAGGCATTGTGATACTTAAGCCACGATTTTTCTGACCAATTTGTGACATCGAGGGGTAGGCCATCCATAACAAGATCCCGTGAGTTCTTGTTGACCAACCAAATTCTAAAGTCGCACCACGCTTCGCGGTACCATATTTGCCCCCAAGACGATGCGACTTGCATGAAATACACATCCGTTCCATCATCTATCGGTTGAAATGGTCGATCTACATATTGATTCCAAGAATTTCCATATAAAGAAATTCCGGCAATCTTTGGGTCCAATTGATATCTACATAGTGCTTGCTTTGCAAATGAATAAAATCCTGGAGATGCAAATATATCATCCTCGAAGACACAGATACCCCGGTATTGATCCGTTAAATCTCCGCAAGTCAATACATGTTCACGCAGTCCTAAATTGGCTTCATGTTTAATTAAGATTTTTTTACCGTAAGGCCAATTTACTGCATCAGCAATTTCATAAACATCCGTCCTCCCACTGTAGTCGATACTGATTATCAAATCGACCTCATCCCCTTGGTAATCAGCGATAAGTAAAGAACTCATTAGCCTTTTTAGGCTCTCCGGCCGATTATACGCAATGACTACAATCGAAATTTCCGCCATTTCGAACAATCTTTCAATTTTATTTTTTATGCCTTGGCACACCTCGTAATTCAACTATCAAGGTGTCAACAGGCGGATCCTAAGGAGTAATTAAATCCCTTAGATCGATTGAAAAAAAACACTCCCCTCGGAAGAATCGAGGGGAGTCAAAATGAAATAAAAGTTATCTCTGCAATCACTTGCGCATCTCTGGCTATTTCGACGCAATTTATGAGCCCCCCAACGATATCAGGGCGAAATTTATAGAAAGACATATTTTATCATTGGCATGTCACCCGATTTCCTTCAAAGGCAGACTGGGGCTATTTTATAAAGACAAAAAATATATGATACGGGTTCTCTGTCACGCGATAGGTTTTTTCAAGCTTTAGAGGGGCAGAACTCGAAAATTCATTGATGATTTTTTCCAATGAATATCCTTTCTTATTTATTTCCCAATAATGCTCCCCATCAAACACGTGTTGAGGCGCCACCAAACGTGGCTTAGGAATTAGAAAATCTATCAATCCAATCATCGGTATGTGAATTGATACTGGCCAACGGGTAGCAGCATCTGGTAATGAGATCACGATCGCCTTCTTAGCTACTCGTGCCATCTCGCTAAAGGCCATTTTGCTTTTTTCAAAAGGAAGATGTTCGAGCACTTGAAACGCACAAACAACATCGTATGCGCTGTCCTCAAAGGGCATCGTGAACACCGATGCAATATGATCAGGTTCCAGATTCGGATCGATATCTAACGTTTCGACGGCTACCCCTAATGCAAGCGCCGTTACTTTAAAGAGGCCCGGCCCTGGTCCAATTTCCAGGACTCGATTCGGTTCGAGCCTGATCACCTCATCCAGTTGATGCCACATGCTCGCCCACCGAGGTTTATGGACATACTTTCGAAACTCGTAGTGCGATCTATCAACCTGTCTTTGCATGAACACTCCACCTCTCAGATTCAAATATGATCCACAATATCATGACAACGTAAGACAAAACACCAAATATTGAGAATAATGCCACAGCCATGATGGCGCTGCCAAAGAAATAAAAACCCACATATAATCCAAATACCTTTAGTCCAGCACTAAATAATTCATACAATAGCAAGCCACGCTGAGCACCAATCACCGGAACCACTGCGACGGCCGGCTTATTGATAAAATTAAAAAGAAAGAAAAAAGCCAGCCAACGAGCATATTCACCCGCGGCCGCCCAATCAGCACCGAATACAATCGAGAAAATTTCGGGGCCAAAGAATATAACTAGGCCAAATGGTACCAGGCCTATTCCCAGCAATGTGACTGTCACTTTAATAATATGATGTTGAATATTTTCACCGACATCGGCCGCATGAGTTATGCGTGGATAAAATACATCGCTTACTGCTTTGCCGATCAAATTACTAGGCATTCCCATTACCATCTGAGCCAATGCGTAGAATCCCGCGATGGTAGGTCCGAATAAGGTGGCCAATATGATTATCGGAAGGCTTTGCGATAGAGCATTGATAACGTTTTGCGGCGCGCGGTAAAGTGGAAAATCACGATGGAGATAAGCGAGTTCTTTTAATGAAACATTATTTTTTTTATAAATTGAGAGACGTTTTATATGGCACCGCTTACGTGCACCGAAGAATAACAAGGCGGCATGAAGCGAGCCACCTATTACAGTAATTGCAATAAGAATGGTGTTAACCGGATAAATCCATCCAAATCCGCTCTTTGCAACATTGATAATTAGCGAACTTACGATAGCTGTATGCGATATAACCGTAAATTCTTTCTTGCGTATTAACCATTGATGTGTAATTTGCACCCATGCAGCGAAGAACATCGAGGCAGGAACCAAAATTAGATATTTTGCGATGGTTTTTGCACCGAGCATGGCTGCCAGCCCATCTCCACCATAAATGATGAGAATTGCGATCAACAGTGAGATCACAAAAGCTACGATGAATGACAAGTGAACCAACTGTAGTGCATCGCCGTCATCACGCGGCAACACAATGGCGATGGGGTAAGCCAATGCAGCAACTGGCGCCACAACCGCGACGATAGCCGTAAAAATACCAAACTGACCAAAAACCTCTGGCCCGAAAATTCGTGCAATCAGTGGAGAAAAGGCCATTGTGATAGCCTGTGCACCCGCCGTCCCGAGCGCAACCAGAGCCACATTACGAACAAACGAACTATGTAATATCCTCTGCAGGGCGGCTCGCGTCCGGCAAATAGCGCTGCCAACCAACGGGATAGAAATGCCTTCGCCTTCATTTTTCATTTAATTGTTGCCAAAAAGATCGCGGGTGTAAACCTTGTCTTGAACATCAGCCAAGGCGCTGGTTTGCCTGTTGGCAATGATGATGTCGGCCTGTGCCTTAAAAACAGAAAGATCTGATACCAACGGGGAATTGAAGAAGTGCTCACCTTGCATGGCCGGCTCATAAACAATCGCGTGAACGCCTTTGGCTTTCAACCGCTTCATAATGCCCTGCACACTGCTGAAGCGCCAATTGTCGCTCCCGGCCTTCATCACCAAGCGGTAAATACCCACAGTTTTTGGTTTTCGGCTCAGGATGTCTTCGGCAATGAAGTCTTTTCGAGTGCTATTGGCATCCACAATGGCTTGGATAAGCGATTGAGGAACGTTGTTGTAGTTCGCCAATAGCTGTTTGGTGTCTTTGGGCAGGCAGTAGCCTCCATAGCCAAAACTTGGATTGTTATAGTGCTGGCCTATCCGCGGGTCCAGGCAGACTCCATCAATGATCTGCTGAGTATCCAGCCCATGGGTTGCGGCGAAGGTATCCAGCTCATTGAAGAAGGCCACGCGCATGGCGAGGTAGGTGTTGGCAAACAGCTTGATGGCCTCGGCCTCGGTGCTGTCGGTGAACAACACGGGGGCGTCCTTTTTCAGAGCACCTTCCAGCAGCAGGTTGGCAAAGGCGCGGGCACGGTCGGACTTTTCGCCCACGACGATGCGGCTGGGGTGCAGGTTGTCGTGCAGGGCCTTGCCTTCGCGCAGGAATTCGGGGCAGAAGATAAGCTGGTCGGTATGGAGCTGCGCGCGCGTTGCGGCGGTAAAGCCCACAGGTACGGTGGACTTGATGACCATGACCGCTTGCGGGGCGATTTGCAGCACGCTGCGGATGACGGATTCGACGCTGGCGGTGTTGAAGTAGTTGGTGACCGGGTCGTAGTCGGTGGGGGTGGCAATGACGACGAAGTCGGCGCCTTCATAGGCCTCGCGAGGGTCGAGCGTGGCGCGCAAGTTGAGGGGTTTGTAGGCAAAGAAGCGCTCGATGTCGGTGTCTTCGATGGGCGAGTGGCGGCGGTTGATTTGATCGACCTTGGCGGCGTCGATGTCGAGCGCGACCACATCGTGATGCTGTGCCAGCAGGGTGGCCATGGACAGGCCGACGTAGCCGGTTCCGGCGATGGCGATTTTCATGCTTTTGTTTTGATAGCTGGTGACGCTTGCTGGGCGAGCGACAAAGGTTGATTGCTTGGCTTGATTGTGGGTTCGTGGATGCGCCGCACTGGATTGCCGCGTCGGCTGCGCCTCCTCGCAATGACGGGTGGGGGTTGGTACGTGACACAGCCATGACGGAAAGCGTGACCATGGCGCGTCACAACCGCCCATCCGCTGCCCCCAGCGGCAGGATGCTTTTGACGTCGAACAGCACGGCGCCGCTTTGGCCCAGGGCCTTGATGCCGGCCTCGCCCAGCGCCACGAACTGCTTGGTGGCCGACGGCCAGGATGATGGCGGCGTATTGGCCGGAGGTGGGCAGCTCGGGCAGGCAGCGCAGGCCGTATTCACGCTGGGCCTCGCGCGGGTCGATCCAGGGGTCGTACACGTCGACCTGGGTGTTGTAGCCCTGCAGGGTGCGCACGATGTCGACCGCCTTGGTGTTGCGCAGGTCGGGGCAGTTTTCTTTGAAGGTCAGGCCCAGCACCAGCACCTTGCCGCCCAGCACGGGCAGGCCCTTGCGCAGCATGAGCTTGACGGTTTCGTCGGCCACGTGGGCGGCCATGCTGTCGTTAAGGCGGCGGCCAGCCAGGATGATTTCGGGGTGGTAGCCGACCTCTTGCGCCTTGTGCGTCAGGTAATACGGATCGACGCCGATGCAGTGGCCACCCACCAGGCCGGGGCGAAAGGGCAGAAAGTTCCATTTGGTGCCGGCGGCTTGCAGCACCTCCAGGGTGTCGATGCCCAGCTTGTGGAAGATCAGGCTGAGCTCGTTCATCAGGGCGATGTTGATGTCGCGCTGGGTGTTTTCGATCACCTTGGCGGCCTCGGCCACGCGGATGCTGCTGGCTTGGTGCGTGCCGGCGGTGATGATCTGCGCGTAGAGGGCGTTGACGGCCTGGGCCACGGCGGGCGTGCTGCCGCTGGTGACCTTCTTGATGCTGGGCAGGCGGTGGTCCTTGTCGCCGGGGTTGATGCGCTCGGGGCTGTAGCCGCAGAAGAAGTCGCGGTTGAAGGTCAGGCCGCTGGCGCGTTCGAGCTCGGGCACGCAGACTTCCTCGGTGGCGCCGGGGTAGACGGTGGATTCGTAGATGACCACGTCGCCGGGCTTGAGGGCGGCGCCGACGGTTTGGCTGGCCTTGATGAGGGGCGTCAGGTCAGGCCGGTTGGCGGCGTCGACCGGGGTGGGGACGGTGACGATGAAGACTTGGCAGGCTTTCAGGGCGGCCGGGTCGTGGCTGAAGCGCAGGTGGGCGGCGGCGCGCAGCTCGCCCGCGCCGCATTCCAGCGTGTGGGCGTGGCCGCCCT
>OEIV010001140.1_pt1 | contig 12790 bp, 13 predicted proteins | sample 1539231 | NCBI WGS metagenome assembly OEIV01 (sample SAMN03794762, study PRJEB22550) | activated sludge metagenome | feature: wastewater treatment plant; material: activated sludge; isolation source: Wastewater treatment plant of a petroleum refinery complex | place: Argentina: Buenos Aires ...
TTGGGATGCAGATTCTCCAATAAGCGATGGTGAAGTTGGAATTTGCGGTGTTGCGATTTCTTCACTTCAGGATATGGAAATTCTTTTTGATAAAATTCCTTTAGACAAAGTCTCTACATCGATGACAATTAATTCACCTGCTGCGATGATATTTGCATTTTATCTTGCTGTTGCGCAAAAGCAGGGAGTTGATTTTAAAAATTTACGGCACACTTCAGAACGATATTTTAAAAGAGTACATCGCACAAAAGGAATTCATATATCCGCCAACTCCTTCAATGAGAATTATTGTTGATATGATCGAGTACTGTAAGAATGAAGTTCCGCAGTGGAATCCTGTTTCAGTGAGCGGTTATCACATTCGTGAGGCAGGTTCAACATCAGTGCAGGAACTTGCTTATACACTTGCAGATGGATTTGCGTATATCGAAGCTTGTATCGAAAGAGGAATGGATGTTGATGAATTTGCTCCGCGCATTTCTTTCTTTTTTAATTCGCACTTAGATTTTTTTGAAGAGATTGCAAAATTCAGAGCAGCTAGAAAAATTTATGCAAAACGTATGAAAGAAAAATACGGTGCAAAAAATCCACGTTCCTGGTGGTTAAGATTTCATACGCAAACTGCCGGTTGTACTTTAACAGCACAACAGCCCGAGAATAATATAATAAGAACAGCATTCCAGGCATTAGCAGGAGTGCTTGGCGGAACCCAATCACTTCACACAAATTCTATGGATGAAACATTAGCATTGCCAAGTGAAAAAGCAGTTAAGATTGCTTTAAGAACCCAGCAGCTGATTGCTTACGAAACCGGAGTAATAAACTCTGTTGATCCTTTAGGTGGTAGTTATTTTGTAGAAGCTTTAACTGATAAAATGGAGAAAGAAGCAAATGCGATATTTGATCAGATAGATTCTCTTGGCGGAGTTGTTGCAGCGATTGAAACCGGATATTTCCAGAAAGAAATTGCAGACGCTGCCTATCGTTATCAAAAGGAAGTTGAGAGAAAAGAAAAGTTTATTGTAGGTGTAAATGAATTTGTAGAAGAAAATGAAAAAGTTGACATTCCAATCTTAACGGTTTCTCCTGAAGTTCAAAAGCAGCAAGTAAAACGATTAAGAGAATTAAAACAAAGTAGAAATCAAAAAGCTGTGGAAGAGAGCTTAGCTTCAATTAAGCAGGCCGCAATTGATGGCAGTAATCTTATGCCGGTATTTTTAACAGCAGCACAAAACTACGTTACTCTTGGTGAAATGATTGGCGAGTTAAAAGAAGTTTTTGGCACATATGAAGAAACCGCAGTTTTCTAATGATTAAGAATTATTTTCATTTATTACGTGTTCCTCAGTGGATAAAAAATCTTTTTGTTTTTGTTCCGTTATTGTTTTCTCTCCATTTTTTTGAAGCTGATTATTTTGTACAAACTCTTAAAGGTTTTTTTATTTTCTGCTTGGCATCAAGTTTTATATATATCATTAACGATATAATAGATGTTGAGGCCGATGCCGCCCATCCCAAGAAGAAGCTTAGACCATTACCTTCAGGAAAAATTTATAAACGATCAGCTTGGTACGCTTCTGTACTAATTTTTGTAATACTTGTGCTACTTTTATTTTTAGTAAATATAGCTTTTATTTTGTACTTGATAAGCTTTGTAGTGTTAAATGTTCTATATTCACTTTACTTCAAACATATTGTGATACTTGATGTTTTCAGTATAGCTGCGGGATTTACAATACGTGTATTGGGTGGTGCAGCAGTTATTGCAGTACCTGTTTCGAGCTGGTTAATCTTAACTACAATGTTCATTTCACTTTTTCTAGGTGTGATGAAACGTCATTCAGAGCTGGAGCAAATGTCTGATGATCAACTTGGTACAACAAGAAAAGTACTAGCTGAATATTCACTTACTTTTACAAATCAAATTGCAACCGTTGCTGCTGCAGGAGTAATAATTTGTTATGCCCTTTATACAGTTTCTCCAAGAACTGTTTCGATTTTCGGTTCTGAAAATCTTATTTACACTACACCTTTTGTTGTATTTGGTATTTTTAGATTTATGTACTTAGAATATTTAAATCAAAAAGGGGAGAACACAACTCAGATTATGCTAACTGATATTCCTATGATCATAACAGTTATTCTGTATGCTGCTACAACTGTACTTATCATATATAAAGTATTTTAATTTGATATGAAAAGAATCATTTTATCATTACTGATAATGATATTCTTTCAATTATTCATTTCTTGTTCATCAGCATTTTCTGGAAAAGAATTTGATAAGTTGAATATTAAAATCGTAGACATTGCAAGCTGGCTAAATCTAATGCCTGGTGGTCCTGGTTCATTTCATATCTCTGGTAAATATGAACTTCCAGAAGAATTAGACGAAAGAGAAATATTTCTTTATAAAATAATTGTGATTGATAACGGCAAAGAAATCTATAATTTAATAGCTGAATTGCAGTTTGTACGTAATTCATTAGAGAGAATTAAAGAATTTACTTTCACAAATTATTATCAAACTGAGATAGAACCAATACTAATGCAAAAAGATACTATCGATATACGACTTATTTTTAGTGTAAATAGTTTGCCAGTTAAAAAAGATTTAAATAAAATTCCACTTACCCGCGCATATTAGATTATTTCTAAAAATGAATCAACAAAATTATTCTGTAATCCTTTTTGATGGTGTTTGTAACTTCTGCAATTACTGGGTTAATTTTATTCTTGAGAGGGATAAAAAAAATATATTTAAGTTTGCTGCACTTCAATCAGAAAAGGGATATGAACTTCTGGATAAATTTAATCTTCCTAAGGGTGATTTTGATTCTTTTATTTTGATCGCAGATAACAAAGTATTCAAAAAATCATCTGCAGCTTTCAAAATTGCAAAACATTTGAGTGGCTGGCCAAAAATAATTATTCCCTTTAGTATTTTACCTCATTCATTAACTAATATCATATATGATTTTGTTGCTAAAAACAGGTATAAGTTTTTTGGTAAAAAGGATGCGTGCAGAATCCCAACAAAAGAAGAAAAAAGCAAATTTCTTTAGTATATCTCTAGTTTTCCTAATTGGGATAAACATTATTTTAGGTTAAATTTACCTCACAAAATTTAGAGTAAAAGTCGTATTGTTAAAGCTTAATATTGATTCAAAAGATGCTAATTCAAAGGCTCGTGCTGGATGGTTTGAAACTGATCATGGTAAAGTAGAAACCCCTATATTTATGCCTGTTGGTACTCAGGGCACGGTTAAAGCTGTGAATCAAAGCTATCTTGCAGACGAGATTAAGGCACAGATTGTTCTTGCAAACACATACCATTTGTACTTAAGACCGGGCACCGAAATACTTGAAGCAGCTGGCGGACTTCATAAGTTTATGAATTGGCAGAAACCAATTTTAACTGATAGCGGCGGTTATCAGGTTTTTAGTTTATCTGAATTAAGAAAATTAAAATCGGGTGGGGTTGAGTTTCGTTCGCATCTTGATGGTTCAAAACATTTTTTTACACCTGAAAAGGTTATTGGAATTCAAAGAAGTATTGGATCTGATATAATGATGGTTCTTGATGAATGTGCACCTTTCCCCTGTGATTATGATTATGCAAAAAATTCTGTTCAGCTTACAGGTAATTGGGCAGTATTAAATAAAGAAGCATTTGTGCGTTCTTCTCCATTGTATGATCATAGACAATTTCAGTTTGGAATAATTCAGGGAAGTATTTATAAAGATTTAAGAGAAAAATCTGTAAACGATTTATTAAAATTAGATTTTGATAGTTATGCAATTGGCGGACTTGCGGTGGGTGAACCGATGGAACAAATGTATGAACTTGTTGATTTTACAACTGATTTTATGCCTGATGACAGACCAAGATATTTAATGGGTGTAGGAAAACCTGAGAATATACTGGAATCGATAGCGCGAGGTATTGATATGTTTGATTGTGTTATGCCGACACGTAATGCACGTAATGCAAATGTATTTACTTGGAATGGAAATCTTTCAATGCGGAATGCCAAGTACAAAGATGATTTTAAACCATTAGATGAAAAATGCAATTGTTATACTTGCAGAAATTATTCTCGGGCTTATTTAAGACATCTATTTATTGCTGAAGAAATATTAGCACTTGAATTGGCATCAATTCATAATTTGTATTTTTATCTTCAATTAGTAACACAAGCTCGTATTCATATAATTGACGGTGATTTTTTGGACTGGAAAAATATAATTGTAAACGAAATATCAAAAAAGAACTAAATAAAAAACTAAAGGAGAAATAAATTGGATATATTATTAGCAATGGCACCACAAGGTGGTGAAGGTGGTGGCGGAAGTTTAATCAGCACTGTAATTATGTTTGGTGCTATCTTCGCAATCTTCTATTTCATGATTATAAGACCTCAACAGAAGCGTGCTAAAGAAAGAGAAAAACTTCTTTCAAACATCGAAAAAGGCGATAAGATTGTCACTTCAGGTGGAGTTCATGCAACTATTGTTGGTATTGAAGAAAAAACAGTACTGATTGAGATCGCTCCAAATGTTAAAGTTAAAATAGAGCGTTCTGCAATTGGTAGTGTAATAAAATAATTTAATTAGAGATTCTTATTATGTTTTGCAGTGTTGAAGAAACCATAGATGAAATAAAGAACGGTAAAGTTGTCATCGTTGTTGATGATGAAGATCGTGAGAATGAAGGCGACTTTATTTGTGCGGCTGAATATGTTACTCCGGATATTGTAAACTTTATGGTAACGCACGGCAGAGGAATGCTGTGCGTTGCAATAAACGGAAAGCGATTGGATGAGTTAAATCTTCCACTGATGGTTGAATCAAACTCTGCTTTACATGGAACGCAATTTACAGTTACTGTTGATGCGATTGAAGGAACAACTACAGGAATATCTGCTGCCGATCGTGCACATACTATAAAAAAACTTATCGATCCAAAATCCACTTCAAATGATTTTGCAAAACCAGGACACATTTTTCCTTTACGTGCTTTTGAAGAGGGCGTTCTGAGAAGAGCAGGACATACTGAGGCTGCAGTTGATTTGTGCAAGCTTGCAAATTTAAATCCTGCCGGAGTTTTGTGTGAGATACTAAAAGAAAATGGGGAGATGGCTCGTGTTCTTGAACTTGTTGAAATTGCTAAAAAGTATAATCTTAAAATTGTGACAGTTCAGGAACTGATTAAATATAGAATTAAAAATGAAAATCTTGTTGAGAAAATTTCTGATATCGATTTCCCAACTAATCATGGCAGATTCCGGCTTCATCTTTACAAAAATCTTTTGGATAAGAAAAAACAAGTTGCCTTGGTTAAAGGTGAACCTGATCCTGATAAACCTTTTCTTGTTCGTATGCACTCAGAGTGTTTAACCGGAGATGTATTTCATTCATTAAGATGTGACTGTCATGATCAATTAAATCATGCACTTGATTTGATTGAACAAAATGGTTCGGGTGCATTAGTATATATGCGGCAGGAGGGAAGAGGTATTGGTCTTGAAAACAAAATCAAAGCATACAATCTGCAGGATGAAGGTAGAGATACTGTTGAGGCTAATGAGGACCTCGGATTTAAGGCTGATTTAAGAGACTATGGAATAGGTGCACAGATATTGATCAATCTTGGAATTAAAAAAATAAATCTGCTAACAAATAATCCTAAAAAAGTAATTGGATTGAATGGATACGGTCTTGAAATAGTTGAACGTATTCCTATCGAAATTCCACCAAATAAAAACAACGAAAAGTACTTAAAAACTAAACGCGATAAGATGGGGCATATAATACTTCAGTAAAAATTAGTCATTGCATTTTACTTTCCGCTCAATCTGATTTTCATTATTTTCATACAGCAGCTATTCAAATCTTTTGATAATTATTTTGAGATGATAAAATGAAATTTCTTATCGTTATACTCTTCGCACTTTCAACCTTTGCACAACAAAAAACTGTTTACGTTGCATATATTGATACTGAAATCGGTTTAGGATTGGCTCCATACATTTCCCGTGTAATTTCCGAAGCCGAACAAAATAATGCAGATGCAATAGTATTTAAAATCAATACATTTGGTGGAAGAGTTGATGCAGCAACACAGATAAAAGATGCAATTCTATCCAGCAAAGTTTTAACAATTGCTTTTATTAATAACCGCGCAATATCGGCAGGCGCTTTGATCGCACTTTCTTGCAACAAAATTGTGATGGTTCCTGGTAGTTCAATAGGTGCTGCAACTGTTGTAGATGAAACAGGACAGAAAGTTGGAGAAAAGTATCAGTCCTATATGCGTTCAGAAATGCGCTCTACTGCAGAGAAGAACGGAAGAAGAACTGATATAGCAGAAGGTATGGTTGATGAAAGAGTTGTTGTTGAAGGTTTATCAGATAGTACAACACTTATTACATTAACATCTGAGGAAGCACATAAATATCTAATCGCAGATACAGTTCTTACAAGTTTTAATGAACTTCTAAGTGCGTTTGATTTGAAAAATGCTGAGGAAGTAGCAATCACATCCAATTGGGCAGAAGATGTGGTTAAGTTTTTAAATAATCCAATTATCTCTTCCATTCTAATTATGATTGGTTTTTTTGGGTTGATGGCTGAAATTAAGACACCAGGTTGGGGAGTTGCAGGAACTACGGGATTAATTGCACTCACATTATTTTTTGGCTCGTCATATATTCTTCAACTAGCATCTATATTAGAAATATTACTTTTTGTGGTAGGATTAGTTTTACTTCTTGCCGAGATATTTGTGATCCCCGGTTTTGGTATTGCTGGTATATCCGGAATCATACTGATCTTTGCTTCAATATTTCTTTCACTTCTTGGTAGTGAGCCATTTATTGATATGCATGCTATATCAATTGCAATCATACAGTTGTCTGGTGCAATGCTTTTTGCTTTAGTGGGAATGTTTTTTCTGGTTAAATATTTACCCAAATCTACAGCATTTAATAAACTAGTTTTATCAGAGTCAGAAAAAGCAGAACATGGATTTGTTTCTTACCCTTCTGAAAAAGATTTAGTTGGAAAACTTGGAATTGCATTTACTACGCTTAGACCAGGCGGTACTGCTGTGATTGATGGCAGAAGAATAGATGTTGTTGCGGATTCTGAATACATTGATAAAGAAGTAAAAATAAAAGTCTTAAGAGTTGAAGGAATTAAAGTTGTTGTAACAGCGGTTAAAGAAAATATTAACTGAAAAGATTGTTAACAAAAAAGCCGGCTTGTAACCGGCTTTTTTTGTTTGGAACTAAATTATAATAACTCTAAGATATTTGTATTAGTTATCACATCTCTTCGAGCACCTTTTTGTTTTCCTTGAGGTGTGTTCGCTTCCATTGTGTAGGATATTTCAAGTCTGGTTTTTGTACGGGATTTAATTTGAACTCCCTTATCAACATCAAAATAAATCTTACCTTCCGCGGTAGAAACCGGTTTTTGGAAAGTATAAATTACATTCCCTTGATTAACTTTTGATTGTCCTGAATATCTAAAATCAATACCGGCATCAATAACAGCAACTCGATTATCATTTAATTTTTCAACACTTTCTAGCTTATAAGTATTTGTATAATTAATTTGATAAACCATTAAAGGTATTGGAGCCTGCTGAATTTGCCAGGATGAATCTTTATAAACCTCTTTATCAGAAACTTTTCTAACAATTTGACTGAGCAGTGGAGAAAGCACACCATTGATAAGGTCCTGTCGAACTGAATTTCTGTCATTTGCGGATATTGTATCTGCAGCACCTTTTAGTTCAAGGAATTTATTGGATATTTTATCAGCCTTAAACACTTCTAAAACATCGCCTTTTTTATTAAATCGCGCACTGAATGGATTATTATAAAGGGATTGATATTCCGCGAATTGATGTGTTTTAGCTGAATCTACATCTTTACCGGCTTCAAAATTAAAAGTTTGTCCATTTGCAGAAGCTTCAAGTTTTATTGAATTAATTTTAATCTCAGCTTCAGCAGAGCCGTCTTCATCAACTTCTTTAACTACAAGATCAATCAGGTATATAATTTTTTGAGATACTCCTGTGGATATAGTTGTATCCATTGTAATTGTCTGGGTATTATTTGATATTGTAGTTAGTCGGTAAACTATCTTATCGCCTTTTTTAAATTTATATTCCATTAGAAATGGTTTACCCGAGTTATCAATTCCGTCTGTTTTTAGATCTGTGGAATCAAAAGAATATTTTTCCTTATCGGTCAGAGTTTTTTCAGGCTCATTATTTTTGTCACCGCAGCTGATTAGAATAAAACTGAAAGTTAAAAGCACTAATAAGTATTTAAACATTTTCTCCTCTTAATAAAGTAAGTATTGTTTTTTATTTTTAATAAATTTTGTTAAATCTTTTTGCCACGTAGCAAAAATATTATCTGGTTTCATAAGGTTATTTAATTGCTTTCTAAGGATATTTGTACCAGCAAGTTTATCAAATGATGATTCATTAAACTTGATTTTATTGCCATACAATTTAGTAAGAACATACAACAGTTTTACACCGAATTTTACTGACTCAAATTTATTTGGATCAGTGATTTTAATTTTAATACCAAAGCAAGTTTTACCTTCAAACTTAGGATTAGTTGCCATTTCAGAAAGATCTTCTGGAATAAATTCAACTGCTTGAAACTGAGCACCATCAACTTTCAATAATTCTAATTTATCAATTACATCTTCAGCTTTAATAAAAGGAGCACCAATTTGTAGAAATGGAAATCGAGTTCCTCTTCCTTCTGAAATGTTTGTACCTTCAAGTAAACAAGTTCCGGGGTAAACAAGTGCAGTTTCTATAGAATTAATATTTGGAGATGGAGAATTCCATTTTGAATAAAATTGATCTGGAATTTCTCTTTTCCAGTTTTTACACTCAATAACTTTTAATGAAATATTTTTCCAACTTGAAATTATTTTTTCTCCAACAAAATAGCTTGCAAGTTCTCCAACAGTCATTCCATGAGTAATTGGCATCTCAGCAATCCCAACAAATGATTTGTAATTGGGGTCCAAAATCGGTCCATCAACATAATGCCCACCTATCGGATTCGGGCGATCAAGAATGATTACAGGAATGTTATTATCTCCTGCGGCTTCTAGAACATAGTACATTGTTGAAATGTATGTGTAAAATCTTGCGCCAACATCCTGAATATCAAAAATTAAAACATCAACATTTTTAAGATTCTCTTTTGATGGTTTTCTGTCTTTACCATAAAGAGAAATTATCGGAACATTTTTATAAAGATTTTTTTTGTAATCTATTGATTCACCAGCCTCAACTGATCCCTTAAATCCATGTTCTGGTGTAAAGATATACTTTACTGAAACATTATTTTGGTCAAGTAAAGCATCAATTAAATGAGTCCCATCTGCAAGTAGTGAAGTATGATTACAAACAACCCCAATATTTTTTTCTGAAATAAGATTTAGGTTCTCAGAAAAAAGTAATTCTGCTCCATTAATTATCTGAGCATTTAACTTTAAAGAGAAAAGAAAAACAAAAAGAATAATTGAATCTCTGTGTGAAAATTTCTTTTTCATTTTATTTCCTTCCTTCAAAAAAAACAACCTCCTGTTAAAGGAGGTTGTACTATTAAGAATAGTTATTTGTTTATGCTGGATAATTTTCAATCAACTCTTTGCTCGCAAAAAAGAACGCAATTTCCTTTGCTGCATTTTCATCTGAATCTGAACCATGAACAGCATTGAACTGAACACTTTTAGCATAAAGTTTTCTAACAGTGCCTTCCGCGGCATTTGCTGGATTGGTTGCTCCAATTAGTTTTCTATAATCTTCTACCGCATTTTCTTTTTCAAGTGCAATTGGTACACAAGGTCCGGATGTCATATATTCAACCAACTCACCATAAAAAGGTTTTTGTTTGTGAATTTCATAAAATGCTTTTGCAGCATCTTCAGAAAGCTTAATCATCTTTAATGCTTTAACTTTAAATCCAGCTTTGCATATCATAGATATTATTTCACCAACGTGATTATCATTTACAGCATCAGGTTTTATTATCGCTAATGTTTTGTTACTCAAGTAGAACTCCTATTTTTTTTTATTTTTTTTCTTATCTGATTTTTTACTTTTCTTTTTTGATTTGTCTTCTTTTTTCTTCTCAACCTTTTTTGCTGCTTTAGGTTTTACCACTTTAACTGTAGTTACTTTTTTAACTACTTTTTTAAGAGGTGTCGCCATTTTAACAACAAGCTTTTTAGATTTTAATTTTTCTATAGCTTTTAACATTGTAACACCAATTTCTGCAGGACTTTCAACAACGTGAATACCGGCCTTCTTCATTGCTGCCATTTTTTCTGCTGCTGTTCCTTTTCCTCCGGATATAATTGCACCTGCGTGTCCCATTCTTCTTCCGGGAGGTGCAGTTCTTCCAGCAATAAATCCAACCACAGGTTTCTTAACATTTTTCTTTATGAACTCAGCTGCTTCTTCTTCAGCACTTCCGCCTATTTCACCAATCATAACAATTCCATCTGTGTCTTTATCATCATTAAACATTTTTATGATATCAATAAATCTTGAACCAATAATCGGATCGCCACCAATACCAACACAAGTTGATTGACCAAGTTTTACATCCGATAATTGTTTTACTGCCTCGTAAGTTAATGTGCCAGAACGTGATACAACACCAATTTTTCCTTTATTGTGAATAAAGCCGGGCATAATACCAACTTTTGCGATTCCAGGAGAGATAACCCCTGGGCAATTTGGACCAACTAAAACAATATCTTTACCTTTAATGGAATTATATACTTTTAACATATCATTGGTTGGAATTCCTTCAGTGATACAAATGATATATTTTATTCCTGCACCAGCAGCTTCCAAAATTGCATCTGCTGCAAATGCCGGTGGAACAAAAATTACAGATGAATTCGCTTTCTGAACTTTTACAGCGTCAGCTACTGTATTAAAAACAGGAACTCCTTGAAAATCTGTTCCGCCTTTGCCTGGAGTTACACCAGCAACAACCTTAGTTCCGTATTCAAGCATTTGAGTTGTGTGGAATGATCCTTCACTGCCGGTAATTCCTTGAACGACAAGGCGGGTGTTTTTATCGATTATGATAGCCATAAATAATCCTTTTCTAAATTAAATTTTATGAACAAAAATAAGGAAATTCTATGATAATGATAAATACTTTAAAGGAATGTTAAATGCTAAATGCTCAAGACTAAATGGAATATTATCAAGACTAAAAAACCTTATACCCAATCAAATGCATAACTTCTGTAGAGCCCATTTGAAACGGTTCTTCTTCTTCGAAAATAAATCCAAGATTTTGGTACCATTTTAATGATTTTACATTTTGTTTCATCACACCGAGCCAGACTCTACTAAAATGTTTTTCCTTTGCGATTCTGTAAGTTTCATTCAAAAGTTTTTTACCAAGACCATAACCTTGAAACTCTGGTAATACATACAATGATGAAACAAAGAATTTTTTGTTAATATAATCTTCAAATAATTTTAACCACCCGGCAGGAACCGAATTTACTTCTGCGATAATTCCCTTTGAAAAGGGATCGTTTAAAATTTCGATCAGCCTGTCTTCGCTGTAATGTTTTTCGAAGTGAGTTAGAATATCTTCTTCAGGAATGAAAGTGTAGGTGTTTTTCCAGGTTGTAAGTAAAATATTTTTTACTATTGAAAAATCTTCTCGGGTCCAGTTGCGAATTGTTATTTCAGCCTGAGATTTCATCTTGTATGTGCTTTGCCAATTGAAATATTTTTTCTTCATCAAATTGCTGTGATAAAATTTGTAACCCAATTGGAAGATTTTCTGAGTTCTTTCCGATTGGAATACTCATTCCAGGAATGCCGGCAAGGTTTGCAGATGTTGTAAAAATATCGCTCAAATACATTTGCAGTGGGTCATCAGATTTTTCACCAATCTTGAACGCAACAGTAGGAGTTGTTGGCGTGATTAACAAATCAACCTGCTTAAAAGCATTATTAAAATCTTCTTTAATCAATCTTCTCACCTTTTGAGCTTTGCGGTAATAAGCATCATAATAACCTGAGGAGAGAACGTAAGTGCCGAGCATAATTCTGCGCTTTACTTCCTTGCCAAAACCCTCTGTGCGGGAATTGAGATACATCTCTTTAAGATTTTTGTAATCATTTGCTCTAAAACCGTAACGTGCACCATCAAATCTGGCAAGATTGGATGAAGCTTCTGCGGTTGTTAAAATGTAATATGTCGCAATTGTGTATTCGGTTTTTGGAAGTGAAACTTCTTTAACTTCATAACCTTCGAGTTTTAGTTCATCAACAATATTTAAGATTGCTGTTTTTATTTCTTCATCAAGTCCATCTGCAAAATATTCTTTTGGTATTCCGATTTTAAGTTTTGTTTCTTTATCTAATGAAGCAGAAAAATCCGGAACAAGTTTTTCTACCGAAGTTGAATCATTAACATCCTTACCTGAAATTACTTCCATTACAATTGCCGCATCTTCAACATTTTTTGCAAATGGTCCAATGGTATCAAACGATGAAGCAAATGCTGTTAACCCGAAACGGGAAACTCTTCCGTAAGTTGGTTTCAATCCAAACACACCGCAAAAAGCTGCCGGCTGTCTTATTGATCCGCCTGTATCTGTACCAAGAGAAACATCGCATAAGTTTGCAGCAACTGCAACTGCAGAGCCGCCGCTTGATCCGCCGGGAACTCTTGTTTTATCCACAGGATTTAAAACATTACCA
>OEIV010001141.1_pt1 | contig 12783 bp, 9 predicted proteins | sample 1539231 | NCBI WGS metagenome assembly OEIV01 (sample SAMN03794762, study PRJEB22550) | activated sludge metagenome | feature: wastewater treatment plant; material: activated sludge; isolation source: Wastewater treatment plant of a petroleum refinery complex | place: Argentina: Buenos Aires ...
AACGCGCTGGCCAGGCGTGACGTTGATCTGGCTCATGTGGGCATAGAGCGTCGTCCAGCCGTCGCCGCAGTCGACGATGACGTGGTAGCCGTAGCTATAAGTCAGGTACTCGGTGGTAGTGACGACACCGTCGCAGATCGAGAAGATCGGCGAGTAGGCGAAGCCATACATGTCGAGGTCGATGCCGGTGTGGTAGGTGCCACCACCGCGGCTCGTGCCGAACTCGTCGCTGACGCCGCGCCAGCCGCCGAGGGGGAAGTTCTTGAACTTGCCACCGGACGGGAGCGCTGTGCCGCTGCCCTGGTTGTTGCCCACGCCGGGACCGGCTCCCGGGACCCCGCTGCTGCTGCTCGGTGGGGGCGGGGGCGGCGGCGGGGGCGGCTTGATCGTCGCGCCGGGGAGGAGGATGTACTGGCCCTGTTCGAGCTGGTTGCCATTGGCGATGTTGTTGGGCTTGTAGGCGAGGACGGTGTCGCTATCGATGTTGTCGTACTGAGCGACGATCTTGGCGACGGTATCGCCGAAGCCGACTTTGTAGAGGATGCCGTCTTTGCGGGGGACGATGAGCACCTGGTCTCTCTGGATCAGGTTCGGACGGGTCGAGTCGAGCGTGGGGTTGTTGGCGAGAATGGTATCGATGGAGACGCCGTAGCGGGCGGCGATGCCGCTGATGGAGTCGCCGCCCTGGGTGCGGTACTCAACGATGGGGCTGCGGGGATCGATGATATCGGCGAGCGGCTTGACGCCGGCGCCGACTTCGCCGAGGGAGGCCGCGGCCGCGGAGACACCGGAGGAGAGCGAAGTGGTTGGTGAGACGGCGCCAACGGCGCGGACGCTCAGTTCCTCGGTCCGCAGGTTCGTGGTCGCGACCGATTCCATGGTCTGGATGCTGGCGGACGGCCGGAAGGCGGTGAGGGAGCGGGCCTGGGTGGTGCCGGCCATGCCGGAGAGACTGAAGGTGGGGAGCGTGGAGGAGGCGGTGGCGTTCGAAGCGCTGGGGAACTGGCTGGCGAAAATGACGGCGCCAACCGCGAGGCTCACGACAAGACCATGGACAGTGAACCGGCCATGGCGCTTTGAGTGGGCGTGGCTACGCGCGCGAGACGCTTCGAATGCCATAGAGCGAATTCAGTCAGGCGTGGCGGGCGGGGACACGCACCACAGGCTGAGCCTGGCCTAACCTTGCTCGCCTTCTCCTTTCGAAGCTATCCCGGCAGCATCTGATAGCCGGGATGCGTTTCCCTTAGGGGATGCCCCTTAGAGCTCGGTCTTCAACGTGGAGAGGAACTCCTCGTTGGTGGACGTCCGCGCGATCCTTTCGAGGAGCCGCTCGGTCGCCTCGATCTGGTTCGGCGAGTTCTGGGAAATCATAGCCGTCATGCGGCGCACGAGCCAGACACCGCGGAGGGTCTTCTCATCGAGGAGGAGTTCTTCGCGGCGAGTGCTGCTGCCCTGGAGGTCGATCGCCGGGTAGAAGCGGCGTTCCGCAAGCTTGCGGTCCAACCGCAGTTCCAGGTTGCCGGTGCCCTTGAACTCTTCGAAGACGACTTCATCCATGCGGGAGCCGGTATCGACGAGGCAGGTGGCGAGGATGGTGAGGGAACCGCCTTCATCGCACTTGCGGGCGGCGCCGAAGATACGCTTCGGCGGGTACAGGGCGATGGGGTCGACACCACCGGAGAGGGTGCGGCCGCTGGAAGGGAGGGCGACGTTGTAGGCGCGGGTAAGGCGGGTGATCGAGTCCATGAGGATGACCACGTCCTTGCCGCCTTCGACAAGACGCTTGGCGCGCTCGAGGGCGAGTTCGGCGACGCGGGTCTGGTCCTCGACCGGCTCATCGAAGGTGGAGCTGACGACTTCTCCGCGCACGCTGCGCTTCATGTCGGTGACTTCTTCGGGGCGCTCCCCGATGAGGACAACCATCAGGTGGACTTCCGGGTAGTTGGTGGAGATGCCGTTGGCGATGTTCTTGAGGAGCATCGTCTTGCCGGCCTTCGGGGGCGAGACGATGAGGCCGCGCTGGCCGCGCCCGATGGGGGCGATGAGGTCGATGATGCGATGGGTGAGGTTATCGGGTGTGGTTTCGAGCTTGAGCTGCTCTCGCGGGAAGATGGCGGTGAGGTTCTCGAAGTAGGGGCGGCGCTTGGCAACTTCGGGGTCGATGCCGTTGACGGCTTCGACCTTGAGGAGGCCGTAGTACTTCTCGTTGTCCTTGGGGTGGCGGACCTGGCCGGTGACGTAGTCGCCGGGGCGGAGGCCGAACTTGCGCAGCTGGGACTGCGAGACGTAGATGTCGTGCGGGCCGCCGAGCATCGATTCGCCGCGGAGGAACCCGTAGTTCCCGTCGTCGCTGACTTCCAGGAAGCCGCCGGAGAAGACGTTGCCGCGGGCTTCGGTCTGGGCCTGGAGGAGGCGGAAGATGAGGTCGGTCTTGCGGAGGACGGCGGCGTCTTCGAGGCCCATGGCGATGGCGAGTTCGGCGAGTTGTTCGCGCGACTTCTGCTCGAGTTCGGCGATGTTGAGGGGCGCCATCTGGCTGCGGGAGGGGCGGTCGTCCTGTTCCTGGCCGTCGCGGTCGCGGAAGCCCTCGCGATCACGGTCGCGGTCGCCCCAGGTGCGTTCGGCGCGGTTGCCGCGGTTGTCCCGATCGCCGCGGTTGTCGCGGTCGCGCCAGCGGCGTTCGCCGCGCGGCTGCTGGTCCTGGCGCTGTTCGCCGCCATCCCGGTTTTCGGGGCGGCCCTGGCGCGTGAACGTGCGTTCCTGGGGAGCCTCAGGCGTGCGGCGCGAGGGGGCCTGTGCATCGGCGGGGGGCGTCTCGGCGGGAGCTTCCGCGGCCGGAGCCGGCGATCCGTCGGCAGCCTCGGCGGCATCGCGACGGAAGGGGCGCTGGCGGCGTGGCTTGGCCGGGGGCGCGTCACCGTCCGCGGCGGGCGCCTCGGCGCTGGCTACGGCGGCGGCGACATCGACGACTTCTTCAGGCGCCGGGGCGGCCTTTGCGCGCGTTGTTCGCCGGCGAGGAGCCGGAGCAGGTGCATGCCCGTTTTCCGAAACGGCTTCGGGGCTGGTGGTGGGTTCCTGGATTTCAGTTTCTTCCAATGCGACTACCGTGAAGCAAAGTGTGCGTGCCCGGAGGGCTGGGTGAGTGCGAGTTCGTCGAAGGGAGGTTGTGGCCGCGTCCAACGCTCTGATGGATGGACACCGGGACAAAAAGTGAGGGAGCTGAATGTGCCTGCCATGGCACTCGGTTCCAATCCAGCTACCCACACATTACGACGGGACGGATAGCCGTGCAAGAAGAGCCGCGGAACGGGTGGCAGTAGACTGCGGTTCACCTTCGACCGAGGCGGTGGCCGGTGCAATCGAACTTCATCCAGACGCGGGACCTGCGCATGCACTTCCTCCAGGCAGGGAGCGGCGAGCCGGTCATCTTCATCCACGGGTTTCCCGAGACATCGTACGAATGGCGGCACCAGTTCGCGGCACTCTCGGACGAGTACGCCTGCTTCGCACCGGACCTGCGCGGGTTCGGGGAGACGGAGAAGCCGGGCCTACGGGTGAGCCGCCAGATCCTGGCGCAGGACCTCGTGAACTTCATGGATGCGCTGGGGATCGAGAAGGCCGCGGTGGTCGCGCACGACTGGGGCGGGATCGTCGGCTTCAAGCTGGCGATCGATTGGCCAGAGCGCGTCTCGCGGCTTGCCCTGCTGGACACCCTCTGCACGGTCTGGGCGCCGGGAGCGGTACACGGGTACTGGTTCAAAGCGGCGGGACTGGCAGAGGACTTCTTCCGGGAGTACCACGCCGAATTCATCGAGACGACCTTCGGCGGGTCGCCAGCGCGAGCAGTGCCGGGGCGGCCAGCTTCGCCGTGGGGGGCAAGGCCGCAAGCGGCACCCGGATGGGCAAGCGCCGAAGACATCGCCCACTACCGGAAGGCGTTTGCCGACCCGATGAGCCACTTCCACGCGGTCTCGTACTACCGGTACGCGTTGCCGTTCCACATCGTGCACGCCGACCCGGCGGGCAGCCACGGCGAGCGCTTCGAGTTCCTCGATGAGCGCCGGGTCGCCGAGATGTGGCTTCACCCGGAGGGGCTGGAGAAGCACGCGCTCTACCAGAACTTCATGGACTACGGCCCGGAAGACCGGCACAAGACGTATCCCGGGCCGGCGCTCTGGATGTTCGGCTCCTACCTTTCGCGGTCGCGCGCGGGGGAGGGAGCAGCGAACACACCGCCCGGCTGGAGGCCCTCGGGCAACCCGTTCGTGGACCAGTTCGGCCGTTACTTTCCGGACCTGCGAGTGCGCCGGGTGAACGCCGGGCACTTCTTCCCGGAGGAGGCACCGGAGGTGACGAACGAAGCGCTGGAGGAGTTCCTGCGGGGAACCTTGCCTGACCTGGAAGTCTCGCCGCGGGCGAACGGCCGCGTGTAGGCTTCGCGCCATGAAGATTGGAGCCGCAGCGATCGATATCACGCCCCCGGTGGGGACCGCGCTCGACGGCTACGGCGGGCGCACCGACGTTTCCCTGGGCGTGCATGACCCGCTCTGTGCGCGGGCGCTCTACCTGGACGACGGAACGACCCGGGTTGCGCTGGTGGTGTGCGACCTGATCGGGATCGGCAGCTTCCTGTCGGAGCGTGCGCGCGAACTGATCGCGGAACGTCCGGGCATCCCTCCGACGCACGTGATGGTGGCGGCAACGCATACGCACGCCGGCCCGGGCGGGGTGCGCGGCCGGGGCGAACCCGTGCTGGCAGAGGAGATCGCACGGAAGGTGGCCGGCGCGGTGCGGGTGGCGGAGCGGAACGCGACCGAAGGAGTGCTGAAGTACGGATTCACCGAGCTTTCGAGCATCGCGCAGAACCGGCGGCGCCCCGACGGGCCGATCGACCGGCGGCTGGACGTGCTGGCCGCGGACACGCCCGAGGGGGCAAACATCGCGACGGTCGCGCGCTACGGCTGCCATGCGACGACGCTGGAGCGGGACAACCTGGAGATCACCGCGGAGTTCCCGGGCGAGGCCTGCCGGACAATCGAGCAGATCATCGGCGGCGGGAGCACCGGGATGTTCTTTAACGGCGCGTGCGCGAACGTGAACCCGGCGTGGATCCGGCAGGACTATGGCGAAGTGCGCCGGCTCGGGACGGTTGTCGGCGCGAAGGCGGCGGCGCTCTCGCAGGAGTTGCGGCCGCTGGGCTTGAACCACCAGGCGCACAACATCCGCTGGGAGGAGCTGACCGACCGGCCCGTGGATGCAGGGCTGCTGGTGTCGGGGGCGCTCGAAGCGATGCCGCTGCCGTGCGAGGCGCCCGACGGGAGCGGGCCGGCGGACGACGAATTCGCCGCCGAACTCGAAGTGCTGGAGGCGAACCACGCGGCGAAGGTAGCCCTGGGCGTCTCCGGCGAGGAACGGCGCGCGCTGGCGGCGAAGGTGACCATGGCTCGGGGCGAGCGGTTCGCGCTGATACGCACGCGAGGAAAGGGAGCCACCCGGACTGAAGAGGTCCAGGCATTCCGGCTCGGCCAGGACGTCCACCTGGTTGCCCTGCCGGGCGAGGTCTTCTACGAAACGGGCGAGGACATCCGGCGCCGATCCGGGCTGGAGAACCTGCTGGTGGTGGGGTATGCGAACGACTATCCCGGCTACTTCTGCCGCGCGGAGGCGTACGCGGAGGGCGGGTACGAGCCGGGGACGACGCCGTTCGCAGCGGAGGCGGACGAGCTGCTCGTGAAGACCGCGGTCCACGCGCTGGACCATGTGGCCTGAGGGCCGGGCGGGTGCTTGCCCACACAGTCGTGGTGCGCCGCCGTGCTGAGTGGCCGTTCACCCGGGAGCCCGACCGGATAGACTGACTGGCACTTACCAAAAGGAAGAGGTGAGGCGATGCCTGAGATTGCGAACCTGGACCAACTGACGAACCTGATGGCGCGGCAGCGCGCGGTGCGCGAGTTCACGAAGGATCCGGTCGACGACGCGCTCATCGAACGGATCCTTGAGGCCGCGACGCGCGCGCCGAGCGCGAAAAACGTCCAGATACTGCGGTTCATCGTGGTGAAGGACGCGGCGGCGAAAAAGCGGATCGCCGAACTGGTGGAGGAGGCGCCATCGCCGGGCCGCACGTCGTGGGACGAGGTCCCCGTCATCGTGTTCGTCTGTGCCGAGAACCCGTTCGGGATGAGCGTGACCGGCGCGGCCGCCTGGGGCGGATCGGTGTATCCCGGCATCCAGAACCTGCTGCTGGCGGCGCAGGCGGCGGGGCTGGGCGCGGTGCTGACGACCTCTCGCGGGAAGCTGAAGGAGCAGGAGCTCAAGGACTTCCTCGGTGTGCCGGAAGGCACCCACATCGACGCGGTGATCCCCATGGGCTGGCCCGCGGTGAAGCTCGGGAAGAACAAGCGGCGACCGGTGAGCGAGGTGGCGTACCGGGAGAAGTTCGGGCAGGGCTGGTAGCGCCGGACGCTCATCGAGCGTGCAAACGGCCGGCGGTGGCACGTTTTCGGGGCCGGAGTAGGCTTCGCTGCCACCGAACACCAGACCGGGAGCAGACCGATGCCGACCGCACTCGTCCTCACCGCCCACGGCGACGACATGGAGTTCACCGCCGGGGGCACGATCGCGAAGCTCTGCATGCGCGGATGGGACGTCCACCTGCTGATGGCGACGGACAACGCGCGTGGGACGTTCGAATTGAGCGCGGAGGAGATGTTCGGTTTGCGGCTGAAAGAGGCGCAGGCCGCGGCGAACGTGCTCGGGCTGAAGAGCGTGGCCTGCCTGGACTACCCGGACGGGTTCCTCTGCGACACACCGCATACGACACTGCGGGGCCAGTTCATCGAGGCGATCCGGCGGCACCGGCCGGAGATCGTCTTCACGTGGGACCCGTGGGCGCCGTTCGAAGGGCACCCGGACCACCGGGCGGTGGCATGGGCGGCTATGGAGGCGGCGAGCTTCGCGCACTTCCCGCTGTACCACCCGGAGCACCTGGCAGCGGGGCTGGAGCCCTGGTACGTGCCGGAGACGTACTTCTTCGCGAAGAGCCCGACCGGCCTGAACCGGACGGTGGATATCTCGGGCGAGCCGCTGCAGCGGAAGATCGACGCGCTGTGTTGTTACGACAGCCAGATGGTGCTGACGCTGCGCGACCACCAGATGGCGATTGAGAGCGCGCCGTACGACGTGCCGAGGGTGACGGAGCTCGACCCCCACAACTATCGCGAGTACATCGACCGGACGATCCGGGGGTGGGCGCGCGGGGCCGGAAAGCGGGCAGGGCTCGAGGCGGCGGAGCACTTCCGCCGGGTTCGGTGGGGCGGCACAGAGCGCCAGGCGCCCGAAGGCTCGGTACCCGCCGACGACTGGTAGCGCCAGGAGCAGCCCGGCCTAATCCTCGAACAGGGAGCAGGAACTGACGCGCGACCCGCGCCCCACCGTGACGTCCGGGAGGTGACGGAGGGCCTGGCTGATGCGGCTTTCGGCCGCCCGCGAGCCGAGATAGGCCTCGTTCGCGGTCGCGTCCTGGTGGGCGGCGATGCATTCCGCCGCCCTGGCGAACATGTCCACCAACGCGATGCCGAGGTCGTCGTCCGGCGAGTCCTCATCGACCCCGACGGCCGCCGCGGCGGGGACGGAGGGCGCCGCGGCGAGGAGACAGGCCGCCCGCAGGAACAGTCGTGTTTTCCACATGCCGGGCTGTCTACGCCGAACACCGGACTTCGTCAATACCGGCGATGCGCTGTTGCAATTCCGTGAAGTGCCCTCACTGCCGACCACCGAAGCGCCGCGGTGGTGGCGCCCCGTGTAGAATCGCGGCGCCCGGGCTTCGGGGCTGGAGTAGCGATTTGGCGGGTGCGCTGGCGGGTATCCGGGTGGTCGAACTGGCTGAGGGAGTGAGCGGGCCGTACTGCGGAAAGCTGCTCGCCGGCCTCGGCGCGGACGTGATCAAGGTGGAGACGCCAGGGGGCGACCGTTCGCGGAGGGACCGGCCCTTCCCAGGCGATCGCCCCGACCCGGAACGGTCGGGGTTGTTCCTCCACATCAATCCCGGGAAGCGGAGCATGGTGGCCGACGTCGCCGCGGCGGGTGGCCGGGCAGCCATCGAGGGGCTCCTGGCCGGGGCGGACGTTGTGATAACGAGCATGAGGCCCGCCGCGCTCGCGTCCGCGGGGATCGACCTGGGGGCCTGGCTGGCCGCGTACCCGCGGCTCGTGGTCGCGAGCGTCACCGGCTTCGGACTGAAGGGGCCGTACGCGGACTACCGCGGCGGGGAACTGATCGCATACGCGCTCGGCGGGTACGCGATGCTGACCGGCTCTCCGGAGCGCGAGCCGCTGAAAGCGTATGGGTCGCTGGTGGAGTACCAGGCGGGGGCGCAGCTGGCACTGGGCGTGCTGGCGGCGCTGCATTCGCGCGAGCTCACGGGTTCGGGGCAGGTGGTGGATTGCGCGGCGATGCAGGCGGCGACGTTCCTCCTCGGGGCGGTCGAACAGGGCGCCCACTTCTACGGCCGCATCCACAGGAGGAACGGCACCCGGCTGCTCGGGTTTCCGCCGGAGCACTCGTATCCCTCGACCATCCGTCCGTGCGCCGACGGCTACGTGCATTGCCACTCGAACAACCGGTTCCTCGACCTGCTCGGCGCACTGATCCCGCACCCGCGCCTTGCCGACCCGGAGGTGCTCGGTTCGATGATGGGGCACGCCGACGAGGTCGACGCGATCATGGACGAGTGGCTCGCCGACAAGTCGCGCGAGGAGATCGTGTCGCTCGCGCAGGAGTTGCGGCTGCCGTTCACTGAGGTGCGCGAACCGGGCGAGGTGATGGCGGAGCCGCACCACAAGGCGCGCGGCAGCTTTGTGACGATCGACCACCCCTGTGCGGGGCCGATCCTGCAGCCGGGCGCGCCCTTCCGGCTGAGCGCGAGCCCGTGGGTGAACGCGCCGGCGCCGATGCTGGGGCAGCACCAGGGGGCCGCGTGGGCGAGCCGCGTTGAGCAGCGGACAACGACGAAGCGGACGGGGCCGAAACCGCTCTCCGGGCTGCGCGTCATCGACTTCACGAACGCGGTGGCGGGGCCGATCGCCTCGTTCATCCTGGCCGACCTTGGCGCGGAGGTGGTGAAGGTGGAGGCGCCGACGAGCCGCCCGAAGGTGGCGGCGGGGACGGCGCCTCTGCTGGAAGGGGCAGAGGCCCCTTCGTACAACCGGATCATGACGTTCAACGAACTGAACCACGGGAAGCGGAGCTTCGCGCTGGACGTGGCGACGCCGGCGGGACGGGACGTGTTCCTCGCGCTGGTGGAGAAGAGCGACGTAGTCGTCCAGAACTTCTCTCCGCGGGTGATGGGCAACCTCGGGATCGACTTCGAGACGCTGCAGGCGGCAAACCCGCGAATCGTGCTGGCTTCGATGCCGGCGTTCGGACTCTCGGGACCGTTACGCGACAGGATTTCGTACGGGCCGGGGATCGACGCGATGAGCGGGCTGAGCCACCTGACGGGTTACCCGGACGGGCCGCCGATGAAGCCGGGGAACTTCTTCTGCGACCAGCAGGCCGGTGTGCTGACGGCCTTCGCGGTGTGTTCGGCGCTGCGCCACGTCGAGCGGACCGGCGAAGGCCAGCACATCGAACTGGCGATGATCGAGGGCGAGTTCCAGGTCCTGGGCGACGCCTACATCGACTATGCGATGAACGGGCGCGAGCGCCGCCGGGCCGGCAACGAACACCCGGCGATGGAACCGCACGGGATGTTCCGCTGCCGGGGCGAGGACGCGTGGGTTGCGATTGCGGTGGAGGACGACGGCGAGTGGACGGCGCTCTGTGGCGCAATCGGGCGAGCGGACCTGGGCACGCGGTACGCATCCCTCGAGGCGAGGAAGGCGGCACGAACGGAGATCGCCGCGGCGGTCACTGCGTGGACATCGGAGCGGACGCATTACGAGGCACAAACCGAGTTGCAGGCGGCGGGAGTTGCGGCCGGAGCCGTGCTGAACGCGCTGGAGTTGCTGCAGGACCCGCAGGTGCGGGCGTACTCGGGGTTCGAGGACGCGGAGGCACCGGGAGTAGGCCCGGCGCCGTACCCGCGGGTGGCATTCCGGCTGTCGCGGACGCCCGTGCCGGTCTCGGGGCCGGCGCCGGGATTCGGCGAGGCGAACGACTACGTCCTGCGCGAGGTGCTCGGCATGGCAGACGCACGCGTGGCGGAACTTCGGCTGGACGGCGTCGTCGCGGACGAGCCGATGGGGGTCGGGCACTAACGCCCAGGCGGCTAACGAAGGCCCGAATGGCACCGCGGACATGGGTCGTTCGGCCCTGCCCTTTCGCGCGACCCGCGCATACGGTCAGGTCACACAACAAGAGAGCGGCAAGGGAGGCCTGCCATGGCAAGCGCAACGATGGAACGCACGAACGGGACAGCGACCCTGGAGTACCGGCAGGAGCCGGCGGCGAGGGTGCCAACCGGGAGCGAGAAGGCGGAGAGCAAGGCGCCCCTGAGCGCTCGACTGATGCGCGAACTGGACGAGTACTACGACTGCCTGGCCGCGATGGAAGAAGAGGCAGGGGTGGCGCGGCGCGGCTAACGTCCAAGCCCGTAGGACCCAGGATGGCGAGGCGCAGAGCAGGCACCGTCGCCGGGTGGTAGGCTCCCGCCGACCAGATCTCGGAGGGACGCCAAAATGCCGGTTGTGACGATTGCCGCGGAGGGCGCGGTCCGGACGGTGACGTTGAACCGGCCGGAGAAGCGGAACGCGATGGACTCCCTGATGCTGCAGGAGTTGGCAGCAGCCTTCGAGGTGACGCCGCCGGCCGAAGAGCGGGTGACCGTGATCCGGGCGAACGGGCCGGTGTTCTGCGCGGGGCTCGACCTGAAGGAGCGCGGCGAAGGCGGCCCGATGCGCGGGGCGAGCCCGATCGAGCATGTGCTGGAGTTGATCGAGCACTACCCGCTCCCGGTGGTGGGGGTGGTGCAGGGAGACGCAATCGCCGGCGGCAACGAGCTCGCGCTGCACTGCGACCTTGTGGTCGCGTCGACCGAAGCGCGCTTCGGGATGTCGCTGGCGCAGATTGGGCTGGCGCCGACGTGGTTCCTGGCGAAGAAGCTGCTGGAAGTGGGCGGGCCGGTGGCGGCGCGCGAGATCCTTCTCCTGGGCGACCCTATCCCGGCTGAGCGGATGCATGCGCTCGGGCTCATCGCGAGGGTGGCGCCCCCGGACGGCCTGGAGTTGACTGCGCAGGCGGTAATCGAGCGACTGGCCGCGAACGCGCCGCTTTCGCTGCGGGCGATGAAGGCGCTGCTCGTGCGGGAAATGGCATTCCGCGACGAGATCGCTCACGCGGACGTGGACGCGCTGGTGGACGCGGCGCGGACTTCGGCCGACGCGCGCGAGGGGATGGCGGCGCGGCTCGAAAAACGGGCACCGAGGGTCGAGGGCCGTTAGGCCAGGGCAAGAGCGAACGTCGACGGGTTTCGGGCACACGGCCCGCGGGGACGACAGCGCGGGTGTGATGTTCTCCACACTTCGCGCAGGAAAGCCCGCCGCTCTCGTACGATCGGCCGATCCCGCTTGCCCGGATGGCAGCGACGATCGAGCGTAGAGACCCGACGGCACCTTTCGCGCTTCTGCGGCGTTAGGTGTGAGGGCGGGGTGACCTACGTGGAGTAGTGCGTGTGCGGCTGAGGCGGATGTTCGGGAAGCAGATGGGGCCGGGATACCTGCCGGGAATCGACGGGTTGCGAGCGATCGCGGTGCTGGCCGTGCTGCTCTTCCACGGTGACGTCGAGTCGGTGGGCGGAGGCTTCCTCGGGGTCGAGGTGTTCTTCGTGGTCAGCGGCTACCTGATCACGCTGCTGCTGCTGCGGGAGTTCGCTGGGGGCGGGACGGTTGGCCTGAAGGCGCTCTGGGCGCGGCGGGGCCGGGCGGTTGTCCCGGCGGCCGGGGCGGTCGTCCTCGCGAGCCTGTCGTACGCGCTCCTGTTCCTGCCGGACGAGGTTTCGGGGCTGCGCGCGGACGGCCTTTCGGCGGCCGGGTACGTCACGAACTGGTGGCTCGTCTTCGAGGACCAGCCGTACTTCGAAGCGATGGGCCGGCCGTCGCTTCTTCAGCACCTGTGGTCGCTGGCGGTGGAAGAGCAGTTCTACCTGGCGTGGCCGATAGTGTTCCTCGTCCTCCTCAAGTTCCTGGGGAAGCGGTTTGCGCTGCTGGTGACTGTTGCCGGCGCGGCTGGTTCGTATGGGCTGATGGCGTGGCTGCACGACCCGGCGGTGGACCCCGCACGCGTGTACTACGGCACGGATACGCGGGCGGGCGGGCTCCTGGTGGGTGCGGCCCTGGCAATGACCTGGGACCCGCGAAAGGTTCGCGCCGGGGGGGCCGCGATGCGTGCCGCGGTCACGGCGGGCCGCGGGCTCGGATTGCTCGGGCTGGCCATGGCGTTCCTGGTCATCGACTCGTCGACATCCTGGCTGTACCCGTGGGGGTTCGTCGCCATCGCAGGGGGCACGGTGGCCAGCATCGTCGGGGCGACCCACCCCGGTAGTCCGCTCCTGGCAAAGGGGCTTGGCAGCGGGCCGATGCGGTGGGCGGGGACGCGCTCGTACGGGCTGTACCTCTGGCACTGGCCGGTCTTCGTCCTAACGCGCCCCGGCGTGGATGTGCCCTTCGACGGGCTGGACCTGCTCGCGGGGCGGCTTGTGCTCGCGGCTGTCGCGGCCGAGCTTTCGTTCCGGCTCATCGAGCAGCCGTTCCGGACCGGGGCGGGGACCCGGGGCGTGCGCGTGGCGGT
>OEIV010001142.1_pt1 | contig 12783 bp, 10 predicted proteins | sample 1539231 | NCBI WGS metagenome assembly OEIV01 (sample SAMN03794762, study PRJEB22550) | activated sludge metagenome | feature: wastewater treatment plant; material: activated sludge; isolation source: Wastewater treatment plant of a petroleum refinery complex | place: Argentina: Buenos Aires ...
AGGGGACGTTGGATGTGCCGGCGCGACGGCCGTCTTCCTGACCGCCGCCCGTTAATGGCGACACCAACGCAACGCCCTGGCGCACAACCAAAATGCCGACGCCTTTGGGGCCGTAAAATTTGTGCGGGGCCATGCTGAGCAGGTCAATCGGTTCGCGGCGCATGTCCCAGCGGCGCACGGCGGCCGCCTGAATGGCGTCGGTGTGGAACAGCGCGCCGTGGGCGCGGGCCAGCGCGCCAATCTCGGCGATGGGTTGGAAGCTGCCAATTTCGTTGTTGGCGGCCATAATGCTGATAAGCGCGGTGTCTGGCCGGATGGCGGCGGTCAGGTCGTCCAGGCGAATCTGGCCGTTTTCGTCTACGGGCAGGATGGTGAGGTCGAAGCCGAAGTGGTCACGGAGCTGCACGGCCGTTTGCAGCACGGCGCTGTGTTCAATGGCGCTGACGATCAGGTGGTTGCCGGTTCCGTTGGCGCGGGCGGCCCACATCACGCCGCGCAGGGCGATGTTGTCGCTTTCCGAGCCGCAGCCGGTGAAGACAATTTCGTCCGGCTCGGCATGGATAAGGCCGGCGATGGTGGCGCGGGCGTTTTCCAGGGCATCGGCGGCGGAACGGCCGTAACTGTGTGACGACGACGGATTGCCGTAAACCTCAGTCCAGTAAGGCAGCATAGCCGCCAGCACCCGCGGGTCTACCGGGGTGCTGGCGCCATGATCCAGATAAATTAACTTTCCAGACATACCTGATCCATTCAAACCAACCTTTTGGAGGTTGGTTCGCTAAACATCCATGATGGGGAAACGCACGGTGAACGTGCTGCCCTTGCCTTCGGTGCTGCTGACTTCGATGGTCCCTTTGTAATGCTCCACGCTTTCTTTGACCATGTACAGCCCTAAACCGGTGCCGGCGATGCCGCGTTCTACGGCCGTTTGCGCCCGGAAAAAACGCCCAAATAAATTTGGCAAACTTTCCTTCGGAATACCAATGCCCTGATCCTTGACCACCACATGCACCCAGCCCGCCTTGTGAAAAGCGTCTACGCGAATGGTCCCCGACATGGTGAACTTGGTAGCGTTGTCAATCAGGTTCTTAAAAATCAGATAGAACGTATCGCGATTGCCCTGAACCGGCGGCAAATCTTCCTCGATGCGCTGGCTGAAAGCCAGCCCTTTTTCTGTCGCTTGGTCGGCCAGCGGCGGCAGCATCTCGTCAAACAGCGGATTCAGCTCAACCGGCTCCGGGCTGCGCTGAAGTTCCCGCGCTTCCAGCTTGGCAACTTGCAGCATCTGGCGCACCATTTTTTGCAGCCGGTCGCTTTCCCGCTCAATGACGCCCAGGAAGCGGTCCGCTTTTTCCTTGTCCTGAGCTTTGCCTTCGCGCAGGAGCCGGGCGTACATCAAAATAGTCGCCAGAGGCGTACGCAGTTCGTGGATAATGCCGTGGAAGAAATCGTCACGCATTCGCTCCACTTCTCGAATCTGCCGTAAATCGCTGAACACAAAAATAATTTCGCTGATCTGCCCCACCACGTTGGGAATAGAGGCCCCGCTGATCAGCACCGGGACCGTCTCTCCATCCGGCTGGTAGAGATCCGTAGCCAGTTGGGGGAATTCGTGGTCAGCGGCCAACACATCTTGCCGGAAGGCTTCCAGCGTGCCGGCGCGCAGGCGAATGGTGGCGTTGGCCGATTGCCCGATGATGGTTTTGTCCTCAGCGTTGAGCAGGGTCAACAGGGCGTCGTTGGTGCGGGTGATCAGGCCATCTACGTTGACCGTGAGCAGCCCTTCCGACATGCTGTTGATGATGGTTTCCACGCGCCGTTTTTCAGCGATAACGTCGCTGTGCAGGCGGGCGTTTTCAATGGCCGCCGCCAGCGGGCCACCGATGGCTTGCAGCAGGCGCAAATCGTGTTCGTTGAAATCGCCGCTTTTTTTGTTGATGGCCTGTAATATGCCAATCATGCGTTCTTCCACTTGCAGAGGAATGCAAACCATTGAATTGGTGCGAAAACCGGATTGGCGGTCTACTCTGGCAAAGAAGCGTGTGTCCGAGTAGACGTCGTTGATGATGACGGCCTGGCCGTGTTCGGCCACCCAGCCGGCGATGCCCTGTCCTTTTTTGATGCGCACCGGCGGCAGGTCTACAAACATCGGGCCTAAGAGGGTTTGCACAAAAGTGATGTCGCCACTCGTGGGGTCAATGAGGCCGACGGAGATGGTTTCGACGATGAGGGTGCGGCGGACGGGATCGATGAGCTGCTCGTAGATTTTTTGCAGGCTCAGGGGGGATGTGAGGGCGAAGCTAATGTCCGAGACGACGCCAAATTCGATGTTTTGGCGGTGGGCTTGTTGGCGCAGGGAGGCGCCGTCCAAAAAGACGGTGACGTTGGTGATGAGGGGTTCTATATTACCGGTATTCAGCAGACAGTCGTCGTCGGGGTCTATGATGCAGAAGATGCCGGGCGGCGTTACCGGGTCGGAATGGCCGGGAAGCGGCATGGGCACAGCCAGGATGCGTTCGCGGGGCAACTGCCAGAGGGCGCTGCTGACGAGTTGGCCGGGTGGCAGGGAGTATTTGTCCTGGTAAACGGCTTTACCTTTGTTAATGAGCGGATCGAAACTGGCGCGCTGGGGGTCCCAACGCGATTGTTCGATGCCGCCTTGCGGATCGCAGACCCAAACGTCGAAGTAATGCCGCCCGGGGTCGTTGATGCCGACGACGGTTTTTTTGTTGGTTTGTTTGGCGACTTCGGTACCGAGGGTGGCGCAGACGAAGTGGGCGTCGAAGATGCCGGTTAGTTCGGCGGTCAGGGTTTCCCAGAGGTGGTGGATATTGGTTTGGGTAAGTGTGTTTGGGTCTGTGTTCATCAATGGGAAGTCTAATCGTCTGGTGGGGAGTTGGCAAGGGGGAAGGGCTAAATGTCAATGGTCAATGATCAATTGTTAATCGTCAATTGATCGTTGATTGCCGTTTGTGTTCTTGTTTCGGGCTTTCCCGCAATTTGCGCAAAAACCGGCTTTCGTTATAATCCATAGGCTGCCTTGAGGCAGTTTCCCGTAATGTTATGGGTAATTGATTTTTACATCTTACACATACTCGGACTGGAACGGGTGTGCTTGCATTATGTTGTGCCGGGAATTTACGGCCGTAGGGCTTCCCCAAAAACCCGTCACCACATATTGGCCTTGCAAGTTCCGCGCCAGATTGAAGAGTATGGAAGAAAAACACAGTTAAAAAGGAGAATACCCCAATGGCCGTTGTTTCTATGAAAGCTTTGCTGGAAACAGGCGTTCACTTTGGTCACCGCACTCGGCGGTGGAACCCAAAGATGAAACCCTATATTTTCACCGAGCGAAATGGTATCCATATTCTGGATTTGCAGCAGACAATTGTTCTTATTGAGGACGCCTATAACCTGGTGCGTGACACAGTTGCTAATGGCGGCGACGTGTTGTTCGTCGGGACCAAGCGGCAGGCGCAGGACACGATTGCTCACGAAGCAGCCCGTGGTCAGCAGCCTTATGTCAATGATCGCTGGTTGGGTGGCACGCTCACCAACTGGACGACCATCAGCCAGCGTATCACATACCTGGATAAATTGGAAAAACGCCGCGACGCCGGTGAGTTGGATTTGCTGAAGAAGCGCGAACGGTTGAACCTGGAAAACATAATTGAGAAGCTCAATTTGCGTTTGGGTGGTATCCGTAAAATGCGTGGGCTGCCGGCTCTGATGTTTGTGGTGGACGTGAACTATGAGGAAACGGCCGTGCGCGAAGCCAACATCCTCAAAATCCCTGTCATTGGCGTGGTGGACACAAACTGCGATCCTGACCCCATTGATTACGTTATCCCTTCCAACGACGATGCCATCCGGGCGATCAAACTCATCGTTGGAAAAATGGCCGACGCGGCGCTGGAAGGCCGAGCCATGCGCAAAGATACTCTGGATGAAGCCATCACCGATTACGACAGCTACGCCTATGAAGCGGATTATGATGGCGTAGAAGACATTGACGACGAGGTTCTGTTGGGCGCTTCTACCCTGGCCAAAATCCGCGGCGTAGAAGACGAAGACGTAGATGCTCTCGACGCGATTGACCTGTCTTTTGACGATGATGATGAAGCCGATACTGACATCGGTGAAGATGAAGAAAACGAGTAAGTAACACATTTAGGAGAATAGTTTAGCTATGAATATCACAGCGCAAATGGTCAAGGAATTGCGCGAAGCAACCGGCGCTGGCGTGTTAGAAGCCAAAAAAGCCCTTGAGGCTCATGATGGCAACTTCGACAAAGCCGCCGATCTGCTGCGCGAAAAAGGCGCAGCGCGCGCTGCCAAACGCGCCGACCGGGAAGCCAACGAAGGCGTTATCGAGCTGTACGCGCATCCGGGCAATCGGGTAGGCGTCCTCCTGGAACTGAACTGCGAGACCGATTTTGTGGGACGTAACGAACAGTTCCGTGAATTGGCGCATAACCTGGCGTTGCACATCGCCGCCATGAGTCCGCGTTATATGAACGTGGAAGATGTTCCGCGTGAAGAGTTGGACCGCGAATTGGAAGTTTTGCGCAACCAGGCCCTGGCCGAAGGCAAGCCGGAAGCGATTGTAGACAAAATTGTCAACGGCCGTCTGACGAAATTCTACGAAGAATTTTGTCTGATGGAACAGCCGTTTATCAAAGACGACAGCATCAAAATCAAAGACATGGTGATGGATGCTATCCGCACCACCGGCGAAAATATCAGAATTCGCCGCTTTGCCCGTTACGAATTAGGCGAAGCGCTTTAATCAAGATTTTGAAAAGGGGCGTTCCTGAGAACGCCCCTTTTTTCTCGCCTTTCTCCCGAGTAAACACAATATGAACGAACCCAAATACAAGCGTATTCTTCTGAAGATGGGTGGAGAATCGTTGAGCGGCGCTGCCGGTTTTGGTATTGACCCTCAACGCGCCGCCGAGGTAGCCCAGGTTATTAAGAGTGTTCGAGATTTAAACGTGGAAGTGGCTGTGGTCATTGGCGCCGGTAATTTGTGGCGTGGCTCGATTGGCATGGAGCATGGCATGGAGCGTTCTACAGCCGACCACATGGGCATGATTGCCACCGTGATGAATGCTCTGGCCTTGCAGGATGCTCTGGAACGACTGGGTGTGGTGACTCGTGTGCAGACGGCCATTGAGATGCGTATGGTAGCCGAACCCTACATTCGTTTGCGGGCGATGCGTCATCTGGAAAAAGGGCGGGTGGTTATTTTTGGCGGCGGTACGGGCAATCCATACTTCACCACGGATTCCGCCGGCGCTTTGCGGGCTATGGAAATTGGTGCGGATGTGTTGATTAAGGCGACGAAAGTGGATGCCATTTATGACGATGATCCGCAGAAAAATCCGGCGGCCCATCGTTTTGACAAGATTTCGTACATTGATTTCTTGAATTTGCGGCTGCGGGTGATGGACAGCACGGCCGTTTCCCTGTGCATGGATAACAATTTACCCATTGTCGTCTTAAACTTATGGCAGAATCACAGCGTCAACAGATTGGTCATGGGGGAAACCGTCGGCACGACCATTTGCAACATCTAAAAATGCAAGGTATGAAGACGGGGGATGTCGTGGTATCATTAGGCGAACGGGAAACGCCTGATCCTTTAGTACACGATCACAACAGCTAACGGAGGTCCAGATGATTCGTGAAGTGTTGCAAGATGCTGAGAGCCGTATGCGTGGCGCTATTACGTCTCTTCATACGGATTTGGCTGCCTTTCGCACGGGCAGGGCTTCCCCGCACCTGCTCGACAGAATTATCGTGGAGATGTATGGCGTGGAGATGGCTTTGAACCAGATGGCGGTGGTGTCTGTGCCGGAGCCGCAGCAGTTGGCGATACGGCCGTATGACATCAAAGCTATCTCCGCTATTGAACGCGCCATCCTGAAATCTGACCTGGGGATTATGCCGAACAACGACGGCAAAATTATCCGCCTGAATTTACCCCGTCTATCTGAAGAACGCCGCCGAGACCTGAGCCGTTTGGTCCATAAGCGTGTAGAAGAAGCTAAGGTGGCTGCGCGCAACGTGCGTCGTGACGCCTTAAACGATTTACGCGAACTCGAAAAAGAAAAGATGATTTCCGAGGACGATTTATTTCGTGGACAGGACGACTTACAAGAACTGACCGACAAATACATCAAAGAGATTGACGTGATCAGCGAGAAGAAAGAAGCGGAAATAATGGAAGTATAACGTATGGGAGCCAGGTCGCAGCAACCTCTCGATCTTACTGGTTATGTCGTGCCGACTCATATCGCCATCATTATGGATGGGAACGGCCGTTGGGCGCGTCAACGTGGATTCCCCCGTCAGGCCGGGCACAGGCAAGGAGCCGAAAACTTGCGCCGCGTCATCAATGCTTGCGTAGAATTCGGCGTTCAAATCCTTACCATCTACGCCTTCTCCACCGAAAACTGGGCCCGCCCTGAAAAAGAAGTTCGTGGCCTTATGCGCATCATGGCCCGTGTATTAGACCAGGAAATTGACGATTTATGCGCCCAAGGGGTGTGTTTACACCATTTAGGCGATCTAACCGGCATAGACCCCAAGTTACAAGATAAAGTGCGCCGCGCGATAGAGATGACCAAAGACAACCATACGCTCATCCTCAACGTGGCCTTTAACTATGGCGGCCGCGCCGAAATACTCCATGCCACCAAACAAATGTTAGCCGACGGAATCTCGCCTGATGAACTAACCGAAGAACTCTTTAGTTCTTACTTGTTTACAGCCGGATTACCAGACCCAGACCTGGTGATTCGCACCAGCGGCGAATTGCGCGTCAGCAATTTCCTGATCTGGCAGGCCGCATACGCCGAATATTATGCCCCACCTACCTATTGGCCTGATTTTGGCCGAGAAGAGCTATATGACGCCATCGTGGTCTTCAACCATCGGGAACGTCGTTTTGGCCTGGTGACAGAAGAGACCTGATTAGGAACGCCAAACCATTATGCTGTGGCAGCGCGCTCTCATCGCCCTTACGCTTGGTCCCCTCGCTTTATACCTGGTCTATCTCGGAGGTTGGTATTACTTTTTGCCAATTACCGCGATACTCATCCTGGCAACCTATGAATTTGGGCAAATGATGCAGCGCATGGGTCTGCATGTTTCCCTGTGGATTCTGATACCGGCCGTGAGTTTACAACTCATGAGCGGGCAATGGCCCCAATATCAATGGTTTCAACCCCTCATACTCTTTAGTTTGTTGGTCATGTTGGCTTACGTACTCTGGTTATATGAGAGACGCAAAAGTGACACTGCCCCCATGGACTGGATGGCCATGATGGGTGGCGTGTTGCTTTTAGGTTGGATTGGCAGTCATTTCTTACGATTACGGGGCGTCGAAACTGCCGCCTGGCAGTGGACCATTCTAGCTTTAGCAAGCACCTGGGGAGCCGATTCAGGTGCTTACCTGGTGGGCAAATTTTTGGCCGGGAAAGTGTTGGGTCGTCACCAGCTTTCCCCCAGATTAAGCCCCAACAAAACAGTGGAAGGGTATGGGGGAGGGATCGCCTTGGGCACGCTCGTGACGCTGATATTTGCCTATTACCTGCATCTTCCTTTGCTGCCCGCATTCATATTAGGTTTGTTAACCTCGATCGTCAGCCCACTTGGCGATTTAGGTATCTCCTTGTTGAAACGCGAAGCAAAAATAAAGGATTCAGGTAATATTTTCGGCGTACATGGTGGCGCCCTGGACCGTATTGATTCTGTCCTTTGGTCCGTGACGATGGCTTATTACCTGGTTCTGTTTGTCACCTGATATTCCTCCAGAATGCCATCTGATTCATCTGGTATGCGGAGCGTACCGACTTGGCTATTTTTCTCACTATTCCCACTCAACATTTAAGACCACATTGTTCTTTGGAATTTCGTGGGGTTTAGGCCATGTTATGTGTCAAATGTTATGTATCACCAGAGATAGATAGCGTTTGACGCATAATGTAAGAATCGTTACTCCTGAAATTCCTGATGATTCAACCATTTGTAGTTAGGAGTACAAGTCATGTCACAAATTACGACCATTGAACGTTTTATCTTAGACAACCAACCACTCTATGCCAGAGGTGATTTCACTGCTTTATTGTATGATCTTGCCCTGGCTGCCAAGGTAATTGCCCGGAAGGTGAATCGTGCCGGACTGGCAGATATTTTGGGGGAAGCGGGCGCAGTAAATGTCCAGGGAGAGAATCAACAGAAACTCGATGTTTATGCCGACAGTGTAATCTATCGCCTGTGCGACCATACGGGCCGTTTGTGCATTATGGCCTCTGAGGAGCATGAAGAGTTACTGACAATTCCGGCGCGATATGAGAAGGGGAGTTACGTGTTGGTTTTTGATCCGCTAGATGGATCTTCCAATATTGACGTTAACGTAAGCATTGGCACGATTTTTGGCATTTATCGCTGCATTGATCCCGACAATCGCGGGCGGATTGAAGATGTCTTGCAGTCTGGGCGAAAATTGATTGGCGCCGGATACATCTTGTTTGGTTCAAGCACGATGATGGTCTACAGCACGGGAAGTGGTGTGCATGGCTTTACGCTTGATCCAGAGATTGGCGAGTTTTTGTTGTCTCATGAGAATATGATGTTGCCGGAGCCGCCAGGCTATTTCAGCATCAATGCATCTTACTATAATCGTTGGACGCCTGGGGTGCAGAAATATTTGCGCTGGCTGCAAGGGCAAGAGATAGATTCGCCGCCACCGTTGTCGTCACGTTACATTGGTTCGCTGGTGGCTGATTTTCACCGTAATTTGCTACGAGGAGGCATTTTTTGTTATCCGGCGGAAGTGGACAAGCCCAACGGTAAAATTCGGTTGCTGTATGAGGCGGCGCCCCTGGCCTTTTTGATGGAACAGGCAGGGGGACGCGCCACGGATGGGCAACGGCCGATTCTGGATATTGAGCCAACGGAAACACACCAGCGAACGCCATTTTATGCTGGCAATCGCTGGTTGGTGGAGAAGGTGGAGCAATTTATTGGTGAAGAGCAGTTGGAGTTCGCGTGATGGTGGAGGATGAGGGAATACGGCCGTTTCCCCCTCTTCACGTTTTCCTGAGAAATGGATAAATCCATTGACGCCTTTTTGGGGGCATGTTATACTTTTTTTGCCACCAGAGTGGTTTTCGTGTATATGTCCTCACCACGAGATATGACCGATAATATGGGTTCATCAATCAACCCGGTCAGGTTTATTAAATTCAAACCCCCATCATGGTTAATAACGGCAAAATAATTGCGCGCAAATAGGGTGGATGAGCGACTTCACTAAACATTCGGAGTGTCTTACTACTTAAACTATTTTATACCTGCCACGCGACGGTTTTGTGGGGTAGCATTTGAGATTGCCCCTCTTACCTCAAGAACTTGGTTCCCAAAATTTTGGCGAATTTTATGATGTAATGCCCACATTTTATGAAGGTGGTGTGTTGCTACCAATCGCTAATCCCGTGAATTGGAGAGTACAGGATGGATATAGCAGAGCTTGAAGCAATGAAAATCGGCGAGTTGCGAGACATCGCCCGTGAAAAGAACATTAGCGGCTTCAGCACGATGAAAAAACAAGACCTGATCTATCAGATCATGCGAGCCAATGCGGAAGCAGAGGGCTTCGACTTTCGGGGCGGTGTCTTGGAAATCGTTGAAGATGATAAACAGAACATGGGATTTTTACGGTCCCAGAACTACTTACCTGGCACAGATGATATTTACGTCTCCAGTTCCCAAATTCGTCGTTTAGGACTGCGCAATGGCGATATGGTGCTGGGACAGGTACGTGTTCCCAAAGAAAATGAAAAGTATTACAGTCTGCTGCGTGTTGAATCCGTCAATGGCATGAGCCCGGATTTAGCTAAGAAGCGACCCCGATACGAACATTTAACCCCCATTTTCCCAGACCAAAAATTAAGATTAGAAACGAACCCCAATATTCTTTCTACCCGCCTGATTGATCTGATTTCCCCCATTGGGCGTGGGCAGCGTGGGTTAATCGTTTCCCCGCCCAAGGCTGGCAAGACCACTGTGTTAAAGGATATGGCTAATGGCATTTCCGAAAACTACACAGACATTCACCTTATGGTGGTGTTGATCGGTGAGCGCCCTGAAGAAGTGACCGATATGCAGCGCTCTATTGAGGGCGAAGTTGTTAGCTCCACCTTTGACGAACCGGTACGGCAGCACTGCCGCGTGGCGGAAATGGCTTTGGAACGGGCCAAACGCCTGGTGGAAGGCGGCCGAGACGTGGTTGTTTTGCTGGACTCAATCCCCCGCCTGGCTCGCGCCTATAACCTGACGGTGCAGCCCAGCGGGCGCACGCTCTCCGGTGGTCTGGACCCATCCGCTCTGTATCCGCCGAAGCGTTTCTTTGGCGCGGCGCGTAATCTGGAAGAAGGCGGCAGCCTGACCATTATCGCAACCTGTCTGGTAGATACCGGCAGCCGTATGGACGACGTGATTTATGAAGAGTTCAAGGGCACGGGCAACATGGAGTTGCTGCTCAGCCGCCGCCTGCAAGAACGTCGTATTTTCCCGGCGTATGACATCGAACGTTCCAGCACCCGGCGCGAAGACTTGCTGTTGTCTGGCGACGAATTGGCGCGGGTTTATACCATGCGCCGCATGTTGGGCCATCTGATGGATACACCCGGTTATGACATCAGCAGCGCCACGTCGGCCGTTTTCCAGCGGATGCGCGGCACAAAGACAAATTACGAGTTCCTGGAATCTCTTACTAAAGATATGATGTAAATTGCTGCGCACGTGTTTGGCGTGGCGCGAAAGCGTGGCGCGAAAATGGATCGTGCTTCCTGAATGGGAGTTGAGAAAGCGGGTCAGGCTTCCCTGGCCCGCTTTTGCGCTTCTAAGGCTTTATGATAGCATCCTGTTCGCTTGAGGGAAGAAGAAATTATGGATGAAGAAAAAAGTCTTATAGAAAGAGGAGGCGGTTACGTGGTCTTGTTGATTGTCACGGCCGTTTTCTTTTTTGGTTGGCGCGGTGGTCTGGTAGGGGAACTGAACGAGGCGGTGGAAGCGGAAGGAGAAACGGCCGTTTCCACATCCCCATCGTTAATCACCAACGTCACAGCCTCCACCACCACCGACCAAGCCGTCGCCTATGATTTTTCCACCGGCGACCTGCCGGTCATCAGCGATGACAGCCTGGACCCCAATCCCAATCCCCACACTTATCAGGGGCAGCAACCCGCGCACTCTTTCCCCACCTACGTGGTTGAACGCGGCGACACCCCCAACAGCATCGCCGACCGTTTTGGCATCAAGACTGAAACGCTTTTGGGTGGCAATCCCCAACTCAGCCAGGAAGCCAGTTTGCTGCAAACTGGCGTCGAGTTGATTATTCTGCCCATAGATGGCGTGCTGCACGACGTTCAGCCTGGCGATACCTTAGAAAACATCGCCGAGCAATATGGCATTCCCGTCGAAGACATTGTGGCTTACGCAGACAACCACCTGGAATTTCCCTATCGGCTGTACCCGGAAACCAAGATCATGATCCCCGGTGCGGGGCGCGAAGTATTTGTCTGGAATCCGCCCGACCTGGCCTCGGTCGGCGGTACGTCTCGTGAAGGCGGCGGCGTCAAGCCGCTCATCGTTGGTACGGGGTCGTTCCAATACCCGGTGAGTGGGCGTAACTTCAGCCAATACTTCTGGTATGGGCATCCGGGTCTGGACATTGCTTTGGGTGAGGGTTCACCGGTGTACGCGGCCGATACCGGCACTGTCACCTTTGCCGGTTGGAACGTGTACGGCTATGGCAACCTGATCGTGGTGAATCATGGCAACGGCTATGAGACGTTTTACGGCCATCTGAGTGGGATCAACGTCTCGCCCGGCCAAATTGTTTACAAAGGCAACGTCATCGGACTGAGCGGCAACACCGGCAACTCGTCTGGTCCACATATTCACTTTGAGGTGCGTATCAATGGCGTGCAGGACAACCCCTGCTGGTATTTAGGTTGCAGTTAGCAGTCTGATGAAAACCCGACGGGTTTTTGAAGCCCGTCGGGTGTAAGTTTTTAGCGCCCAACCCCCACACTGCCGCCAAACGCGGCCGACATTTCCTCATAAATTGCCGCGATGCTGGCTTCGTCACCGCGATAGAAGTTGCCGTTGCCACTGACGGCAAGTTGCTCTAAGACGCCTTGGTCGGCGTCGTCACCGTAGGCGATGGTGAAAATAGTCGTGTTGTTCCCGGTGGCGTAATCAATCAAGTCCTGATCAAAACGATAACGATAACTGCGCGTATCCTGCCCATCGGACAAGACGACCAGGGCATTGGTCATGGCCGGGTCATTGGTGCGCTCGATGCTGGTTGCGCCGTCGCCGATGGCGTCGAACAGCGTCGTGTCCCCGGAAGCTTCCAATTCACGAATGGCATCGGTGAGTTTGGTACGCGCCGGGCCGACCTGGACACCTTCGATAAGTAAAAACGGTTCCGTGTTGAAGGAGATGATTGTCAGGCGGTCTTCATTGCCCATTTGCTCCACAAACTGCACGGCCGCTTCGCGCATACTTTCCATCTTGCTGCCGCGCATACTGCCGGACGTGTCTAGCAGCATGACCAGGTTGACGTCTTTGCGGGCGTTTTGCCACAACTCCTGAATGGCGTAGATGGCGTCAACGCCCGGTTCGCCGAAGATAATGGCCGGTTGGGCCAGGTCTACGCCGTTTTCGGCGGTCAATGGCGCGCCCACGGTGACGTTGGCGTTGACC
>OEIV010001143.1_pt1 | contig 12767 bp, 9 predicted proteins | sample 1539231 | NCBI WGS metagenome assembly OEIV01 (sample SAMN03794762, study PRJEB22550) | activated sludge metagenome | feature: wastewater treatment plant; material: activated sludge; isolation source: Wastewater treatment plant of a petroleum refinery complex | place: Argentina: Buenos Aires ...
GGTCCGCAAGACCGACGGCGGGTTCCTGTACGCAACGACCGACGTGTGCGCCATCCGCCGGCGCGTTCAGAAGCTTCTGGCCGACCGCATCATCTATTGCATCGACGCGCGCCAGAACCTGCACCTGCGCCAGGTCTTTGCCGCCAGCGTCCGCGCCGGCTACGCGACCAACCCGCGCACCGGACGCACCGCCGTCATGGAGCACGCCGCGTTCGGCGCGGTGCTGGGCGAGGACGGGCGTCCCTTCAAGACCCGGAGCGGCGACAGCGTCTCGCTCCAGGCGCTCATCGACGAGGCCGTCGATCGCGCCGCCGCCGCCGTCCGCGCCCGCAACACCACCATCTCCGATTCCGAACTCCGCGCGACCGCGGAGACGATCGGCGTGGCGGCCATGAAGTACGCCGACCTCTGCAACGACCGCTCGCGCGACTACATGTTCAGCTTCGACCGCATGCTCGCGTTCGAGGGCAACACCGGCCCGTATCTTCTCTATGCCTACGCCCGCATCCGGCGCATCTTTGAGAAGGCCCGCGAGCGCGGCGTGGAAGGCTCGTGGTCCTCCGCCGCGTTCCGAATCGCGGCGCCCAGCGAGAAGACGTTGGCGCTCGCGCTCTTGCCTTACAACGCCGCCGTCGCCCGCGTGGCCGAGACGCTTCAGCCGCACCACCTGTGCCAGTACCTCTACGACCTGGCGGGCACCTTCAGCACGTTCTATGACCAGTGCCCCGTGGTGGACGCGCCCGACGCCGCCACGCGCGACTCGCGCCTGCGCCTGTGCGACCTGACGGGGCGCGTGCTCCGCGACGGGCTCTCCGTGCTGGGCATTCCGACGCTCGAGCGGATGTAGCCATACAGCCATACAGCCAAACAGCCAAACAGCCAAACAGCCAAGCAGCGAGACGGCGAGATCGCGAGGCAGCGGGTCACGCGGATCATGTCGCGGTGAGCGCGGTCAGCCCTGACGCGGGCACGGGCGGCTTCCTCGCTTTGCCTAGCGCCGGGTGCCCACTGCCTTCTTCGTGAAACGAAAACGGCCGGCCCCCTGAGGGGCCGGCCGAGTCGGAGTCATCAAGTTCGGAGCTTTCGCCCCGCGAACGCGGAACGTCTTAGAAGACGAGGGTCATCTGGAGACGCAGCGCGATCTGGTCGCTCTCGCTGTCGGTGCGGAGGGCGTTGTTGTTGCTGTCCATGATGCCGGTGGTCAGATCGTTCTGATCAGGCTCATTGACGAACCACTGCACGTCGGTGGTGAACTTGGCGGCGTGCGACTCCTGGAAGAAGTAGTGGTTCCAGCCGAGGCCGAGGGTGTGGAAGTCATCGTCGCCGGTGCGATCGCCGTCCGGGATGACCCAGTCCCAGCGAGCGAAGAGCTCGTCCTGGGCGGCCACGAAGATGCCGAACTGGGCGAGGACGCCCCAGTCATCGGTGCTCTGGCTGCTGTTGTCGGGGTCGTTGCGCTGGCCGACGCCCGCGATGTAGAAGTTCCAGCCGTTGCCCTCGAGGCTGTAGTCGAGGGTGTACGCGAACATCATCGCCTGCTCCTGGCTGGCGACGGCGGCGGTGTTGCCGACGTGCTGCCAGTGGATCGCGGCGCCGAAGAGGCCGGCCATTTCCTTGTTCTGCCAGCTGGTGAAGTCGTTGAAGCGCTTCCAGTCGTCGCCCCACTTGAACTCACCGCGGGCCGTCAGGGCAAGATCGCCCTCGGAGGCCGAGTTGTACGGGGTGTTCAGCGTGCGCGGGCCGTCGCTGACGGCGCCCATGAAGCGGAACGCGTCCGACTCATAGGTCCACATGATGCCCTGGGCGCGATCGGCGGTGAAGATCGTGTTGACGACCGAGCGATCGACCGAGAGCTGCTTGGTGTCGCTGACGAGCTCTTCGCGGAGCAGGGGGAGCTTGAACTGGCCCCACTTGATCGCGCTGTTGTCGTCGAGCTTGTAGTTGCCGTACGCGTCCTTCAGGCTGGCCTCGCCGCTCTTATTGAAATCGCTGTCGATCTTGAACGACAGGTTGTCGTTGCCGATCGTGCCGGTCACCTCGATGCGGGTGCGAGTGGCCTCAAAGCCATGGGTGTATCCGCTGTCATGGCCCGACGAACCGCCGGACGGATTGTCGCGGAAGTTGTGGATCCAGCGGAACTGGGTGAAGCCGCCGACCTTCACGGTCGAGCCGGCATCGGCGAACATGCCCGCGCTGTTGGCGCGGTTCTGGCTGGCGGCCAGAAGCTCGGCCTGGTACGCGCGATCGCTGGTGTCACCGGCCATCGCCGCGGTGCTCAGCGCCGCACCGGCGATTACCACGAGAACGCTAGTCTGCTTCATGTCCTGAGACTCCTTGATGAACAGCTACTCCGACGGGGCCTTCCGACCGGGCACCAGCCCGACCCGGGAAGCCTTGGAACGCCGCTGCTGACGTTCCGGTTGATCCTGTTGGTCCGCCGACACACAGCTCGCCGGCGCTGCCGGGACTCCCCCAGCATCCACCCGCGACCTCCATCCGCCGTTGCCGGCCGCCGCGGGACTTGTTCTTTCTGACGGCTCCGCTCGAACGAGACAAAAGCCGTGTTCGGAAGTGTCGATGATTACGCCGTCGATCCCGCTCGTCAAGCCCGACCCCCGGAACCGCTCCGAGTCCTGGCCTGTCAACCGAGCCTTTCCTCCAGCACGCACCCCGGCAAAAGTCGCCGGTGTGGTCTGTCGCATCGGCGTCCGGTTCGCGCGTCCTCCACAAATCCGCGACCTCGGCCGTCGAAATCCCGACCGATCTACCCAAAAACGCGCAAGGTGTGCCTGAATCACACCCCGCCGCGGGCAATCCCCCGCGTGGACGCGATGCTAGCACTCCCAAACCGGCGTGTCGAATGATGACATCGAAGTCGTGAATATTGTGGATAACTCGCGCAAATCCTTGATTTGATGCGTTTTAGCGCAATCCGAATCCGTCTTCAACCGCGCGTGAATCAGGCCGTTACTAGGCTTTTTCGCCGCACTTTCCGACCATCGTCGCGCCTTTCCGCGGCGGCCTGTCAGAATGGAGTCGACCCGCATGAACGCCTCGCCGCTCGCCGCGTCTCGACAGGCCGCCAGCTCCATGCCCCAGCACAAGCACATCCTGATCGTGGACGACGAGCGCGATCTTCTCGAGCTCCTGCAGTTCAATCTTTCAAAGGCCGGCTACGAAATTTCCACGGCGTCCAACGGGAGGCTCGCGCTTGAGTCCATTGCCCAGCGCGCCCCCGACCTCATCCTTCTTGACATCATGCTCCCGGAGTTATCCGGGACCGAGGTTGCCGGGCGCGTCCGCGCCAACCCCGCCACCGCCCACATCCCCATCATCATGCTGACGGCCAAGGGTGAGGACGTCGACCAGATCGTCGGCCTCACGGTCGGGGCCGACGACTACGTCACCAAGCCGTTCTCGAACAAGGTTCTGCTTGCCCGCATCGAGGCGGTCCTGCGGCGGTCTTCGAAGCCGAGCGCGGAGAGCCGCCAGATGTCGCTGGGCCCGGTGCGAGTGAACGGCGACACCCATGAGGTCTGGGTCGACGACCAGGCGGTCAAGCTCACGCTGACCGAGTTCCGGCTGCTGAGCGCCCTGATGCAGGGCGGGGGCAAAGTCCTCACCCGCGCGGCCCTGATGAACAAGGCCATCGGCCCGGGGATTACGGTCACCGAACGCACCATCGACGTTCACATGACCGCCATCCGCAAGCGTCTTGGGCCGCACGCGGGCATGATCAAGACCGTCCGGGGCGTGGGCTATCGCATGACCCCCGACGCCGCGGGTCCCGATGAGTCGTGATCGGGCCCGGGCCGCTCGGCTCGTCGCGCGTCCCGCGATAGCATGGGCCTCCATGGCGGACGATCGAGCATCCGATTCGGCGCCCGGCGCGCAGGCCGCCGGCGCCGCTGGCGCTGAGAACCAAGCGCGGACGCCGAGCGCGTGGGCTTCCGCTCGCGGGCTCGTCGGAGCTGCGAACGGGGTAGTCAATGGGGTCGTCGGCGGGGCCAGGCCGCTGGTCTCGCGCGAGAGTGCTTTCACCGCGCTGGCGGTGGTCGGTGCGGCGGGCGTCCTGAGCGAGTTGCTGAGCGCCCCGCCCATGATCGCGGTCGCCCTGGTGCTCATCGCGGCGATCACCGGCGTCGTGGTCATTCTCTCCGGGACGCGTCGCGACGCGGCCCCGGTTCGCGTCGATGCGCTCGACCAGCTCCGGGCCACGCTCGCGGCGGGCCCGCGCGAATCGGGCGAGGAACTGGTCGCGCTGGTCCGGGAGAGGCTCGCGGCGGCGAACCTCACGGCCTCGAATCTCCGGGCGGTGCTCGACGCGGATCGCGACCCGGTCCTGGCGACGGACTCCGCGGGAGAGCTTGTGATCTGGAACCGAGCGACGTGCGACTTCTTCGACAAGCCGGCGCCGGCGCTGCGGGGGCGGATCATCGACGAGCTCTTCACGCAGTCGGAGGTGCTGGGGCTGCACGCCTCCGCCGTCGCGGGCCAGGCGCGGTCGGCGCAGGTGCGCATGAATCGCCAGGGCGCCATGCGTGTGTATGAGGTGGTGGCCGCGCCCGCGGCGCTGGAACTGGGCGGCCTGTCCACGCGTTCGCGCGCGACGTACGCGGAGCCGGGTGTGGTGCTGACCCTGCGCGACGTCACGGAGTTGGCGCGGGCGGTGCAACTGAAGACCGACTTTGTGGCCAACGCGAGCCACGAGCTGCGCACGCCGCTCTCGTCGATCAAGGCCGCCGCCGAGACCTTGGGCGAAATGGTGGAAGAGCCGCCCATGGCCGCCCGCCTGGTGCAGATGATCGCGGCCAACACGACGCGCCTCGAGGAGCTCACGCGCGACCTGCTGGACCTTTCGCGCCTCGAAACGCCCGAGGCTTCTGTTGAACTCTCGCGCGTTCGCGTCTCCGAACTCTTTGAGTCTCTCGCGTCGGTGTTTGAGACCGCGTGCAAGGAGCGCAACCTGCGCCTGGTCTTTGAGACCGCGCCCGACGACAGCCCCGATGCGGATTCCGATGCGGGCGAGTTCGAGAGCGACCCCCGGCTCCTCTCGCTCATCTTGAAAAACCTCATCGAGAACTCGACCAAGTTCGCGTACGAGGGCACCGCCATCCGCGTGCTCGTCTCGCGTGCCTCACCCCGCGACGCTCTCCGCATCCAGGTCATCGATCAGGGCGTGGGCATCCCGCTCAATGCGCAGGATCGCATCTTCGAACGCTTCTACCAGGTCGATCTCTCCCGCGCTGGCGGCACGTCGCGCCGCGGCACGGGGCTGGGCCTGGCGATTGTCAAGCACGCCGCCAAGGCGCTCGGAGGCACGATCAGCGTGCAATCCGTGTGGAAAGAGGGCACGACCATGACGGTCGAGCTGCCGACGATTCCGCCCGCGTCCAAGGAGGAAGGCGGATTCGCGCGGTAAGCAGGCAAGGGTGAGAGTGGATCGTGGTCCTCCTTCACCTGACCACCGGACCACCCGAGCACCTCATTTATTCACTTCTTGACCGGCGCCCAATCCACGCCGTGGAGGGACTTCAACCGCTCTGCCACGCCGCGGACGAGTTTCTGTTCGCGCTCGGGATCGCCGAATCTCCCCACGCGCGCGCCCAGTCCGACGCGTCCGTCCTCTTCGCGTCGCGCGATGAGCCAGGCGGGTTCATCGGTGCTGGTGCGGAGTTCGTAGGTGCGCGTCCGGCCGTCGGGCGATGTGCGGGCGTCGACGCGCGCCACCTCCGCCGCCGACATCCCGACGTCCACCGCGGCGTCGATGTCGTCCCAATCGCCGTCGCCCAGTTTCGAGAGCGCGATCGCGGCGGGGGGCGAGGCGGATTCGCTCGCGCACGAGGCCAGGCCGAGCGCGCCCGCACCGGCCAGGGCGACCGCGGCCGCTCCCGCGAGCCGACGCATGTCCCGCACTCCACGCCGCGTGTCGATCACAGGCACAACCCTCGCTCTTTCAGCACGATCTCGGTGGATTCAGCGCGCTCGATCGGGAGGTGGTACAGGCGTTCCACGCGCACGCCCCGCGCCCGCAATTCCGCGGAGGCGTTCCACAGCTTGTCCTCGTGCGCATCGCTGGAGAGAAGGACGCACGCGCCCTCCGCGACCGCCGACGGCTTCTGGACGATAATCCCGGCGAGCGCGCGTCCCGGCGCGTGGTCGTCGACGATCCCCGCGATCTCCATGCCCAGGTGCGCCGCGTGATCCATGACCCAGGCGGTGTGCGCGCCCGCGCCGTAGAGCCACACGCTTGAATGGCCCTCGGCCCGCAGGCGCTGGCCCGCGAGCGTGAGCAACGCCGCACGGGTCAGGGCGACGCGCGAGCGTGCCGACGCTTCCGATTCCTTGGCGGAGATCCACGCGGCCAGCGCTTCCACCGACGCGGCGCGATCCAGGAGCGTCTCGAGTTCTTCCATCGCGCCCGCCCGCGCGAGATTCAATCGCGACACGATCATCGCCAGCAACTCGCGATCTTCGTGCGTGGCGCGGGGCAGGCGCGCCCAGGCTTCCATCTGCGCCTGGGCCGCGTGCTCTGATTGCGCCTCGCCCGCGCTGAACGCGGCGCCCGGCGCCCGCTTCAGGTGGTGCGTGTACAGGACCTCGGGCGACGCGCCGACGCGGGCGGCAAGGCGCAGCCAGAGGTCGTAGTCCTGGGCGCGGCTGCGTCGCTCGTCGTACCCGCCCGCCAACAGCACGGGCTCTCGCCGGAGCAGCATCGATCCGTGCGCGAGTTCGTTTCGGTGCAGCAGCTTCCACGCCAGACGCGGCGCCCGCGTGTCGGGGCGGATCGTGGCGACCAATCGCCCTTCGAACCGCTGTTCCCACGCGCAGCCGATCGCGGCGAGCTCCGGCCGTTCGCTCGCCAGCATCACCTGTCGCGCCAGGCGGTGGGGCGGGCACTCATCGTCCGCGTCCATCCGCGCCACGAGCGGGGCGCGGCTCTCGCGGAGCGCGACGTTCAGCGCCGCGGCAAGTGATGCGTGCTCCAACTCGATCACACGCACGCGCGGGTCGCCGATCATCCGTGCGGCGCGGCGGGTGGCGGCGTCGCCTCCGGTGGGGAGGGTGAGCCAATCCCGCTCGCCCGCGGGCTCGGGGGGGACACACGCCCCGGCACGCAGCAGCACCTCGCCGTCGCGGTGGACGGGAAGGGCGACGCTCACCCTGGGCGGGCCGATGGCCATGCCTCACTTTATCGCGCCGTGGCGACGCGCGGGGGCGGGCGTGTCTGGTTCCGCGGCGTCTCAAAAACAGCGGCGCCGAATCGCCGACGGCCGATACCAGCCTTGTGCGCGCCCGTCGCGCGCCCGGCCATGCAGCGTCTCGATCCCGAGGGCACGCGAGTGAAGTACCAGACCCGGCTCACCTACACCGATCGCCCGACCAAGGCGGCGTGGATCGCGGACAAGTATCGCGCGATCCTCTCCGGGCACGTGCTGGACGTCGGATGCGACCAGAAGCACCTGGCGAAGCACCTGCCCGCGGGCGCCCGCTACCTGGGCGTCGACATGGGCCCGCCGGCGGACGTCGTCGTCAACCTTGATCGCCAGGAGCTTCCATTCGAGGCGAGGTCGTTCGACACGGTGCTGTGCGCCGACGTGCTCGAGCATCTCGATCGTTTGCACGATGTCTTCGACCGCCTTTGCTCGATCGCGCGCGGGCACGTCATCATCGCGCTCCCGAACCCGCTGCGGAACATGCTGCTGGCGCTTCACGAGGGCACGAAGGGGGTTGCGCTCAAGTACTACGGGCTGCCGCTGGAGCCGCCGCCCGACCGGCACCGCTGGTTCTTTGGTTACGAGGAGGCCGAGCGGTTTCTCCGCGAGCGAGGGCGACGCAACGGCTTTGCCGTCGAGCAGGTCGAGCCCGAAGAGCGCGGCGTGCCCGCGCTGACCAACGCCAAGGGCGTCAACGTCATCGACTCGCCCAACGCGACGTTCGGCACGATCTGGTGCGTGCTCAAACGCGACTGAACCTGGCGCGGCGTCGCCTTCGCGGTCCACACTCGGCTCTTTCTGGCATCACGCGCACACGGCTTTCTACTCACCCGCCGCTTCGCTGTACACTCACTACATGCCCGAGGACGCCCCGCGATTCCCCGTCCTCTCCCGCCGCGTTTTCAACGCCGGCGCGATTTCGCTCACCGCGTCCCTCGCCGCGCGTGCCCTGGGTTCGCATCAGCCAACAATCCAACCAACAACGCAACCAACGGGCCAACCAACGGGCCAGCCAACAACCCAGACCCGCGCCAATCTCAACGACGCCGATTTCCTCGAAGACCAGGCCCGACGCGTCGTCGCCTCCGCCCTCATCCGCGCCGGGGAGACTCGCGGCCCGTACACCAACTCAACCACCTTCGACCTCCACGTCCCCGGCGGAAACATGGGCTACCCCGCCTTCTGGATCCGCGACGCCGCCATGATGCTCGGCGCCGATCTCATCTCCGCCGCCGAAATCAAAGGCTGGATCACGCTCATCGCCCGCACCGTCCGCGACACCGATTGGAACGTCCGCGAAGGCGTCGTCGTCCCCGCCTACTTCGTCCCCGATCACATCAACTTCGACGGCTCCGCCTGCTTCTACCCTGGCTCCTATGAATCCGGCGACAAGCAAGGCGGTCCGCCGTGGGGAAAGTTCCCGCCCCTCGACGACAACTTCTACTTCATCGATATGGTCTACCGGCACTGGCGTCTCACCCGCGACATCAAGCACTTCTTCGCCCCGGTCCACACCGCGACGGGACAGTGGCCCCTCAGCGCGGTCTGCATCGACGCCTACGGCGCCGTGCCGTGCGAGGCCATGTTTAAGCTCGTCACCGCCGGCAACATCGACACCGACAACGCCAAGGACTGGGGCTTCTGCGACAGCGTCTTCAAGTCCGGCGCGCTCCTCTTCCCATCCATCCTGAAGTGGCAAGCCGCTGCACAGCTCGCCGTCATGTTCGCCGCGCTTGGCGACAAGGAACTCGCCGCACGCTTCTCTGGTGAGCGCGACCTACTCGCGATCGGACTTATCACATTCCTTTACCAGTCCGGCGACAATGCCATCGACGCCCAACCCAACGAAGCCTGGCTCCATTCCGCCGAAAGGGTCGGCAACCAGCCCGATCTCTGGGGCAGCGCCCTTGCCGTCGCCTCCGGCGCGATCACCGGTCGGCGCGCCGAACGCGTCTCCCGCGCCCTCGTCCGCGCCTACCGCGAAAAGACCGCCGTCCGCGATGGACTTGTCCGACACATCCTCACCACCGACACCACCAACAACTCCGGCTGGCAGAAGTCCGTCTCTCCTGTCGGCGAATACCAGAACGGCGGATACTGGTCCACACCCAGCGGCTGGTACATCGCCGCCATGAACCTCACCGACCCCGCCGCCGCGCGCGACATGGCCCGCGACTTCGTCCGCACCCTGCGCTCCTGGCTCCGCGACGACGGCACGACCCGCGCCTGGGAGTGGTCCAACCCCGACACCGGGCGCCAAGCCAACGAGTTCTACGCCGCCAGCGTCGCGCTCCCCTGGATCACGCTCAAGAACGCCAACCTTCTCCACCTGCTCCGCGACACCTGATCGCGCGATTCGCGCCGGGGCGCCCGCGTGCCGTCGATGTCACTTCGCGCCATCGCGGCGACCCGGCTCGTGGCGGGCCCGGCGGCGCTTGCTCACTTGTTCCCGGCCCCGCCCTACCTCGTGCCGGGGGTCAGCACGGGCACCGCGATGACCGCCAGCGCCCCCGGCACCGCCAGCGTGATCTTGGCGGCGCTGTACGGCCTGTCGCCCGAGAGCTCGCCCGTCCGCGCGTTCACCAGGAATCGATACGCCTTGCCCGCGTAGCGGTACGCGCTCACCCACACCGGGACCAGGATGTGCTTGAACGTCACGCCCGAGTACGTGATGTACGTTGTCCCGATCCGCTGGTGGTCGCCGCCGATGTCCCGACGGATCGTGCCCTCGATCGTCGGGCGCATTCGCGCCTGCGCGTCGGCGAAACCCTCCTTCAAGCCCACGCTGTACGCCTCCGCGCGGAAGCCCGCGAGATACTCGTCCGCGTACGGCAACAGTTCGTGCGTGTTGAAGTCCGCGATCTTTTCCAGGTGCTCGCGCGGCAGCGTCTTGCTCGCGGGCACGAGCACGTCGTCGAAGCGATTGCGCACCACGCCCGACACGGGGCGCCAACGCGTCTTTCGCACCTGCTGCGGGCGCATCACGGTCTTGCCGTTCACCGTCGCGCGCACCATCTGCGTCTCAAAGTAATCGTCGCCGCGCTCGCCGGTGTAGCGGCATGTCGTGGCGCAGTCGTAGGTCCAGTACGGCACGTACACGCCGGACAGACCGCCCTCGATGTTCGCAAAGTCCCTGAGCTTTCCCGGCGCGAACCAGCGCGAGCGCAGCCAGCCCGCGAAGAGTGACCTCGCCTTCTCAGCGTCGATCTTGAACGGGAGCAGGCTGCGCGGCTTCAGATATCGCTCTGACACGGCCTGGGCCACGATCGGCGTGCCGCAGAACGCGCACGACTGGGACGTGACATTCGCTGCCAGCGTCTGCGTCGCGCCGCACGAATCGCAATGCACCACCAGCGCCTCAACCGCCCCCTCGCCCGCGGAAAGCTCGGCCAGCGTGCGTTCAAAGTCGATCTCTTCGACGACCTCGGTCGTCACCGCCCCGTTCGCGATCTCGCCATCGCCCGCGCCATCGACCGCGTTGTCACCCGCGCCGCTGCGTGCCGCCGCGATCGGGTTTTCGTGGCCGCAATATTCGCAGTGGAGCGAATCGGTGCCGGGCTTGAATAACAGCTTCGCCCCGCAGCGGGCGCAGGGAAACTCGCGGTCGCCTCCCCTGGCGACAGGCATGGGCGACTCGGGCTCGGGGGCGGGCGTCATCGACGAGGAGTCGGTGGTCATGGTGGTGGCGCGTCGCGTGGGTCGTTACTGGGGAGGCATGGCCGGCGGCAACGGCGGCGGCACGCTCGCGAACACGCCCGCCAGTTCCGGAATATTCCCCGCGGGCGACCAGCTCGCCATCCCCTGCTTCCACACCAGCGTCTCACGCGCCAATCGCCCGCTCGACGCCTGCTGCGACAGCGTCTGCATATCAAACGGCCCGGTCTGCTGGTTGTTCACCGCGACGAAGAACATCGCCGCGCCGGGGATCGGCGGCGGAGTTCCCGCTCCGCCCGCGTGACCTCCCTGTGCGCCGGCGTTCAGTGCGCTGGCCATCTGCTGCGCCATCACGAAGCCCATCGCCATCCCCGCGCCGTCGCCGGCCGAGCCCGGGTTCTTCGCCGCCGCCTCCATCGCGTTGGCGGCCTGGAACTGCGCGTACTGCTGCAGGTTTCCCACCAGGCCCATGCTGCTCCGCTTGTCCAGCGCCGCCTCGACCTCGGGCGGGAGCGAGATGTTCTCGATCAGGAGCTTCGTCAGCTCGAGCCCGTAGGTGTTGAACTCCGGCCTGATCGCGCCGGCGACGAACTCGCCCAGCTCGCTGAGGTTGCCCGCCAGGTCGAGCATCGGGATCTTGCTCTCGCCCAGCGTGTCCGTGAAGCGCGACACGATGACGTTGCGCAGCTGCTCGTTGATCCCCTCTTCGGTGAATCGAGCCGCGGTTCCAACGACCTGCTTGATCAGCGCGCCGGGGTCGCCGACGCGCATCGCGTAGGTGCCGAAGGCGCGGAGGCGGACCGGCCCAAACTCCGGGTCGCGCCGCATGATCGGGTTCATCGTCCCCCACTTAAGGTCGGTGAACTGCTTGGTCTGGACGAAGTAGACCTCGGCCTTGAACGGGCTCTCAAAGCCGTACTTCCATCCCTTGAGCGTCGCCAGGATCGGGAGGTTCTGCGTCGTGAGCGTGTACGTGCCGGGCTTGAACACGTCCGCGAGCTGTCCCTCGTTCACGAACACCGCCGCCTGGCCCTCGCGCACGACGAGTTTCGCGCCGTTCTTGATCTCGTTGTTCATCCGCTCAAAGCGGTGGACCAGGACGTTCGGCGCGTCCTCCAGCCACTGCACGATGTCGATCAGCTCGCCCGAGAGTTTCTTCCAGATGTCCACGGCGGGGCCTCCGCGCGGCGATTCCCTGGCCCGGCCGCGTGCGGGCGAATCTTCATTCGCAGTCTAGCACACGCGGTTTCAGGGGCGGGAGGCGGCGCACGGCCCAGACGATCGGCGCGCGAAACCCCGCGCCCGGAGCGTTCCCGGGCGCGGGTTCAGAGAACGACCTCGCGGGTTTCGTCAGCGGCCCGCGCCGCGTCCTCGCCGCCGGCGCGCGGCGACGAGCCCGAGGAACGAGACGAGCGCGAGTGCGCCCCGCGCGGGGATGGTGGCGGTCCACATGACGGCCTCGACGGTTCCGTTGATCGCCGTTGCCGCGCCAACGATGGTCACGACATCCCCGGTGCGAGAGATTGCGGTCGCGCTGGACGACACATAGCCGGGTCCGAGCGAGGGCTGGAGATCAATGAAGCCATCAGGCGAGTCGCCGATCCAGGCGGCGGCGTGGTCGCCGATCGGAAGGCGGACGAACCCCGCGTGGATACTCCCGGTGGTGGCTTCGACAGTGGAGTAATAGGCCGAAGGCGGCGCGAGGCGTACGAAGCTCTCGGCGCTGTTGTGCCACAGGCCCGCGACGGGGTTGCCGTCGAAGCGGGCCCAGCCGACCTGTGTGTCGGCGGTCATGGCCTGGATGCCCGTCTCGAATGCACCGGCGGGGCGGGTAACCAGGTAAGCGTCGCAATAACAATTCCCTATCCCCACACCGCCGTCCCCAATGCCGGAATT
>OEIV010001145.1_pt1 | contig 12727 bp, 13 predicted proteins | sample 1539231 | NCBI WGS metagenome assembly OEIV01 (sample SAMN03794762, study PRJEB22550) | activated sludge metagenome | feature: wastewater treatment plant; material: activated sludge; isolation source: Wastewater treatment plant of a petroleum refinery complex | place: Argentina: Buenos Aires ...
AAAACGAAGTGAAAGTGAATACGATTCCTTTGGTGCAGGACACGCAACTACCTCGATTTGTGCTGCACTTGGCATGGCTGCAGCTCGGGATCTTAACAATGAACCAAACAGAAAAGTTATTGCTGTTATTGGTGATGGTGCAATGACAGGCGGTATGGCATATGAAGCCATGAATAATTCCGGTGTTTTAAAATCAGATTTAGTAGTAGTTTTAAATGATAATAATATGTCAATCGCTCCAAATGTTTGGCAGATATCCAATTACTTTACCGAAATGATTTCCCATCCTGAATACAATAAATTTAAAGGGCAGGTGTGGGATCTTACAGGAAAGCTTGATCATTTTGGAGATAGACTAAGAAAAATTGCTGCTCGACTTGAAAGTGGAATAAAGGCCGTTGTAACTCCGGGAATGTTATTTGAAGCTTTAGGTTTTAGATATTTTGGTCCTGTCAATGGTCATAATCTTCATCAACTAGTTAAGATATTTGAGCAGATAAAAGATTTAAAAGGACCAATTTTAATTCATGCTATTACTGAAAAGGGCAAAGGATATAAACCTGCTGAAGGGCATATTCAGAGATTGCATGCTTCAACTCCTTTTGATAAAGTAACCGGTGAAGCGATTAAAAAAGGAAGCTCAAAAGCTTCTTATACAAAAATATTTGGTGAAGCATTAGTAGAAATCGTAAAAGCTAATTCTAAAGTAATAGGTATTACTGGTGCCATGCCTGATGGTACAGGATTGGATTATCTGCAAAATGCTTGTCCTAAAAATTATTTTGATGTTGGGATTGCTGAAGAGCACGGAATTACATTTGCTGCAGGTATGGCAACTCAAGGAATTATTCCAGTCGTTGCAATTTATTCTACGTTTATGCAAAGAGGTTTTGATCAGATCATTCATGATATCGCTTTACAAAAATTACATGTAGTTTTTGTTATGGATAGGGCAGGATTAGTCGGTGCCGATGGTCCTACTCATCATGGAGTTTTTGATCTATCATATCTCAGAATGATTCCTGGAATGGTTGTAATGGCCCCTAAAGATGAAGCTGAATTACGCGATATGCTTTACACAGCAGTTGAATATAAAAATGGGCCTATTGCATTAAGATACCCACGAGGCTCAGCACTTGGTGTTGAATTAAAAGATGGTTTCAGAAAGATTGAAATTGGCAAAGCAGAAAAACTAATTGATGGAGATGATGTTGCACTGCTTGCTTTGGGATCAATGGTTGATTATTCACTAAAAGCTGAGGCTAAACTAAAAGAACAGGGAATTAATTGCGAAGTAATCAACATGCGTTTTGCAAAACCGCTTGATACAGATATGCTGGATAGCATTGCCGAAAAGTTTCAGAAAATTATTACACTTGAAGAAAATAATTTACCTGGTGGATTTGGCAGTGCCGTAGCTGAGTATTTCATTTCAAAGAATTATAAAAATGATCTTCAATTTATTGGTATACCTGATAAATTTGTTGACCACGGTACTCAGGAAGAATTGCATCATATATTAGGAATCGATCCTGACGGAATAGTAGAAAGAGTTAAAGAATTCACTCAATTAAATAAAATAAAACATGAGGTCTCTCTCTGATGGAAAAAGTAAAAATAGGAGTAATTGGATTGGGTGGAGTTGCTCAGTTGGTACATCTTCCAAATTTTGCCAAAATTCCTAATGTTGATTTAACTGCTGTAGCGGAAATAAATAAAAGCAGACTTCAAACCATATCAGATAAGTTTAATGTTAAACAAAGATTTTCAAATTATAATGAGATGCTTGAGAAGAGTGAAATTGATGCTGTAATTATAGCAACGCCGACGAGTACACACAAAGATATTGCAATTGATTGCCTAAACGCAGGAAAAGATGTTCTTATAGAAAAACCTATGGCAAGGACTTACCAGGAAGCCAAGCAAATTGTTGATGCTGCAAAAAAGAATAAAAGAAAATTAATGGTTGGAATGAATCTTCGTTATAGACCGGATACTATGTTATTAAGAAGTTTTATTAATTCGAATGAAATTGGCGAACCATTTTATGTTAAATGCGGTTGGATTAGAAAACAGAGCAGCAGCGAAAAATGGTTTACAAAAAAAGAAGAATCTGGTGGTGGTGTCATAATAGATCTTGGAATTCACATTTTAGATTTAGCATTGTGGCTTCTTGATTATCCTGAAATCTCATCTGTATCTTCACAAAATTTTCATCATTATACAAAAAATGTTGAAGACACTTCAATATCATGCATTAAGTGTAATAATTCTGCTGTTATTAATATGGAAGTAAGCTGGTCGCTTCCGGTCGAAAAAGATCATTTTTTCCTTGAAGTATATGGATCAAAGGGTAGTTTTTCTATAAATCCTTTCAAATTGTACAAGAAGGTTGAAAATGATTACATTAATTTAACACCAACTCAGGTTGATAACCCGACTGTTTTATTTAAAAAATCTTATCTTAATGAATTAAAAAGTTTCATCGGTGCAATAAATGGATTAAATCCTGTTTTTTCTCCGGGAGAAGAAGCGATGCAGCGAATGAAGATTATTGAAGCAATGTATGAATCTGCTGAAAAGAAGCATGAGATAAAATTATAGAAAAATGAAAAAAATTCTTTTAATTGATGATGAACCGGACATAGTTGAGTTTTTAAAATACAATCTTGAGCAGCAAAATTTTGAAGTGATTGTTGGACATAACGGGGAAGAGGCTTTACAGAAACTTGTTGAAAACCCTGATTTAATATTATTAGATATTATGATGCCCAAACTTGATGGGTTTGAAACTTGCAAAAGAATAAGAGAAAAAAAAGAATTTGAGAACGTGCCGATAATATTTCTCACCGCTAAATCGGGGGAAATTGATGAGATAAAAGGATTGGAGTTAGGGGCAAGCGATTATATTCAAAAACCAATTTCGCCAAATAAATTAATTGTCCGTGTAAAATCCAATCTTAGAAAAGCTGAAAGATTTAATCTTAAAAAATCCGGACCGATAAATGTAAAGTATGGTCCTATCGATATCAATAAAGAAAAGTATGAAGTATTTATTGATGGCGAGAAAAAAGTTTTTCCGCGTAAAGAATTTGAAGTGCTTTATTTTCTTATAAATAATCCAGGCAGAGTTTTTGGCAGAGAAATATTATTAAAAGAAGTTTGGGGTGCAGATGTTTACGTTGTTGATAGAACTGTTGATGTTCATGTTAGAAAAATCAGAGAAAAATTAGACAAGCACGCCGATTTAATTGAAACCGTAAAAGGTGTAGGATACAGATTAAAAAGTGTGGAATGAAATAAAATCCAATATTTCCTCTGCGTTAGTTTATTTTAGGGAGTTTATACTTTTCCTGGTAATGGTTATCGTTATCATTTTTTTATTGATAGAAAAACTTACCTTGAGCATTCCATTAATTTTACTTTTACTTCTAGTGGGAATTATTATACTTAATCTTATTGGCAGAAGAAGAATTAAGGAAATAAATGAAATAAAAAATATCGTTGCCTCAATCCGACAAAGTAAATATCAATCATCTGATGAAATTGTTTTAACAAAACATCTTTCTGCACTTGAAAATGAAATTAAAGAGATGTTTGAAAAAGCCAAAAGTGATATCGAATACCTTGAACGACTGCAGAGGATGAGGAGCCAGTTTCTTGCAAACGTATCTCACGAATTAAGAACACCAATCTTTTCTATTCAAGGTTATCTGGAAACGCTTTTAAATGGTGCAATGGATGATCCAAAAGTAAATAAACATTTTTTACAGAAAGCTAATCAGAACACAGTTAACCTTAGCAACTTACTTAATGATCTCATAGATATTTCTATGATTGAATCCGGTGAGATGCGAATGAGTTACCGATACTTTGATATAAATAGTTTTATTCAAAGCATACTTAGTGAAATCATTCCAATAGCTGAGGAAAAAAATATCAAGTTGGTTTTCAATCCGACTAAAGAAGGGCTGCAGGTTTTTGGTGACAAAGATAAACTTAGACAGGTTTTTGTTAATCTTTTACAAAATGCAATTAAGTACACAGATGAGGGAAGTATAGAGATTTTGCTGGATGAGGATAAAAAATTTGTAAATATTGCTGTTAAGGATACGGGAATTGGAATTCCTGAAGAAGATTTAAACCGTGTTTTTGAAAGATTTTATCGTGTCGATAAAGCAAGATCAAGAGCTGTTGGAGGTACAGGATTAGGGCTGGCAATCGTAAAACATATCATTGAGGCTCATAATTCAAAGATTGTGGTGGAAAGTAAGCTGAATGTGGGAAGTACTTTTTCCTTTAAACTGAAGAAATAGGTTTGATTTCTGCAAAAAATAATCTGCCCAAAAGTTTGACATAAAACCTTTGTTTTATTAGATTTACGCCCTCAAATTAGAATTTATGAGGAAAAAATGTTTGCAGTTGTTGATATTTTAGGACAACAGTTTAAGGTTTCCGAAAATACAAAATATTACGTACCACGTTTGAAACAGGAACCGGAATCAGAAGTTACATTTGATCAGGTTTTATTATTAAGTGATGGTAAAGAAACAAAAGTCGGCAGTCCAGTTGTTAAAGGTGCGAAAGTAACCGCTAAGGTTCTTTCACATTTAAAAGACGATAAAGTTATAGTCTTCAAAAAGAAAAGAAGAAAAGGCTACAGAAAACTTAACGGACACAGACAGCAGTTAACAAGAATTGAAGTTACCCAGATAGGATAAAAAGGAGATTTAATAATGGCACATAAAAAAGGTCAAGGTTCGTCACGTAACGGTAGAGACAGTAATGCACAACGTCTTGGTGTTAAAAGATTCGGTGGTGAAAATGTTCTTGCCGGTAACATTTTGGTTAGACAAAGAGGAACTAAATTCCATCCCGGAACAAATGTAAAAATTGGCGGCGATGATACGCTCTTTGCAGTTGCTGATGGTTTTGTAAAGTTTGAAATGAAACGCGGCGATAGACAATATGTTAGTGTTTATCCTGCTAAATAAGTTCTATTAAAATTAAAGATATTAAATAACCCGATTCAGTTTTGGATCGGGTTTTTTGTTTTAAAATAGAAAAGGCGATTCAATTAAATCGCCCTTATAATAAAAATAAAAAGGATTTTAGAATCCTAACCTTTCCATATCTGCAACAAGTTCTTTAACTGCTTTTGTTGAGTTATCTAACAATGCTTTTTCTTCTGCATTTAATTCAAACTCAATAATTTTTTCAACACCGTTTTCTCCAAGCACTGCGGGAACACCAACGTAATAACCATCAATACCGAATTCACCATTTAATAATGCACAAACAGGCAGTACACGTTTTTCATCAAATATAATTGCTTCTGCCATTGCAATTGCAGAAGAAGCAGGAGAATAAAATGCTGAACCTGTTTTTAATAATTTAACTACTTCACCGCCGGCAGCTTTTGTTCTTTCAACCATAGCTTTCATAACTTCAGCTGCTTTTGTTTTATCATTATATTTTTTCTCAAGTAATTCCATTGCAGGTATTCCATTTACATTTGCATAACGTACGATCGGAACCATTGTGTCACCATGTCCGCCAAGTACCATTGCATTTACATCTTTTACAGACACGCCAAGTTCCCACGCAATAAAAGTTGAGAAGCGGGAGGAATCTAAAACACCTGCTTGTCCCATAACTTTATTTGCAGGAAAACCGGTAATCTTTTTGAACAGAGTAACCATTGCATCCAATGGGTTGGAAATAATTATTACAATAGAATTAGGTGCAAACTTTTTAACATTCTCTGCAACGGTTTGCATAATTTTTGCGTTAGTAACAAGTAAGTCATCACGGCTCATTCCGGGTTTACGAGGCAAGCCTGCGGTGATGATTACAAGATCAGATCCTTCAATATCTTTGTAATCATTTGTACCTGTAACTTTACCATCAAATCCATCAACTCGTGATGCTTCTGCGATATCCAGAGTTTTACCCTGCGGTAAATCTTCTACTATATCAAAAAGTACGACATCACCCAGTTGTCTTAACGCAATAAGTTGAGCAAGAACGCCGCCAATTTGTCCGCCGCCGATTAGAGCAATTTTTTTACGTGCCATAATTAACTCCTAAATAAAATTGTGAATATCATTTGTATAAAAATAGATAAGACAGTAAGCAGATGCAAAAAGAATAATGTTTAAGAAAATGGAAAAATGGAGTAATGAATTAATTTGATAATGGAGTAGATAAAATATTGAGTTTATTTATTTACAACTTTAAAGTAAGAATTGTTTCAGTTCCTTCTGGAGTGTGATTGTATGTTAATCCATCCATATAAACACGCATTAAGTATAAACCACGTCCGGAATCTTTAAGAAGATTTTCAGGATCTGTTGGATCAGGAACGATCGAAGGATCAAATCCTTTTCCTTCATCCTTAATTTTTATTGTAACAGTTTGCCCATCAACAAAAACATAAATGCGAACCATTTTAAGTTTATTGTTTTTGTTGCCATGAATGATAGCGTTTGTAGTGGCTTCAGTTACTGCTAAAAGCAATCCATTGATTTTTTCCCGGTCTAAACCCAACTCTACTGAAAAATAATTAACAAACTCTTCTACAGTAATTAAGTTATTAGGAGTACTTTCAATTTCTAAATAATATTTTGGTTCAGTCAATTCGTTTAATTGTTATTATTTAAGTGGTGTGAATATATTGGTTTCAGTTAAAAATTCCAATTAACCTGCATCAATAAACTTGCCTGTTCTTTATCTGGAACATCCGTATTGGTAATAAATTCGTAATATCCTTTCATTACTATATTAAGATTATTCCAGGCTTGCAAATCAATTAAAGCAATCGGTCCCAGACTTAAATATTCGCTGGAAGGAATTTTTGTATTTTCCTGATATGAATAGGTATTAAGCAGGAATAATCTTAAACCGATTGAAAAAATTGTTCTTTTATAATTTAAGATAAATCTTGGTTCCAGGTATAATTCCTCTAAAAATCTTGTAGGTCTAGCAGTAAAATTATCCCATCTAAAATCTCCAACCTCAGATAATTTTAGATATCCATAACCAAATAGTGAAACGTCATTTGTAAGGACTATTGTAGTTGAATCGATAGCTGTAAATTGTCTGAATGAATAGCTTTGATAGTTTGTTGTTAAGTCTTCAAAATCATAAACAGTATAGTTTGCTGAAACCTCAAAACTGTTAAATGATTTAACTAAGCTTCCTAAATAATCGCCGCCGGCACGTAATCTTATAATCCTGCTTTGATTGTTATTTGAGCTTCGGCTTGCAAATAAATATACTGTATGACCAAATGTGGCCTCGGCATTTACAAACCCTGTAAAATACGAAGTCAGCAGCTTTGAATATCTAAATCTGATTATTGAAAGCAATTCATCACGGTCATCATCATTTGATATACTTTTTGTATCATACACTAATTTGCTTTGATATAGGCTGAAAGTTAAAAGATCATTTTTTGATATTTTAAAATTACCGTAAAATGAAAGTGTGGCTCGGCTTGAATTATTATTTTTCTGTTCTTCAAGTTCAGAATTTTGTTCATATATCGATTCGGTCATCCCATCAAATCTTTTAACAATATGTTTCTCGTCTCTTTCGTAAAAATTTAATCTTAGTATTCCATCAAATAATTTAGAACTATATCTTGTTGTCGCATCAAGTTCAAGTTTGAGCTCATCAATTCGTGTATCATACATTAACTTAGCTTTTTCAGATGTCTTGTAACGATTGTCCCGATCAATTTTTCTCCAGTTTATTCCTGCGGCAATATCAAGTGAAAAAATATCTAAAAAGCCATCATAGGAAAGGCGATCAAAAATCTGGTATCCAGTTTCAATTCTGCTTTGAATATTGTTGTTGATATTAAACTGTGCTGATGTTATAGAATCAGCTTCAAAATAAAAATCCTTTCTGCTTTGTGAAAAAAAAGTTTGTATGGTATTCGAGACACTTCTATCAAAATAATTATTTACAGATAACTCATAATATCTTATCAGGTTTCTTCTTGGAATAATATCTTCATTTCTAAAACGAAGCACAGAATTAATATTAAGATCTGAAAAATTTAAGTTTTCAAGCAGACCCTCAACACCATAAAGACTTCCGTTATCTGTTACTCCGATTTGTCTGTTGCTTGTGTAACCGCCAAACGGAGCCAATCTTATATTATCAATTGGCTTAAGTTCACTAAAAACAGCAGCATAATTAACCGCTGATTCATTTATTCCCAACGAACGATTATCCGAAAGAAGGGAACTGCTGCCAGAAATTCCGAACCATATATCTTTACGGAATAAATATTTTGCATTAAGATTAAAATGCTGTTCATCTCTGGTGTTTTTAGTTTCGTTACGTATGAAAGTGGAACCGTAATTCTCATTCATTCTGATTATTACGTCTTCAAAATTTCCATAAAGCTGCAATTGAGAATTTAAATGAAAAGTGTTCAACTGTTTATCAAATGTTGTGTTAAATAACTTTGCATTTAAAAACCTTCCAAGAAATTCTAGACTATCAACACGCGTTTGTGAATAAGAGAGCGGATTTATTAAGAAAATAATTGCTATAAATATTACGTAGATAGTTAAAGGGGAATTATTAGATTTTATTTTAAGAAGTTTCAAAAATATTACATTCACTTTTGTTTAAAATCCTGTGGCAATTATAATATTTATGCAAACAATAAACCACTTAACTTTTGGGTAGAATTTGTCACTAAAAGTAAGAAAATTCTTAAAAATGGAATGGGACTTTAAATTGACAATCGTTCATATTTTGGATAACTTTGGCCACAATTTTTACATAAAAAAAAGATGATTGAAACCTACATACCCATTTTTATTGTACTTGCAATCGGAGTTGTTTTTGCAGTTGCGACAGTAATGTCTTCCGTAATTTTTGGGCCGCAAAGACCAAATCGTGAAAAACTTTCAACATATGAAAGCGGAATGAAACCAGTTGGCTCGACTCACGAAAGAATTTCTGTTAAATATTATCTTGTTGCAATGCTTTTTATCATTTTCGATCTTGAGGTTATATTTATTTACCCATGGGCAATTCAATTCAAAAGATTATTTAGCGAAATTGGAATTCCTATCTTCTATTCGATGTTAATATTTTTAATCGTGCTTGAGCTTGGATATTTATATGTTTATAAAAAAGGTGGATTCAAATGGGATTAGAAGCAAAGTTAAATTCTGATGGATTTTTAGTTACTCAGTTGGATGCAGTTGTGGCGTGGGCAAGAAAGAATTCTGTCTATCCAATGCCTATGGGAATTTCCTGTTGCGCTATTGAGATGATGGCTTCTGCTGATCCAAAATATGATATTGCAAGATTCGGATCTGAAGTAATGCGTTTTACTCCGCGCCAATGTGATTTAATGATTGTTGCCGGAACGGTTACTTATAAAATGTCTCATGTTGTAAGAAAAATTTATGAGCAAATGCCTGATCCCAAATGGGTGATTGCAATGGGTGCTTGTACTTCTACCGGTGGAATGTATCGTTCATATTCCGTTGTGCAAGGAATTGATCAGTTTCTTCCTGTGGATGTTTACGTTGCAGGTTGTCCTCCGCGTCCTGATAATCTTTTAAATGCTCTCATCCAGATTCAAAATAAGATCGGAAGAACGCGTGCAAGAGATTTCCAAAATTTAAAATTACCAGAATTGAATGTAATCCAGAATAATTGATTATGGAATTGAAAGAATTAATCTCCCAAAAGTTAAAAACAAATTTTCCTGAAGCTGATCTCGATTTTTCTGAATACAGAAATGAATTCAATGTAAAGTTTAATAAGAAATTTGTTAATCCAATCTGCAAATTACTTAAAGAAGATTCCGAATTGGAATTTTTACTTTGCGAAGATATGACTGCGGTTGATTGGGCAAAGATAAAAAACAGATTTACTGTCGTGTATCATATTTTTTCTATAAAACATAGTTTCCGTTTAGTTCTTAAAGCTGATGTTGATGTGAGTGATTGCGCAATAGATACAGTTTCCTCTGTATGGAAAACATCTAACTGGCAGGAACGAGAATGTTATGATATGTACGGAATAAAATTTAATAATCATCCCGATCTAAGAAGAATTTATATGCCGGAAGAATTTGAACATCATCCGCTTAGAAAAGATTTTCCTTTGCTTGGCATTCCTGGATCATTACCATTACCAAAGAAATAAAAGTTTATGGATAGATTAACAAAAGACGATGTTCATCCCAAAATCTTACAGAAGTTGTTAGAAGATTCTGATATAACTATAGAAGATGCTTTGGAAAATGAGATGATCCTGAACATGGGTCCTCAGCATCCGGCAACTCATGGCGTGTTAAGATTATTATTACGACTTGATGGTGAAACTGTAATTGGCTGTGTTCCCGATGTTGGATATTTACATCGCGGCTACGAAAAGATGGCTGAGAACATGAGTTATTATGAATACATTCCTCATACCGATAGATTAGATTACATCTCTCCATTAGCAAACAATGTTGCATGGGTTTTAGCTGTTGAAAAGTTGGCAGGAATCGAAGTTCCTGTTCGTGCTCAATACATTAGAATGATTGTTGCTGAACTTGCAAGAATCGCTTCTCATCTGGTGGCAATTGGTTCGTTTGCAATGGATGTTGGTGCGTTAACGGTTTTCCTTTGGACATTGCGTGAGCGCGAAAAGATAATGGATATATGGGATATTCTTTGCGGTGCAAGGTTTACAAACAGTTACACTCGTATTGGCGGTGTTGCAAATGATGCACAGCCGGAAGCACTTGCATTAGTAAAAAGATTTATTGATGAGATTGATGCAAATTTATCAGAATGCGAAAGTCTACTTAACACAAACAGAATTTTTATAGAACGTCTTGATGGTGTTGGAGTTATTTCAAAAGAAGATGCTCTAAGTTATGGATATACAGGTCCCAATCTTCGTGCTAGCGGAGTTGAGTTTGATTTGAGAAGAGCAACTCCATATTTGCAGTATGATAAAGTAGATTTCAGAATCCCTGTTTTTACAGAAGGTGACTGTCTTGCTCGTTATTTTGTCCGCGCTGATGAAGTAAGAGAGAGTGCAAAGATTGTTAAACAATGTTTACAATTAATGCAGCCCGGAGAAATAAAAGCTAATCTTCCAAAATCAGTTCTTCCTCAAAAAACAGAAGTTTATTCTAAGATGGAAGAACTTATTCATGATTTTATGATTGTAAACTTCGGAATAAATCCTCCGGTTGGAGAAGTTTACCATGCGATTGAAGGTTCAAAAGGTGAGCTTGGTTTTTATTTGGTTAGCAAAGGTGAAGGCCATCCCTGGAAATGTAAAATTCGCTCACCCTCGTTTATTCATATTCAGTCTTTACCGCATTTGGTTAAAGGACATATGGTTTCTGATGTCGTAGCAATTATCGGAAGTATCGATCCTATTATGGGAGAGGCGGATAAGTAATTATGGAATTTAAATTCACACAAGAAAATATAGATCGCATCAATAAAGAGATTGCAAAATACCCAGTAAAAAAACCTGCGGTAATGGCAACGCTTTATATTGCACAGGAACAAAATGGTTACATTTCAAATGAAGTTATAAAGGAAGTAGCTGCAATATTAGAAATGACTTCTGAAGAAGTGCTTGGTGTAGTAACTTTTTATACGATGTACTATCAAAAACCTATGGGAAAGAATCACATTCAAGTTTGTACAAATGTTTCCTGTATGCTTCGCGGCGGTTATGAAATTTGGAATCAAGTGAAAGAAAAACTTGGTATTGATAATATGAATGTTACTGATGATCAGAAATTCTCTATTGAAGAAGTTGAATGTATGGGAAGTTGCGGTACTGCGCCAATGTTAGCTGTTAATGAAGATTATTATGAAAATCTTACAAAAGAAAAAGTAGAAGAACTTATCAACACGCTTAAGAATAGCAACTAGATGGAAAAAATAGTTTTATCCGATATAGATAACATTCACATTCTTGATGTTTATGTTCAGAATGGTGGATTTACCGCTGCAAAAAAAGCCTTCTCACAAACACCTGATGATATAATTGATCAGGTTAAAAAATCTGGATTACGGGGAAGAGGCGGCGCTGCTTTCTCTGCTGGTTTGAAGTGGAGCTTTATGCCGAAGACTACAGATAAACCAAAATATCTTTGCATTAACGGTGATGAATCCGAACCTGGTTCTTTTAAAGACAGACAAATATTTGAGTATAATCCACATCAGTTGATAGAAGGTATACTAATTACCTGTTATGCAATCGGTGCAAAAACAGCTTACATTTATATTCGTGGCGAATATCATAAATGGGTAAAGCTAATGCAGAAAGCATTGGATGATGCTTATGCTGCCGGCTTTGTTGGTGAAGCAATGAAGGAAAAGTTTGGTTCTGAATTTTTCTGTAACATTTATGTTCACAAAGGTGCAGGCGCTTACATTTGTGGTGAAGAATCTTCTCTTATGAATTCACTTGAAGGACACAGAGGCTACCCAAGAGTTAAACCTCCATTTCCTGCACAGAATGGTTTGTGGGGCTGTCCAACTACGATCAATAATGTTGAAACTATAACAAACATTCCTCCTATTATTACCAAAGGTTGGGAATGGTTTTCTAAGATTGGCGAACCTAAGCATCCGGGAACAATTTTATTTGGTGTAAGCGGACACGTAAACAAACCAGGAGTTTATGAACTACCTTCAGGTACTTTGCTAACTGACATAATTTATAATTA
>OEIV010001147.1_pt1 | contig 12717 bp, 10 predicted proteins | sample 1539231 | NCBI WGS metagenome assembly OEIV01 (sample SAMN03794762, study PRJEB22550) | activated sludge metagenome | feature: wastewater treatment plant; material: activated sludge; isolation source: Wastewater treatment plant of a petroleum refinery complex | place: Argentina: Buenos Aires ...
CTGCGCGCCACGGCGGGGCGCGCCGCGACGCGAGCCCGCGGGGCCCGACAAGCGCCGCAGCAGCGCGCTCACGCGGGTACTCCGCCGCGGGCGCCGCCCGCGAGGCTGGCGCTGAAGATGCGCACCACCAGGTCGTCGAATTCGATGCCCGCGGCACGCGCCGCCATCGGCACCAGGCTGTGGCTGGTCATGCCTGGCGCGGTGTTCACCTCGAGCACGGCGAACTCACCGCTGGCGGCGTCGCGCATCACGTCCACCCGGCCCCAGCCGCTGCAGCCCAGGCTGTCGAAGGCGCGCGCGGCGAGCGCCGCGAGCGCGCGCTCGTCGCCGGCATCGAGGCCCGACGGACACAGGTAGCGCGTGGTGTCGAGCTGGTACTTGGCCTCGTAGTCGTAGAAGGTGCGCGGCGTTTCGAGCCGTATCGACGGCAGGATCTCGCCGTCGACGATCGCGACCGTGTATTCCGGCCCCATCACGCGGCGCTCGACCAGCACGCAGCTGTCGTAGCCGCTCGCCAGCGCAACCGCCGCGCGCAGCTCGGCGGCGTTGTCGACCGGCGTGATGCCGATGCTCGAACCCTCGCTGGCCGGCTTCACGATGAGGCGTGGCCCGAGGCGCGCGGCGAGCTCGTCGTAGTTCGCCGTGGCATCCACCACCGCGAAGTCCGGCGTCGCGATTCCCTCGGCCTGCCAGAAGCGCTTGCACCGCAGCTTGTCCATCGCGAGCGCGCAGGCCAGCACGCCGCTGCCGGTGTAGCTGGTGCCGAGCGTCTGCAGGGCGCCCTGCATCGTGCCGTCCTCGCCGCCGCGCCCGTGCAGCGCAATGAACACGTGCGCCACCCCGCCGGCGATCAGGCGCTCGAGGACGTCGGCGCCCGCATCTATAGCGAGCACCCCGTCGAGCCGGTGCGTCAGCGCCGCATGCACCGCGCGGCCCGACTCGAGCGAGACCTCGCGCTCGGCCGAGGTGCCGCCCATCAGCACCGCCACCGGCCCGCGCAATGCCGCCTTGTCGATATCGAAACGCCTCATGTCCGCGCATCCCCGCCGGCCGTGCGGGCCAGCACCTCGGCGACCAGCCTGCCCACGCTGCCCGCGCCCTGCAGCAGCAGGAAGTCGCCGGGTTGCAGTACCGAGTCGAGGACGTCCGTCACGTCGTGCACGTCCTCGACGAAAATCGGATCCAGCTTGCCGCGCTGGCGGATGCTGCGGCTCAGGCTGCGTCCGTCGGCGCCGGGAATCGGGTCCTCGCCGGCGCCGTACACGTCCAGCAGCACCAGCACATCGACCTGCGACAGCACCCGCACGAAGTCCTCGTAGAGCTCGCGCGTGCGCGAGTAGCGGTGCGGCTGGTACACCATCACGAGGCGGCGGGCGGGCCAGCCCGCGCGCACCGCGGCGAGGTTCGCCGCCACCTCGGTGGGGTGATGCCCGTAGTCGTCGACCAGCAGGAAGCTGCCATCGCGGCACGGCTGCTCGCCGTGATTCTCGAAACGCCGCCCCACGCCCTGGAAGCCGGCGATGCCGCGCACGATCGCCGCGTCCGCGATGCCCTCGTCGGTGGCCACCGCCACCGCAGCCGTGGCGTTCAGCGCGTAGTGGCGCCCGGGCAGGCCCAGCTGCAGCCGCAGCGGTTCGCGCCCGCCGGGACGGTTCACCGTGAACGCGGACCTGCCCTCGTGCTGGCTGAATTCGCACAGGCGGTAGTCGGCCTGCTCCGAGGCGCCGTAGGTGATCACGTGGCGTGTGACGTCCGAGACGATCGACGCGACCGCGGGGTCGTCGATGCACAGCACGCTCAGGCCGTAGAACGGCAGGTTGTGCAGGAACTCGACGTAGGTCCGCTTCAACCGCTCGAAGTCGCCGCCGTAGGTGCCCATGTGGTCGGCATCGATGTTCGTGACCACGGCAACCATCGGCTGCAGGTGCAGGAACGACGCATCGCTCTCGTCGGCTTCGACGATGAGATAGCGGCTGTCGCCCAGCCGCGCGTTGGCCTGTACCGCGTTCACGCGCCCGCCGATCACGAAGGTGGGATCGAGTCCGGCCTCGGCGTAGATCGCGGCGATGATGCTCGTGGTGGTGGTCTTGCCGTGCGTACCCGCCACCGCGATCCCGTGGCGAAAGCGCATGATCTCGGCGAGCATCTCGGCACGCGGCACCACCGGGATACGGCGTTCGCGCGCGGCCGCGATCTCGACATTCTCGGCGGTGACCGCGCTGGAGGCGACCACCACATCGGCTCCCGCGACATTCCCGGCACGGTGCCCCAGGTGCACCGCGACGCCCAGCCCGCGCAGGCGTTCCAGCGCCGGCGAGGCCGCGGCGTCCGAGCCCGAGACTTCGTAGCCCTGGTTGCGCAGCACCTCCGCGATGCCGCACATGCCCGCGCCGCCGATACCGACGAAATGGATGTGCCCGATGCGTCGCATCTCCGGCACCGGCGCGTATTTGAGTTCCATCATCGCGCCACCTCCAGGCAATTGGCCGCGACCGTGTCAGCGGCCCGGGGCATCGCCAGCGCGCGCGCGCGCGTGGCCATCAGCAACAATTCGTCGCGGGCGGCGGACCAGCGCGAGAGCTGCCCGGCCAGCCACTCGGGGGTGAGCGCGGCCTGCGCGACGGCAAGCGCCGCGCCAGCATCGGCGAGCCAGCGCGCGTTCATGCTCTGGTGGTCGTCGATGGCGGTGGGCAGCGGCACCAGGATCGCGGCGAGCCCCGCGGCAGCGAGCTCGCTCACCGTGAGCGCGCCGGCGCGGCACACCACCACGTCCGCCCAATCGTAGGCCGCGACCATGTCGTCGATGAACGCAGTGGTGCGCGCCGCGACGCCGCGCTCGCGGTAACGCTCGCGGCAGGCCTCGAACTCGCGCGCGCCGCCCTGGTGCCAGACCTCGGGACGCTCGCCCGCCGCCAGCAGCGCCAGCGCCGCCGGCAGGGTCTCGTTCAGCACGCGCGCGCCCTGGCTGCCGCCGATCACGAGCAGGCGCAGGGGCCCGGCGCGCCCTGCCAGGCGCTCGGCGGGCACCGGGATCGCGGCGATCGCCGCACGCACGGGATTGCCGGCGAGGCGGGCACGCGGATGCTCCGCAAACGGACCCGGCAGACCGAGCAGGATGCGCACGGCGATGCGCGCGAGCAGGCGATTCGTGGTCCCGGCGACGGCGTTCTGCTCGTGCACCACCACCGGCACGCGCAGCAGCCAGGCCGCGATGCCGCCGGGTCCGGCCACGAAGCCGCCGGTGCCGAGCATGCAGGCGGGCCGCAGCTTCAGCACCAGGAGCAGCGCGTGCACGATCGCCACGAGAAGCAGCAACGGCGCCAGCAGCTGCTGCCTGCGACTCTTGCCGCGCACACCGCTCACGCGCAGGAAGGAAATGGGTATGCCGGCCGCCGGGACCAGGCGCGACTCCATGCCGGCATGCGTGCCGAGCCAGTGCACGCGTGCGCCGCGCGCCGTCAGCGCCGCCGCCGCCGCGAGGCCGGGGAACACGTGTCCTCCGGTGCCGCCACCGGTGATGAGGACCAGGGGGGAGCGCTCAGGCATGGCGCAGCCTCCACGGTGCCGTCGCCGCCACCGGCGCGCCACGCAACTCGACCTCGATGCGCAGGATCAATCCCATCATGGCGAACAGGATCAGCAGGCTGCTGCCGCCGTAGCTGAGAAACGGCAGCGTGAGCCCCTTGGTCGGCAGCAGCCCCGCGTTCACGCCGATGTTGATGAACACCTGAGCGGCGAGCAGCAGCGCCACCCCGAAGCACACGTGCGCGGAAAAGAGCTGCTGCTTGCGCGCGGCCGTGCGCCCGACCCAGAGAATGCGCGCGATCAACGCCGCGAACAGCGCGATGAACGCCACGCAACCCAGCACCCCGAGTTCCTCGGCGGTTATCGCGAACACGAAGTCCGTGTGTGCTTCCGGCAGATAGAACAGCTTCTGCACGCTGTTGCCGAGTCCGACGCCCAGCACCTCACCGCGCCCGAAGGCGATCAGCGCCTGCGTCAGCTGGTAGCCGCTGGCGAACTGGTCGGACCACGGATCGAGGAAGGTGATCAGTCGCTGCAGGCGGTACGGCGACCACACCGCCATGACACCGGCGCCGACGAGGGCGAGGGCCATCAGCACGATGAACGGCAGCAACCTCGCGCCACCGAGGAACAGCATGGCCATCGCGGCGCCGGCGATCACCACCGCGGCGCCGAAGTCGGGCTCGAGCAGCAGCAGCAGGACCACGGCGCCGAGCAGCCCGAGCGGCTTGAGCATGCCCGACCAGCTGTTCTGCAGTTCGCGCTGACGCCGCGTCATGTAGCCGGCCAGGTACACGACGAAGAACAGCTTCATCGCCTCCGAGGGCTGCAGGTTCACCGGACCGAAACCGATCCAGCGCGTCGCGCCGTTGACTTCGCGCCCGATCCCCGGCACCAGCAGCAGCGCCAGTATCGCCATGCCGGACACCAGCAGCGCAGGCCCCGCGTCCTGCCACAGCTTCACCGGTATCTGCAGCGTCAGGTACATCGTCGCGGCGCCCAGCAGCAGGTAAATGCCATGGCGGATGATGTGGTAGAAGGGGTTGCCATACTGCTCTCCCGCGTAGTCCATCGACGCGGATCCCATCATCACGAAACCCGCAGCGGCGAGCGCCGCGATCAGTGCCAGCAGCGCGTGGTCGAGGTCCCGGCGCTTGCGCATCAACACTGCTTCGGTCTGCGTCATCGCCATCTCAGAGCGCCTCCGCGCCGTCGAGCGCGCGCGCCGCGCGGGTGAAAACGTCGCCGCGCTCCTCGTAGTTGCGGAACATGTCGAAGCTGGCGCAGGCGGGCGAGAGCAGCACGGTGTCGCCCGGCTGCGCGAGCGCACGCGCCCTGGCGACCGCGTCTTCCATGTCCACCGCACGCGCGAGCGGCACCGTGCCCGCCAGCGCCTCGGCCAGCAGCTCGGCGGAACTGCCGATCAGCACGGCGGCGCGGCCCGCGCGCGCGAGCTCGGCGGCCAGCAGCGTGAAGTCGCTCTCCTTGGCCACGCCGCCGGCGATCAGCACGATGCGCCCGCCGCCCTCGCCGGCGAGCCCGCGCAGTGCAGCCACGGCGGCGGCGACGTTGGTGCCCTTGGAATCGTTGTAGAAATCGATGCCGGCGGTGCGTGCCACGAGCTGGCAACGGTGCGCCAGGCCGCGGTAACTGCGCAGCACCGCGAGCTGCGCGGGACGCGCAATGCCCGCGGCCGCGGCGAGCGCCAGCGCCGCCAGGCTGTTGAGCACGTTGTGCCGTCCGCGCAGGCCGAGCTCGCGCGCGGCTATCAACGCCTCGGCGCCGCAAGCCAGCCATTCGATACCATCGCGCACGAGGAGCCCGTAGTCGCCCGCCTGTGCGCTGCCCGCGCCGAAACTCAGGCGCCGCTCGCCGTCCTGCGCGCCGGGCACCGTCATTGCGTCGTCGCGGTTGAACACCACGCAGCGCGCGCCGCGGTAGATGCGCAGCTTCGCCGCGCGGTAGGCCTGCATGTCGGGATAGCGGTCGAGGTGATCGGGCGCGATGTTGAGGATGGTGGCGACATCGGCACGAAAATCGATCACGGTCTCGAGCTGGAAGCTCGACAGCTCGAGCACGTACAGCGCCACCTGCGGCGCGAGCAGATCGAGCGCCGGCGTGCCGAGGTTGCCGCCGCAGGCCACCCGCAACCCTGCCTCCTGCGCCATCAGCCAGACCAGCGTGGTCACGGTGCTCTTGGCGTTGGTGCCGGTGATCGCGACCACGGGCGCGCGCGCCTCGCGGTGGAACAGCTCGATGTCGCCGAGCACTGCCGCGCCCGCCGCGCGCGCGGCGCCTATCGCCGGTTCGGCGGGATCGACGCCGGGACTCAGGATGAGTTCGTCGGCCGTCGCGAGGAAGGCCGCGTCGAGCGCGCCGGTGCGCAATTGCGCCTGCGGGAACTCGGCGCGAAAGCGCGCCAGCAGCGGCGGCTCCGCGCGGCTGTCGACCACCGCGAAGGGCAGCCCGCGCCCGGCGAGGAAGCGCGCACAGGACAGCCCGGTCTGGCCCATGCCGACCACGACCCGCCTTGCCTCCCCGCCCGTGTTGCCCATTGCCCGTGCCGCTCCGCTCAGCGCAACTTCAACGTGGCCAGTCCGAACAGGACCAGCACGACCGTGATGATCCAGAAGCGCACGATCACGCGCGGCTCTGGCCATCCCTTGAGCTCGAAATGGTGGTGGATGGGCGCCATGCGGAAGATGCGCCTGCCCGTCAGCTTGAAGGAGGCGACCTGCAGCATCACCGAGACCGTTTCCATCACGAACACCCCGCCCATGATGAAAAACACGATCTCGTGGCGCACGATCACCGCGATGACACCCAGCGCCGCGCCGAGCGCCAGCGCGCCCACGTCGCCCATGAACACCATCGCGGGATAGGTGTTGAACCACAGGAAGCCGAGCCCGGCTCCGGCCAGCGCGCCGCAGAACACCACGAGCTCGCCGGCGCCGGCGATGTAGGGAATATGCAGGTAGGGCGCGAACTCGCTGTGCCCGGCGAGGTAGGCGATCACCGCCAGCGCGCCGGCCACCAGCACGCTCGGCATGATGGCCAGGCCGTCGAGCCCGTCGGTGAGGTTCACCGCATTGCTCGCGCCGACGATAACGAAGTAGGCGAGCACGACGAACAGCGGGCCGAGCGCGAGCGTCACCTGCTTGAAGAAGGGCACGATCAGCTGCGTTTCGGCAGGCGACGCGGCGCTGGCATAGAGATAGAGCGCGGCGCCGAGGCCCGCGAGCGACTGCCAGAAGTATTTCCAGCGCGCCGGGAGCCCGCGCGAATCCTTCTCCACGACCTTGCGGTAATCGTCGATCCAGCCCACCGCGCCGAATGCCACGGTGACCGCGAGTACGACCCAGACATAGCGGTTGCCCAGATCGCCCCACAGCAGCGTGCTGGTGACGATGCCGACGAGGATCAGTGCGCCGCCCATTGTCGGCGTGCCCGCCTTGCTCAGGTGCGACTGGGGCCCGTCGCTGCGCACGGATTGTCCGATCTGGCGGACGTTGAGGCGCCGGATCATCCCGGGGCCGACGAGCAGCGTGATCGCGAGCGCGGTGAGCGTGCCGAGAATGCCGCGGAAGGTGAGGTACTGGAATACCTTGAACACCGTGAAGTATTCGCTCAGCCAGTCCGCGAGCAACAGCAGCATCAGTGCCTCCCCGTCCCGGCGGCGCCGGGTTCCGCTTCCACCAGCGCCGCCACCACGGCTTCCATGCCGGCCGAGCGCGAACCCTTGACCAGGATCACGCTGCCGGCGCGATCCAATTCACGGCAGGCCGCGGCCACCTCCTCGCGCGAGTCCAGCACCGTCGCGCCGGGACCGAAGCCTTCGGCCACCGCCGCGGCATGCGGCCCGCAGGCCAGCAGTCGCTCGATGCCGCGCGCGCGCGCATGCGCGCCCGCCTCGCGATGCAACTCGCGGCTCAGCGTGCCGAGCTCGGCCATGTTTCCCAGCACCAGCACGCGCATGCCCTCGAAGGTGGCCAGCGAATCGATCGCCGCGCGCACCGAGCCGGGATTGGCGTTGTAGCTGTCGTCGATCAGCACGCAACCGCGCGCGCCGCGACGCCGCTGCATGCGTCCGGACACCGGAGTGAGCGACTCGAGCCCGTCGCGGATCGCCTCCGGGCCGAGACCGAGCGCCAGCGCCGCGGCGGCCGCGCAGACCGCGTTGGCGACCTGCTGCACACCGGGAACGCCGAGCGCGATGCGCACCGTACCGGCCGCGGTCGCCAGGCGGAAACGCGCGTTGCCCTCGTGCATCATCACGTCCTCGGCGCGCACGTCCGCATCCACCGCGCCCCTCGCGCTGGCGCGCAGCACGGTGCGCGCACCGATGCGCGCGAGCCATGCGTCGGCAAAGGGCTCGTCGACATTCAGCACCGCGATGCCGTCGGGGCCGAGCGCGTCATAGATCTCGCCCTTGGTCGTCGCCACCGCCTGCAGGCTCCCGAAACCCTGCAGGTGCGCCGGCAGCGCATTGGTCAGCACGGCGACATCGGGCCGCACCAGCGCGCCCAGATAGCGGATGTCGCCCGGCTTCGCCGCGCCCATCTCGATCACCGCGTAGCGCAGCGCCGGATGCAGTGCCAGCAGCGTGAGCGGCACCCCGATCTCGTTGTTGAGGTTGCCGGCCGTGGCCAGCACGGCGCCGGCGCGCCCGAGGATCGCCGCGATCATTTCCTTGGTCGTGGTCTTGCCGGCACTGCCGGTGAGCGCGACCACGGTGCCGGTGAACAGCGAACGGTTGAAACGGCCGAGTTCCCCGAGCGCGACCAGCGTGTCGGCGACCTGCAGTACCGGCACCGCGGCGTCGACCGGGCGGCTGCACAGCAGCGCTCCCGCACCGCGGCGCACCGCCTCGGCGACGAAATCGTGACCGTCGAAATTCTCCCCGCGCAGCGCCACGAACAGGCAGCCCGGGGCGAGCGTGCGCGTGTCGGTGCTCACGGCGTCGAATTCGACGTCGTGCGCGGGCGCGGGCAGCCCGAGAAAACGCGCAAACTCGGCGAGACCGATGGCGCGCATCATGATGCGGCGCTCCAGGCGACTTGTCCGGCTGAAGCCGGACCTACGAGTCCCACGGCGCGCATCATGATGTGGCGCTCCACGCCGCGAGCGCGTCGCGCGCGATGCCGGCATCGCTGAACGGCGTGCGCACACCGCTCACTTCCTGATAGTCCTCGTGCCCCTTGCCGGCGATCAGAACGCAGTCGCCTGGACGCGCAGCGGCGATGGCACGGCGGATTGCCGCCGCGCGATCGGGCTCGCGCGCGGCGCCGTGCTCCGGCAGGCCGGTGGCGATCTCGGCGATGATCGCCGCCGGATCCTCGCTGCGCGGGTTGTCGCTGGTGATCAACAATTCGTCCGCGTGCTCCCACGCGATGCGCCCCATCAGCGGCCGCTTGGCGCGGTCGCGATCGCCGCCGCAGCCGAACACGCACCACAGCCGTCCGGGACAGTGCTGGCGCAACGCGCGCAGGGTCTGCTCGAGCGCATCCGGGGTGTGGGCATAATCGACGATGACCAGCGGACCCTCGGCGGCAGCGATGCGCTCCATGCGCCCGGCCACCGGTGAGAGCCGGGGAAAGACTGCGAGTGCGTCGTCGAAGGCCACACCGTGCAGGCAGAGCACGCTGAGCGCAGCCAGGGCGTTGTGCAGGTTGAAGTGTCCCAGCAACGGGGTGCGTAGCGTGCCCCGCCCCCACGGAGTCACGACCTGCGCCGCCAGCCCGTCGGCGTTGAACAGCGGATCGATCGCGCGCACCCGCGCGCCGGCGTGCGCCACACCGTAGCTGAGTGCATCGACGCCGCGCGGCAGCGCGTCCAGCAGACGGCGTCCGAACGGGTCGTCGCTGTTGACCACCGCGTTTTTCAAGCACTCGCTGGCAAACAGCATCTGCTTGCTCGCGCCGTAGTCCTCGAAGCTGCCGTGGTAATCCAGATGATCGTGGGTGAGGTTGGTGAAGATCGCCGTCGCGAAACGCAGCCCGCGCACGCGGCCCTGCTTCAATGCGTGCGAGGACACTTCCAGTGCGGCGACCGTGGCACCCCCGGCGCGCAGCCCGGCAAGCATCTGCTGCAGGCTGACGGCGTCGGGGGTGGTGTGCGTGGTCGCATCGAGGCGTCCCGGAAAGCCCCAGCCCAGCGTGCCGACCACGCCACAGCGGATGCCGAGCAGTTCGAACGCCTGGGCGATCAGCTGCGTGCAGGTGGTCTTGCCGTTGGTGCCGGTGACGCCGATCAGCGTCATCGAATGCGAAGGCTCGCCGTAGAAACGTCCCGCGATCTCGCTGAGGCGCTCGCCGAGACGGCTGACGCCGATGGCCTCGAGCGCCGCGCCGGATACCGCGTCTCCCTGATCGAACAGCACGACACGGGCGCCGCGGCGCGCCGCCTCGTCCACGTAGGCGGCTCCGTCATGACGCGCCCCGCGCAAGGCGATGAACGCATCGCCCGCGCTCACGCGGCGGCTGTCGAGGCAGACACCTCCGACTCGCAGCGCGCCCTGCGGCGTGCCCGCGAGCTCGGGGAGCAAATCCTCGAGCGCACGCTCGGCGAACACGGGAATACGTGGGTCGCTCATGTCGGAGTGCGCCCCGCGTCGCGGTCGGCAACCAGGATCTCGGGCAGGTTGTCGGGCGGCACGTCCATCAGCCGCAGGGCGCCGGCAACAACGGTCGAGAACACCGGAGCCGCGATGGCCCCGCCGTAGTAAACACCGCCGCGCGGATCGCTGACGATAACCACCGCGACGATGCGCGGGTCGGTGGCGGGCGCGAAGCCGGCGAACAGCGACACGTAACGATTGGCCTCGTAGCCGCCGGGGCCGATGCGATGCACGGTGCCCGTCTTTCCCGCCACCGTATATCCCTTGATCGCGGCCTTGAGCGCCGTGCCGCCCGGTTGCGTCACGGTCTTCATCATGTCCACGAGCTGCGCGATGATCTCCGGCTTGTAGACCGGCTTGGCCTCCGGCGTCCCGCGACCGCGCAGCAACGTCAGCGGGTGCTCTACCCCGCCGGCCGCGAGTATCGAGTAGGTCCGCGCGAGCTGCAGCGGCGTCACCGAGAGTCCGTAGCCGAAAGCCAGGTTCGCGCGCGCGACATCGCTCCACTTGCGGTAGTCGGGAAGCACGCCGACGCTCTCGCCCGGGAATCCCGTGCCCACCGACTGTCCCAGCCCGGCGCGCACGAACACGTCGCGGATCGCGTCGGGCTCCAGCGACATCGCTATCTTGACGGTGCCGACCTGGCTCGACTTGGTGATCACGCCGCCCAGCGTCAACAGACCATAGTTGTGGTGGTCGCGGAAGGTCTTGCGCCCGACCCGGATGTAGCCCGGCGAGGTCTCCATGGTCATGCCCGGGTGATACTTGCCGCTCTCGAGCGCCGCGATCATCGTCAGCGGCTTCATCGTGGAGCCCGGCTCGACGAGGTCGGTGATGGCGCGGTTGCGCAGCGCCGAGCCGATGTCGCCGCCGCGGTTGTTGGGGTTGTAGGTGGGCTGGTTCGCCATCGCGAGGATTTCGCCGCTGCGCGCATCGAGCACCACGACACAGCCGGATTCCGCGCTCGCGCTCTCGATGGCTTTCTTCAGTTCGCGATGGGCGAGGTACTGGATGCGCAGGTCCAGGCTGAGGTCGAGCGCGCGCCCGGGGCGCGCCGGGCTCAACTCCTGCACGTCGCGGATAACGTGGCCGTAGAGATCCTTGATCACCTGCTTCGAACCGGGCACGCCGGTAAGCCACTCGTCATAGGCGAGTTCGATGCCTTCCTGGCCGCGGTCATCGACGTTGGTGAAACCCACCACGTGCGCGGCGGTCTGGCCCGCCGGGTAGAAGCGCTGGTATTCGCGCCGCGAGTAGACACCGGGAATGCCCAGCGCCATCACCCGCGCCGCGTCGGCGGGCGTCATGCGCCGGCGCAGGTAGACGAATTCACGGGTGGCGACGCTGCCGATGCGCCGCTCGAGTTCGTCGGGCGCCACCCCGAGCGCGCTGGCCAGCGGTCGCCAGTCCTCGATCTTGTCCACGAGCTGTTTCGGATTGGCCCAGAGCGTCTGCACGGGCGTGCTGATCGCGAGGGGCTCGCCGTTGCGGTCGGCGATGATGCCGCGGTGCGCCGGGATGGGCTCCACGCGCAGCGAGCGCGCATCGCCCTGGCTCTGCAGGAAGCGGTAACCGCGCTCGGTGTCGAGCAGCTGCAGCGACACCAGCCGCCATACCAGCAGCAACAGCAGGCAGCCGAGCCCCACGGCGACCATCCTGATGCGCCATTCGGCGATGGCAGCGGGAGGACGGAGCTTCATTCGACCACCAGCACGCGCAATTCCCCCTCGACCGGGATCATCTGCAACTCGCTGCCGGCCATGGCCTCGACCCGCGCATGCGAAGACAGCGTACCGCGCTCGAGCAGCAGCTGGCGCCATTCGATCTGGATCTCGTTCTCGTCACGGCGCGCCTGCTCGAGCTGGCGGAACAGTTCGCGCGACTCGTGGGCGGAGTAGATCACGCCGAAGGATGACAGCACCGCCAGCACCAGCAGCAGCACGGCGAGCAGCGGCCGGCGATCGGGCGCCGCGGCGTCCCTGGCCGGCTCTTCAGCGGCCATCGACAGCGATTCCGGCAACGGTGAGCTTTTCCGCCACGCGCAGCACGGCGCTGCGCGCGCGCGGATTGCGCTCCACCTCTTCCTCGCTCGGGCGCAGCGCCTTGCCGAGCCGCTTGAGCTTCGGCTGCAGGTACGCCGGCAGGCCCGGCTGCTGCGCCGCACGCGAGTGATCACGCATGAAGCGCTTCACGATGCGGTCCTCGAGCGAGTGGAAGCTGATCACCACGAGCCGGCCGCCGGGCAGCAGCGCGTCCAGCGCCTGGCGGAGCACGCTGGCCAGCGCATCGAGTTCACCATTGATGTAGATGCGGATCGCCTGGAACGCGCGCGTCGCCGGGTGCTTGGCCTTTTCCCAGGCCGGGTTCGCCGCCGCCACGATCTGCGCCAGACGCGCCGTGGTCTCGATCGGCTCGACGCTGCGCTCGCGCACGATCGCCGCGGCCATGCGGCGCGCGAAGCGCTCCTCGCCGTACTCGAACAGCACCTGCGCGATATCCTCGGCCCGGGCACGCGCGAGCCACTGGGCCGCGCTGATGCCACGCCCGGGGTTCATGCGCATGTCGAGGGGACCGTC
>OEIV010001149.1_pt1 | contig 12705 bp, 11 predicted proteins | sample 1539231 | NCBI WGS metagenome assembly OEIV01 (sample SAMN03794762, study PRJEB22550) | activated sludge metagenome | feature: wastewater treatment plant; material: activated sludge; isolation source: Wastewater treatment plant of a petroleum refinery complex | place: Argentina: Buenos Aires ...
GGCGGCGGGTCCTGCTGCGGACGATCTGGCGGGGGTTCCAGCACATCTCGTGGGTCCACCCGATCCCGGGCGACGATCGGGAAGGCGTGCAGCGGGAGCCGCTCCCGCCGCGGTTCCTGGTGATCACGCGGCGAGTGGAGGGGGATGTGTTTGAGCTGGCGGGGAGGGGGAGCACGGCGGACGTGCGCGAGTCGGACGTGGCGAACCTCGGGCCGCTGGACGTGCTCTCGCCGCGCGAGCTCGAGATTCTCGCGCTGATCGGTCAGGGGATGAGCATCAAGGAAATCGCGTCGATCCTGGGAAGGTCGGTGAAGACGATCGAGAACCACCGCACGAGCATCGGCGATAAGCTGAAGGTGGACGATCGAGTTCATCTTGCGGAGATCGCACGGCGGGCGGGCCTGACGGTGCTGGACGCGGAGCGGCGGCGTGTGGATGCTGATTTGAGATAAATCAGGCGGGCACAGATTCGTTTGCATCGCGGATCGTCCTCGGCAGAAATCCAAAATACGCACAGATCGATGAGTAATCTCCGGTAAGCTCTGCGCTCTTGAATTCCATGAGGGTGCGCTTCGGTGATTGCGCCGGAACATGCTGTGGGTGCGCTTGTGCGGAGAAACCACGGTGATTGAGATGAAGACCAAATCCGGTGCGACCGTGGCGGATTCGGGCGACCCGTTCTTTCTGGGCATGGCGGGCGACCCACTGGCGGCGGTGGCGGTCATCAACGGCGAAGGGCGGATGGTCTTCTGCAATCCGCAGTGGGATCGGCTTCAGATGGAATCGCACGGCGCGCGGTTTGAGACGCTGCAGGGGCGATTGATCGACGAGGTGTTTCCGCCGGAGCAGGCCGCCGAGCATCGTGAATTGGCGCTGGCGACCGCGGCTTGCGGGCGGGCGCAGCTGGTTCGGAAGTGCTGCGCCGGGCGGATGTTTGCGGTGTGGACGTGCCCGATCATGCCGCCGACGCGGTACTCGGCGACCGAGCCGGTGTTTTTGTTCGTGGTTCGCGCGGAGATCATCGACGAGCATCTGCTCTCGGTGACGGGCGACGGGACGATTCCGGTCGTCGAGTTCCGGCACAGCGATCTTGGGCCGCTTTCCGTGCTGAGCAGGTGTGAGCTTCAGGTGCTGGCGTTGATCGCGCGGGGGATGAGCACCAAGCGGATCGCGGAAACGCTCGGGCGATCCGTCAAGACCGTGGAGTCGCACCGGACAAGCATCGGGAACAAGCTCAAAGTGGATGATCGAGTCCAGTTGGCGGAACTCGTGCGGCGTGCGGGGCTGACGACGCGGGAGATTTCGGTTTCGAGCATGGATGGCCCGCCTCATCAATAGCAAATCCGCATTCTGGTAGGGGCTTTCCCCATTTCCGGTGTCGGAATGCCTCCTTGGGGCGACATCATCCTAATCATCCCTTAGAAATACGCGGTTCCCGGTATCCGTGGGAACCACGCCGGCGGTCCGAGCCTCGAACTCTCTCGATCGCCGGCATCGAACAGCAAGGATGGGCCAGCCATGCAACTCTCCACTCCCCGAAATGACGCTCGTTCATTCGTCCCCGCCGACAACCCGATGCTCGCGGCGCTCCTGAGCGATCCCGCGGTGGCGGTGAGCCTGATCGCGGCGGACGGCACCATGATTTTCTGCAATCCCCAGTGGGATCGTCTGATATCGATGGCTCACCCGGGGCATGGCGCCCAGATGACGGGCTTGACGCTCGCGGACATTTTCCCGTCGGACCAGGCCCGTGAGTTCGCGGAGCTGATGCAGCGTTCGCTGGAACACAAGCAGCCGCTCGTTGTTCGGAAATTGTGTGGTGGCCGGATGTTCCGCTCGTGGTTGTACCCGATCGAGGCCACGGGGCGCGCCCCGTTTGATCGGGCGATGGTGCTGTTCAGCATTCGGGCGGAGATGATCGAGGAGCCGCCGACGGACTGCTTGCCGCAGGGAGCGGCGGCGGTGGAGTTCCGCAGCGGGGGGATGGGCCCATTGGAGGCGTTGTCTCCGCGTGAGCTGGAAGTGCTGACGCTGCTGGCGGAGGGTCTGACGATCCGCGAGATCGCGGCCAAGCTGCACCGGTCCGAGAAGACGATCGACAAGCACCGGACTTCGATCCACACCAAGCTGGGCGTGCATGACCGGGTGGCACTGTGCGACATTGCGCGTCGGGCCGGGCTGCACTCTTGGTCGCTCCAGGGCGCGCCGTTCCAGTAAACTCCGGTCGAGATCGCACGCCGGCACGGAATCCGCCGGGCCGCCGAATGCGAATCTCGCTTGGAGCGATGAAGCAGCGCACTCACCAGCCCGAATCGCGGCTTTTGCTGTCTGAGATGCTGCTCGCGCGGGCGCGTGAGCTTGGCGAGGCCGCCGCGCATGAATTGTGCGCCCACTGCCCCGAGGCGAGAGAAGCGTTCGCTCCGCTGCCCTGCTCCAAGTGGGGCGAGCAGTTGCAGGGGCGCGTGCAGGAGCTGGCGGCGGCGGTTGCGTACGACGCGCCGGAGAGCTTTGTCGCCCAGATCGGCTGGGCGCGATCGGCGTTCAAGGTGCGCGGCGTGTGCTGCTCGCACATCGCGTCGAGCCTGGCGGCGCTCTCGAAAGTCCTGGCGCGCGAGCTTCCGCCCGAGGATTTCGCTCTGGTGGAGGCGATCCTGGCGCGGGCGGCGTGCGAGCCCGTGGTGTCCGGGTGCGAGGGCGAATCGAGCCTGTCGAGCGATGCGGCTTTTTCGGCGGCATCCGCGGAGTTCCTGGTCGCGGTGCTGGAGGGAGATCGGCTCCGGGCGTCGGACGGTGTGCGGGCGCTGCAGGAAACGGGGGTTGACGCGGCGTTGATCTACACCGAGGTGCTGGCGCCGTCCCTGTGCGAGTTGGGGCGGCTGTGGCACCTGGGCGAGATCAGCGTGGCGGAAGAGCACTTCGCCACGACCACGACGCAGATGGTGATGAGCGAGGTAAGAGCCCGCGCGACGCCCGCGCCGCGTGACGGGCGGGTGGTGGTGGCGGCGTCGGTCGAAGGGGACAACCACGACATGGGCGTGCGGGTGATCGCCGACCTGCTGGAATTGGCGGGCTGGCGCGCGGTGTTCCTGGGCGCGAACATCCCGGCGGACGAGCTGGCGGGGGGCGTGCGTGACTTCGGGGGTGACCTGGCCGCGATTTCCGCGACGCTCCCGGTGCATCTGCGCGCGGTGGAGGCGGCGATCGCGTCGGTGCGGGCGCTTCCCGTGCGTGTTCCGATTCTGGTGGGCGGTTCGGCGTTCGGCCAGTGCCCCGATGCGTGGCGTGCGATGGGCGCGGACGCACACGCCCTATGTGCGGCGGACGCGGTGCGGACGGCCGAGCAGCTCGTGCCCCGATCCCGATAGTTCGAGCGGCGCGGGTTCCGACGGTGTGCCGCCGGGCCTATCTTTTCGATGAGCGATCCGGAGTGGCGCGCGTGTGTGGTGGGTGCGCGGCTGGTGGGCCAGCGGGTTCGTTTGTCGGTGAGGTTTCGAGGGGCCGGTTTCGAGGGCCCGTTTCGTGGGGGCCAAGTTCGCCGGAATCCGCCGCATGATCGATCTCACCATTGCCTCCGACGCCCTGCTGCTGGGGTCGTCGCTGCGCGATGTGCTGTCGGAGGATTCGTGGGTCGCGGAGATGGTGCGGACCTACGGGCACCTGTTTCTCTTCATCGGGACGTTTCTGGAAGGCGAGAGCGTGGTGCTGGCGGGCGGGTTTGCGGCCCAGCGCGGCTGGCTCGGCCTGCCGGGTGTGTTCCTCGTCTGTTTCTTCGGGTCGTTCGCGGGCGATCAGTTCTGGTATTACCTCGGGCGCTGGAAGGGCACCGGGGTTCTGGATCGATTCCCGAAGGTGCGCGAGAAGTTTTCGCGGATGCGCAAGTGGCTGGGGCGGGGCGAGGACTTTGCGGTGGTGGCCTCGCGCTTCGTGCCCGGCACGCGTATGGCGACGCCGCTCCTGCTCGGCGCGGGCGGGTATGCGCCGTGGCGGTTCGCGGTGTTCAACGCGATCGGTGCGGCGATCTGGTCGCTGTCGCTGGGATCGCTCGGCTATTCGATCGGCAAGGCGGTCGAGAGCGTGGGCGTGAAGAAGTATGAGTTCTACATCCTGGCGGGGCTGGCGCTGTTCGGGCTGTCCTGGTGGCTGATTTCGAGCATCGCCAAGCGGACGGCGGCGGCGGCCAAGGCGACGATCGCGCACCGGCACGAGCGCCACGCCGGCGGGGAACATCCGGCGCACGATCCGAAGGCGGAGGCAGGATCGAACGCCGCCGCGGGTGGGGACCCCGCGGCCGAAGTTCCCGCGGGTGCAAATCCCGCGGGTGCCAATCATGGCGCACGGGGCGATGCGGTTGATGTCAAGGCGAATGCCGACGGAGTGAACGTGAAGGTTCCGTTGGGCGATGATCGATCCATTCATGCGGGAGACGAACATGGCGTACGCGGCGCGGATCGATGAGGCCACACCGGGCGGAGGCAATCCCGGCGCGTCGCGGGCGTGGGATTCACGGCACGCGATGACGCGATCCGTCCTCACGGCGCTGCTGATGGGCGTCGTCGCGCTGTTGACGGGGTGCGGCGTGCTCGGCAAACCCAGCGCGAACATCGTCGACGCCACGCTGTCGGATCTCTCGCTCGAGGGCGTGACGGTCGCGCTCAAGGTCGACGTGAAGAACCCTTACCCGATCGCGGTTCCGCTGACGAATGTTGAGTATTCGCTGGCGTCGCGCGAGGAATCGATCCTGACGGGGGCCTTGGAAAAGCCGGGGTCGATCCCGGCGCGCGGGAGCAAGACGCTGGACGTGCCGCTGCGCGTGAAGTTTGCGGACGTGCTGGCGGCGGTGGAGGGGCTGAAGCTCGGCGCGGTGGTGCCTTACGCGGTCAACATGAACTTCAATCTGGACGTTCCCGGCGGCGAGAAGCTGTCGCTCCCCCTGAAGAAGGAGGGCGAGCTTCCGATCCCGAACGTCCCGGAGGTGCGTGTGAGCGAGGTTCGCTGGGACGAGGTTTCGGTGCTGAGCGCCAAGGGGCTGATCAAGCTGGATGTGACCAACACCAACGAGTTCGACGTGGGGTTGGCGAAGCTGGCGTACGCGATGTCGGTGGGTGGGACCAAGGTCGTGAGCGGCAAGCTGTCGGACGCCGCGTCGCTGTCGCCGGGTCAGACCAAGACGCTCGAGATCCCGGTGAAGATTTCGCCGGCGTCGCTGGGGCTTGCGGTGGTGAACATGCTGAAGTCGAGCAACCCGTCGTACGAGGTCGTGGGCGACCTTGGGATCAAGACGAGGTTCGGCGACTTTGAGCTGCCGACGAAGCGATTTGCGTCGAAGGAACGCTCGCGCTAAGAGGTCTACCTGGCTTGGGTGTTCATCTGCTCGATGAACTGGTTGGCCTCGTTGATCGACGCTTCCATCTCCGCGACCAGGCGTGACACGTCGCCCTGGATCTGGTTCACGTTGGTCTGCAGCGACGCGATGGCGCGGGCGTTGAGGTTGTGCTTGAGGAAGAGCACCTGGTCTTTGAACGCGACCAGCACGGGCGACATCTTGGCCTCGGCCGCCTTCATCGCCGAGAGCAATTTCTGGTACTGGGCCTTGGTGTCCTCGAGCTGTCGCCTGCTGGCGGCGCGCATCGATTCGGTGCTGTACTGCGCGAGCTCGGCTTCCCACTCCACGAAGAGGGCATCGGCGACGTTTTCCACATCCTTGATGCGCCCGCGCACGTCCTGCGCTTGGCTTTCGGAACTTTCGTACTCGGTTTTCAGCTTGTTGTATTTGGCTTCCAGGTCGCCGCCGGTCGCGCCGGTGACGGCAAGGAACTGCTGGAGGGCCGACTCAAACTGCTTCTTGGTTTCTGTTTGCTCGTCCCGAGCTTCCTTGACCCTGTCAACCAGCTGTTCGCGTTTGGCGTACCCCATCTTCTCTTTCAGCGCGATCGCGGTGCTGGCACACCCGAACAGGGAGGCGCTGAATCCGAACGCAACTAGACCGACAAGGAGGAGGCGACGCATGAGCTTCTCCAAATTGAGATCGGTGATTGCAAGTTGCTCGACATCGGCGGCTCACTCTAGCACTTGAGGCGCGATCTCAACGGGCGAAGATTAGGGGACAACCCCGGCGGCGTCATGGTCTTTTCGGACGTGAGGGCTATACTGGGCTCCCGGCGACTCCGCCGGTGTGTCCCTCTTGGGAAAGTCCGCCGCGGGTACGAAGAGACCAAGCCTAGGCGGTGAAGTTTTTGGTTCGTTCTATTTGAGAAAGGCGCATCGATGAAAAAGCTGTTGGGCACGTTGGCTGCCGGCCTCATGGCCGTCACCATGTTCGCCGGCTGCGAGAGTTCCTCGCGGTCGAGCGGCGGCATGATCGATCCGTATCGCGCGGACGATTCTGGCCGCATGGTCGCCAAGAAGGAAGCTCCGGCTCCCAAGAAGGAAGCCCCGGCCCCGAAGAAGGAAGCCCCGGCCCCGGCGCCGATGGCCGAGCCCGTGATGGCTTCGAGCGGCAATGTGCTGTACTACCCGACCGGCCGCCGCGAGGGCTCGGGCCTGATGGTCGAGAAGATCACGCCCAGCGAGGTGACCGCCGGTGCGCCGTTTGATTACCAGATCAAGGTCACGAACATCGCGGGCACGACGCTGTCGGACGTGATGGTGTGGGACACGCTGGATCAGGGCTTCAACTACAACTCGAGCAGCCCCTCGGGCACGATGGACGCCGCCACCCGCACGCTCAAGTGGGGCATGGGCGATCTGAAGGCCGGCGAGGTCAAGACGATCACGGTGAACGGCTCGGCCACCAAGGTCGGGACGATCACCAGCTGCGCTTCGGCGAGCTACAACCTGGCGATCTGCCAGACGATCAAGGTCGTCCAGCCCGCGCTGGCGGTCAAGAAGGAAGCCCCGGCCGAGGTGCTGATCTGCGACGCCTTCCCGGTCAAGATCACGGTCACCAACACCGGCTCGGGCGTGGCCCGCAACGTCAAGGTCTCGGACCAGCTCCCCGCCGGCCTGACGACCGACGGCAAGAGCGCGTGGGAGACCACGGTCGCGGTCCTGGGACCGGGCGAGAGCAAGACCTTTGACATGATGGTCAAGGCTGACAAGACCGGCGCGTACAAGAACATGGCCAAGGCCAACGCCGAGGGTAACCTGGCGGCCGAGTCGAACACCACGAACACCGTGGTCAAGCAGCCCGTGCTGACGATCACCAAGAAGGGCAGCGAGCGCGTCGTCATCGGCCGCCCGGTGAACTTCACGATCACGGTCGCCAACACCGGCGACGCCGCCGCGGCGGACACCGTCATCAAGGACCCGATCCCGGCCGGCGCGACGTTCGTCAGCGCCACCGAGGGCGGCAAGGTTGACGGCAACGCGGTGGTCTGGAATCTCGGCACGCTCGCTCCGGGCGCGTCGAAGACCGTCAACGTCAGCCTCAACGTCGCCAGCACCACCAACATCTCCAACACCGCGACGGTCGCGGCCAAGTGCGCCAGCCCCGTCTCCGCCACCGCGGGCACGCAGGTCGCCGGCGTCCCGGCCATCCTGCTCGAGGTGATCGACGACCCGGACGCCCTCGAAGTGGGCGGCCAGGTCACCTACACCATCGAAGTCACCAACCAGGGCTCGGCCCCCGGCACGAACATCAAGATCGTCGCCGGCCTCGAGGACTTCTTGCAGTTTGTCTCCGCCGGCGGCGCGACCAACGCGACCTCCGACGGCAAGACCGTTACCTTCGCTCCTCTCGCCACGCTCGCGCCGAAGGCCAAGACCTCCTGGAAGGTCGTGGTCAAGGGCGTGAAGGCCGGCGACACCCGGTTCAAGGTCACCATGACCTCGGACCAGATGAGCCGTCCGGTCGAGGAGACCGAGTCCACCAACTTCTACCAGTAATCAACACAGAGGTTCGGGCATGAACCGAACCTGAATGTCTGGTGAAACTCACACCGGCGTGCTCGCGAGGGCACGCCGGTTTTTTATGCGCTGGGGCCGGGTGCTCAATCTGAACAATCGTGCGTCGGATTGAGGGCGCGGGCGTAATTTCATGCAACTACCGGCCAATAATGGTGAGTCCGGGCCCGGCGCCTGCGCCGAGAAATCAAGCCGGAACTTACCCGCGCGAGTGTCTTCGCGGCGGTTCGCACACGAGAAAAGGAAGATGACGATGAAGACGAAGCTGTCCGCGGTGGCCTCGATGATTCTGGCCGCGACCGTGATGGTGGCCTGTGAGGAGAAGAAGGCCGACACCGCGGGGACCATGATCGACAAGGCGGCCGACGCGACCAAGGACGCTGCGAACAAGGCCGTGGACGCGACCAAGGACGCCGCCGCCAAGACGGGCGAGGCGGTGAAGGAAGGGGCCGACAAGGCGACGGAGGCGGCCAAGGACGCGGTGGAGGAAGGCACCGACAAGGCCAAGGAGGCCGCCAAGGACGCGACCGACGCCGCCAAGGCCAAGGCCGCGGAGCTGACCGACGCCGCCAAGTCGACGATGAACGACTACCTGGGCAACCTCGGCAAGCTGAGCGACACGCTGGCGGGCGCGAAGGATCCGATCAGTGGGGCCAAGGCGGCGGCGGACGCCAAGCCGCTGACCGACAAGCTCTCGGGCGCCATGGCCGCCCTCGACAAGCTCTCGCCCGAGTTGAAGACCACGCTCAAGGAGACCTTCAAGGACCAGCTTGCGAGCGTGACGGCCAAGTACAAGGAGCAGGTCGACCGCCTGACCAAGGACTCGACGCTGGGCAAGCTCTTCGGCGATTCGCTCAAGAACCTCAAGCTCTTCGAGTAATCCGGCCTCCCGACCGGCCCGACGAATCAAGCCTTTCACCAAGACCCGGACGCGTCCCGGGTCTTTTTTATTTCCGTGGTGGCGGGCGGCGTGCAAGAATCCGATGGAATCAGCCAGGAGCACGCATGTCCGACGACATCGAACAAGGTCCAGAGTCCGCCGGTCCCGAGGCCCCGCGCCAGGGCGCGGGCGTGCCGCGCAAGCCAAAGGTCGCACCCGATCCGCGCCTGGAGCACGCGGTGGCGTCGGAGAACGCGGGCGACGCGCAGGCCGCGGCGATGGCGTATCAGGCTGAGATCAAGGCCGATCCGAACTTCGGGCTGGCGTACGCCGGGTTGGGCGCGCTCCTGCTCCGGTTGGGGCGCCTGGACCCGGCGATCGCGGCGCTCCAGGAGGCGGCGCGGCTCATTCCGACCAACGCGTCCCCGATCGGGAGTCTCGCGCTGGCGCTCATGCGTCGCGGGCGGCACGCCGAATCACGCGAGGCGGCCAAGAAGCTGGTGCGGCTCACGCCGCAGGCGGCGGCGGCGTACCGGCTGTGGGCGGATTGCTGCCACGCGGCGGGGGACATGCCGGGCATCGTCGAGGCGTACGCCTCGGGGCACGCGGCGCTCCCGACCAACACGGAGCTGCTGGTCTTCCTCGCCAAGGCGCTGATCAACGCCAATAAGAACGAGCGGGCGGAGAACACGCTGAACGCGGCGTTCGAGCGCGTGGAGGCGACGCCGACGCTGCTCGGTATTTTGGGCGACGCGTACTTTCGCCAGAGCAAGATCGCGGAGGCCGAGGAGGTGCTGGCCCGTTCGCTGGCGAGCGACCCGAATTGCCAGTACGCGCTGATGGTGCTGTCGCGGATCCGCTCGGCGGAGGACAAGAACGACGAGGCGGCGGCGCTGCTGGAGCGTCTGCGTCCGCCGCTGGAGCCGCCCGCGGTGGTGACCTTCGCGCAGGTGCGCCGTCGCCAGAAGCGCGAGCCCGAGGCCGAGCGGTTGCTGGTCGATCTGATCGAGCATTCCGGCCACAAGCCGGACGCGTTGGCGGCGGCGCGTTTCGTGCTGGGCGGGATGCGGGAAGCGCAGGGGCGCTTCGACGAAGCGTTCCGGCTTTACAAGGACGCGAACGACTCGGCGCTCGCTCGCTTTGACCGCGACGCCACGCGCCGGTTCATCGATTCGCTGATCGACGTGTACAACGCCTGGCGAGCGCCGACGTACGCACGCGGCGATCCGACCGACGTGCCGATCTTCATCGTGGGCATGCCGCGCTCCGGCACCAGCCTGGTCGAGCAGATCCTCGCGTCGCACCCGGAGGTGTTCGCGGCGGGCGAGCTGTCGGACCTGGAGATCACGTCGCAGCGGGCGTGCCGGCGGCTCGGCATCCAGCCGACCCCGTACCCGGGCTTCATGCCGACGCTGACCCGCGAGCAGGTGCTGGAGATGGGTAGGCCGTACCTCGATCGCATCCGCGCGACGGCCCCGGGCGCGAAACGTCACACCGACAAGATGCCGCACAATTTCCGGCACGTCGGGATGATCTGGCAGCTCTTCCCGAACGCACGCGTGATCCATTGCCGGCGCGACCCGATCGACACCTGCCTCTCCTGCTACTCAATCTCGTTCAACGCGTCGCACTCCTACTCGAATTCGCTCGAAGGCCTGGCGTTCATGTACGGTGAGTACCGCCGTCTGATGCAGCACTGGCGCACCTCGCTCCCGCTCAACCTGCTCGAGGTCGTCTATGAGGACCTGGTCCACTCGCCCGAGGAGTGGTCGCGGAAAGTCGTCGATTTCGCGGGGCTCCCGTGGAACGAAAAGTGCCTGGACTTTCACAAGACCAAGCGAGCGGTCCTGACGGCGTCGGTCGATCAGGTCCGTCGCCCGGTGTACGACTCTTCGATCGGACGCTGGCAGAAGTTTGAGACGCACCTGAAGCCGCTGATCGATGCGATGGGCGAGCTCGCTCACGTGCCGGGTTGATCGGTTCGGTTGGAGGTGAACATGCCGTGGAAAACGACCCCCTCGCCCGTGACGCTGGAACGGCCCTACGGGCGAGCACGCCTGGTGCCCTATTCACACGATCACGCGGCGCAATTGGTCGAGGCGCTGGGCGACGGCACGCTCTTCCGCTGGATGCCCGTCCCGCCGCCCACGACGCTTGAACTCATGCGCGCGTTCATGGGAAGGGCCCTCGAGGCGCAGGCACGCGGGGATGAGATCGCGTTTACGATCATCGACCGCTCGACGGGGCGGGCGGTCGGCTCGACTCGCTACCTCGATATTCGCCACGCGGACATGGGGCTCGAGATCGGCTGGACCTGGTTGAGCCCGGCGGCGCAGCGCACCTCGATCAACACCGAGTGCAAGCGGCTGCTGCTCGGGCACGCGTTCGAGACGCTCGGGGCGATCCGCGTGCAGCTCAAGACCGACGCGCGGAACGCGAAGTCAAGGGCCGCCATCGGGCGCCTCGGAGCCCGGTTCGAAGGCGTCCTGCGCCGCCAGCGGGTTCTTCACGACGGGCACATCCGAGATACGGCGTACTACAGCATCATCGACGAAGAGTGGGGGTTCGTCCGGGAGCGACTGGAATTCATGCTGATTTCACCGCCACCCGGCGCGCCTGTGCAATAAACACCCGCGCGGGGACATTGTGCTACCCTGCGGCATCCGCCGCGCACGCGGCATTCCACCACACCTGGAGATTGTTCATGGCTCGTTCGGTTCGTGCGGCACGCAACGTCCTGGTCGGCGCTCTGGCACTCGGCGCGCTCTCGCTCATCGCGGCTCCCTTGGCCGCCCAGCAGGATTCCAAGCCCGCCCAGCCCGGTCAGGCCCAGCCGACGCAGGCCCAGCCCGGTCAGCCGGAAGGTCGTCAGCCCGGCCAGCCCGGCGAGCGTCGCGGCCAGCCCGGTCAGCGCGCGGGCGGCCCGCAGAACGCCGAAGGCGCCATGAAGGGCATGAATCGCGCCGTGCGCAACCTCGGTCGCGCCATTGACGGCACGGGCACCGCGGAGGACGCGCTCAAGGCCGTCGCCGAGGCTCAGGCCGCGTGCGCCACCTGCCGGATGTTCCAGCCCGAGCACGCCAACGGCGACGCCGCCAAGGTCGCGGAGTATCGCAAGCACCTGATCGGCGTGTCGCGTGCTCTGCTGGACATCGAAGAGCAGCTGCTGGCGGGCAAGAACGCCGAGGCCAAGGCCGCCCTCGAAAAGATCAAGGGCCTGCAGGAAGAAGGGCACAAGGCCCTCGGCGTGAAAGACGAGTGATCCCCGCGCGTCGCTCGACGACGCGCCCGCGAACCTTGTTCGACCCCTCAATTATGATGACCCCGGGCATCTCGCCCGGGGTCTTTCGTTGTTGACGCGCATTCTCGCCTTGCCCGGTCGTCCGCCGCGAGACCTACCGAATCCCCTCGCTTTTCGGGCGGCTGCTCAGGTCCTCGCGCCAGCTCTCGACCATTCGGCCCATCTCGAGGCCGAGCCTGCTCAGCGATTGCATCGTCTCGGCGTGGAACGCCCCCTCGACCGGCGGCCGCCATTCGTCGGGGATCGCGACGTAGCGAAACTCGACGTCGAGGCCGTCGCGCCGCTGGAGCTCGGTGGCCAGCGAGAGCTGTCGCAGCGTCCCGATGGTCGACGAGCGGATCGCGGTCGCCACGCTCGCCTCGGTGATGGAGACCCACGAGGGCTCGACGCGCTGGGGCGTGCCGCCGAGCTGGTTGTTTACGATCACCCAGAAGCGAAACTTCGGGAGCGCCCGCCCCTGGTTTCGCCTGCGGTATTCCTGCACCGGCGCGCCCTCGGCGTGCAGATCGGCGTCGTACAAGATGTTGGAGGTGGTCCCGCCGTCGACGAAGAGCGTGTCGTCGATGACGACCGGCGGGGAGAGCGCGGGGGTCGCCGCCGGCGCCCTCAGCACCCTGTTGAA
>OEIV010001150.1_pt1 | contig 12704 bp, 8 predicted proteins | sample 1539231 | NCBI WGS metagenome assembly OEIV01 (sample SAMN03794762, study PRJEB22550) | activated sludge metagenome | feature: wastewater treatment plant; material: activated sludge; isolation source: Wastewater treatment plant of a petroleum refinery complex | place: Argentina: Buenos Aires ...
GGAACGATGAGGATCTCCACGTCGGACGTTTTCATCTGGCGGCGCTCATGCGATCACTGGCCTTTCCATTGCGGCTGTCGCTTGGCGAGGAAGGCATCCATACCCTCGCGGAAGTCCTCCGACGCATAGCAGAGAGCGATCAGATCGTGATCGCGGCCCGGCTCGCCGGTGTCGCGCAGGCGCCGCAACGCTTCCTTCGTGGCGCGCAGGGTGAGCGGCGCGTGGGTCGTAAGCTGGCGGGCGAGGTCGCTCGCCCGCTGCATCAACGCCGCGTGGTCGTCGAGCACCTCGCTGACGAGCCCGCAGGCCAGCGCCTCGGGAGCCTCGACGAGCCGTGCCGTGAACAGGATCTCCTTGGTCCGGGCGGCGCCGATCAGAGCGGCGAGGCGGGCAAGATTGGTCATCGAGAGGCAATTGCCGAGCGTGCGCGCGATCGGGAAACCGAAACGCATGTCGCGGGTGGCGATGCGCAGATCGCAGCACGCGGCGATGGCGCCGCCGCCGCCCGTGCAGGCACCCGAGATCGCGGCGATGGTAGGCACGGCACAGGTTTCGATGGCGCCCAGCACGCCATCCATCTTGCGCTCGTAGGCGATGGCCTGCTCGGGGGTGCGGAAATCGCGGAACGCGGAGATGTCCGTGCCGGCGGCGAACGCCTTGTTGCCGGCACCCGTCACGATCAGAGCTTTCACCGCGCCGCCGGGAGTGATCGCACGGCAGACATCGGCCAGGCGCTCATACATCTCGAAGGTGAGGGCGTTGCGGGCCTCGGGGCGGTTGAGCGTCGCCAGGGCGATGCCGCCAGGCAGGGTTTCGTAAAGCAGGTGATCTGAGGACATCGGTATCCTTCACTGACGGCGTGCGTGCGGTACGCGAGTGCTGGCGACGTCGCCGGACACGCTCACGATCCATCGACCTCGCGACGAGCACATTAGACCATGAGCCCGGCCTGAGTTTCACGCTTTCGGTGAAACGCCAAGCCGTTCCAACGCGCCCGGCGGATCGCGCGAGGGGGAAGGGCCCTTGGTCCGCCGGAAACGTGCTCGATGTGAGCAAGGGGGGGGGGCGAAGACCGGCGGGGCATTCGCGGGGGCGGTAACGGCGTCCCTCCGGGGCCGGGGGCCGGGGGGCGCCAACCAAGCGACAAACCGCCCGGGTAGTCCCGCCTGGGGCGGACCGACACCAACGCCGCCGCCGGGCCGGGACGCATATCAGTCGAGAAACAGGCCGTTGGCCGCTATTGTCGCGCGGCGGCGGGCGGGGCACCGGGCGCGCGTGAGGCGTCGCTCTTCCGGTGTGTTCCCGCGAGGGCCGTCGCCAAGGGGCTTGCTTGAACGCCGTCGCGCCATGTATTCGACATATTGAATATGAGGCGCGAACCAATCTGTTTTCGCGACGCCGTCCTCGGGGCGGCTTGTCGAGCAGCATGTCGTTGTGCCTCGACAGGACCGGACCGAACGAAGCCGGCCGCCAAGGGGAGGAAGCTTGATGAGCATTTCGTCGTCGAACGAGCCGCATGTGGCAATCGACGTTTCGCCTGCGGACGAGATCAAGACCTCGACATGCTACATGTGCGCCTGCCGCTGCGGCATCAAGGTGTACCTGAAGAACGGCAAGGTCCGTTACATCGAGGGCAACCGCGATCACCCGGTCAACAAGGGCGTGCTGTGCGGCAAGGGTTCCGCCGGCATCATGCAGCACTATTCGCCGGCGCGTCTCAAGGCGCCGCTGAAGCGCGTCGGTGAGCGTGGCTCGGGCGAGTATGTCGAGATCTCTTGGGACGAGGCGCTGGAGACGGCGGCCAAGTGGCTCGGCGACGTGCGCAAGACCGATCCCAAGAAGCTCGCGTTCTTCACCGGCCGCGACCAGTCGCAGTCGCTGACGGGCTGGTGGGCGCAGCAGTACGGCACGTTGAACTTCGCCGCGCACGGCGGCTTCTGCTCGGTCAACATGGCGGCGGGCGGCCTCTACACGTTCGGCGGCGCGTTCTGGGAGTTCGGCGATCCCGACTGGGAGCGCACGAAGTATTTCATGCTTTTCGGCGTCGCCGAGGATCATGCCTCGAACCCGATCAAGATGGGCCTCGGCAAGCTCAAGGAGCGCGGCGTCAAGGTCGTCACCGTCAATCCCGTGCGCACCGGCTATCAGGCGATCGCCGACGAGTGGATCGGTCTCAAGCCGGGCACCGATGGCGTGTTCATCGGCGCGCTCATCCACGAGCTTCTGCGCACCGAGCAGGTCGATCTGCCGTTCCTCGTGCGCTACACCAACGCGCCATGGCTGGTGATCCGCGATCCCGGCGCCGCCGACGACGGCCTTTTCGCGCGTGACGCCAACGGCAGGCCGCTGTGCTTCGACAAGACGAAGGGTGCCCTGGTGGACGCGACCGGCGTCGACGTGGCGCCGGCTCTGACGGGCTCGTACACGCTCGCCGACGGCCGCACCGCCGTGCCGTCGTTCCAGATCCTCGCCGAACGCTATCTCTCCGCGGAATACTCGCCCGAGCGGGCCGAGAAGGAGAGCGGCATCCCGGCCGCGACCACGCGCCGTATCGCCCAGGAGCTCGCCGACGTCGCCTTCAAGCAGGAGGTCGTGCTCGACGTGCCGTGGACCGATTGGGCCGGCCGCCGCCACGAGAAGATGATCGGCCGCCCGATCTCGATGCACGCCATGCGCGGCATCTCGGCCCATTCCAACGGCTTCCACACCGCACGCCTGCTGCACTTCGTGCAGATCCTGCTCGGCTCCATCGATTGCCCCGGCGGCTTCCGCTACAAGCCGCCCTATCCGCGCCCGACGCCGCCGCCGCTGAAGCCCGCGGGCAAGGCCGGCACGGTGAAGCCGATGACGCCGCTGACCGGTCCGCCGCTCGGCTTCCCGATGGGGCCGGAAGACCTGCTGGTCGATGCCGAGGGCAACCCGGAGCGCATCGACAAAGCCTACTCGTGGGATGCGCCGCTCGCGGCCCACGGCCTGATGCACATGGTCATCACCAACGCGGCGCTCGGTGATCCCTATCCCGTCGACGTTCTGTTCATGTACATGGCGAACATGAGCTGGAACTCGACGATGAACGTTCCGGCGGTGCTCAAGTACCTGACGGACAAGGACCCGAAAACCGGCGACTACAAGATCCCGAAGATCATCTACTCCGACAGCTACTTCTCGGAGATGGTGCCCTACGCCGATCTGATCCTGCCCGACACCACCTACCTCGAGCGCTGGGACTGCATCTCGCTGCTCGATCGCCCGGTTTCCGAGCCGGACGCGGCGGCGGATTCGATCCGTCAGCCCGTGGTGCAGCCCGACCGCGACGTGCGCGGCTTCCAGACCGTGTTGATCGATCTCGGCGCGCGCCTCAAGCTGCCGGGCTTCGTCAACGACGATGGCCAGCCGAAGTATCCGGGCGGCTATGCCGCTCGCATCGTCAACCACGAGCGCGCGCCGGGCCTCGGGCCGCTCGCCGGTTTCCGCGGCACGGACGGCCAGGGCTACGCCGAGGGCGAGGTCAATCCCCGCCAGCTCGACCAGTACATCGCCAACGGCTGCTTCTACGCACATCACCTCAAGCCCGAGCAGCGCTACTTCAAGCACGCTAACAAGGATTATCTGGAGTGGGCGAAGAGCGTCGGCTTCGTCGGCTCGTCCGATCCGATCATCTTCCAGCTCTACCTCGAGCCGATGCAGAAGTTCCGTCTCGCCGCGCGCGGGCACGGAGCGGTGAAGCCGCCCGAGTCGCATCGAAAGCGCATCGAGGCGTTCTTCGATCCGCTGCCCTTCTGGTACAAGCCGTTCGAAGGCTCGCTGGTGGACGAGGCGAAGTACCCGTTCTACGCGGTGACGCAGCGCCCGATGCACATGTATCACTCGTGGGGCTCGCAGAACGCCTGGCTGCGCCAGATCACGGCAGCCAACCGCCTCTACATGCACTACGAGCTGGCGCGTCAGCTCGGCGTCAAGGATGACGGTTGGGTGTGGGTGAAGAGCGAGATCGGCCGCGTGCGCTGCCAGGTTCGCCTGATGGACGGCGTCAACGAGAAGACGGTGTGGACCTGGAACGCGATCGGCAAGCGGTCGGGCGCCTGGAACCTCGCCGATGATGCGCCGGAGGCGACGCAGGGATTCCTGCTCAACCATCTCATCAGCGAGCTTCTGCCGGAGCGCGCGGGCGGCTATCGCTTCTCCAACTCCGATCCCGTCACCGGGCAGGCGGCGTGGTACGACCTGCGCGTTGCGATCGAACCCGCCCGGCCCGACGAAGCCCACGAGACCGCGCCGCGGTTCGAGCGGCTGGTCAACCCTTCGGGCCGTGTCCTGCCCGATGTTTCGATGTTCGGCGCGAGCTTCCGGGAGGCCGGTAAATGACAACGCTTCCGGAGACGACCGAGAAGAAGCTCGGCCTTGTGATCGATCTCGACATCTGCGTGGGCTGCCATGCCTGCGCGACGAGCTGCAAGGAATGGAATACGGGCGGCTATTCCGCGCCCCTTTCCGATCAGGAGCCCTATGGCGCTGATCCGCACGGCACCTGGCTGAACCGCATCCACTCCTACGAGGTGGAAGGCGAGGGCCGCTCGCGCACGGTGCACTTCCCGCGCTCGTGCCTGCACTGCGAGACGCCGGCGTGCGTCACGGTCTGCCCGACAGGCGCGTCCTACAAGCGTGCCGAGGACGGCATCGTGCTCGTCAACCCGGACATGTGCATCGGCTGCAAGCTGTGCTCGTGGGCGTGCCCCTATGGTGCGCGCGAATACGATTACGCGGTGGGTGTGATGCGCAAGTGCACGCTCTGCGTGGACCGCATCTACAACCCGCATCTCAAGGAAGAGGACCGCGTCCCCTCGTGCGTCCGCGCCTGCCCGACGGGTGCCCGCCACTTCGGCGATCTTGGCGATCCCAAGAGCAAGATCTCGAAGCTCGTGAAGGAGCGTGGCGGCTACGACCTGCTGCCGGACATCGGCTACAAGCCGGTCAACAAGTACCTGCCGCCGCGGCCGCGGCGCGACGCCGTCGCCAACAACGACGCCAAGGCGAAGGCGCCGATCATGGCGACGGACGGCTCGCGCATGGAGAAGTTCCTCGCCTGGGCCGACAAGGTCCTGACGCGCTGATCGAGTGAGGAGATAAGAACATGCATCCCGCCTACTCGGTCATCTTCTTCACAACCGCCTCGGGCGCCGGCCTCGGCCTGCTCGCCTGGCTCGGTCTCGGCAACGCGCTCGATCTGTTGCCGAAGTCTCAGTGGTTCGGCTTCTTCGGCGTCGGTCTCGCCGTCGTGCTGCTCAGCGCCGGCCTGATGTCGTCCACGTTCCATCTCGGCCGCCCCGAGCGCGCGTGGCGGGCCTTCTCGCAATGGCGCTCGTCTTGGCTGTCGCGCGAAGGCGTCTCGGCGGTGCTGACCTACATCCCGACCGGTGTCCTCGGCATCGGCTGGGGCATCATGGGCATAACGGACGGTGCGGTCGCAGTGGCAGGCGTCGTCGCGGCCGTGCTCGCCATCGTCACGATCTACACAACGGGTATGATCTACGCCTCGCTGCCGACCATCCGCGCCTGGTATCAGCCGCTCGTTCCGATCGTCTACATCGCGCTCGGCCTCGCCAGCGGCGCGGTGCTGCTGACGCTGCTGCTCGCGATCTTCGAGGGCGTGCCGTCGTGGGCCGTGTGGTTGTCGGTCGCCGCCATTGCGGCCGGCTTCGTGGCGAAGTCGCTCTACTGGTCGACCGTCGCTGGCGAGAAGCGCACCTACACCGTCGGCACCGCGACCGGCCTTGGTCGGTTCGGCAAGGTGCGTCCGCTCGACCCGCCGCACACGATGGCGAACTTCGTCATGCGCGAGATGGGCTACGAGGTCGCGCGCAAGCACGCCGAGAAGCTGCGCGGGATCGTGCATCTGATGCTGTTCGTCGTGCCTGCGGCCTTGTTGCTGGCGACGCTCGTCGTCGGCTCGCCGCTGACGCTGCCGCTCGTGCTGCTCGCGTTCGGATCGACGGCAGTCGGCCTCGTCACCGAGCGCTGGCTGTTCTTCGCAGAGGCCGAGCACGTGTCGATGCTCTACTACGGAAAAGAGGCGGTCTGATCCTCGCTGCGCGGAGCGCAAAACGCGCCAGCCGAGTTCGGTTGAGATTTGCACTTGAACGAGAGGGGGAGCGCCACGCGCTCCCCCTCTTTGCGTCCGGCAAATGCCCATATGCTTCAATTCGGCACGCCGATTAAGTGCTCTTTAAAGTTTGTCTGAGACAGTCGCACTACGACAGGCGGCTGGCGCATTGCGTGACCCGATCCGCCGTCCATAGCCGGGCACTCGGAAAGGGAATTGGCAATGAGCAATATTCGCGGATCGATCGCTCTGTCGATCGCCGTACTCGCCCTCAGCGGCATCAGCGCCGGGGCCGCGGATCTCTATGGTGGCAGCGCGAAGGACGGCTATGTCCCGGCCTATGCAGCGCCGTCCGCGCCGTCGTCGTGGTACGTCCGTATCGATGGCTCCTACAGCCACTACGACGATCCGATCATGGTCGAGGACCACATCTACGATCTCGTCGACACGGGCATCGGCAACGCCTGGGCGATCGGCGGTGGCGTCGGCCGCTACCTCGGCAACGGCTTCCGCATGGACGTCACCTACGAGCATCGCTTCGAGGCCGACGCGACGGGCTTCCTCGACAACCACTACGCCGATCTCAACGGCACGCGCGAGTTCGGCCTGAAGAGCAACCTGCTCCTCGCCAACGTCTACTACGACTTCAACCAGGGCGGCCGTTTCTCGCCCTACCTCGGTGTCGGCCTCGGCTACGTGCGCCACGAGACGACGCCGGGCATCGTCGTCGGTGACTGCGGTTGCGACGGCACGATCGAAGGCGAGAAGAAGGGCAGCGTCGCTGCTGCTCTGATGGCGGGCTTCTCGGTCAACCTCACGGCGGGCCGCAGCGAGATGGTATCGGGCGGCAGCACCAAGGACGGCCCGGTCTACGTCACCAGCAATCGCGGCCTGCTGCTCGATATCGGATACCGCTACCTCTACCTCGGCGACGCCACCACTGGCGTGGTTCGCGGCTTCGGCAACACGGTCGTGTCCGAGGACCCGGTGGTCGAGAACATCCACGCCCACGAGCTCCGCATGGGCCTGCGTTACAACCTCAACTGATGCGGGCAAGGTTTAGGGCGGGGCGAAAGCTCTGCCCATGAGTTGACTGCGCGAGCCGCTCTGTGGCTCGCGCAACCCGACGGCGTAACCGGCGAAGTGCCGGCTGCCGGGAAAAGTTCCGGAACTTTTGGTTCCTCGTCACGCGTTCGCGGTTCCCACAAGGCCCGCGCCAGAAGCCTCTCCAGATCTCCCGCGCGCTTCCCGCAGAGGAAGCCGAGCAGTGTCGGACGTCACGTGTGCGTTCACATGCATTGAGGCGTGCCGGCCGATGGCTGGCGCCGAGAACGGGGATCGACAGTTATGAATTTGAAGCTCACCTCCCTCGCGGCCGGCCTGGCGCTGCTCGCCGGCCTCGCGCCAGCTGCCGCTGGCGACTACGTCTACGACTACGGCGGTAGCATCAAGGACTTCGGTGCGGCGGGCATTCCGGTCCCGGCCCCTGTGCCGCTGCCGATGTACGACGCGGAGTGGTACGTGCGCATGGACGCCGGCTACGCGCTCAAGATGTCGGCCGACGTCGAGGTGACGGGCGTTCCGATCGTGCACAACGATCTCGATGATCTGAGCGGAACGGCGAGCTTCTCCTTCGGCTTCGGCCGTTACCTGACGCCGAGCCTGCGCGCGGACGTGACCATCGACTTGCGAAACGGCCGCACCGTCGGACACCAGGACGAGGTCATCACGCTCAGCACCTATCATGAGGGCCCCGACGTCGACCGCACGTTCTTCGCCAACGTCAACGGCGTCGACACGCAGTTGACGACGACTCTTCACTCCGTCGACGAGCGCATCTACGTCGGCGATTATTCGCGCCGCATCCGCGCCGAGAGTGACACCGCGTTCGTCAACCTCTACTACGACATCGACACCGGCACGCGCTTCAAGCCGTACATCGGCGCGGGCGTCGGCGCGGCGTATCACTACATCAAGGCGGTCTCGACCGGCACGCTGCAGTGCGATAGCGTCACGCGTCACGAGCTGATGGACCCGGGCACGGGCGTCGGTCCGTTCGACACACCCGGGCTCGCATGCCCTGACGACGCCGAGGACCAGAACGTCGCGCACACCAAGAGCGCCTACGGCTTCGGCTTCGCCGCCAACCTGCAGGCGGGCCTCTCCGCCGAGATCTATCCGGGCATCACGCTGGATACGGGCTATAAGATGACATGGATGGGCGGCACGATCGCGCTCGTCTCGCCGACCCCGGCGGGCGACACGCTGATCAACATCGGCGACCGCATCGATCACGAGATCCGCACGGGTCTGCGCTTCGACATCAATTGAGCCAGCGGACGGGCTCTCGACCGGCGGGGTGGGCAGCAATGCCCGCCCCGTCGGCGTTTCGATCGTTCTGGCATGCCAACGATATGAATTGACGCAGCGCTGAAGCGCCTCTAGACCCGCCAGCGGGCCACTCCTCCCCAACGAGGAGCCGCTATCTGGAAGGGTAGATCATGACGACAGCGACGAAGCCGGCATCGCACCCGGCCAACCCCAACTTCTCCTCCGGTCCCTGCTCCAAGCGTCCCGGCTGGACGTTCGAGGCGCTCGGCAATGCGTTCCTCGGCCGCTCGCACCGCGCCAAGGACGGCAAGGCGCGCCTGAAGCTCGCCATCGACAAGACCAAGACCATCCTCGGTGTGCCGTCCGATTTCGTATGCGGCATCATGCCGGGCTCCGATACCGGCGCGTTCGAGGCGGCGATGTGGCCGATGCACGGCGCTCGCGGCGTCCACGTGCTGGCCTGGGAGCGCCTCCGCGGCATCTGGGTGACGGACGCGGTGAAGCAGTTGAAGCTCACCGACCTCAACGTCTACGAGGCGCCCTTCGGCGTGCTCCCCGATCTCGAACGGATCGACTTCGATCGCGACGTGGTGCTGACCGCCAACGGCACGACCGCCGGCGTGCGCCTGCCGAGCTACGATTTCGTGCCGGGCAACCGCGGTGGCCTCGTGTTCGTCGATGCGACCTCGGCGGCGTTCGCGCAGGACATCGACTGGAGCAAGGTCGACGTTCTCACGTTCTCCTGGCAGAAGGTGATGGGCAGCGAGGCCGCGCACGGCATGCTCATCATGTCGCCGCGCGCGATCGAACGTCTCGAGACCTACACGCCGCCGCGTGCGCTGCCGAGGCTGTTCCGCATGACCAAGGGCGGCAAGCTCGATAGGGGCATCTTCGAAGGCGAGACGATCAACACGCCGTCGATGCTGGCGCTCGAGGACTATCTGGACGCGCTGGCCTGGGCGGAGCGCATCGGCGGTCAGCCCGAACTCGCACGCCGCGCCGACGCCAACGCCAAGGTGCTGTTCGACTGGATCGAACGCACGCCGTGGATCGCGAACCTCGCGGTCGATCCGGCGACGTGGTCGAACACGTCCGTTTGCCTCAAGATCGTCGATCCCGAGGTGACGGCGCTCTCCGCCGAGGGCCAGGCCAAGTTCGCCAAGGACATGGTGGCACTGCTCGAGAAGGAGAGGGCGGCGTACGATTGCGGCGCCTACCGCGACGCGCCGCCGGGCCTGCGCATCTGGTGCGGCTCGACCGTGGAGACGAGCGACGTCGCCGCGCTGGTGCCCTGGCTCGAATGGGCGTTCGCAACGCTCAAGGGCTCGCTCGCCAAGGCGGCGTGAGTCCTGTGGAGCGCGCCTGCATCGATCGCGGGCGCGCCCATCGCCATTCCCGCTCAATACATTTCCCATCGACGGCAGGTGCCCGCCCGAGCGCGTGACGCGCCCGGCTGCGGCTCACCCGTGCCGCGCCAGATTCGAAGGTAGCCCTATGCCCGCCACACGCAACGCTGCTCCGAAGGTTCTCATCACCGACGCGCTCTCCGACACCGCCGTTGCGATCTTCCGCGACCGTGGTCTCGACGTGACGTTCGATCCAGAGCTCGGCAAGGACAAGGAGCGCCTCGAGCGCGTCATCGCCGATTTCGACGGCCTCGCCATCCGTTCGACGACGAAGGTTACGGACAAGCTGCTGGCGGCGGCGCCGCGGCTCAAGGTCGTCGGTCGCGCCGGCATCGGCGTCGACAACGTCGACACCAAAGCGGCGACCGCGCGCGGCGTCATCGTCATGAACACGCCGTTCGGCAATTCCATCACCACGGCCGAGCACGCCATCACCATGATGATGGCTCTCGCCCGGCAGATCCCGGAGGCCAATGCCTCGACCAAGGCGGGCAAGTGGGAGAAGAACCGCTTTCTCGGTGTCGAGCTGTACTCCAAGACGCTCGGCGTCATCGGCTGCGGCAACATCGGCGCCATCGTCGCCGACCGCGCCATCGGCCTCAAGATGAAGGTCGTCGCCTTCGATCCCTTCCTCTCGCCGGAGCGTGCGCTCGCGCTCGGCGTCGAAAAGGTCGAGCTCGACGAATTGCTGCGCCGCGCCGATTTCATCACGCTGCACACGCCGCTGACCGACAAGACGCGCGGCATCATCTCGCGCGATGCGTTGAGCCAGTGCCGCAAGGGCGTGCGCATCGTCAACTGCGCACGAGGTGGTCTCGTCGACGAGGTGGCGCTGTACGAGGCGATCAAATCGGGGCATGTCGCGGGCGCCGCACTCGATGTCTTCGAGGTCGAGCCCGCCAAGGAGAGCCCGCTGTTCGCGCTCGAGAACGTGATCGCGACACCGCACCTCGGCGCCTCCACCAACGAGGCGCAGGAAAACGTGGCGCTCCAGGTCGCCGAGCAGATGAGCGACTACCTGCTCAAGGGGGCGATCACCAACGCCGTCAACTTCCCGTCGATCTCGGCGGAAGAGGCGCCGCGCCTCACGCCGTTCATCAAGCTCGCCGAGCAGCTCGGTTCGTTCGCCGGCCAGTTGACCGAAGTGCCGGTGCTCGGTGTGCGCATCGAGTACTGCGGCGAGGTCGCCAAGCTCAACGTGAAGCCGCTGACGGCGGTGGCGCTCGCCGGCCTGCTGCGCCCGTCGCTCGCCGAGATCAACATGGTGTCGGCCGCCGCGATGGCGCGCGAGCGCGGTATCGCCGTCGAAGAGGTGCTGTGCGCCGACCACGGTGTCTACGAGAGCTACGTCAAGCTGACGGTGAAGACCGCGACGTATGAAAGGTCGGTCGCCGGCACGGTGTTCTCGAATGGCCGCCCGCGCATCATCCAGGTCCGTGACATCGACATGGATTTCGAGGTGACGCCGCACATGCTGTTCATCCGCAACCAGGACCGTCCGGGCTTCATCGGCCAGTTCGGAACCCTGATGGGTACGGCGGGCGTCAATATCGCCACGTTCAACCTCGGCCGTCACCGCCCAGGTGGCGACGCCATCGCCGTTGTCGCGGTGGACGAGCAGGTTTCGGACGGGGTGCTGGCGAAGCTCGAGGCCCTCGAGCAGGTGGTGCGCGTCCGCCGTCTGCGCTTCTGAGCGGGAGCAGCCGCGTGCGCGGCGGCCTTTGACGGCGGCGGGGCGACAGGCGTACAGTGCCGCCGGTTTCGGAGTCTCGTCTGGATGGCCGTGTTTCGCCGAGGGCGATACGCGGCGCGTCCGCGTCCGCCTCCCGTCGCGGCCTGGAGCACTCCTGCTCGATGCCGCGCGGCGCCGTGGGGCTCCCTGACGGGCCCTCCAGATGGCCGCGCCGCGGTTGCGGGAGCGATCCCGTCCACGGCGGAGCGGATGCGTGTTGCGCCACGCCGACAGACCCTGACAGAAGCCCCGGCGATCCCGCCGGTTGCGACCTCCGGCTTCGGCCGGCCACCGCCCGACGCACCGGGTTCCGGCAGGCGTCGGCTCCACCGTTAACGAAAGACGATAAGCCGTGATTGAGGAATTCCACCGCATCAAGCGCCTGCCGCCCTACGTTTTCGCCGAGGTCAACCGGCTGAAGGCAGAGGCACGAGCGCGCGGCGCAGACATCATCGATCTCGGCATGGGTAATCCCGACCTGCCGACGCCGCAGCACATCCTCGACAAGATGATCGAGACGATCGGCAAGCCGCGCACGAACCGTTATTCGGCTTCGAAGGGCATTCCGGGGCTGCGGCGTGCGCAGGCGGCCTATTACGATCGCCGTTTCGGCGTGAAGCTCAATCCCGAGACGCAGATCGTCGCCACGCTCGGCTCGAAGGAGGGCTTCGCCAACATGGCGCAGGCCATCACCGCGCCGGGCGACGTCATCATCGTCCCCAACCCCACCTATCCGATTCACGAATTCGGCTTCCTGATCTCGGGCGCCACCGTTCGCCACATCCACGCGAGCACGGGAGAGGATTTCCTGCGCTCGGTCGATCGCGCCTGCCGGCACACGATTCCCAAGCCCATCGCGATGGTGCTGTCCTATCCGTCGAACCCGACGGCGATGACGGCCGACCTCGATTTCTACAAGGCCGCCGTCGAGTTGGCGAAGCGGCTCGGCATCATCATCCTGTCCGACATCGCCTACGCCGAGATCTATTTCGACGACAACCCGCCGCCGTCGGTGCTGCAGGTGCCGGGCGCGATGGATGTGGCGGTGGAGTTCACCTCCCCGTCGAAGACCTACTCGATGCCCCGCCCGCGCCTGGGGCTCGCCGGCGGCCACCAGGGCCCCCTCCACGCCCCG
>OEIV010001151.1_pt1 | contig 12700 bp, 11 predicted proteins | sample 1539231 | NCBI WGS metagenome assembly OEIV01 (sample SAMN03794762, study PRJEB22550) | activated sludge metagenome | feature: wastewater treatment plant; material: activated sludge; isolation source: Wastewater treatment plant of a petroleum refinery complex | place: Argentina: Buenos Aires ...
TACTTGAGCGGCTTGTCCTCGCCTTCCGTGACCGAGAGGATCACCACCTTGTGCGCCTCGCCGAGGTCGAAGGCCGCCGGGCAGACGAGGTTGCCGACGTTCTCGATGAACAATATCCCCCCCCGAAGACGCTGCTCCGCAGCGTCCTCCCCCCAGGGGGCGGGGAAATGCTCGGGGCGGCCCGTCGCATTTCCCGGCAGCAAGCGTTGTTCCCCGAGGAGCTGCCGCATCGCGTGGCCGACCATGTGGGCGTCGAGGTGACAGCCCTTGCCGGTATTGATCTGGATGGCCGGCGCACCGGTGGCGCGGATGCGCTCGGCGTCGTTGCTGGTCTGCTGGTCCCCTTCGATGACCGCCACGGTCGATTTGCCCTTGAGCATCTCGATGGTCTTGCAAAGGAGCGTGGTCTTGCCCGAGCCCGGGCTGGACACGAGGTTCAAGGCAAACACGCGGCGACCGGCGAGAAATGCGCGATTCTCGCGGGCATAGGCGTCGTTCTTCGACAGGATGTCCTGCTCGATCTTGAGCATGCGCGACGGGGCCATGCCCGGTGCATGGCTGTGCCTCGGCGCGTAGGCATGGCCCTCGATTTTCGTTTCGCCGTGGCCGCAGCCGCAGGTGGTGCACATGGTTGATGTTCCTTACTCGATTTCAAGTTCCTTGACGCGCATGTCCGTCCCACCCGTCACCTGCACCTTGTAGCCGCCGCAGCGCGGGCAACCGCCCAGCTTGTCGCTCATCGGCACCGACTGGCTGCAATCCATGCACCAGCCCGTGCCCGGCACTTCGCTGATGTCCAGACGCGCGCCCTCGGCAATGCTGTCCCGAACCACGGCATCGAAACAGAAACGCAGCGACTCGATCTCAACGCTCGCCAGTCGCCCGACTTCCAGGAATACGACACTGACGCGCCCGACATCCTCGGCTCGGGTTGCTTCCTCAATCAACTGGAGAATACCCTCGGCGAGGGACATTTCGTGCATGTCGAGCCTCTGGGTAGCGACAACCGTGGCTATGGCCGCAAGTTTACCCGCCCGTTCGCCCGACGGACGCAATGCGCTGTCAAGCCGCGCTGACGAGCACCCCGCCGCATCGCTTATGGCGAAACCGGTTCGAGTGCCGCGCTCGCCAACGCCGTGTCGATTTCGGGAATGTCTTCGCCGCGCAGGATGCGCCCCAGCAATTCCTCATCGACCGGCACTTCGCCATCGACAGCGGGCGCGGGCACCATCAGCCGCTCCAGGAAATCCCGGGCCGCCGCGACCGCCGATGCCTGATTCGGAAAATCGCGCATCGGTGAGTATACCGAATGCATCTGACAGACACCCAGGCCGTCCAGTATGTTGACCAGGAACCGATACGTCCCGGCGGGGAAATCGTGGGATTGTTTTTCGCCCAGACCCAGCGACTGCCACTGATCATCGACGCCCGGCAGCAACACCAGACTCATCATCCACGGTGTGCTGACGATGCCGATCACTCGACCGCGGAACGACTGGAAGCCGATCGTGGCCACCGTCAGCGCGTTGTTAAGCAGGGGCAGGCCGGCCATCTGCTCCCGGTGAATGCGTTCGAAGACGCCGGTGACCCGCTGTTCCGCCAGTGCGGGGTCGGCAAGCCCCATCGCATCCATCACGCGGAGGCCAGGGCGGGTGCCGCGTCGCCCAGGCCCGGAAAGTGATGGTCGACATCGATCGCGTCGGCACCGTCCATGATGGCCTGAAGTCCGTCCAGCGCCAGATCGATCTCCCGGGCCTGCTCGGCGCTGATCACTTCCCGCGCCCAGCCGAGAAAGCTCAGCACCCAGGTGCCGACCGACTGGTCGCCGACCAGCAGCATGTTGATTTCCTCGTCGCCATTGCGGCCGCGACAGAGCGCCGACACCGGACCGGGACGAACTATCTGAACGGGCGTGGCTATGCACACAATGCCGACTCCATGTCCGCTTGCCGACGCCAATGCCCGATCTCGGCCTTCTCCCGAGGCGAGGGCGGAGCACCCAGTCCGGTCAGTTCGTCGACCAGCATGCCCACCATGGCATCGAGCGACCGGGCAGCGGGGACACTAAGACCGAGCCGGTTCTCAAGCGAATGCGGCACCATGCCGATGATGGCGACGTGTCGCGGCATCTGGCCCTTCAGCGTCAATAGCGCCAGCAGGTCGGACAGCCCGAGCTGATGATTGGAAAGTTTGGTCTGGAAAAATGCCCGTATCTCGGCGTTGGCGATGCGCGCCAGGGACCCGTGCGGCGCATCCGCGTTGATCGCGTCCGCCACCACCAGGGCATCGGCCTCGCGCATCGGCTCGAACAACTCCATGCCGGTCGTGCCGCCATCCATCACCCGGACGTTCGCCGGCGGGTGGTAGCGGCACTCCAGTTCCTCGACGGCCCGCACGCCGATGCCTTCATCCTGCATGAGCACGTTGCCCATGCCGATCAGGAGGATGTTGGCGTACCGCGACGGCTGACTTTGGATTGCCACTCAGAGCGCCTTCACCTTGACGACTTCACGCTGCTCGTTGTCGAACATGTGGATTGCGCAGGCGATGCAGGGATCGAAGGAATGCACCGTGCGCAGGACTTCCAGCGGCTTCTCGGGATCGGCGATCGGGTTGTTCATCAGCGACGATTCGTACGGACCGATCTGGTCGTCGGCGTCGCGCGGTCCGGCGTTCCAGGTGCTGGGCACTACTGCCTGATAGTTCTTGATCTTGCCGTTCTCGATCACCACCCAGTGCGACAACGTGCCGCGCGGCGCCTGGTGGAAACCGACGCCCTTGATCTCGCCCTTGGGAAACGATGGCGCGTTGAAGGTTGTCTGGTCCTTGCCGACATTGGCGACCAGCTTCTGCCACTGATCGTTGAGCGTATCGATCATGACGGCGCAGCGGACGGCACGGGCGGCATGGCGACCGATGGTCGACTGCATGGCCGCGAGCGGCACATCGTTCAACTTGCCAACGGCCTTGATGACGCCGATGGCCTGGTTGAGGTACTTGGCGTAGCGCTTGTTGCCGGCCGCGAGGCCGTTATGCAGGTCCGCCAGCGGCCCCACCTCGGCGCGCTTGCCGTAGAAGGTGGGCGCCTTGACCCAGGAGTACTTGCCGTTGTCCTGGAAGTCGGTGTACTGCGGCTCGGTTTCGCCCTGCCAGGGATGCAGCGCCTTGTCGCCGGTGTACCAGGAGTGCTTGGAACTCTCGGCGACACCGTCGCGAAAATAGGCGTCGTTGAAATTGACGATCGGCTTGTAGGTCTTGAGGTCGCCACCGCTGATGTAGCCGCCGGGCAGATCGAATACCGTGCCCTTGCTGTCCTGCGGGCAGTCGGGAACCGTCAGGTAGTTGTTGATGCCGCCGCCGTACTTCGTCCAGTCGAGATAGAACGCGCCGATGGCGGCCACGTCGTTGAGATAGGTCGACTTGACGAACTGCTCGAGCTTGTCGATGAAGCTCTTGATCAGCATCAGCCGCTCGATGTTCAGCACCGATGGCGCGTCGTGACTGATGGAATTCGAGACCCCACCCACCGCCACGTTCTGGATGTGCGGGCTCTTGCCGCCAAGGATGGCGACGATCTTGTTGGCCTGATTCTGCACGTCGAGCGCCTGCAAGTAATGCGCGACGGCCAGCAGGTTGACGTCGGGCGGCAGCTTCATGGCCGGGTGCCCCCAGAAGCCGCTCGCGAACGGACCGAGCTGGCCGCTGCCGACGAAGGTCTTCAGGCGCTCCTGCACCGCCTTCATCTCGTGCGGCCCATTGAGCGGCCAGTCGGAAAGCGACTCGGCGAGCTTGGCCGTGGTGACCGGGTCGGCCTTCAGCGCCGAGGTGACATCGACCCAGTCCACCGCCGACAGATGGTAGAAGTGAACGATATGGTCCTGGACCGCGTGCGCCGTCTGGATGATGTTGCGGATCAGTTGCGCGTTGACCGGTATCTCCATCTGCAGCGCATTCTCGACGGCGCGCACCGATGTGATGGCATGCACGGTGGTGCACACGCCGCAGAAACGCTGGGTGTAGGACCAAGCCTCGCGCGGGTCGCGTCCGACCAGGATCTTCTCGATGCCGCGCCACATCTGGCCAGAGGACCAGGCCTTGGTGACTTTGCCGTTATCCACCTCGACATCGATGCGCAGGTGTCCCTCGATGCGGGTGATCGGATCGACAGTGATGCGTTTTGCCACGGGGAGTCTCCTTTGCGTAATTGGGTTCAGGCGGCGGCGTGCTCTTCGCGCGGCAGCACCGGGAATTTCTTCACGAAATACAGGTAGGCCATGATCTCGGCGGCAACCGTGCCCACCGTCACCATGATTTCCGGGAAGGCCGGGAAGTAGCTGTAGCCCGGACCGGGGTCGAAGGTGATGAGAAAGGCATCGAAGCGGTAGAGCGCTCCGGCAAGCACCATGCTGGCAGCGGCATAGAGCAGCTTCTTCGCGTTCCGGCGCCCCCGCGGTGATATCAGCACCGCCAACGGGTAGGCGAATAGCGCCGTCTCGATCAAGAACATGAGGCTGCCCAGGTCAAAGGCAAAAATGCGGCCCAGCTTGCCCTGCCAGAGGATGGCGGCGAACCGGATCACCAGGAATGCCACGATCAGGCCGACGATGATGCGACCCAGGCCCGCGAGCAACGGTGTTTCCGGCGCACGGCGGAAGGCGGCAGCGGCAAGCGAGGATTCCAGAACGACGATGGCGAAACCCATCGTGAAGGCCGAGAGCACCGCCAACAACGGCTGGAAGTGCAGGGTCTGCCAAAGCGGATGCACCTTCCAGCCCATGGCGATGAGAAAGCTGCCAAGCGACGACTGGTGCATGGTCGGCAGCAGTATCCCCAGCGCGATGACGAAGAACAGCGCCCGGCTGAGCACCGACTCGATCCTCTGCGCCAGCGCCTGGGCGCGGAAGCGTTGCAAGATCGTTGGCAGGAACTCGATCGACAGCACCATGACGTAAGCGGAAACACACAGGCCGACTTCGAGCATGACCGAGTGGAAGTTCATCTGCCAGGGCAGGAACAGGTTGTAGAACTGCCACCAGCGTCCCATGTCGACAAAGGCGCCGAACGCTGCAAAGCCGTAGCCGAGCAGGCTGGTCAACAATGCGGGCCGGATCAGAGGATGGTACTTGCCCTTGTTGAACACATAGACCGTCACCGCCAGCGCATAACCGCCGCAGGCAAGCGCGGTACCGACGACAATGTCGTAGACCACCCAGATGCCCCACGAATAGCCGCCATTGAGATTCGCGACCGAGCCCATGCCGTTCACGAAGCGCACCGCCAGGAAGACCACGGCCAGGCCAACCAGCAAAGCCAGCGCCATGAAGAACGGCGTAAACAACGGCCGTTTCAGTTCGACGTACTCGCTCATTGCTTGCCTCCCTCGTCATGGCCGCCTTCGATATTGCGCCGGACCAGCCAGGTCAGCCCGCCCAGCGCGATGGCCGGCAGGGCCATGTAGTTGTACACCGTACCCTGCACACCCTCGGAGATGGACGCGAACGAGCGCTCGCCAAGCGGCGGCATGCCGAGCTTGTCGTAGGGAATGGAGGAGAGGTGCATGACGTTGGTGCCGCCGGCCTCCTTCTCGCCCCAGACTGTCCTTTGGTATTCCGGAACGGCCTTCTCGTGGAAGCTGTCCGGCTTGCGGACATCGCCGCGCGGGTAGTTGTAGACCTGGCCCGGCTTCAACGCCAGGCGGCGCTTCGCTTCCTCCAGCAAGGCGGCGCGCGTGCCGAACAGGGTGGCGCCGGTGGGGCAGGCTTCGGCGCAGCCCGTCATCATGCCCTGGTCAATGCGTTCGACGCCCTTCTGGTTGCACATCTGGCACTTGTGGATCTTGCCCAAGGCATTGTTGTAGTCGTACTGGGGCACGTTGTAAGGGCAGCCGGTCATGCAGGTCCGGCAGCCGATGCAGGCATCGACGTCATAGCTGACGATACCGGTCCCGGGATGGCGCTTCAGCGCCTTCACCGGACAGACCGACACACAACCCGGATCGACGCAATGCATGCAGCTGCGCTTCTCGAACGAGAAGCCGTCAACCAGCACATCCTTGACCGCGCCCTTGCCCTCGGCATGGAGCTTGATGACATTCAGCGTCTGCGCCGAAAGGTCGAGGGCGAAATCGGCATGAACGTCGCCGCCCATCGGCACTGGCGGCATGCCATTGACCTGCTTGCACTTGGTGACGCAGGCCTTGCAGCCGACGCACAGGGTTGCGTCGAAGAGCATGCCAACCGCATCCGGCGCCGGCTCGAGATTGGGGCGGGCCTGCACCGACGAACTCGCCAGCGCGGCCGCCGAAGCCACCGTGGCACCCAGGGAGGCCTTGAAGAAATTTCGGCGGTCCATGATCAGGCTCCCTTGTCGGCCGACTGACTCGCCTCCGCCTGCTTGCCATCGAGTTTCTTGCCTGCCACCGCCGTCGCGCCGAGGAAAGCACCCACCGCGGCGCCGGCCACGGCGGCGGCCGCCACCACGGTCGACGACGTTGGGTTCTGGCGATCGGCGATATTCGGAAAGGCATTCGGCGGCGTGTGGGTCTTGACCTCGGCCAGGCTGAACATCGGCTTGCTGAAGCCCGTCCCCTGCTCCGAGCAGCCGAAACAGGGATGGCCGACGCCGATCGGCCAAACGCCGCCGCCGACGTTGTTGTATTCCAGGCTCGGGCAGTTGTTGTAGGTTTCGGGACCCTTGCAGCCGAGCTTATAAAGGCACCAGCCTTGGCGATGCCCCTCGTCGCCAAACTGCGTGGCAAAGCGGCCGGCGTCGAAGTGCGGCCGGCGGTAGCAGTTCTCGTGGATGAGCCTGCTGTAGGCCCACTTCGGTCGTCCCTTGTCGTCGATGGGCGGCAATTTGCCGTAGGTGACGAAGTACAGAACCGTGCCCAGGAAATTCGCCGGATTCGGCGGACAACCGGGAATCGTGACCACGGTCTTGCCCTTGAGGAACTGCGGCGCGCCGGTGGCACCGGTCGGATTCGGCGCCGCCGACTGCACGCCACCCCAGCTGGCGCAGGAGCCGAAAGCGACGATCGCGGCCGCGTTCTCGGCGGCTTCCCGAGTGGCGTCCATCATCGTCTGGCCGCCGATCTTGCAGAAGATGCCGTTCTGCGCCAGGGGAATCGCACCTTCGACGACCAACAGGTACTTGCCCTTGTACTTCTCCATCGCTTCGCGCTTGACCGCTTCGACGCGGTGACCGGCGCCCGCATCCAGGGTCTGGTGGTAGTCGAGCGAGATGAGGTCGAGGATCAGGTGCTCGAAAGTCGGCTGCTCTGAACGCAGCAGGGATTCGGTCGGTCCCGTGCACTCCTGGCCATGCAGCCAGATCACCGGCGGACGTTTGGCCGGGTTGGCAATCGCCTCGGCCATGGCGAAGGCGGCTTTGGTGCCGAGACCGAAGGAAGCAGCCACCCCGGTGCAGAATTTCAGAAAGGTGCGGCGAGACACGCCCAGCCGCTGTTCGATGGCCGCGAAATCGGTCGACGCATCAAACGAGAAATTGGAATCCTTGGCCACGATCAACGCCCCCCCATGGTCTATCGGTGAACGTTCCAAAAGCAATTTAGGTACCAACTGCCACGAATATCGATAAGCGTCTGCTTTTCATAAACTAATGGCCCTGCCAGCCCATGATCCACTATCGGATATGGAAAGTTTATTTCCACAAACTGGACCAGACTGGAATAAACAATTCCACTCACTCAATCGGACCGCCATCGGTCTTCAATACCGGCAAGATCAACGTAAACACCGCGCCCCCCCCGGGGCCGTTGCTGGCCGCGAGATTGCCGCCATGGCGCTCGATGATCCCGTAGCTGATCGCCAGGCCCAGACCCGTGCCCTTGCCGACCGGCTTGGTGGTGAAGAACGGATCGAACACGCGCGGCAGATTTTCCCGGGCAATGCCCGGCCCGTTGTCAGCAAAGCGGAGGCGGATTTCCTGATCATCGACTTCCGCATCGATCGCGAGTCGTGCTTCGCCCCGCCCGGCCGTGGCGTCGCAGGCGTTCTGCACCAGATTCATGACCACCTGCTGCAATTGCCCGGCCGAACCTTTTGCCATCAGCGTGGCCGGGAGCCGCATGCCGACGCGGAAATGCGTCGGCGCCGCCTTGCTTACCCAATGCACGGCACGCTCGATGACCGGCACCAGATCGACCGACTCGAATTGATCGCGATCCACCGCCGAGAAACGCTTCAGTCCGTCGACGATGTCGCGCGTGCGCTCCGCTCCCTCGGCGGTGCCTTCGATCAGCGACGGCAGATCGGCCAGCAGGCGGTCAATGCCGAGTTCATCGCGCAGCGCGTCGAGGCGCCCCCAGTCTTCCTTGCGATGGACGGCGTCGAGATAGCCGTTCAGGCGGTTGGCATAGCGCTTCAGGGCCAGCACGTTGCCGAACACAAAGCTGATCGGATTGTTCAACTCGTGGGCAACCCCGGCGACCAAGCGTCCAAGCGAGGCCATCTTTTCCGAATGCAGCAGTTGCTGCTGGGTGCGCTTGAGATCCTCGTGCGCCTGGCGCAAGGCCTTGTAGGCGCGGCGCAGTTCACCGACCGGTCGGCCGGTGATCACCACGCCGAGCATCTTGCCGGTGGCGCTGTAGCGCGGCGTGCAGTTGAGCGATACCGGAATGGCGCCGCCGTCCGCCGCGCGCAGTTGCATCTCGCAGTCATGCAGGGTTTCGCCGATGTGACCGGCGAAGAAATGCTGCGCCTGCTGGCGCGATGCCTCGTCGGCGAACAGATCGAAGATGCGCCGGCCCTTCAGCGCCGCCTCGTCCTGTCCCGTCAGCCGCTGCAAGGCCTGATTGACGTCCTCGATCACCCCGGCGCGATTGCAGACCAGCAGCACGTCCGACATCGATGTCAGCACCGAGACGATGAACTGCTGCGATTCCTCCAGCGCCGCGTTTTTGTCCTCCAGCGCCACCTCGTACTGCAGGAGATCGCTATACACCTCGTCCATCTTCTGGATCACATCCAGCCAGACGTCCTCGCTCGCCCCGGCCCGCGCCGCCGCGACCAGTTGCTCGATACCCTCCGGGTGGAGCTTGTCGTCGCTCATCAATGCACCGTGCACACCATGCAGGGATCGAAGGAGCGGACGATGTGCTGGACGGCAACCGGTGATTTTTCACCCTCGCCAACGGGCACGCCGACCAATGCCCGCTCAAGGGCGCCCGGGTGTCCGGCGCGGTCGCGCGGCGAGAAGTTCCAGGTGGTGGGCGCGATGATCTGGTAGTTGTGGATGCGGCCGCGGCGGATGGTCAGCCAGTGGCCGAGCGAACCGCGCGCGGCTTCGACGAGACCGGCGCTCTCGGCCTCGGCGGGCAATTCGCCCGTCACCGAGAAGGGCTCGCCGGGACGCAACGCCTCGGCCCATTGCTCCATGGCCGGCAACAAGCGCGCCACTTCCAGCAAGCGGGCGACCACGCGCGCCTCGACACCGCCGCCTTCGCGTTCGATCATGTCACGCGCCAGCGGATGGCCGGCCACCAGTTGCCTGGCCAACGCGCCCGTTTCGACCGCCTCGCCGCCCAGGCGGGGCGCCTTGCACCAGCTGTAGGCGGCATCCTTGTCGGCGACCGGCAGGGTCGAGCCGCGCGACGGCGGCAGCGGCTCGGCGGCATCGGCGTACCAGGCATGGCTGACGTCCTCGGCGATGCGCACCGGGTCGAGTGGCCGCGCGCCCCCGGACCAGATGCCGGCCGGCCACCAGCGTCCGTTCTCCTGCTCGTAGGCGCCGTAGCTCATGAAGGCGACGCCGGCCTGGCCGAGTGCACGCAGGTTCAGCGCACGCGCGGCGCGCAGAAACAGGCCGAAGTCGCTCTCGGCATGGCGTTCGGCCCAGCGCGTCAGTTCGTCGCTCGAAGCAATCGCGGCCACCGCTTCGAGCGCGTCGCCGAACAGGACGCGCTCGAGAAACTGGCGGAACTCGCGCAGCACGCGCAGCAGGCGCAGGCGCCCGGAGGCGTTGACCGGATGCGTCGAGCCGCCCGGCTGAAGCGTGAGCGTATGCGGCCACTTGCCGGCGAGCAGGCCCATCGATCGCATCAACCCGGCGCGCGCCGGCAGGAAATCGCCCGCCGCCGCGCCCCTCACGGCGGTGAAGCGACCTGCCGCGGCGCGCCACCACGGCTGACTTTCGTAGCAGGGCCGCGCGAAGTCGGGCATGAAGAAAAGGTAGAAGTGGGTGACGTGATCGGCGACGTTCTCCACGGCCTGGACGAGATTGGCGACCAGTCGGCCATTCGCGGGTGGCGCGATGCCCATGGCGCCGGCCAGCGCCCGGGCGGCGGCGGCGGATTGCGAGACCGAGCAGATGCCGCAAATGCGCGGCACGAACACCAGCGCATCCGGGGGCGCCTTGCCCTGCAGGATCTGCTCGAAACCGCGATAGAGCGAGCTCCTGACGCGCGCCGCGCGCACGCGCCCGTCGGTCACGTCGAGGATCACCTCGAGGTCGCCCTCGACCCGATTGAAGGGCCCGACGATCAGGCGGCTCATCGCGGCCTCACGGCTTCCGGGCCGGACGCGGCCAGCGGATGACGTGGTCGGTCTTGGCGTTCTGCCGCACGCGCGCCGGCGTCGCCGATTTCGACAAGGCGGCGAGCGCCACGAACCACGCCTTCGGCATGTCGAGCGGCAAGCCGATCGGAATGCCCGCCACCTTCGGCGTCACGGTGAACGGATGGCCCGGCTCCTCGAAGCCGGGTTCGGTGCAGCTGATGCAGGCATAACCGCCATCGGTACAGGAGCCGCCGCCGTTCCAGGGCCGCAGATTGCAATCGGCATGGGCTTGCGTGCCCTTGCAGCCGAGGTGTTCCATCAGGCAGCCCTGATCGCCGTTCTTCTCGGCGCTGGCCTTGAACTCGTAGAACTCGTTGCGCGCGCAGCCGTGATGCACCAGGACGTCCGTGTAGAAGCGCGGACGCGCGAGTTCGTCGAGGTCGGCCTCGTGCAATTCGTCGCGCGCCAGCGACAGCAGCGTCTCGGTCACCCAGTCGGGATGCGTCGGACAGCCCGAGACATTGACCACCGGCAGCCCGGCGCCGGCTCGGAACGCGGCGCCGAGCAGGCCGCCGGAATTCGTGCCATCGTATTGCAGGCCGCAGGCATCGGTGGGATTGACGCCGGCCGCGGTGATACCGCCGAAGGCCGCGCACGAACCGACGGCCACGACGTGCCGGGCGTGCGCCGCCAGCAGTTTCACCCACTCGATCATCGGCCGACCGGTGCCGGCGAGCACATGAAAGCGGCCGCTGCCGTGCGGGCCGCGCAGCAGCGAGCCTTCGATGCACAATACGTCGAAGTCGCGGCGGCCATCGGCGCAGGACTCCAGGATGTCCAGCGATTCGTCGGCGCTCGCCTCCGAGAGGCTTGGATGCCAGACGATCTCGATGCCGGCGTCGGCCAGCGTGGCGAACAGCGGCCCCCCATCGCCACCGATCCATGAGAGCGTACAGCCGCCACAGCCGCCCGATTGCAGCCACATTACTCGCATCGGCGTCATTCCGCCCGCTCCAGGCCGTAGCGCGCCAGCTTGGCGCGCAGCCCGACGCGCGACAGGCCGAGTTCCTCGGCCGCGCGGCTCTTGTTGCCGCGCAGCCGGGTTAATGTTTCGCGGATCACCTCGGCCTCGATGCGCTCGACGCGGCCGCGCAGGCCGCCCGTACCGGTGTTCTCGTCGCGCGCTGCCGGCGCGGCCGCCACCTTGCCGCCGGCACTCCGCACCGCGGGCGAAAGCAGTTCGGCGCCGAGGCGATCGGCGTCCGCCAGCGCCAGCATGCGCATGATCTCGTTCTGCAGTTCGCGCACGTTGCCCGGCCAGGCATAAGCCTCCAGGCAGCGCAATGTTTCCGGCGCCAACAGCGCGGCGTGCCGCTCCGCCTGGTCGCGCCGCGCGTCGAGCAGTTCCGCCGCGATCAGCGGAATATCCATCGGCCGCTCCCGCAGCGGCGGCAGGTGCAGCTTCATGCCCGCCAGTCGATAGTAGAGATCCTCGCGAAAGCGACCGCTGCGCACGTCGGCCTCGAGATCGCGGTTGGTGGCGGTGATGACGCGCACGTCCACCGAAATGGCGCGCGGACTGCCGAGCGGCCTGATCTCGCCCCCCTGCAAGGCGCGCAGCAGCTTGACCTGGAAGGCCGGCGAGGTTTCGCCGATCTCGTCGAGAAAAATGGTGCCGCCATCGGCCTGCTGGAACAGGCCGACGCGATCCTCGTAGGCGCCGGTATAGGCGCCGCGCTTGTGCCCGAACAGCTCAGACTCCAGCAGCGTATCCGGCACCGCGCCGCAGTTTTCGACGACAAAGGCGCCATCGGCCCGCCGGCTGGCGTAATGCACCGCACGCGCCAACAGTTCCTTGCCGGTGCCCGACTCGCCGGTGATCAGGATCGACATTTCGTGCGGCGCCACCCGTTCGGCCAGGCGGCACACTTCATTCAGCGGGCTTTGCGCCGATCGCACCAGCCGGCTGAAGGCCGCATCGGCGCGCGCCCGGCCCTGCTTTTCCCTGACGCGCCTGCGCACGACCTCCGGGCTCTCCCGCAGTTCCAGCGTCAGCCGCTGATGTGCTTGTTGCAGACGCCAGAGTTCGGCGGCGCCTCGCAATGTCAGCAACAGCTGCTCCGGATGCCAGGGCTTGAGGATGTATTGCCAGATGCCCGCTTCGTTGATGCCGGCGATGATGTCTT
>OEIV010001152.1_pt1 | contig 12696 bp, 11 predicted proteins | sample 1539231 | NCBI WGS metagenome assembly OEIV01 (sample SAMN03794762, study PRJEB22550) | activated sludge metagenome | feature: wastewater treatment plant; material: activated sludge; isolation source: Wastewater treatment plant of a petroleum refinery complex | place: Argentina: Buenos Aires ...
AGTAAGAAAACAACTTTGGATGCAGTTTTAAAAAACATAGCCCTGGCAGGTTATGACAATCAAAGTTTTCTTGCACCTGATGCAGCTTACGATAAATTACCAGGCTGCTGCAAATACGACAGAGAAAAAAAGCAAGTGGCGATTGTAACACAACCAGCAAAGGACACAACAAAGCCTATGCAAAATCATGGCAGCCACCAGCATGACGGCATGAACAATACCTCACAGGAAACAAACCAGTTAACGGTAGTTTTTGACACTTACTTTGCTTTGAAAGATGCGTTGGTAAAAACAGATGGCAATACAGCATCAGCAAAAGCTAAAGATTTGGAAACTGCTATCAATGCAGTAAAAATGGACAAGTTGCCAATGAATGTTCACACCGTTTGGATGAAAGTGTTAAACGACCTGAAAGAAGATGCAGAACATATAAACGGAACAAAGGACATATCACACCAGAGAGACCATTTTATGAGCCTTTCAAAAAATATGTATGAGTTAATTAAAGTTGCAAAACCAGCGGAAACTGTTTATTACCAGTTTTGCCCAATGGCAAACGATGGCAAAGGAGCAAACTGGTTAAGTAAAGAAAGCGGAGTAAAGAATCCTTACTACGGTTCTCAAATGCTTACTTGCGGCAAAACAGTTGAAACTATTAAGCAATAATAACAAAGGGCATGATTGCAAAAAACAGTCATGCCCTATTTAATCTCACACAAATGAAATTTTTGAAATGGCTATACAAAAAACTCTTTGTAAAAAAGTGTTGCCGTTAGCAATACTTTTTACATTACTCATATCAAATTTATTTGCTCAAAAAATAGTTCGGTACGACTTGTATGTAAAAGACACTATTATAAATTTTACAGGAAAAGCAAAAAGAGCAATTGCAGTAAACGGGCAAATTCCTATGCCCACACTTACATTTACCGAAGGCGATACAGCAGAAATTTATGTACATAATGAAATGAATGAAGAAACATCTTTGCACTGGCACGGCTTGTTTTTGCCTAACAAAGAAGATGGTGTACCTAACCTGACACAAATGCCCATCAAGCCTCATACTACACATATTTACAGGTTTCCAATTATTCAAAACGGTACACACTGGTATCATAGCCATTCAGGTTTGCAAGAACAAATAGGCATGTATGGAAATTTTGTAATGCTCAAAAAAACAAATGACCCAACTTTTAGAAAAGGCATTGATGATTTGCCAACCGTTCCCATAGTGTTAAGCGAATGGACAAACATAAAACCTGAAAACATTCATAGAATGTTGCACAATGCAAACGATTACCCGGCATTGAAAAAAAATGCAGTTCAGAGTTATGGAGAAGCCATTAAAGTAGGGCATTTTAAAACCAAACTAAAAAATGAATGGAAACGAATGTTGGCAATGGATGTAAGCGATGTGTACTACGATAAAATTTTAATGAATGGTAAACCCAGTACAGACCTTACAAGAATTGAAGGGAAGCAATTGAAAGGCGGTGATAAAGTCAGGCTTCGTATTTCAAATGGTGGAGCATCATCATACTTCTGGCTTACTTATGCTGGTGGAAAAATTACTGTTGTTGCTAATGATGGCAACGATGTAGAACCTGTTGAAGTGGACAGGTTGATTATTGCCGTTTCTGAAACTTACGATGTGGTGGTAACAATCCCAGCAGAAAATACAGCCTTTGAATTTTTAGCAACAACCGAAGACCGTACAAATTCAGCATCTTATTATATCGGCAATGGCATTAAACAATTGGTTTCACCGCAACCAAGACTGAAATATTTTGAAGGGATGAAGATGATGAACGACATGATGAAAATGAATGGCGATTTGGATGATATGGGTATGAACATGAGCCTGAATCAAATGGATATGAATGTAGTAATGTATCCTGAAATTACTGGAGATGCTAAACCAAAGCAAGATGACAAAGACCCAAACCGCTATAATGCCAATGCTTTGGCAGATATTGTTACGCTGAATTATGCTATGCTTAGATCTCCAATCAATACAGCCCTTCCAAAAGATGCACCAGTAAAGGAATTAAAATTTACACTTACAGGAAATATGAACCGCTATGTTTGGAGTTTAGACAACAAGGTAGTAAGCGAAGCAGATAAAATTTTAATTAAAAAAGGTGAAAATATTCGTATCGTTATTTATAATAATTCAATGATGCGGCACCCCATGCACTTGCACGGACACGACTTTCGTTTGTTAAACGGGCAGGGCGACAATGCACCACTTAAAAATATTGTGGACATTATGCCAATGGAAACCGACACTTTAGAATTTAACGCCAATGTAGAAGGTGATTGGTTTTTTCATTGCCATATTTTATATCACATGATGAGTGGTATGGGCAGAGTTTTTACTTACAAAAATCAAGCAGCCAATCCTTTAATACCAAATCCTAAACTGGCACAACGCAAATTATTTGCAGACGACAGAAAAATGCACTTCATGTTTCAAAATGATTTTGCAACAAATGGTAATGACGGAGAAATGATGTTGCAAAATACCCGTTGGAGCATTGGCAGCGAATGGCGTTTGGGTTATCACGACATGCACGGATATGAAACAGAAACACATATTGGAAGGTACTTGGGAAAAATGCAATGGCTTATGCCGTTTGTTGGATTTGACTGGCGTTACAGAAAAATGGGAATTGACGAACAAGAAAAAAATCTCTTTGGACAGACCAACACAAAAGACAACAGGGCAGTGTTAAGTTTGGGAGTAAACTATACTTTGCCTATGTTAGTTCGTTTTCAGACAGAGATATTCACTGATGGTATAGTTCGTTTGCAATTAATGAGAGAAGACATTCCCGTAACAAAACGGCTTCGCTTTGCTTTCATGGTTAATACCGACAAAGAGTATATGGCTGGACTGAATTATATTTTTAATCGCAACTTTTCCTTGCGGACACATTATGACAGCGACATGGGTTTTGGTGCAGGGTTGACATTCTCCTATTAGCCAACGCTGCAAGTCAGGTACTTTGGGCAGGCACACGAGGCGACACACAAAGCCAACCTGCCCAAACAACCTGCCTTGCCCAACGCACAGGCAACAGTCTTTTAATTCGGCTGACAAGAAACATTCGGTTGACACTGTACAACAGACAAGAAGGGTATGCGTACAACATTGGTATTGCCAAAATGCAGGCTGACGGTAGCTGTGTCTCATCTTTCTGTTCATTGTGCATCTGCATATCCAGCTTGACCATATCTATTTAGCTGTAGAATATATCATCATCTTTTTTATCTTTACTCAGCATCAGTTAGCCGGGGCGGACGGAATTCTATTCCCTGCACTTCGGCAATACCTGACCGTTGTGCGTCACCCTAACACATGCCCTCAAACTTTGAAAGTATATGGACTATTCACAAAAGATTATTACAGATTTTGAATTTCATTCTGTTGACGAAATAAAGGAATATTTTGACAATGGAGTTAATCAAAATTAGATTGTTAAAGACTGACTGAATTCTATTTAGCTTTTTATTTTTTAACTTCGTTATCATAATGTATTGTAAAATGACAACAGTACTTCCATTTATTCGTGTTCCTGATGTTGGCTATGCTAAGTCATGGTATGAAAGCATTGGATTTAAATGCATTGGCACTCATGAAGAACCTGGTTGTGGCTTAGACTGGGCGATGATGTCTTGGAATGAGGCTATGTTTATGTTGTATACCCAATCGGAGAACACCATTACAAATGCAAACAATTGTGGGCTATATTTCAAAATGGACAATATAAAAGGACTACAGAAAAAATTAGAAGGCAAAGCCAAAATAATTGAAATCGTGGAAAGAACAGAATATGGGAGAAAGGAAATCACTTTTCATGACTGCTATGGATTTCAGATAACATTTTCCAGCGAACCGGATTAGTGATTTATCGCCGAATTGAAAAGCTTAAATAAATTACAATAAGTAACAGCAATTCAAATGACAATAAAATGAATAGTTTAAGCAAGTTGTTATTTCACTTTACTGCTATTCTGTTTTTAGGACTGAATAGTTTTTGCTCTTGTGCATCAAACACGGGAGCCCACATGGGAAAATACTATTTCGTCGGCTGTACACCGGGAGACGACCTGATAAAATCACAACTTAGTATCCCAAATGAAGCGATAATAGATTTCATTAAATGGGATTTAACAATGGACAGCTTGAACCAGAACAGCTTTGTGTTAAATATAGTTTATGGAGAATCGCAACCAAACACCCTTGGCTTTAAGGAAGGCGGCCAAACGAAATTGTATCAAGGCGAATACCATATTTCTAAAAACAGTAACTACGAAATTTACCATCTAAAGAGTAGCGGTTTTCAAACTGAAATTGCAATGGTAAAACTCAATTCAAATATTTTTCACTTATTAACACCACAAAAACAACTTATGATTGGTAATGGTGGTTGGAGCTATACACTAAACAAAAAAACTCCTGACAAAAACAAGTACCCCCTGCCTAACCTGAAAAATTCAGCAAATATGCTAAGAGATACATCAGTGCAGGTAATCTATGACGGGCGAACACCTTGCCAAGACTTTGCTGAAGAAAATAACTTAACGGTAAATCAATCTTGTTTCAAACTAAAATGGAAACTTATTTTGAATAAAGACCCGAAAACTTTACAACCCACTACCTACACATTGAAAAGAACAAACAGCAGAGAAAGTGACATAACAGGCAATTGGGCAATTGTTAAAGGGACAGCAACAAATCCTCAAGCCCTCATTCTAAAACTTGACCCGGATAAACCAAATCAAACAATTTCATTATTTGCAGGCGATGAAAATGTTTTATTTTTTTTACACAAAGATAATAACCTCTTTATAGGGAATGATAATTTTAGTTTTACACTTAATAAACGACACATTCCGACAAAATAAAAGCTACCACCAACATCGTTTCCTTTGTACGTCACGCTAAACAACATCCAAGGTCAAACTATTTCGCATTAGATTTACGAATATATTTTGCCCTATTAAAAGCTGCCAAGCAGCTATCCAGCGGTTTTCCCTTGTTATAAATGCAATCGCAAAATTCTTCACATGCCTCTGGGTTTTTGCTTCCAAAACATTGACTTCTGCATTCAGCTTCAGAGTTGCCCGGTACAATCTCCCATAAATAGAAAGTACCCATTATAATGAAACCCAGTAGTGCTATAGAACTTCCAAAAAATATGATTCTAAGGCGTACCCCAAAAGGCTTTTTTAATACTGGTGGTTCAATTTTAGGTTGCTTGTAAGGTAAGAGGTATTTTAAACGGTCATAATTCCAAATTAATAAAAACAAACATGCTAAAAACAACATAGTGTTTGCCCGGGTGCCTGAAAAGCGGGTAGCATAAGTCAGTACACAGATATTTACTATCATGGGAAAATACATCAGTACGCCAAGAAAAGAAGTTCTTGGAATCAGAATTAATATTGCGATTATGATTTGAGCAATTCCAATAAATGTATAATAATAGCCAGTTAAATACAATGCGTCAAAGTAATGCCCTAAAGGGTTATTAGACGACAACCCTTCAGCGAAACGTTGACCCATGATTTTGACTAAACCAGTCGGAAAAAAGCTCACAAATAATGCAATACGGCAAAACAAAGCAAACCCCTGAAACCATTTGTCAGACTTTGATTCATAATATATTTCTTCAATTCTATTCATATCGTATACTACTAATGTTTACACCAAAAATTTGAATTAAATTTTGACTATTAATGCGGCTTATATTAAACGTCAAACTTTTTTACGATTGAATATTAAGCTTAATAGAAAATGAAGAACAAAAGCAATGGCAATCCAATAAAGAGCAAATGCAAAAAACAAAATGGGAGGAGCTGGGTCTGCATCTTTTCCTAAAAAAGACAAGGGCTTAATCAAAATAAATTTGATGGGGTATAATATTGTTGCAAGCTTGTTTTTCCAGCTAATTGGTGATTCTGTTCCCGGAAACCATTCCCCGTTTCCAGGAAAGAGTCTAACTTCAGTTCCTAAAACTGAATTAGAGATAAATTGAAAGGCAAACGCTAAAATTAAGAAGCCAATGACAAAATTTTTTCTTGAAATCTTCATACAATTAAATTTTTTGAGAAGTAAAAAGCACTTTGAATTACAAAGTTAAATTATTTATTTTGTATTTCTAAAGTATTTGAAGGAAAAATTTCGTAGATTTTAACAGCGTGTTAAATTGTGGCCTGAAAAAGGCACGGAAGTAAGAAGGGCGAACGTACAACAACTAATATTTGCAATATGCTTACAGCAGTTAATCCAAAATTACCCATGCGTAATAAACTCATTACTAAAAATTATTACCTGGATACATTAGGGTTTTCCCTATTTGGCAACGCCGATTACGAAGGTTACCTGATGGTTGAAAAGGATCATATTCAAATTCACTTTTTTGAATTCGCATCACTTAACCCATTGGAGAATTACGGGCAGGTATATATCAGGACCACGGATATCCACTCATTATACAAATCCATTAAAAATAAAGTACCGGGCTTTAAACCTGCAGGCGAATTATCGGTTAAGCCCTGGGGGCAGATGGAATTTTCATTGTTAGACCCGGATAATAACCTGCTTACATTCGGGCAACCTGTTTAACATATTAAGACTGTTAAATAACATGATTGGAAACAACCTCTCTTCAAACTTACATAACATGCGCTGTACACCATTTTTCCATATAAGCCTGTTAACCCTGCTGATTTACTCCTGTAACCAGGCCAGTACTAGTGAACAACACTATACAGGCAGCGGCCAACCCGTCATTTCAGAAAGCCACCCATCTTTGGATACGTCAAAAAATGATATCGCATTCCATATAAAACTGGTGCCCATGGAAATTGTTGATTCTTCCAGCAACAATGTGTACAAAAAATACGGGATCAGTACATCGGGCATGTGTTATGAATGCGACCTGGCAAATATTTCCATTGCAAACGGGAAAATCAGATTTAGCAATATTTGTGATTCAAGCAATATCCGTTCATATGATATTATCAGCCTTGAACAAATCGGACAAACCACTGAATTCCGTTTTACAGATGACGTATTGGTTATGGAAAAGATTAACCCCGGCCCGGTATACAGGTTACAATTGAAAAATGCTTTGAAACCGGGCGAGCGCCTGAAAATCAAAAAATACTACAGCAAGGAGGAAGATATCCCAAAGTTTGAAATACACGACTGCGGTGATTTTGGGGGATAATCAACCGGTCATTCAAGTAAATTATTTTAAATATATACTTATATTAGTAAAAAAATATAAGTCATGAAAGCCGTACTTGCTTTTAATTTCTTTCTATTACTATTTATCGATAGCTTTTCACAAACAAATCAAAAAGCGATTCCGGTTATTAATAATCCGGCCGCAGTGGCAGAAATATTGTTCAGCAATGTGAAGACAAACCTTACGCCCAGGGAAAAGGCATTCTTTGCAAAGAATATTGTTTACCTGGTTTTTGATGATGACCAGGACGGAAAAAAAGATACAATGCTCACCTATATTGAAGATGACAAAGACCGTTATAAAAAATTTACTGAAGATGATATCCAGCGAAGCTCGCAGGTTGATATTTTTCCTGCCGACCTGAACAACGATGCTGTAGAAGAAATTTTCTTACGTAAATCTGGTTGCTATATTGACTGCCATTGCACCCAGCCTTTGCAACTATATATTAAAGACAAATCCGGCAATTATAAACTGCAGGAACAACTACAGGATGAAACCAGGTTATTTGCAAGAACAACATCCAATTTGAATTTTCCCGATTTGATCGGCTCGGCACCGGAATGCGGCGGCATCAATAATGTAATACCAACTAAGTTCAACACATACCGATGGAATGGAAATACATACCAGGTTTACCAAAAACAAAGGCCTCCGTTAAAAACTGATAAATCCATTGAAGAAATTATCAGCCCGGCATATCAAAAAAATCCGGTGAAAACATCATCCGCAACAAGCAATGATGATACGGATAGCAAAGGCGTTGATTCAGAATCCACAAAAAAACCGGCAGGCCAGCAAACAAGCTCCGGTTCAAATAAAGAACCTTCAATGGCCTCCCCGGAACAATTGACTCCCCTTGCTTCCTACCTGTTCGGCAACACAAAAACAAAACTTACAACAGCAGAAAAAAATGCCCTTGTTAAGATATCTGAACTTACGGCTTCTGATACCATCGCAAAAAATAAAAAAGGGGAACCCAAAATTCAATATAAAGTGCTCCCGGTTGATTTTAACAACGACGGCATAGAAGAAATTTTCATACGGGTTAAAACAGCCCCGTTATTGCTGCCCATTTATAAATATGCATTCTATGTAAAGGATGCCTCCGGGAAATACCGGCCAGCTCCAGGCAGGATCGGGCAAAATACCAGGGCAATTCTGAATGGGAAAACCGGCTTCCCCGACCTGTTTGTTTTTGGTGAAAACGGCAAAAATGAAATATGGAGCTGGAATAATATTACCTATGCACGCAGGCAGGTGTTACAGCAAAATGCTCAGATAAATTTCCGGACAATTGATATTGAAAAAATAAGTTCGGCCAGTAATGATAAGTAGCGTTTCAGTATTTTTTACGACCTCGTAACCATTGAAATTTACAATAAAAAACATACCAGCAGGGATGTAATAGGCTATTTTCTTTTTTACGCTTACAGGCCTTTTCTTATTTTAGTATAAAGCAAATAACCTACAATGCCCGACAAAATAAAAACCATCGACGACTATATTGCAAAGTCAGCAGCATTTGCCCAGCCCATTCTGAACCACCTGCGCAAACTGGTGCACCAGGCCTGCCCGGATATTGAAGAAAAGATAAAATGGAGTTTCCCGCATTTTGATTATAAAGGTGACATGTTATGCCATATGGCTGCCTTCAAACAACATGCCGCCTTTGGGTTTTGGAAAGCGGCCCTGATGAAAGACCCGGTACTGATGCAGGAAGCCAGGTCAGAATCAGCCATGGGCCACCTGGGGCGCATAACATCGCTGTCTGACCTTCCGCCCGATAAAAAACTAATCGCATGGATAAAGGAAGCCATGGCTCTGAATGATAACGGAATAAAACTTCCTTCAAAGTCCGCAAAGCCTCAAAAAGAACTGGTAATACCTGAATACATACTCAAAGCCATCAAAAAAAATAAGAAAGCCTGGCAGGTTTTTGAATCATTTCCTTACTCACATAAGAAAGAATATGTAATGTGGATAACCGAAGCCAAAACAGCAGAGACCAGGCTTCGCAGGCTTGCAACCGCCATTGAATGGATTGCGGAAGGGAAAGGCCGCAACTGGAAATATGAAAAAAAATAATAAGGATCAGTTTGTTTTTCCTACCAGCCTGTAAGAATCATCCAGCATTTTTATGAGCAGCTTACGCGGAAGCTTTCCATCCACTATCACCGTATTCCAGTGTTTCTTGTTCATATGGTAACCGGGCAAAACCGTTCCGGGATATTCTTCCCGCAATTGCAAGGCTGTTTCCGGATCGCATTTTACATTAAACTGCAAAGGGGCGCTGTCGAGCGATACCAGCGCAAATACCTTTGCATTCCTTTTAAACACAAGCGTATCTTCCCCAAAGGGAAAACCCTCCGTTACATCATCTTTCAAAAGCAGGTATTCCCTTATTTCTTCTGCATACATATGAAATTCATTTACTCATAAAGTTACTTCAGAACTAGTTTATGAACTCAAACAGGAAAAAAATGGCCTGCTGGTTTTCAGCAGGCCGTTAAAATAAGTAATCAGAATATTTTACCTCAATATAGACACATCGCTCTTAATGATCGATTTCTTACCATTGATAAGTGTAAATTCCAATACGGCATAATAAGTACCGTCTGGCAGCGGCTTACCTGAATAACGGCCATCCCAGTTATTCCGGTAATCTTTAGACTCATACACCTGGTTGCCATACCTGTTAAACACTTTAACAGTAACGTTCTTCAGGCAATCGTACTGGTCGTATACCAGCCACAGGTCGTTTATACCATCACCGTTAGGAGTAAACGCATTTTTAACCCTGATGCAATACGGTATCACTGTAACCAGCACATCATCATTGGCTGTGCAACCCAATGCATTGGTAGCCGTGATAGTATATAATGTAGTTACGGTTGGCTGCGCCATAGGCGATAATACCGTGGTTGAACTCAACCCTGTTGATGGTGTCCACAAATAAGCAGTGGCGTTGGTAGCTGTTGCAAAAATCGGCGCTTTGTCGCCCACAATGAGCGTGATTGGCTGGCCTGCATCTACAGTTACTGATTCACTGACATTAACAAACACCTCATCTGTTTTAGTGCATGAACCCAATGTGGCTGTAAGCACATAACGGGTAGGCACAACCGGTGATGCCGTTGGATTTGCACTGGATGCGTTATCAAGGTCAGTAGCAGGCGACCAGCTATAAGACGTGGCATTGCTGTTCGTATACAGCACTACCGACTGCCCTTTACAGATCGTAGTATCTTCCCTTCCGGTAAGGGTAAGGTTATCGGTAAAATCAACGGTTACTGCCGTGGTTCCTGTACATCCAAGGCTGTCGGTGGTAGTTATCACATAAGAACCTGCAGGCGCCTGGAATATATTTGACTGCTGGTTTACACCCGGGTTTGAACTGATGGCATATACTAAAGGTGCAATACCGGTTACATTGTTTACTGTTATTGTTCCATCTGTAGTGCAATTTGCATTAACACTGGTTGCAGTGGATGAAACCGTATCAAGTACCAATGTAAACAAGGCTGTATCCTTACATCCGGTGGCATTGGCAGCAATCAGTTCATAAATACCGGCCAGGCTCACTGCTGTAATATTGGTTACCGGGCTACCGCCATAGGTCCAGGTTGCCGTTAAGCCCGTTGTATTAAATACATTGGTAAGGTTTGCAGTACTGCCTGCGCAGATGGTACGGGTAGAATCAATTCCTAATGACGGTCTGGTTCCAACAGTAACGGTAGTTGATGCGGTACAGGAAGAACCACTTGGCGTGGTTGCAATTACCGTATACACATATGTGCCCGGCGTGGTTGGCGCTGTTACACCGGTTGGGTTTTGTAAAGTAGATGTGAAGCAATCCGGGCCTGTCCATAAATAGGTTGCATTCACTACGGTACCCGAATTCAGGTTAAAGGTTCCGCCTCCGCATACAGGGCCGCTGTTAGAAGCTGTAGTTTGGCAAATGATATCGCAACTGCTGGTGCCAGTGCCTCCTGTTTGCTGGAAAGTGATGGTGCCTGCCTGGTTGCTATAGTTAGTAAGGAGCAAGATATAAAACTCCCCTGCCTGTGCATTATTGATCTGCGCAGTTTCGGTATTTGAAATGGAATAACTGCAACTGATATTGTTTGCAGCTGTTAATCCGCCGCAACTGGCAGCCAAAGTTGGGAATGGGCCCCAAAGTGCAAAGTCAACATCTAATGGCCCGCCGGTATTGCTTGTCTGGCTGATACCGATAGTTATACTACCTGATGTTTGAACCTGCATATAATACCAAACCGGGTTTGGTGTAGTAAACAGGCAACCATAAATACCCGAACCGCCCAAAGATGGTACATTAGTATTGTTCGGGAACGTATACACATTACTGGTACAGAAAGGAAGTGCGGTTGAACATGAACCAGCCGGCCCGGGAGGTGGCGGAATTGTAATACACAAACCAAAGGTTCCCTGGTTATCATTTCCGTATTCCCAAACCCTTACCCATACAGTGCTTCCGGGTACCAGGTTGGTAGCTGTTATTTGTGGCATCAATCCATTCGGACTGTCATCGTCATCACATTCAATCAGGGTTAATGCATTACAACTGGTTCCGCTGTATATTGCCATTCCGCCATCGGTAATAAAACCGGTCTGCGTATCAAACCTTAATGCGCCTCCACATGGAACGGTAACCTTGAACCAAACATCGCCGCCCTGGTAGTTTGCACAACCGGGCGCCGGTACTCCGGCTGAAGCGCCAGCTCCTTCATTGGAATAAGTAACATATGTACAGGTTGAACCTGCTGTAATATCTATGGCTGTACAAGGATCATCATTGGTTGGCGGTGGTGGGGGGAATGACACACATATGCCAAACGTGCCGTTATTATTATTCCCATATTCCCAAACCCTTATCCAAACGGTAGAATTAGGTGTTAACCCGGTAGCATTTATATATGGCATCAAACCAGCGCCATCATCGTCATCACATTCAATCAGGTTTAACGTGTTGCAATTAGCCCCGCTGTAGATTGCCATACCTCCATCGGTAATTACACCAGCCTCAGTATTGAATCTAAGGCTGCCGGAAGCAGGAACAACAACTTTGAACCAAACATCGCCACCCTGGTAATCGGCACAACCCGGCGCCGTTACACCTGCCGTAGGTGTTGCAGCGGCATTTGTAAATGTTGAAAAGCTGCATATAGCCGTAGCCGTTAGGTCAATTGCATTACAGGGATCATCATTTGCAGGCTGGGCATATGACAAGGTTGCTGTGCATGAAAGAACCAGGAACAAAATGAATTGCCTGGCTGCTTTCTTTACGTTCGTACATGTAAAACTCACTGATAGCATATGTTTTGTATTTATGGTATTCTGTCAATTAATAGTCCGTTTTGCGTCTTCCATCCGTGCTTCAATCTGCCCGGTAAGCATATGCCAGAACATCACA
>OEIV010001154.1_pt1 | contig 12680 bp, 13 predicted proteins | sample 1539231 | NCBI WGS metagenome assembly OEIV01 (sample SAMN03794762, study PRJEB22550) | activated sludge metagenome | feature: wastewater treatment plant; material: activated sludge; isolation source: Wastewater treatment plant of a petroleum refinery complex | place: Argentina: Buenos Aires ...
TTATAGTAACCGGGTTCTTTATATTCATCAATAAGTTTAGAATACACAATACTTTTTCATAACAACCTTTAACTATTTGTTATAAAGTTGGATGAATTAATTTTAACAAATCCTTTTCCATACTCTCTACAGGGGTCTCAACAATTCTTCCAATTTCATTTCCGTCTTTGTAAAAAATAATTGTTGGCACTAATTCTATTTCAAGTCCTTCTGTTTCGTTGGATAAGCTTTCTTTTTCCCTATTAACTCCAATTAAAATAATCGAGTTTACATTGTAGTTAAGTTCATTTAGTATCTTAAATAATCTAGGCAGTTGTTCCCTGCTATCGCTGCAGGTGGAACGGAAAACAATTTTAATATTTATGTCTTCCAGTTTTCCTTCTAAGCTATCCAGAGTTTCAAAATCCGGTTGGTAGTTGTTGTATTCTGTTGTCCAGGTATCTGTAAAAAGAGAATCGATAACTATGCTTGCAGGACAGTAACCGAGTATTAGTGGTTCTCCGGTTTTTTCATCAGGAATGATTTTGTAATCCTGGGCAAAGATTTGGAATGTTGATATTAAAAATATTGATAAGATAAAGTTTTTAAACATAACTAACCTTTTCTATTGCCACGACTTTTAAGTCGTGGGTAAGTTTCACAATCCATAAATCGGCTTTAGCCACATTTGAAAAATATTAATGATGCTAAAGCCAAATATTTTTATATAGTTATCCACGAGCTAAAGCTCGTGGCAATAAATAATTCACACTTTGTCCCTCACCCTTCGACTTCGCTCAGTGTGACAACGTAAATAACTAATTTTTATAAATCTTTTTTAATTCTTAAATCAATTCCCCAAAGCAGTTTATTTCTTAAAGTTTCAAAATAAGTTGTTAGGGATGTGTGAACTAATTTTAACGGGCGATCACTTTTACATATTTTAATTTCGGTCGGTGGAGGAAAATCAAAAACTCTTTGTCCATCACAACTAACCTGCACTTCTTTGTAAGGCGAATCAGCTTTAATAACAATTTCCTGCGAGCTTGGAAGCACCAAAGGACGAACAGTTAAACTGTGAGGAGAAATTGGTGAAAGAGTTATCACATCTGTTTTAGGCGATACAATTGGTCCGCCTACTGAAATTGAATAGCCGGTTGAACCTGTTGGAGTTGCAACAATTAATCCATCTGCAGAGAAAGTTGTAACATACTCACCATCAACCCAAACAGTAAGTTCAATCATTTTAGGCCAGCCGCCCTTATCAATCACAATATCATTGATGGCATAAAGTTTTTCCGTTTCGTGTCCAATAGCTTCGCCGCTAATTACCATTCTTTCTTCAATACTGTACTTGCCTTCTTTAAGCTCTTTAATAATTTTATCCATCTGATCAATGTTTGCTTCAACAAGAAATCCCAGTTTGCCAAGATTAACACCAAGCACAGGTTTATCATAAAACTGCGCATTAAATGCTGTTGCAAGCATAGTGCCATCACCACCGATTGAAATTATCAAATCAGCTTTTTCATAAACCTCTTTGTCATCTGTTACAAAATCATCAAAGAGTTCGATTTTTAGTTTGTCTTTATCTTCAGAAAGAGATTTAGTAAGAATATAATCGAGTTTGTTTTTTTTTAGTTTGGATATGAAAGAGGAGACAACTTTAAAAACATTTTCCTTGGTGATATTGGCAATGATTCCTATTAACATAATTTTCTCAAAGTTGTTTTTATGCAGGGATAAATTACGATTTTTTACTGAAAGATATTTTAATGAAATACAGAATTTCGTTTAACCAAAACTATTTTTCTCTATTAGTTAATAATCTCTTATACACTTCTAAAGTCTTTATTGCTGTTTTTTCAAAAGAAAATTTTTGTCTTTGGATTTTGACTTTTAAGATTAGATTCTCTCTTAAATCTTTATTAACAATCACTGATTCAATTTTTTCTCTCATATCATCCGCGTTGTTTGGATCAAAATAAATTGCGGCATCACCACCAACTTCCGGTAATGAACTAGTATTGCTCAAAACAACCGGGCAATCGCAATTCATCGCTTCTAAGGCAGGAATTCCAAACCCTTCATACAATGTTGGGAAAATAAAAGCAAGTGCATTTGAATATAAAGTTGCAAGAGTAACATCATCAGCACCTTTATGCAGTATTTTATTTTCTAATTCTTTAGAACTAAAAAACTTTATATCTTCATTGGTAAAAAGACTTCCTCCAGCACAAATCAATAATAAATCTTTATGCTCTTTAAGCAGTGGTTCAACTGCAAGAATAAAATTGTTAAAGTTTTTATAAAAATCTCTGTTGCCAACAAACAGGATATACTTTTCAGGTAAATTCTTTTTTTGATTTGTTGAAGCTTGACTTTTATTTATTGAAGCTGCCAGATAAGTAACTTCAATTTTTTCAGCGGGAATACTGTAAAGCTTTATTAAATCATTTTTCGTACTCTCAGAAATTGCAATTATCAGATTTGCTTTAGAAAGTAAAAGTTTTTTATGCTCAAGAGTTTTATCAATTGAATTTATTATCTCAGGATACTTTTCGTGGATTGAATCGTAAACGGTTAAGACAAAAGGTTTATTATTTAAATGATTTAAGAAATATGGATTAAAATATGTGGGATGAAAAAGATCATAATCCCCTTTTTGCATAATCTGGTTTGTTGAGATGCGATTAATATAATCCAGAATAGTTCTTTTAAAATAGAAATTATTATTAGGAAAGAATTTCTTTACCCAAAAACTTTTATCTTCATTAATATAAAAGTTGTTTGAATATTTGAGTGAAAGTTTAGCTTCAATATTTTCTAATTTGCTCAATTCTTTGATCAATTGATAGTGATAACGAGACACACCTCCATACTGCTGCTGCACAAAACATTGATGATCGTATAAAACTTTCACAAACAAAGCCTCGCTAACTTTTGTTATCAATATTAAGGTGGTCACTGAAGGTTTTACTTTTTACCAATTTCTTTACGATATGATAAAGACCAAAGTTTCTCAATTTTTTCATAAGAATTATAACTGATTTATAAAGTTTTCTGTCAGTTAAAATGTGTATTCCATTTACATTGTAGTAATTCAGTTTAAACTGTTTTGCCAAAGTACGAAGAGTCTTTTCAGAATAGAAAGAAATATGCTGTCCGTGATTAAAACCGTAATACCACCATTCCTTAGGATCAGGAATATCTTTGGGCATGAGTTCTGTTGAAAATATAATGGTCTTACTATAGCTAAGCATTTTTTCTAATTCTTCTTTTGGGTTTACCAGGTGTTCAAATACTTCAAATGCAGTAATCAACTCAAATTCAGATTCAGGCTTTACTTCTTTTTCAAATCCATTGGCAAATAAATTTTGTGTGTAAGGATCGTGCCAGTAAAAATCAAATCCAATATCTCTCATCAAACGAGTAAACACCCCGTAACCACCAGCATAATCCAAGAAGGTTCCGTTTTTATTAAAGCAGAAAAAAATAATTACCGAAAGAACTTTTGAAAAGTAGATATTTCGATCAAGCAATCCTGTATCTGAAAGATTTATACTTCTTGAATAAGCCTCATCGAGCCAAAAGGGTACTTCTGAAAATAAATACCCGCAATTATCACATTTAAAATATTTAACATCATGCTTTTTTAAGATCTTAGAAGTAAATATTTGAAGTGCATTTGAATTACAAATTTTACAAATCATTTATTCCATATACCTTTAGCTGTACCTGAAATTAATTTTCTATATTGAATCGGTGCCCACAGTGAAGCAAAAACCAAACATATATTTGTCGAAACCATGATACCGGTAACACCAAGCTCCATATTTTTAGCAAGAAATATTGATAGCGGAATATTCAGTAATGCGATGATAATAGAATAATAAAGCTGCAGTCTAACTTTACCAACTCCATTAATAAAAGAACCAAAAATGTTATTCCAGTTTGCTATGATTACAAATATTCCGCACGACAGTGAAAGCATAAATGGAACCTGCACTTGTGTGCCCACCCAAATTTTATAAACAAAATCTGAAGCAATAATCATAATTATTGCAACTACAGATAAAATCATCCAGATAATTACCAGTTTACGAACAGAATTTTTTATCCAATCAAATTCTTTTTTCACAAATGCTTCTGTAAATGCAGACCAGAATGGCGCGAGTGCTACATTAAAAACCAATGGCACCATATAAAAATATTTATACGCAACATTATATGTAACTACTGATTTGGGTCCATAAAGTTGGGTAATTATAATATTACCAGTTGTAAAGACAATTAAGCTGGAAATTTGAATAACAAAAAACTGCATTCCTAGTTTAACTAAACTAGATGAGTATTTAAGATTTACAAACTTGAAAGACGGAGAAATGTTTTTAAAGTGACCTCCAAATAAAAACAGAGATGCAATTAAAAAAACCAAAACCGGAATTCCACTGGATACTAACGCAAATGCAGTTAAAGATGGTTCAGCATATATCGAAAGAAGATAGACAATCAACAGTGTTAGAGAATTAGTAATCAAACTTAGTCCGCCATTAAGTGAAGGCCTTTGATCTGCATTTAGAATAGATGTAATGAGTTTTAGTAAAAATTGAACAAGGAATAGAATTATAACATATAAAACTAAACTGTTAAGCAATGAAGAGTAATCTGTTGGCGCTTGCAAAAGATCTGCCCAGTTAAGAAAGCCATGAATGGTAAAGTAAAAAATAAAAGCAGCTAAAATGCCCACTGAAAAGACAGCATAAGCTGTGCTAACATAAATTCGGGCTAAATTAATATCATTAAGTGCAAGAGCTTCGGCTAGTTTATTCCTTAAACCATTTCCCAGTCCAAAATCAAGATTTATTAACCAGCTTAAAATAGAGGCTAGTGTAAGCCAAATTCCATATTCTGTTTTACCAAGATAATTTAAAGTGACTGGAACAATCGCCATCAATGAAACGAAGTTAAAAATATGTAAGATAAAAAGTATTACGATATTCTTCTTAGCCTTTTCAGTTCGTGAAGAATTCTTAAAACTAAATAGCTCCGAAGGTGAATATTTTATGTTTGGTAATTTCAAATTTACTTTTGTTTATGATGAATTGATTTTTTTAGCTTAATGAATACTCTTTCTCCAGAATCTGACAAGAAAAGTTAATCCAGCTTTATCAAATATGCTTTTTAAATAAGTCCTGAATAATCTCAGTTGCAGTTGTACAATTAAACTAAAACTTGTAAGCCCGTTTTTTTTAACGGATTTTTTAACTTCAAGAATTGACTGAATTTCATTTGTCCATGATTCACCGCCGGCCCTCATAACAACAACCGGATTTTTATCAAAGTAATAGAGTTTGTTGCTCAAATCTGGGTAACAATTATATAATCGACAATAAAATTCAAAATCCATAGAGTAACGATAGGATGTATCAAACAAACCAACTATACCATAAATTTCTTTTTTAACAAACATTGTTGGATGATTAAGCGGCATTGTTTTAAAAGTGTTCAACTTATACGGTTTTCTTAAATATGATCCATATTGGGGATCAATAAATAAAACATCCCCATGAAAAATCAGATATTCCGATATTTTTAGCTTGCTTTCTGCTTGCTCAAATATGCTATCTGAATAATAATAATCATCTGAATTAAGCATTGTTAAAATATCGCCTGATGCAATATTAATACCTTTATTGAATGCCTCGGAGATTCCATTATCTTTCTCGCTAATAATCCTTAAATTTATTGGTGAATCTTTGTACAGTTTTTTTACTATCTCAAGAGTATTATCGCTGCTGAGATTATCAATAATGATATGTTCAAAATCTTTGTACGATTGTTTTAAGATTGATTCAACATTCTTTGCAATAGTTTTTTCAGAATTGAATGTTGGCGTAATAACAGAAATTTTCATAAATAATATTGAAACCAGAATTTTTAATTGCACATAAATATACAAATAACGATTGATTGTATTTGCCAGTGAAACCTTTGGAAAAAAGCTCTAAAATATTATACCTTACCCTCAGATCGGATTGGGGGGGGGCACCAAAACATATTGATATTTTATATAAAAATATTGGACCTGATTTTCTAATCTACTTTGCAGCTCCAATTAGTGAACCATATGGAAATAGCTGGTATAAATTAGTGGGGAAAGAAAGATTTTTTGAACTAGAGCATCGCAAGTTTTCAATTTCCAAGCTTTTTGAATTAAAATCCTTCATTGAAAAGAATGAAATAAAAATTGTTCATGCTCATGGTAAAGGAGCTGGATTGTATGGTCGCTTACTTAAAATGCTTTTATCAAATAAAATTAAAGTAATCTTTACCTTTCATGGTTTACATATCGCTCAATACAATCAGTTAAAGAAAAAATTATACATTAATTATGAGAAGTTTTTTTCAAGATGTACTGATTTATTTATTAATGTTTCAAGAGGTGAGCGAGACAACTGTATAAAGTATGGAATCTTTTCCGCACAAAAATCTGAAGTTGTTTATAATGTTATACCGGAAGTAATAAATGAAAAGACAAATATAACTTTAAGAGAAGAACTTAATCTTCTACTAGATAAATTTATTGTATTATCAATTGTTCGATTTTCATTTGCTAAAAATATTGCAGATACACTTGCTATTGCTGAGATGCTTAAATTTGATGAACGATTTATGTTTGTTTTGGTTGGTGATGGTGAAACAAGAGAAGAAATAGAAAATGAAATCAAGAAAAAAGGACTAAACAATGTCCTACTTACCGGATTTAAGAATAATCCGCTTGATTACATTGCTGCCAGTAATGTTTATCTATCCACTTCTCACTGGGAAGGATTGCCATATTCACTTATTGAAGCTTCGATGATGGGTATACCTGCAGTTGCAACAAATGTGGTTGGAAATAATGAAGTTGTTAAAAATAATTTTAATGGCAAGTTGTTTAACCCGGGAGATCTAAAAACTGCAGCTAATAATATTGTAGAAATATGTACTGATAATAATTTATTTGAATTTTACAGTAAGAATGCAAAAATATTTTATAAGGATAATTTTTCAGTTATTAAAATGATTACCCAAATGCAAAATATTTATAGTGCACTTGTACATTAAAGTATTATAATAATTTTTCAGAATGAACTTAACTATTTATCTGATAACGAATAAAAGAAATGAATGAAAACAAAATAGCAATTGTGCACGAGTGGCTTGTTAACTATGCCGGTTCAGAAAAAGTTGTAGAATCCTTTACAAACATCTGGCCTGATGCTATGGTCTTTGCTCTTGTAGATTTTCTGGATGATGATTTAAGAGATATTATACTTAAAGGAAAACACGCACATACTTCTTTTATTCAGCATTTGCCTTATGCAAGAAAACAGCATCGTAAATATCTGCCTTTGTTTCCAAAAGCAGTTGAGTCTTTTAACCTAAAAAATTATAAGTTAATTATTTCTAGTTCGCATGCAGTAGCAAAAGGTGCTAGAAAAAAGAAAAACCAATTGCATATCAGTTATTGTCACTCACCTATGAGATATGCCTGGGATGATGCTGATTATTATCTTCAGGAGGCAAACTTAACTAGTGGATTTAAGGGAAAAGTAGCGCAGCTTGTTTTAAAGTACTTAAAAAAATGGGATGTTAAGTCTGCAAAAAATGTTGATTACTTTATTGCAAACTCAAAGCACATAGCAGCTAAAATTAAAAGAATATATAACCGGAATGCTGATGTAATTTATCCACCGGTTGACACTCAGAAATTTTCTCTCGTTACAGAAAAAGAAGATTATTATTTAACTGCTTCCAGATTGGTTCCTTACAAAAGAATTGATATGATAGTTGATGCCTTTGCAAATATGCTTGACAAAAAACTTGTAGTAATAGGCAGCGGTCCGGAAAAAGAAAAAATTAAAGCTAAAGCAACACCCAATATAGATGTGATTGGTTATCAGGATTTTGATAGCCTTAAGGGCTATATGGAAAAAGCAAAAGCTTTTGTATTTGCAGCGGAGGAAGATTTCGGAATCATTGTTGTTGAAGCAATGGCTTGCGGAACTCCGGTTATTGCAGGTAATTTTGGCGGCACTTCAGAATCAGTTATTGATGGTAAAACAGGAGTTTTATTTCCTGATCAGTCTGTTGATTCGATTATTAGTGCAGTTAAAAAGTTTGAGCAAATTAGTGGAACTTTAAGTTATTCGGAAATCCGAAATCATTCTGAAAAATTCAGCAGATGTACATTTGAGCATAATATCAAAGAATACGTAAATGAAAAATTGAAAAGTTTTCTACACACAAAAACAAAAAATAAAAATGATCGTTAACAAAAAATCTATTTACACTTCACGGTTAGTTTCAGATTTAGTACTGCTTAATTTGTCATTTATCATTTCAGCAATACTTGCTCAATCCCTTCAAACGTTGCTTGATCGTGATTATATGTTTATCCTACTACTCTTACTAAACATTGTTTGGTTTGTAAATGCTAATCTCTCGGGATTTTATTTAGATTTTTTTACGAGATCATTCTCATTCCAATTTTTTAATATTCTTAAAACCACACTTTTCCAAGTAGGGTTAACTGTACTATTTATTTTCTTAACTAAAGAAGATCTTTTTACAAGAAATTTTATTTTATTGTATGGATTGTTTCTCACACTTTCTATCAGTTTACGTACTGCGATATTTAAGAATGTTCTAATTTCACTTAGAAGAAAAGGTAAGAACATAAGAAATCTTTTAATTATCGGGGCAGAAGAAGTTGGTAAGAATTTCAAAGAAACAATCACTCGCAATCCGGATTTTGGTTATCACTTTAGTGGATTTCTTGATAACACAAGTAAAGATGATGAAGTAATTGGAGTTCTTGATCAGCTTGATGAAAAAATTAAGGAAAAAGAAATTGATGAAGTTATAATTACTCTTTCTTCACAGCCTCCGGATTTGTTAGATGAGATAATTAGAATCTGCAACATTAACGCAGTTAGAATTCATATTATTCCGGATTATTTCAGGTTTTTATCCAGCAGATTTCAGATAAGTTCAATAGGAAATTTTCCTATAATAACTGCGCGACAAGAACCACTGGAAGAGGCAAACCGAAGATTTCTTAAGCGTACATTTGATATAATATTTTCTTCATTAGTCCTGATTTTTTTACTAAGCTGGCTTTATCCAATATTGGCCTTGCTTATTAAATTAGATTCTAAGGGAAAAGTTTTATTTATACAGAAGCGTGTGGGTGTAAAAAACGATTTGTTTGAATGTTACAAGTTCAGAACGCTTACTTCTGAATCATCCCAGGAAAATGAAATATTTAAACCCGTTTTGATGGGAGATAAAAGGGTTACAGGGATTGGAAATTTTTTAAGAAAGTCCAATATAGATGAATTACCACAGTTCTTTAATGTTTTAAAAGGTGATATGTCTGTTGTTGGCCCAAGGCCTCATGCAATTCCTTATCAGGATTTGTATGGAAAAATATTTGAAGAAATAAAGATGCGACACAATGTGCGTCCAGGTGTAACTGGTTGGGCACAGGTAAATGGTTTACGCGGTGATATTGAAGACGAAAAAGAAAATAACCGCAGAACAATTATGAGAATGAAATACGACTTATGGTATATTGAAAACTGGACAATGCGTCTTGATCTTCAAATTATTTTGATGACAATCTGGCAAATGATTAAAGGCGATACAAAAGCTGTTTAATTATTTTTAAGGGAGTTTAAATTCATAAAGTTCTTCCTTTTTATCAGACACTATAAATATCTTTTTGTTTTTATAATCTACAACTAATCCTTCCGGCTGTTCAACTTTAATTCGATATTCCTTAATCTTGTTCCCATTTAGATCAGTCTGAATAATTTTTTTTGATTCATCACTTAAAATCCAGAGTGTGTAGTCCAGATTTGAAAAAAAGATATCCGAATAATCTTTGGCAAGTTTCAAATCTTTTTTAAATAGTTCCTTAAAGCTGCTATCTGTTTTAATTAGTAACCCGGGTTGTTTTTCATTTAATAAGTAAAAATCTTTTGTATTAATGTTTAAGCAAATACCCTCCAATCCTTCGTTCAATTTTCCCTTTAAATCAAACTTTTTCCTTTTGATTTCTTTCCCAGAAGTATCCAATACTACTATTTCTCGTGTTCTTTCAAGAATTACAGCAAGATTTATTGAATCAATTACTGTTATTCCTTCTAAATCCTCACCGTTTACCTTAAAAGATGTAATTACATTTCCATTTAAATCCAATTTATGAACTTTGCTATCGCTATCACCAACTGTCCATAAATATCTGCCGTCATAAGACAACGCTAAACCAGAAGGCTCGGGAACATTAATAGGCGTCACTTTTTGCAGGATCAAATTTTCAATAACTGGTGATTCTTGCTTGTTAGTATTACATTTGTATTGAAACAATGTGAGCAAAACAAGGACTAAAATACTTGCATAATTTTTGATTATTAGTTTCATATCAGCTGTTTAAGTCTGGATTTTAATTAAATATTTACAAAATTTATTTATAAGGATGCAATAATATAATGCTAAGGATTCAGTTTTTTTTGAAAGGAGAGTTAAAAAAATGATGCTAAGTGAAGGATTTTCCCGATTATCAGCTATGATTGGTTTTTTGATCATATTATTAATACTTCTATTCGGTTATCTTTTTTTTGAGCCTTTTCTAACTGAAGAAACGATTACAATAAAGGTTATTAATAAATCACAGTTTGGAAATGAACCGGGCAAGTACTTTGTTTTTACCGATGAAGAGGTCTTTTATAACGACAACAACTATTATCAAAGCAAAGAAAATGCTGATGAATTGAATGAAAAGATCTATCCCGGAACTACATACAGAGTAAAAGTTGTTGGTGTTTATCTTCCCTGGTTGCCCCGATTTAGAAATATTACAAAAATACTTGAGATTAACGGTATACCTGTAATTCAAAGCCCAATTAAATCAGATTAGAGTTCCAAATATTGTAACATTTTATTATTTTTCAGTCGACAAATAATTTAATTAACCCTAAAATATAAGGGGATCTTATATGGCAGTTCTTATAACCGATGAATGTATTTCTTGCAACGCTTGCGAAGTAGAATGTCCTAATAATGCAATTTATGGCGCAGGAGATTCTTGGCTTCTTGGTGGTGAATCACACGATGCTCTTAATTCAGATCATACATATATCGCACCTGATAAATGTACTGAATGTGTTGGCTTTTACGATGAACCACAATGTATACCTGCTTGTCCAACTGAAGCAATAATTATGGATGCGGACAGAGTAGAATCAAAAGAACAATTGATGGCTAAGAAAGAACATTTAGATAAAGTTGGAAGATAATTTTTCTAGACTTTTTTAAGGGAGCTTACAGCTCCCTTTTTATTTTTAAACGAGCCAATACTTTTAAATCTATAATTCTATTTCTTTGCGTTTTTCTTTTTTTGTGTTTTCTTTTTGGGATCACAATATTTTTTTATCATTTCATATGCATCAAAATACCCGCGCTCACCTGCTTTTTTAAAATCGACACAAGCTTTGTCAAATTCTTCTAAAACTATTTCTGTTGTTCCGCGTAAGTAATATGCTTTTGCAGATGTTGAATCCAATTTTATGATTGAATTATAATTACTTAATGCTCCGGAAACATTCTTAACTTTTAATTTTGCTTCTGCAAGTATGAATAATGTGCTTATATTTGTTGAATCAATCAGTAATGAATTCTCATAATCCTCAATTGCTCCGTCAAAATCACCAAGAAGCATTTTTTCATTTGCACGATTGTAATATGCAATTCCATCTGTTGTATCTAAAACCAAAGCTTTGGAATAATTATCAATTGCAACTTTGCTATTGCCCATCATTGCGTAAAGATTTCCAATATTTACATAAGTAGCTGGATTTCTAGAATCATATTTTGAAGCATTTGTATAATATTCAAGTGCTAGCTGGTTCTCGCCATTCATAAATTCCAGGTAACCTAAATCAAAAAGTAAATCTGCTGATTCTGAATTCAACTCATATGCATTACGAAAATCGATCTTCGCCTTGTCAAATTCATTCTTTTCAAGATATAACTTTCCTCTAAGATGCAGAGCGCTAAAATTGTTACTCAGCTCTAACGATTTATTTAGATCATCCATTGCTAAATCTTTATTGCCGATTTTATAATTTGCTCTCGCACGTAGAACATAGAATTCGCTTTCTTCATTATTTATCTCAATCGCTTTATTAACCAAAGTGATTGAGGTTTGATATTTGCCCTGGTTATAAGCCTCTAATGCCGAATAATATTCTGGTAATTGCACAGAACTTGAGCAGCCAATAGATAAAAATACCAAAAACAAATAAGCACCTAATGTTTTATATGTTTTCATTATACCTAAGATTAGTTTAGTCGTTATTTTAATTTACAAATTAACCTGAATACAATAAATTCTTTTATCAATTATTATTAATTTCCGGATAACAAAAAGAGAATTAAATGGATTTATCACTTTTACTTTCAGGCGTTTTACAATTAATACTTTCACTCGTCATCGGTATCACTTTTATTTATGCCGGATTTAGATTCTTCCACAAAAGGATTAATGCAATAAATGAGATTGAAGAGCTAAAGAAAAACAATATTGCAGTCGCAATTCTTAACGGATCAATAATTCTTGCATTAGTTATTATGGTTAAAAACGCAATTGA
>OEIV010001155.1_pt1 | contig 12677 bp, 10 predicted proteins | sample 1539231 | NCBI WGS metagenome assembly OEIV01 (sample SAMN03794762, study PRJEB22550) | activated sludge metagenome | feature: wastewater treatment plant; material: activated sludge; isolation source: Wastewater treatment plant of a petroleum refinery complex | place: Argentina: Buenos Aires ...
TGATCCCGATGTTCATCATCATCGGCGTCTGGGGCGGCAAGCGGCGGGTTTATGCGACCTACAAGTTCTTCCTCTACACGCTGCTCGGCTCGGTGCTGATGCTGATCGCCATCCTCTACATGTGGGGGACGGCGGGAACGACCGACATCGTCAAGCTCATGGACTACGACTTCCTCCCCGAAGCGCAGACCTGGCTCTGGCTCGCCTTCTTCGCCTCCTTCGCGGTCAAGATGCCGATGTGGCCGGTCCACACCTGGCTGCCCGACGCCCATGTCGAGGCCCCGACCGCGGGCTCCGTCATCCTCGCCGGCATCCTCCTGAAGATGGGCGGATACGGCTTCCTGCGGTTCTCGCTGCCGATGTTCCCGCTCGCCTCGGTCGAGTTCGCGCCGCTGGTCTTCGCGCTCTCGGTGGTGGCGATCGTCTACACCTCGCTCGTCGCCCTGGCGCAGGAGGACATCAAGAAGCTCATCGCCTATTCCTCGGTCGCCCATATGGGCTTCGTGACGATGGGCATCTTCACGCTGAACCAGCAGGGCATCGACGGCGCGATCTTCCAGATGATCAGCCACGGTTTCGTCTCGGCCGCGCTCTTCCTCGCCGTCGGCGTCATCTACGACCGCATGCACACGCGCGAGATCGCGGCCTATGGCGGCCTCGTCAACCGCATGCCGCTCTATGCCTTCGCCTTCCTCGTCTTCACGATGGCGAATGTCGGCCTGCCCGGCACCTCGGGTTTCGTCGGCGAGTTCCTGACCCTCGCCGGCGCCTTCCAGGCGAACACATGGGTCGCCATCGGCGCGGCGACCGGCGTCATCCTGTCGGCCGCCTATGCGCTCTACCTCTACCGCCGCGTCGTCTTCGGCGCGATGACCCGGCCGGAACTCGCGACCATCCAGGATCTCAACCTGCGCGAGATCGTCACCATCGCGCCGCTGATTGCCGCGACCATCTGGTTCGGCGTCCAGCCGGGCGGCGTGCTCCACGTCACCGGACCGGCCGTCCAGCAGCTCATTCAGGACATGGACGTTGCCGTGCCCAGGGCGCCGGTGCCGGTGTCCGAGCCCGTCGCCGCGCCGCAAGGCGAGGCCGGGCATGACGCGGGACACGGCGCCGAGCACGCGCCGGCGGAAGGACAGCACTGATGGATACGCTTCACGCCGATCTGATGCTCGTGCTGCCCGAGCTTCTGCTGGCGGTCGGCAGCATGGTCGTCCTGCTGTTCGGCGTCTTCGCCGCGCAGAACCGGCCGGGGCTCGTCAACATGCTGGCCGTCGTGCTTTTTGCAGCATCGGCCTTTCTCGTCTGGCGCCAGCCGATGGGCCTCGACGCCTCGGCCTTCTCGGACGCCTTCGTCGTCAACGACTTCACGCGCTTCGCCAAGCTGCTGGTTCTGCTCGGCGCGGCGCTGTCGATCCTGCTGTCGACCCGCTTCTTCGACCGCGAGAAGATCGCCCGCTTCGAGTTCGCGCCGCTGATGATCCTGGCGACGCTTGGCATGCTGATGATGATCTCGGCCGGCGGCCTGATGTCGCTCTATGTCGGCCTCGAACTGCAGTCGCTCGCGCTCTACGTGCTCGCTGCCTTCAACCGCGACTCGGTCAAGGCGACCGAGGCGGGCCTGAAGTATTTCGTGCTCGGCGCCCTCTCGTCCTGCCTGCTGCTCTACGGCTCCAGCCTGATCTACGGCTTTTCGGGGACGGTCGCGTTCGACGGCATTCGCACGGCCATCGACGGCGGCCGTAATCTGGGCGTCGTCATCGGCATCGTCTTCGTCATGGCGGGCCTCGCCTTCAAGATCTCCGCCGTGCCGTTTCACATGTGGACGCCGGACGTCTACGAGGGCGCGCCCACGCCGGTCACCGCCTTCTTCGCCGGCGCGCCCAAGGCGGCCGCGGTCGCCCTGCTGCTGCGCGTCCTCTTCGATGCCTTCCCCAATGCGGTCGCCGACTGGCGCCAGATCGTCACTTTCATCTCCATCGCCTCGATGGCGCTCGGGGCTTTCGCCGCGATCGGCCAGACCAACATCAAGCGCCTGATGGCCTACAGCTCCATCGGCAATATCGGCTATGCGCTGGTTGGCATCGCGGCGGGAACGGAGCAGGGCATCGCCGCCGTCCTCGTCTTCATGGCGATCTACGTGGTCATGACGGCCGGCGTCTTCGTCTGCATCCTCGCCATGCGCCGCGCCGACGGCCAGGCCGAGAACATCCAGGACCTCTCGGGCCTGATGGCGACCCGGCCGCTGCTGGCGCTCTGCTGGATCGTGCTGCTCTTCTCCTATGTCGGCCTGCCGCCGCTGCCCGGCTTCTTCGGCAAGTTCTACGTCTTCGGCGCGGCGGTGGAGCAGGGGCTCTGGCCGCTCGCCGTCATCGGCATCCTCACCAGCGTGGTCGCCGCCTTCTACTATGTCCGCCTCGTCATGCTGATGATCAACGGCGAGCCGGGCAAACCGTTCGAGGCCGCCATGGGCGCCCAGCTGCGCGCCGTGCTCGGCGGCTCGATGGCCTTCACGCTCGCCATGGTGGTCGTGCCCGGCATCCTGGTCGGCTGGGCCGCGACGGCGGCAGCGGCGCTGGTGAAGTGACGCCGGAACCCTGGCCGGCCGAATTCGGGCTGGAGGTCTTCGACGAGATCGATTCCACCCAGACCGAAGCGCGCCGCCGGGCCCAGGCCGGCGGCAGCGGGCCGGTGTGGATCGTCGCCCGCCGCCAGACCGCCGGCCACGGACGGCGGGGCCGGGTCTGGCCCTCGCCCGCCGGCAATCTCATGGCGACCGTGCTGATGCGTCCCGCCATCGCCATCGCCGAGGCGCCGCAGGTCTCCTTCGTCGCCGCCCTGGCGGTCGCCGATCTGCTCGACCGCTGCGCTCCTGGCCGCTGCACGCTGAAATGGCCCAACGACCCGCTGCTGGACGGACGCAAGGCGGCGGGCGTTCTGCCGGACTCGGCCGGTCGCGCCGACGGCACGCTCGACTGGCTTCTGGTCGGGTTCGGGGTGAACCTCGCCTCCAGCCCGGACGACACGCCCTATCCGACGGCCTCGGTCGCCGCCGTCACGGGTCTCGCGCCCGATCCCGACATCGCCCTCGGCGTGCTCGCCAACGCCTGGAAGCGCCGCTTCGAGGATTGGCAGGCGCGCGGCTTCGGCCCGACGCGCGAGGCCTGGCTCGCCCGCGCCCATGGCCTTGGCCGCGACGTGCGCGTCCAGTTGCCGGACGAGACCTTTACCGCCCGGTTCGAGGGCCTTACCGACACCGGGGCGCTCGTCGCCCGTCTGCCGTCCGGCGAAACCCGGCTCGTCGCCGCGGGCGATGTCTTCCCGGTCGCCGCATGACGCCTCGGGCGGCGCAGGCCGCTATAGGACAGTGTTCCTTGAACGGCGGCGCCTGCCGCCCCATATGCCCCACCGCCGCAGCCGGCGGCGGGGGAGACGCCATGATTTCCCGCGACGTAGGAGGGCGCGCGGGGAAAACGCCCCCCGCCATTTCTGACGTTCGAATGGCCGCGGCGGGCGCGGAAATCCGCCGTTTCGACGTTCGAATGACGCGGAAAGTCGCGTTCCCGCGAACCCCGTCCACGCCCCGGACATCCCGCCCGGAAATGCTATAGAAGACGCCCATGCTCCTCGCGATCGACGCCGGCAACACCAACATCGTCTTCGCCATCACCGATGGCGACCGCACGCTGGCGCAGTTCCGCGCCTCGACCAAGGAAGGCCGCACGGCCGACGAATACTATGTCTGGCTCGCCCAGCTCATGGAGCTCCAGGGCCTGAAGGCGGCCGACATCGACGGCGCGATCATCGCGACCGTGGTGCCGCAGGCGCTGTTCAATCTCCAGCGCCTCTGCCGAAAATATCTCAAGCGCGAGCCGCTGGTGGTCGGCGAGGACAATGTCGATCTCGGCATCGCCATCCGCGCCGACCGGCCCAAGGCGGTCGGCGCCGACCGTCTGGTCAACGCCGTCGCCGCCCATGCCGATTACGGCGGCAATCTCATCCTCATCGATTTCGGCACGGCGACAACCTTCGACATCGTCGGCGCCGACGGCGCGTATGAAGGCGGCATCATCGCGCCGGGCGTGAACCTCTCGATGGAGGCGCTGCATCAGGCGGCGGCGCAGCTTCCCCGCATCGCCATCGAGCGGCCGCAGAGCGTCGTCGGCCGCGACACCATCCCGGCCATGCAGTCGGGCGTCTTCTGGGGCTATATCGCGATGATCGAGGGCCTCGTCGCCCGCATCCAGGCCGAACTCGGCACGAAGATGAAGGTCATCGGCACCGGCGGCCTCGCCAATCTCTTTCGCCATTCCACGACGGCGATCGACGAGATCGACGGCGACCTGACGATCCGGGGCCTGCGCTACATCTGGGCGCGCAATCACCACAACAGCGGCCCGCCGCTGGTCGATCCGGCCGACCCGGCATGAGCGTAGCCAGCCAGACCGAACTCGTCTTCCTGCCGCTGGGCGGCTCGGGCGAGATCGGGATGAACCTCAATCTCTACGGCTTCGGTCCCGCCGAGCGGCGCAAGTGGATCATCGTCGATCTCGGCATCACCTTCGGCGACGAGCTGACGCCGGGCGTCGACGTCATCATGCCCGACATCCGCTTCATCGCCGAACGCCGCCGCGATCTGCTCGGCATCGTCCTCACCCACGCGCACGAGGACCATATCGGCGCGGTCGCGCATCTGTGGCCGCAATTGCGCTGTCCGATCTATGCGACGCCGTTCACCGCGGCGCTGGTGCGGGCGAAGCTCGAGGAAGCCGATGTCGATGCCCGCGTGACGATCGTCGAGCTCGGCGGCACGATCAGCCTGCCGCCTTTCGAGATCGAGCTGATCACGCTCACCCACTCGATCCCCGAACCCAACGCCGTCGCCATCCGCACGCCGCTGGGAACCATCCTCAACACCGGCGACTGGAAGATCGACCCCGACCCGCTGCTCGGCGAGACGACCGACGAGGAGGCGTTGCGGCGCCTCGGCGACGAGGGCGTGCTGGCGATGACCTGCGATTCCACCAACGTCTTCGTACCCGGCCGCGCGGGGGCCGAGGCGGACGTGCGCACCACGCTCTCACGCCTCATCAAGTCCTATACCGGCCGCCGTATCGCCGTCACCGCCTTCGCCTCGAACGTCGCCCGGCTCGAAACCGTGGCGCTCGCCGCCCGCGATGCCGGGCGCAGCGTCGCGCTGGTCGGCCGCTCGATGCGCCGCATGGTGGCGGCGGCGCGGGCGACCGGCTACCTGACGGCGGCGCCCGAATTCGTTCCGGAGGAGCAGGCGGCGCTCATTCCGGCCGACGACATCGTCTATCTCTGCACCGGAAGCCAGGGCGAGTTCGGTTCGGCCCTCGCGCGCATCGCGACCGGCGAGCACCGGACCGCGCCGCTCGATCCGGGCGATGTCGTGATCTTCTCCTCGCGCGTCATTCCCGGCAACGAGAAGCGGGTCGGCGCGCTGCAGAACGCATTGGCCGCGCGCGGCATCGAGATCGTCACCGACCAGGACCACCACGTCCACGTCTCCGGCCATCCCTGCCGCGACGAGCTGGCCGACATGTATCGCTGGGTCCGCCCCACCATCGCCATTCCGGTGCATGGCGAGCTCCGCCACCTGATGGAGCACAAGCGTTTCGCCGAGAGCCTTCAGGTGCCGCACGCCATCGTCGCGCCCAACGGCTCGGTGCTGAAGCTCGCCCCCGGCACGCCGTGCATCGTGGACGAGGCGCCTGCCGGCCGCCTGCATCTCGACGGCACGGTGCCCGTGCTGGCGGGGGATTGCGTTGCGCGCGCTCGCAGGGGGCTTTCCTTCGCGGGCTTCGCCGCGCTCACCGCCGTCGTCGGACCGAAAGGCCGTCTCGCCGCGCCGCTCTCGCTCATCACCGAGGGCATCCCCGAATCCGTCGTCGGCGCGCTGCGCGAGGCGGCGGAAAAGGAGGCGGGCGGCGCGCGGTTCGGCCACGACCAGGAGAGGGCCGGGCGGCGACGCCGGGCCGCCCCGCGGGCGGGTCAGGCCGCCCTGGGGAAGAGGCCGATGGTCCACGGCCAAATCCTCGTGCTGGAGGGCAGGCGCGCATGAGTATCGGCGGCTCGATCGTCGTCTTCGTCATCGCCTGGTGGCTGGCCTTCCAGGCGCTGCTGCCGGTCGGCGTCCGCTCGCCGGCCGAGGAGGGCAGGGTGCTCGACGGTGACCCCGGCGCACCGGTGAAAGGCAATCTTCTGGTCAAGGGTCTTTGGGCGGCTGCCATCGCCGTCGTCATCTGGGGCGTTCTCTTTGCCCTCATCGAGTACTCGGGCCTCGACTTCGAGGATCTGCCGTCGTTCTGAGGAGACCGGCCGCCGCCCGCCACAAAAAAGAAAAGCGAGGCCGCAGCCTCGCTTGCTCCATTTCGGAATTATTGTCCCCCGCTCATTGGAATGGCGGGGGTGATCTCCTCCCTAAACGCAGCCGCGCGAAGCGCCGGCCCCTTTTGGTGCTAATCAATTAGACGTTGCGTTCCGTCGTGTAAACGTAATTTTCGTTCATGGTGCGGTGCAACATTGGTTTTTTCGTTCAAGGCGGACATCGAACCGCCCGATTTTTCAGCCTATGGTAAAAACATGCGCCGAGCCGCCGTCCTCTGCTGCACGCTTCTGGCCTCCGTCCAGCAGATTGCTGCCGAAACCCTGACTGCGCGCTCGCCCTGCGCCGCTCCCGCCGACCACACCGCCTCGCCCGATGTCGATGCGGGCGACGTGAACGGCCGGCCTCTGCCGCCCTCCCTGATGCTCGAACTGCGGCGAACCATGCCGACCGGCAGCGACTGGCTTCTCGATGCGACCCTCGCAATTGTGGTCGTGGATGGCGGCGGGGTGCGGATCGAAGGGCCGGACGGCGCAACGCTCGGTGCCCGCCCTACCGATCCGGCCTGCGAATGAGGCTTGCGGCTGGTCTGCTGGGCCTGTGCATCGGGCTCGCCTCGGCGCGGTCCGAAACGGCCTATCTCTGGCCCGCAGAGACCAAGGCGCGCTGGAGCGCGCAAGACGAGCGCGGCTATGAAGCCTTCGTCGGGGCCATCGCCGCCTCCGACTGCACGACGGTCGATGCCTGCCTGCGCGGCCCCGCCAACCCGCTGCGGGCCGGCGACCCGCCCGATCTCGCCTTCGGCGCCGACTGCGCGGACCTCGTCTACATGCTGCGGGCCTACTACGCCTGGAAGAAGGGGCTGCCCTTCGGCTTCGTCAATGCGCTTGAGGCGCGCGACCCCCGAGGCGAGGGCGATCTGCGCTTCACGATGCTGGGCAACCGCGCCGTTGGCCGTTGGGACGTGACCGCGCATGGCGCCCGCGCCGACATCCGCGTCGTGTTTCACGCCATCCGCGATACCGTTTCGACCGCCACGTTTCGCATCGACCCGCGGATCGAGCGCCCGATCGCGCAGGACTTCTTCTCGCCCGCCATCACCCGCGAGGCGCTGCGGCCCGGCTCGGCCCTCTACAACGGCGACGGTCACGTGGTGATCGTCTCCCGCATCGACGAGGCCGGCCGTATCCACTTCCTCGACGCCCACCCCGACATGTCGGTCACCCGCGGCGTCTTCGGCGGTCAGTTCCAGCGGGGCGATCCGGCCATAGGTGCCGGTTTCCACGCCTGGCGGCCGGTGGCGCTGGTGGATGGCCGCCTCGTCCATGCCGCCAACGACCAGATCGCCGGCTTCTCGACCGAGCAGTATTTCGGACCCCTGGCGGCAGCCGACTGGCGAGAGGCCGACTTTTCCGAAGGGGGCCGCAATCTCGACTATGTCGAGTTCGCGCGCCGCCGCCTCGCCGACGGCCCGCTGGCCTACGACATACTGGACGAGGCCCGGCTGGGCTTTGGCGGACTCTGCGACGACCTGCGCTATCGCGCCCAGGCGGTCGCCGAGGCCGACAGGCTGCTTATCTATCGCCGGTCCCGTCCCGGACCGCTCGAAGGCGTTGCGGCGGACGAGCAGGCGCTCTGGTTTGCGCTCTCGACGCCGGGCCGCGACCGCCGTCTGCGCAACCACGCCCACCGTGTCGCGGCCGGGCTGCGGCGCCTGATCGGGCTCTATGCCGCCGGCGATGACGGCGTACGCTACTCTGGCAAAACCCTCCGCCGCGACCTGCGCCGCCTTTTCGATGCCACGGCGCGCTCATGCCTTGTGACTTACACGAACAGCGACGGCGATTCTGTGCGGCTCACCTTCCGCGTCGCCCTCGCACGCCTGCCGGACCTCTCGTTCGATCCCTATCACTGCCCCGAACGGCGATGGGGGGCGGCAGGGCGGGAGCTCTCGCGATGCGACGACGACGGCGTGAAAGCCCGCTGGTACGACGCCCAGGCGCCTCTCAGAGGGCTCGAAGCGGCATCCGGCCTTCCGGCCAACCCGACCCTCGAGGAACTTGGTGCCGCCGCCGGCCGGACGACCGCAGCACCCGATTTCGACGCCATCATCGCGACCGCGCCCGACAAGCCGCCCGGGCGTCGGAAACCCTGATTTGTCAGGGCCGACCGCCTGACATAAAAGACCCGCCCGCAGCCGATTGGCCGCCCTACGAGTCGCCGGAGACGAGTTTCATGCGCCTGTCGCGCTTCTACATGCCGCTGATGAAGGAAACGCCTGCCGAGGCGCAGATCGTTTCGCACCGGCTGATGCTGCGCGCCGGCTTGATCCGGCAGCAATCGGCCGGCATCTATGCCTGGCTGCCGCTCGGCAAGCGCGTGCTTGCCAAGATCGAGGGCATCGTTCGCGAGGAGCAGAACCGCGCCGGCGCCGTCGAGGTGCTGATGCCCACCATCCAGTCGGCCGATCTGTGGCGCGAGAGCGGCCGCTACGACGCCTATGGGCCTGAGATGCTGCGCATCGTCGACCGCCACGACCGCGAGATGCTCTACGGCCCGACCAACGAGGAGATGATCACCACCATCTTCCGCGACACGGTGAAGTCGTATCGGGCACTTCCGCTCAATCTCTATCACATCCAGTGGAAGTTCCGCGACGAGATCCGCCCACGCTTCGGCGTCATGCGCGGCCGCGAGTTCCTGATGAAGGACGCCTATTCGTTCGACATCGACGGTGAAGCGGCGCGCCGCGCCTATCGCCGCATGTTCATCGCCTATCTGCGCACCTTTGCGCGGATGGGCCTGAAGTCGGTGCCGATGCGCGCCGACACCGGCCCGATCGGAGGCGATCTCAGCCACGAGTTCATCATCCTCGCCGACACCGGCGAAAGCCAGGTCTTCTGCCACCGCGATCTGATCGAGATGCCCGTCCCCGGGGCCGACTTCGACTATGAGGGCGACACCGAAGCCGTCGTCGCCCAGCGCACCTCGCTCTACGCCGCGACCGAGGAGATGCACGACGCCGCCGCCTTCGAGGCGCTGCCCGAGGACAAGCGCGTCACCGCGCGCGGCATCGAGGTCGGCCACATCTTCTATTTCGGCACGAAATACTCGAAGCCTCTGGGCGCAAAGGTCGCCGGCCCGGACGGCAACGATGTGCTGGTCGAGATGGGTTCCTACGGCATCGGCGTCTCGCGCCTCGTCGCGGCGATCATCGAGGCGAGCCACGACGAGAACGGCATCGTCTGGCCGGAAAGCGTCGCGCCCTTCGACCTCGCGCTGGTCAACCTCAAGCCCGGCGACGCGGCAACCGACGAGGCCTGCGCGAGGATCTACCGTGAGCTGGGCGCGGCCGGGCGCGACGTGCTCTACGATGACAGCGATGAGCGGGTTGGCGCGAAGTTCGCCGCCATGGACCTGATCGGTCTGCCCTGGCAGGTCATCGTCGGCCCCAAGGGCCTCGCCAAGGGCGAAGTCGAGGTCAAGGACCGGCGCAGCGGCGCGCGCGAGACGCTCACGGTCGAGGCGGCGATCGGTCGCTTCGCCGCGAAACCGGCCGCTTGATGGCGACGCGCCCCTTCGCGGCCTTCGAATGGGTTCTGGCGGGGCGCTATCTGCGTGCCCGCAAGCGGGAGCGGACCGTCTCCGTCATTTCGGTCATCTCGTTCCTCGGAATCATGTTGGGGGTCGCCACGCTTATCATCGTGATGTCGGTGATGAACGGCTTCCGCACCGAGTTGCTCTCCAAGATCCTCGGCCTCAACGGCCATGCCGTCGTGCAGACCTATGACGGCATCCCGGACTACGACGCGGCGGCGGCAGCGATCCGTGCGGTACCCGGCGTCGTGCGTGCCGCGCCGCTGGTGGACGGTCAGGTGATGGTGCGCGGGCCGGAGGGCGCCACGACTACCGGTGCGCTGGTGCGCGGCATCTCGAAGGCCGATCTCGCGACCCTCACCGTCGTCTCGAATACGCTGACGCCGGGCTCGCTCGACGCCTTCGAGGGCGGACATGCGATCATCGTCGGCTCGCGGCTCGCCGACCAGATGGGCCTGCGCCTGGGCGACGGCAGCCTCGTGCCCGGCGCGAAGCTCACCCTCATCGGCGCCGAAGGTCCGGTGACGGCCGTCGGGCCGACCACCCGGCGCAAGACCTACGACATCGTCGGCACCTTCACGATCGGCATGTCGGAATACGATCAGCTCATCATCTTCATGCCGATGGAGCAGGCGCAGCTCTATTTCCGCAAGGAAGGCCTCGCCACCCAGATCGAGGTGATGGTCGAGCGGCCGGAAATCATTCGCGACTACGTGGCGGGCCTGCGCGAGGCCGGACCGCCCGGCGCGCGAGTCTCAACTTGGCAGGAGACCAACGCCTCGTTCTTCAATGCGATCCAGGTCGAGCGGACGGTGATGTTCCTTATCCTCACGCTGATCATTCTCGTCGCATCGCTCAACATCATCTCCGGCATGATCATGCTGGTGAAGGACAAGGGCCGCGACATCGCCATCCTGCGGACCATGGGCGCGACCCGCGGCGCGGTGATGCGCGTCTTCCTTATCGCCGGCGCCTCGATCGGCGTCGTCGGGACTCTGGCTGGGGTCGGACTCGGCCTGCTGTTCGCCGCCAATATCGAGAACATCCGCCAGGGCATTTCGGGTCTGCTCGGCGTCCAGCTCTTCGACCCGCTGATCTACTTCCTCAGCCGCCTGCCGGCCGAGGTGCACACCGAGGATGTGGTGCTGATCGGCGGTCTGGCGCTTGGCCTGTCGCTGCTGGCGACGCTCTATCCGGCCTGGCGCGCCGCGCGGCTCGATCCGGTGGAGGCGCTCCGCTATGAGTGACGCCGCCCCACCGGTCCTCGAAATCCGCGATCTGGTGCGAAGCTTCCCGCAGGCGAACGGCGTTCTTGAGGTCTTCAAGGGCGCCAACGCCGTCATTCGCCGTGGCGAGATCGTCACGCTCATCGGACCGTCGGGCGCCGGAAAATCCTCGCTGCTGCACATCGCCGGGCTGCTGGAGCCGCCGACCTCGGGCGAAGTGCTGATCGAGGGGCGTTCGGTCGCGGCATTGTCCGACGCCGAACGTACTGCGATCCGCCGCACGACGCTCGGTTTCGTCTACCAGTTCCACCATCTGCTGCCGGAGTTCTCGGCCCTTGAGAACGTGATGATGCCCCAGCGCATCGGGGGAGCGAGCTATGAAGCCGCTCGCGCCGAGTCGCTGCGCCTGCTCGACCTTGTTGGCCTGACGCCGCGCGCCGATCACCGCCCCGCGCAGCTTTCGGGCGGCGAGCAGCAGCGCGTTGCGATCGCCCGTGCCCTCGCCAACAAGCCAAGACTGCTGCTGGCCGACGAGCCGACCGGCAATCTCGACCCCAAGACCGCCGAAAAGGTGTTCGACGTCCTGCTCGGTATCGTGCGGGCCGAGGGCCTCGCGGCTCTGATCGCGACCCACAACCACAAGCTGATCAACTACACCGACCGGACTCTGCTTCTGCACGAAGGCAAGCTGGTTGATGGCGGCAAGCTGACGGTCTGAAGCGCGGGCGGCGTCGCAATGCCTGTGGATGGCGGCGCGAACCGCGTTCCACCGGCGCGCCGAACGGGGCATGATGACGGGCCGCCACCCGAGTCCCCCCATGCCGCCGTTCGTCCACCTCCGCGTCCATTCCGCCTATTCGCTGCTTGAGGGCGCGATCCGGGTGAAGGAACTTGCCGAACTGTGCGCGAAAGGCGGTATGCCGGCCGTCGCGGTGACGGACACCAACAACCTCTTTGGCGCTGTCGAGATCGCCGACACGGTTGCGGGCAAGGGCGTTCAGCCCATCATGGGGCTGACCCTCAGTGTCGAACTCGGGCGGGAGAAGGACCGCAACCGACCCGGAGCGGCGACGGAGCGGCCCCAGATCGCGCTGCTGGCTCAGAACGAGACGGGCTGGCTCAACCTCTCGCGGCTCTCCAGCAAGGCCTATCTCGACATCTCTGCCCCCGACACGCCGCATGTTCCGCTCGCCGTGCTGGAGGCCCACGCGGAGGGGCTGATCCTTCTCTCCGGCGGTCCGCGCGGCCCCCTCGACCGGTTGATCGCCGAAGGGCGCAGGGACGAGGCCGCTGCGCTCGCGGCACGGCTGGCGGCTTCCTTCCCGACACGCTTCTATGTCGAATTGCAGCGCCACGGCACGTCGGGCGAGGCGGCGGTCGAGCCGGCGCTGGTCGATATAGCCTACGCTCAGGGCCTGCCGCTCGTCGCAACCAACGAGTGCTTTTTCGGCGGCCCCGACATGTACGAGCCGCACGACGCGCTGCTGTGCATCGCGGCCGGCCGC
>OEIV010001157.1_pt1 | contig 12650 bp, 12 predicted proteins | sample 1539231 | NCBI WGS metagenome assembly OEIV01 (sample SAMN03794762, study PRJEB22550) | activated sludge metagenome | feature: wastewater treatment plant; material: activated sludge; isolation source: Wastewater treatment plant of a petroleum refinery complex | place: Argentina: Buenos Aires ...
GCAATCCAGTGCTCATCGAAGTAGCGCTGCGGATGGGACGCCCCCCGGCCAGTATCAGCATGAAGCTCGGCAATTTCGGCTCCTTGGACCCGCGCCTACACGCACGTGGCATCAAGGGCCTTTCCGGCGCAAGTGCATTGGACCGTTCGGTCTGGCAAGAATTCCACGAACACCGGAACGAACTCGCCCCGGAAAGTCAAGCCTTGCTCAACGTCCTCATTACTGGTGCGCCCGATGCCGAGGTGACCGTGCTTCCTGAGAGCGGTCTCCGTGTGCGGCAGCCACCAACCGGGGCAAGCACAGCCAAGCGCGAGGTCGAAACACGCAATGGTCAGGACTACTTCCGCGATGTGGTCCTGAATCATTACGGCCGTCGATGCGCCGTGACCGGACTATCCATAGAACAGTTACTTGTTGCTTCGCACATTGTCCCTTGGTCTAAGCGTGAGGACAGCCGCTACGATGAGCGCAACGGCATCGCCCTGAACGTCCTCCACGACAAGGCCTTCGACCGCGGGCTGATCACCTTCGATACCGAGCTACGCCTTGTCTGTGCGCCATCGCTACGCGACCACTTCGCCGAGGCGACCGCCGCCCAGCACTTCAAGGCCTATGAAGGGAAGCCGCTGGCCATTCCCGCCGCCCCCGGTTCGTTGACCGGGGCAGGTGCGGCGGGCCCGAAGCCGGAATACCTGGCGTGGCACCGGGATGAGGTGTTCGGGAAGAGCTGAGAACCGAGCGGCGATCACAGCCGCATCATCGCCTTCACCACTGCGCGCACCTTCTCCAGATCCAAGGTGCTGAGGCGGCCGAGGCTGCGGCCCACCCGCTCTTCAGATACGGAGCGCAGTTGGTGGCACAATGCGAAGGAGTCCTTGGTGAGGCCGTTGGCACCTGGTTTCAGGGCCACCGTGGTGTAGAGTTCCACCTTCGGCCTGTTGCCGCTGATGGGCACGGCCATGAGCAGCTGGAGTTGCGGCCAATGCACCACCACCACGCAGGGGCGCGGCTTCTGTTGCTCGCGGCCTTTGGTATCCGGCGGCAGGCCAAGGTCCACCTGAACGATGGTGCCGGGCAGCAACTCTTGCATCACAAGCGGAGCCAATCGCCCAAACCTTGGTCGGCCAACTGCTTCTGGCCTTTCACCCAGGAGGCGGGCAGGGGTTCGGCGGCGATGGAAGCTGGCGCCTCCGTGGTGCTGACCATGCCGAGCAAACGTGCACTGGCGGCGTAGGTCTGGGAGGCATTCACCAGAAAGCGGCTGAGCGCGGCGATGCGTGTGGGGGTCACCTTCACCTCGTGGTTCAGCGCGGCATCGCCCATGAGCAGCGCCACTTCCATATCCATGGAGGCATGCAGCCAGCCGAGCAGCACCTGCGCAGCTTGTTGGTTGGGCACCCCCACCAGCAGCGCAGCCTCGAACTGTGTGAACTGGAGCGCAGCAAGCTGATCCAGTGCGGAGACATCCAGTTTGGAGAGGTCGAGCTTGTGTCCGGCGATCGCTTGCATGACTTCCACCTGGGCGTGGAGTGCGAAACGCATGTTCGCCACCAAGGCAGGATGCTCGGCTTCCTTCTCCTGCCAGGCGTTCTCCAGCTTTTTGAACTTCGCGTGGAGGTCCACTCTCTCTTGGATGGACCAAGTGATGGCCTTCAAGCGCAAGCTGAACTGCTCATTGCGGAGCATGGCGGCATGCTCAGGCAGGTTCTTCCGGCTGGCCAGCAACGCGTTCACCTTGGCCACGAACGCGCGCATGGGCAGGCGCAGCGGGTTGTTCCCCGCCGCACTCCGGGCCATTTCCTTCAAAGGAAGGAAGATGCTATCGATGCTGGGTGCGCTGGCGAGCATGGTGTAAAAGTAAGGTCGGCAACCGCGATCATCGTTCAGGCGTCAGCGTGACGAATTGGAGCGGCACCCCGCACCCCGAGGCTTTGCGAGGGGGAGGAGTACAGCGGAAAGCCGGACCCCGAGGGCCCTGGGCGTAGCACCGCAGAGTCGAGGGTGCGAGGGGGCACGCCCAATCCACTACCTCCAACACCCTCAAGCCCCTCGCTTCGCGCCTATATACCACTGGCCCAAGAACCCAGGCCTCTGGCCTCTCCGGCTCCGCCGGCCTAGAACCCCAGGCCCCTGGCCACCAGGCCACCAAGCCTGCCGAACCCTATGCTGCCCGCTTGGAGCTTACCGGACTGAAGGGCCCTTCGCCGGCCGCCAGGATGGCCCGCACCCGGAAGTGGTGGATCTCCCCGGGCTGCAGGTGACGCACCTCGGTGCGGATGCGGGTGCAGCTGGCAATGCGGTACCAACCCGCTTCGTGGTCGGGGTCGCTGTGGTTCACGTACACCTCGTAGGTGCGTGCCCCGCGCACGGCGCTCCAGCACAGCTTCACGGCGCCCTCGTGCTCACTGCGCTTCGCCTCCAGCAGGGCCGGGGCCTCCAGGGTACTGATGCGCACGGGCGGGCGGCGCAGCTCGAAGCCGCTGGTGAGCTGTTTCGCCACATCGCCCTGGGCGGTGGCCATTACGTACTTGGCGAGCTGCACCAAGAGGCGCTCCAGTTCGGCGTGGCGTTCCCAGCGCAGGGCCACCGCGGCACGGGCGCGGCCGGTGGCATCGGCCACAGCGCGCTCCAGCGCCAGGTAGGCGTGGCGCAGCGTGTCCAGCCCGGGCTGCGGTGAGGGGAAATGCGGGTTGCCCTGCAGGCAGGTCTCCACATGGCGGGCCTTGGCGATGAGCGCGGCGGAAGGCAGGTCCTTGACGCCGGCGCGGATGCACGTGACGTTCATGGCGTTGAGCTTCGCGGCTTCAACGAGGATCGGTCGCCGCGGGTTCCATTTGGGGAACGCCGCCGATGGGCCGCTGCTAACGGCCAACACGGCCGTGAACGCATCGTTCCCCGAATGGTCCGGACGCGTTCTGCGCAGGTGCATCGCGGACACGCGCAGGTCCGCATCGTTCCCCAAATGGATGAGGACCGTTCAGCGCAGGTGCGCGGTGTTCCCTGAATGGTCCGCCGTGGTGTTGCGCAGGATGATCGGATACACGGCCGTATCGGCAGCTGTTGGGCGCAGGTTCGGGTCGTTCCCCAGAAGGAATGTAGCGGAATAGGGGAGGAAGGCGGAGGGAACGGGCACGCTGGCGATCCATTCCTTAAGGCCATAAGGGGCATTCTGCTAAGTGATCCATCCCGTGTGGGGCGGGGTAACCCCGGTGCCCAGGGGAGCGTTCAAACCCGCACAGCCATGATCGTTCCATCCCATAGCCCGGAGGAAGTGGTGCGCGAAGCCTTGCGCGACATGCCTGCGTTGTGGAACAAGATGCAGGCTCCCATCGCACGCCTGCAGCGGCAGATGCGGGTGGACAAGAGCCTGCGCCTGGTGCCCCAGCTGTTCGAGTACCGCTCGCCCGGGGGCAACAACTGGCTGGTGGCCATGCTGCCCGCCAAGAAGGTGCTGACCATCGTTCCCTTCGTGTGGTACCGCGGCACGGATGGCTACTACCGGGCCGCACGGATCGTGCAGGATGGGGTGTGTTACCACATCAGCCACCACGTACTGGAACAGTATGCTGAGCGCTTCAACCGCACGGGCGACGGCCTGGCCCGCCTGAAGGAGTTCATCCGCGAGAACATGTGCTTCGGCACGGAGCACCTCGTGGGCCACGACGATGTGCGCGTGGGCATCACCCACGGCTTCATCATCGGCAAATGGGTGGTGCCCCACCAAGTGGCGCAGCTCATCACCTTCGTGGACCACGGCAAGCTGTTCCCCGACCAGCTGGAGCAGATGGAGCGCCTGGACCAGCAGCGCTTCGAGAGCACGCGTCCGTTGCGCATTCCCGGCTACAACGTGAAGCCCTGGGACCTGCCGCGGCCATCGGTGTAGCCAGGGCTTGGGAACGGTCCGTGGGTTGGCTGCAGCACCGTTGCCCAGGCCGATCATCCTTCCACCTGCCTATTTCCCCGCAACCTGCTTCAGCCACTCCTTGGCGCCGGGCACGCCGCTCCACACCATGTGGGCTTTGTCCATGTAAGCGATGGCCTCCTCTTCCGAGCCGAGCGTGTAACCCGATACACCATATGGTGGTAGGTCGCTCTTCAGGAGCAAGGGCACCACGAACTTGTTCTTCGATCGCGCCACCTGCAACGCCTGCAAGGCTTGCGGCCCCGGCCCATGCTTGGTGAAGAGGTTCAGCACCCGGTTGAAGTGGGCAGCGGCGGAGGCATCGTCGCTGAACTGCTTGTTGAGCTGCTCGAACTGCTCGTGATCACCGAAGCCGGCCAGGCTGAGCATGAGGTCGTAGCGTACGCCCTGGTTGTCGTTGGGGTTGAGCTCCAGCATGTGGAACCACATCCCCATGGCCTCGAACACCTTCCCCAGAAAGAACTGACAGTCGGCCGCCCCTTGCAGGCAGCGCATGAAGGGCCGTGTTTCGGTGAGCCCCCAGAAGTGTCCTTTGTTCTCCTGGATGTACTCATCGCTCTCGAACCGCGCCGCCCCCAGGCTGATGCCGCGCTCGTAGAAGGCGATGGCGATGGCCGGGTGGTGCTCGGCGGCCCCCAGAGCATGGTAGGCGGCGATGCACTCCGGATCGAGGTCAAGGGCTTCCATGAGCAGTTCCTCCCGATCATCACCCTCAAGGTCCATGGCCCGGTAGACCAATTCCTCGGCTTCTTCCTGCTCGGTCCCGGGCTCGAACTTGGGGATGGGGCCTTTGGAGACCTGCTCCATGAAGGCTTCGATCTCGGCCATGGAGCCGAACTGCTGTTTTTCGAGGAGCTTGTGGAGATCGTGCATGGCACCAAGTCCTGGTGGCACGTTCTTCTTCGTGTTGCCTGAGCGGGACTTGGACTTGGGGGCTGCTTTCTTGGCCATGGAACAAAGGAAGTCCGTTCTTGCAGATCAGGGGACCTGCCTGCCCCGGATCTTTCATGGTTCGGGCTGCGACGCGAGTGATCAGGCCCCATTTCGATGAGCGTGATGGAGCATTTGGTGAACGTGCTTTTCTCGACCTTCGGTCCATGCGTACGTCACGCCTTCTTCTTCTCCCGCTCGTATGGCTGCTGGCCTCCGCCACCTTAGCGCAACCCTGCGATTGCCCCTCCACCTTCGCGTGGATGGTGACCACCTTCGAGCAGAACGATGCCGGCTTCCAACTGGTGGTGGACCGCAAGGGCGCTGCGGAATATGCCAAGCACACCGAAGTCCTACGCAACCGCGCCCAGCAGAGCAACGATGTGCTGGCCTGCACCGAGGTGATGAACGAATGGCTACAATGGTTCCGCAGGGGCCACATCGGCATAGGGCTCACCGAGCAAGGCCAAGCCGCGATGCAACCTACCCCAGGTTCATCGGCGCAGCCAACGGCCATGCCTGAAGCGCGTTTGGTGAAGATGACCGAGGCGGATCTGGTGAAGCGCTACCAGAAGGCCGGTGATGCGCGCCATCCGCTGGAAGGCATATGGACGATGGGCCCCTATCGCGTGGGCATCGTGCATCAAGCGGCGGACAGCCTGCGGTTCGATGCGGTGATCCTTACCTCGGAGAACCCCAACTGGAAGCCCGGCATGGTGAAGGCGGAAGTGCAGCAGCAGGCTGATGGCCGCTACACCGGCACCTTCTACATGGGTGATCATTCACCGGAGCCGGTGGAGGCCTCACTGCAGGGTGCCAGCGGGAGCATGCTGCAGATGCGCGGCGTGTGGATGCGCCAGGTCCCCGCGCCAGAGTTCTCCGCCTCGGAGCGCATGCATCAACGCGCCATGGATGCCGAGGCGCCCTTCCTGGAACCGCTCAGCGATCGCACGCTCTACCTGCGCATTCCCTCCTTCGCCTTCGAGCAGAAAGCGCTGATCGATAGCGTGCTTGCCGCCAACGATGCGCTGATCCGAGGGACGGAGAACTTCATCATCGACATTCGCAACGGCACCGGCGGCAGCGACGCGAGCTACGCGGGTTTGATCCCGTACCTCTACAGCGGTCCGATCCGTTCCGTGGGCGTGAAGCTGCGCGCCACCGAGCTGAACGCGGCCGGCTACGAGGCCTATGCCGACATGTTCGGGCGCGACACGGAGGATGGACGCTCCTGCCTGGACATCGCCTCGCGGATGCGGGCCTCACAGGGCGGATGGATCGAGCACGACGAGCAACCCTGGTCGGTGGACAGCTCGCACACCGTGCTGCCCTTCCCGCAGCGCGTGGGCATCATCTGCAACGAAGGCAATGGCAGCACCGATGAGCAGTTCCTGCTGGAGGCACGCACGAGCTACAAGGTGAAGCTCTTCGGCAAGCCCACCTTCGGCACGCTCGATGTCTCGAACATGCGTCAGGTCACTTCGCCTGACGGTTGCTTCGAACTCGGCTACACCATGAGCATGAGCCACCGCCTGCCGCACATGCCGGTGGACGTGATGGGCATCCAGCCGGACCACTACCTGGATGAAGGCATCCCGGTGATGGAGTGGGTGGGGTACGTGCAGCGGGTGCTGGAGGGGCGGTGAGCAGGCGGGCAAGCTCCGGTCCGGATGGAGCGTTGTCCTTGGATGATGGACCGTGCACCGTACGCCCCGATCGGCGAACTTGCGGTCATGCGTTGGTCCATGCTCCTCTGTTCTGTCGTGACATCGACCTGCCTGTTGGCTCAGGAGGGCGATGGTCCGTCGGTCGCCGAGCTCAAGAAAGCGGCCAGGTCCAGTGACCTTCCCGTGGCTGAACGCCTCGATGCCTATGAGCAGCTCGGCTGGGACCATTACCTCGCCACAGCGACGGACAGCGCGGTGCTGGTGTCGGAAGTGATGCTCGCACTGGCCGACAGTGCGGAGTTCCATGCCGATGCCGTCTCCGCCCTCCGGCTGAAGGCGGTGGCCCTTTCGGAGAAAGGCGATCTGGAGGGCGCCATTGCGGAGGTGCAGCGTGCCCTTGAGCGTTGTGAACGACACGGCTTGGACGACCTGCTGCCCAAGGTCTACACGAGCCTGGGCATCTTCCACAACCAGATCGGCGACCTCGGGCAGGCCATGTCCTATCACTCACGGACGATGCAGGCTTATGAGAAAGCTGGCGATGGTGCGGGCATGGCCGCCGCGTTGAACAACCTGGGCTTCGTGCATTACGATGCGCGCGATACGGTGCAGGCCCTCGCCAGTTTCAAGCGTTCGGTGGCGATCCGCGATTCGCTCGGCATCGGCCACATGAACCTGAACGCCTTGGGCAACATCGGCGGCATGTACATGGACCGCGAGGAGCCCCGCGAGGCCTTGCCCTACTTGGAGAAGGCGCTGGCCATCGCAGAGGGCACCGGTGATCGGCGCGGACAGGCCCGTGCGCTTTCCAACATGGGCACCTGTTACAAGCAGTTGGGAGAGCTCCGGATCGCCATGGATCATCTGCGGAAGAGCAATGATCTCGCGGTGGAACTGAACATGCCCGGCGTGGAGGCGGTGAACCTGTTGGTGATGGCCGAGGTGGCCCTAGCCCAGGGCGCTCGAGGGGAGGCGCTGGCCATGGCCCTCCGATCCCACGCCCTTACGCGTGCGATCGGCGACGTGTACATCCGGGAGAACGCCGCCATGCGCCTGTATGAGCTTTACAAGGAAGCCGGAGACCTCCGTCAGGCGCTGAGCTTCCATGAGGAAGGCGTTCAACTGCGCGACAGTCTGGCGAACGACCGCAGCCGCAATGAGGTGATGCGGCAACAGGCCCAGTACGAGTTCGAGAAGCGTGATGCCCTGCGACAGGCCGAGCAGGAGAAGAAGGACGCCGTGGCCGCGGAGGAACTGCGCCGCCGCAACCTTCAGCGCAACGCCTTCATCGGCGGCTTCGTGCTGATGCTCGCGCTGGCGGGCACCTTCCTCTTTCAGCGCAACCGCATCAACAAGGAGCGGCGCCGCAGCGAGGAGCTGCTGCTCAACATCCTGCCGGAGGAGGTGGCCGAGGAACTGAAGGAGAAAGGAGAAGCGGACGCCAGGCACTTCGACACCGCCACCATCCTCTTCACCGACTTCAAGGGCTTCACGCAACTGAGCGAGAAGGTCACCCCGGCCGAGCTCGTGGCAGAATTGAACACCTGCTTCAAGGCTTTCGACGGCATCATGGGCAAGTACCGCATCGAGAAGATCAAGACCATCGGCGATGCGTACATGGCCGCTGGAGGATTGCCCGACCCGAAGCATGGCTCACCCGCCGATGTGGTGCGCGCAGCTTTGGAGATGCAGGAGTTCATGCAACAGCACAAGGCCGAACGCGAAGCTGCGGGCAAGCCCTACTTCGAGATGCGTGCGGGCATTCACACCGGCCCCGTGGTGGCGGGCATTGTGGGCGTGAAGAAGTTCCAGTACGACATCTGGGGCGATACGGTGAACACCGCCAGCCGCATGGAGAGCAGCGGCGAGGTGGGCAAGGTGAACATCAGCGAGGCCACCTATGACCTGGTCAAGAACGAACCGGGTATCATCTTCACCCCGCGCGGCAAGGTGGAAGCGAAGGGCAAGGGGGGGCTTGACATGTATTTCGTGGAAGGGCAGCCCGCCATCGCCTAAGGCTATGGCGCATGAAGGGAGAGATGCCTTTGTGGGGTGGCGCAGAAGCTCTGGAGCAGGGCAGGCTTGACTTCGCGAGCCGAAAGGCGTGCCGGAACGAAGCGTGCAGAGGACGGCCCCGGACCCCTGCGGCTCCCTGATCCTTCCGATCAAGTTGCCCGCCGGCTCAGCACCACCTCCGCCAGCCCCAGCGCCGCGATCAGCCCCTGCAGCCAGAAGAGTTCCGTCATCAGCACCTGCACACCGATCCAGACGAGGGTGCCCAGCCCTAGGACCATTGCCGCACGGGGAGCATGCCTGTTCCGCCGCAGCGTGAGCATGAGGCCGGCGCAATGCCCCAGGCCGAGCATGGCGAAGAGGATCACGCCTGGCCGGAAATAGTCCGCGAAGAGCGTGCTGTGCATGAAGCCGGCCGGCAATCGGAGCAGCGAGCCATCGGGGGCCAGCATCAGCAGCAGCCCTCCGACCAAGGCGTTCACGGCCAGGAAGGCTTGGACGAGGAGCAGGGCGGTGCGCATGGGGTGAAGGTCGCGCGCCGGGCGGTCCGGGAAGCTGATGCGGGTCACCGTGCGTGCTCCGTTCCTTTGCGGGGTGTGCTACTCCACCACGCTGGACCGCGACCTGAAGGCGCTGGAGCAACGGCTGAACCGCCGGATGCTCGTGGACAGCAAGCGCGGGGAGGGCACGATCGAGCTGGACCTGCCGTTCGAGCGTGCGACGGCCTTTGCCCGCCCGCTGAGCCCGGTGGTGAGCAGCCGGTCACCGGAACGGATCAGCGTGCAGCGGTGGGGGCTCCTGCCGCGATATGTGCGCACCGAGGAGGAGGCCGCGGAGTTCCTGAAGCGCACACCGACCTTCAATGCCGTCAGCGAGGAGGTGGAGGCGAAGCGCAGCTACAAGCACGCATTCACGCAGGGGCAGCGCTGCCTGGTGCCGGTGACAGGCTTCTTCGAATGGCGGCACGAGGGCAAGGTGAAGGTGCCGTACCGGATCGGGCTCAAGGGCGGCGACGTGTTCTGCCTCGGCGGGCTGTGGGAGGAGCACGAGGGTATGGACACCTACACGGTGCTCACCACCCGCGCGAACCCGCTGCTGGCCTTCATCCACAACAGCAAGCAGCGCATGCCGGTGATCATTCCGGAGGCGCAGTGGGACGCCTGGCTCTCGCCCGACCTGCCGCCAGCCGAGGTGAAGCGGTTGTGCGAGCCCTTTCCGGAGGAGGAGATGGAGGCGGAGCGCCTGGGGGCGGGTCCTGTCCAGGGCACCTTGTTCTGAAGCGGAACCTGTCCGGCGATGGGTGCGCGGCTCGAAGGGCGCGGCGCATCCCGCGGGAACGGGGTCGCGTACCGCGCCCTACGCGGGGCTTGCCACCATCACCAGGCTTTCCGGAACGAAGCGCACGCCGAGGAACTCGATCTCCGGCTCGCGGAGCACGGTGGTCCGTTGGAGCGTGAACCCGCCGGCCTGCAGGACCCGCTCCCAGTCGGCCTGTTCATAGGTGGTGAACCCGAACGCGGTGAACGGCATCTTCTCCATCGATGACCGCTTGCGCAGCACCGCGGTGAAGGTGCCGCCTGGTCTCAACACGCGTCGCAGCTCATGCAGGTGCGGCAAGGGGTCATCCCAAAAGTACACCACGTTGATGCAGAACACGCGGTCGAAGGCGCCATCCGCAAAGGGCATGCGGTCGCTCGTTCCATGCACGAGCTGAAGCTGGCCGGAGGAGAGGAGCCGGGCGTTGCGCGCAGTGGCCTCCCGCACCATGTCCTCGCTGAGGTCGAGGCCGAAGAGCTTCAAGCCCTGCGCCTTGCTCGCCAGTTCGGGGAAGAACAGGCCGTTGCCGGGGCCGATCTCCAGCACGCTCATGCCGTCCCGCAGGTCGAGCGCGTTCCATGCGCCTTCGTACAGGGCCCGGTTGGCAGCGTTCATGCGTTCGCCCACCTTACCGGCCATGAAGCCGTGCGGCCTGCGCAATTGGGCGGCCAGCTGCTGGTGCGTGGGGCCCTTGAACAGCAGGCGGAGGAATTGGAGCGGGTTCATGGCCCAAAGGTGGGCATGAAGGGAACCTCCGTCGCTTGACGGACCGTCCAAGGCCATCGCATGTCGCGATGCGCGGCCGATGGCCATCCAAGGCTGCGCACGATGGGCCGGGACAGTCGCCGCAGCGGGCCCGCTTCAACGGATCAGCAGCGGCCACGATCGGGTGAGCCCGTTCCGCTCAAGCACCAGGCGGTAGGCGCCAGCGGGCAGGCGGTGTGTTCCGATGCGGCCGTCCGTCGTGGTGCCGGTGAGCAGCACACGTCCCGTGGCGTCGCACACGGTGAACGCCGTGGGGCCGGTGAGACGCGGAACGTTGACGTGGTCCGTGGCCGGGTTGGGGAAGGGGGCGCCATCCCCTTCCATCAGGTCGCTGGTGGTGACGGAGATGCAGGAGGCCTGCACTTCCGGTAGCGTGGAACACCCCGGTGCGTTCCCGGTGATGGTCGGTACGGGCAGGGCCGGGGACAGGACCCGGTCGCAGATGGCCTGCACATGGCAGTAGGAAAGCTGTGGGTTGTTGTCGATCTCCAGCGAACCGATGCCCAACGGATGGTCGAACGCGCTGATGTCGCTCAACACCGGGTTGCCTTCAAGCCAGAGCATGCCGCAGGTGTCGAGGCCCAGGAACGCGGAGGTGATGGACACCAGCTGCGGGCAGGTGAGGAACTCCAGCCCACCGCCGATGTGCGTGATGGTGTTCGATCCGCTGAAGGAGGTGAGCGTGCCGCCGATCCGGACATGCTGTTCCACCGTATCGAGGCTCGGCAGGATGTCGAGCTGCACGACCCCATCGAGACCCAGCAGCAGACCGCCGGCGCGGGACAGGTTGGGCAGGGCGGTGGAAGCGGGTAGCAGCGGCGAGCTGAGCTGGAGCTGTCCGCCAATGGTGGTCAACTGGGTGCCACCGGTGATATTGACCGCTCCGGGCGCGATGATGCGGAAGTCGCCCCCGACGTGGTGGAGCGAATTGGGCACTGCGGCGGAAGCCACCGGGGCACCGGCCGTGATGGACCAGGAGCCCATCACCGAGTCGATCTGGCCCAGGCCGGCAAGGCTGCTCATCCGCTCGCCGCCCCATACTTCCAGATCGCCCCACACGACGCGGAGCGCGCCCAGGCCGTTCAGCCCCTCCAGGCTGTCCACATCGGTGGCGCGCAGGTCGCCCTCCACGCGCTGCAGGGATTGCAGGCCATTGAAGGAGCGCCAGCGCTGGCAATCGGTCACCAGCAGGTCGCCGCCGATGTGGCTCAATGCGCCGAAGCCGGTGAAGTCGTATGGGCCCGGGAAGGTCTGGGTGAGCACGAGGTCGCCGGTGATCGCCGTCAGGGCGCTGAAGCCCGAGAGGTCGTCGATGTTGATGCCGGTGATGATGAGGTCACCGGGCAGGGTGTCGCAGCCCCCGTAGGTCGCGGCATAGGTGTCGGCGTCGGTCTGGGAAGCGATGGTGACCGTACCCGTGGGGCATTGGGCCGCGAGGATGGTCGTGAGGAGGGTGGAACACAGGCCGGTGATCGCGCGCATGCTGGGACGACGGAGGACCGGCGGGCGGGTTGCCTGGCAGGGGCCCACCGGCCCGATCAGCCCCGCATGGCGGCGGCGAGCTCCGGGTAGGTGATGGCCAGGTGCGAGGTGTGGCGGATGCACCGGCCCTGATGGATCACCAGGACCTGGGGCGACTCGTGCCGCACGCCGTAGCGCTGGGCGATGGCGTCCGACAGGGCACGGTGCCGCAACAGGTCCAGCAGGTACGTGGGCCCATCGGCCACTTCCCAGGCCCGCTGGAGGCGGTGCAGGGCCGTGCTGCTGATGGAGCAGCGCGTGCTGTGCTTGAAGAGCAGCACCGGCCGTCTGGCGGATGCGGCATCGATGGCGTCCAGCTCGTCGAGGGCGGTGAGGGGGGGCCAGGACATGGCCGCGAAGGTCGGGCGGGAAGAGCTGCAGGGCTCGGTGTGCCCGGTCACCGGTGCGGATCGCTATTTTGCCGGCGGCCGGGTGACGGTGTTCCCGTCAGTGACACCCGGAGCCGTACCGCACAGCCATGAAGAATGTCCTTCGCCCCTGATGACCGCACTTCC
>OEIV010001158.1_pt1 | contig 12643 bp, 10 predicted proteins | sample 1539231 | NCBI WGS metagenome assembly OEIV01 (sample SAMN03794762, study PRJEB22550) | activated sludge metagenome | feature: wastewater treatment plant; material: activated sludge; isolation source: Wastewater treatment plant of a petroleum refinery complex | place: Argentina: Buenos Aires ...
AGGTAGCGGTCGAGTTCCCGATGCATGTTCAGGATCAGCTTTTCCTGGTTCGAGGCCAGCCACGCCTGCTTCATGCCCCTGGAGCGCAGACCTTCCTGTACCCGCGGCAGATTGCCGAGATCCTGCCGCGGAATGAGCCCGACCTGCTCGGGATCGCAGATGTCTTCGACGATGGCGCGCGGTGTTTTCACACCCGCAGGGTAGGTCTTGACCGAGCGAATCTCGAACGTGCACTGGTTGGGATCGGTCGCGTGCGGCAATACGCGGTAGAGCGCCGCGCTGCCGGCTTGCATCAGGACCAGCACGTTCGGGAAGGCAACGGTCACGCCGCCCCAGCGCCCGATAATCTCGGGTGTCAGCTTGGGCATCGGCCTGTTCGATTTCGCCGCTGTTTCGTACTGCAGGCGCACGTATTCCGCGCCGAGATTCGTTCCCGGGGGCAAGTGCTTGCCGCGTAGCGTCAGCAGCAGCTCGATGTCCTCCTTGAGTATCATCGCGCCGAGTCCCTCGGCCGTCAGGTTCATGCGCGCCGCCATCTCCTCGAGCAGATCGTCGGTCGATTTCGGCTCCTGCACATGGCCCGCCATCGGTGTCTTGTCGCCGCCGTAGAACTGGCCGTGTCCGTGCGCAAACGCATCGTAGGTCAGGTCCCGGTACATCATGGGGCCGTCGGGACGGTCACCGTAGACCACCTCGCGTCCGACCTTTTCCAGTTGCGGATGGGTGGCGGAAACGTGATAGGCCTCGTAGAAGGCTTCCTGGGCGACTTTCCAGTTGCACGGAATGACGGTGCGCTTCCACCAGATGTGGCGCATGTCGCCGAGCACGATATCGCCCAGGAACTGGCGCAACGGCGCGATGAAATCGTCGAACGATTCCGGGTTCGGGTCGAGGTTGATGAACACGAAGCCCGCGAATACCCGGGAGTGAATCTCGCGCATCGCGACATCGCTATCCTTCAGCTTGCCATCGCAGAACTCATGGCGCTCGAGCACGAGCTTGATGTTGCCCTCGAGATCCCAGCGCCAGCCGTGGTAGGGGCAGATGATCTTGCCACCGTCGAAGTGTCCGCAGCCGTGGCCGAGCGTGGTGCCGCGGTGCGGGCAGAAGTTGTAGTACGCCTTGATCGTGGACTCGTCCACCCGGACCAGCAGGATCGACTGGTCGCCGATCTTGTAGGTCGTGTAGTCGCCCTTTTCCGGGATCTCGTCGATTCGCGCGGCGACCTGCCAGACGCGGCTCCACAGCTTCTCGAACTCGAGCCGGGTGAATTCCGGGTCGGTGTAGCGGCCGACGCCGACGCCTTGCGACAACGTCTGCCAGTGTGAGGGCCAGTCGGTGCCTGCTGCCGGTGAACGTGCAGGATCCGTGGCAATCGTGGCGGGAGAAGCGGCGCTCATGGCATTTTCCTGTTGGAGGAACATTGGGTGATCCGCGTGTGTGGACGCTTGTTTCCGGGCAACTCGCCGGCATCCTAGGCAGTTGAACGACGCGCGGTCGTTGATCTGGATCAATGCCGGGCGACGTGGCTTGTCCCATGGTATTAATCAACGATGTTGAATAAGTAAGCACCGATTTTCCAGGTGCGTGCGCGCGGTGATCCCTGTTCAGTGACGCGGTGTTTATCGCCCGTGCAACTGCATGGATCACCCGTCGTCTGTCAGTTCGTAGGTCGATATCCCGGAGGAAACCAATCATGACCACTGCCACCGCCACTCTCGAAGCGCTCCATGCCACGGACCTCTCGCCCCTGATCGGCAGCAAGGTGCATCTCGACAAGGCGGCCTTGTTGAGCGGCGAATATGCGGCCGATCTGCGCGAGTTGCTCGAGCGTCGGGGAGTCATTGTCTTTCCGCAGATCAACTTCAGCGATTAAGAGCAGATTGCCTTCACCAGGACGATGGGTAGATTCCTGACAGAGATGGAAGGGCAGGAGGTCTACAACATCACGCTGGACAAGTCGCTCAACCAGAAGTCCGAAGTCGGGGGGTTGTCGTCTTTCCGCAGATCAACTTCAACGATGAAGAGCAGGTTGCGTTCACCAGGACGATGGGGCGGTTTCTGCCGGAGTTGGAGGGGCAGGAGGTCTACAACATCACGCTGGATAAGTCGCTCAACCAGAAGTCCGAATATCTCAAGGGTTCGCTGTACTGGCATGCTGACGGCACGATGAACAAGGTGCCGATCGGTGTTGCCATCCTCACCAGCAAGGTGCTGCCCACATGGGGCGGCAACACCGAGTTTTGCAATACCTATGCCGCGTATGAGCTGTTGCCGGACGAGGAAAAAAAGCAGATCGAAGGGCTCAGAGCGATGCACTCGGCATGGACCTCGCTGTTCTACTACGAGCCGGAGCCGAGCTACGCCAAGCTCGAGGAGATGATCAGGATCGGCGAGGTCGAGTTGCCGCTGGTGTGGAAGCACCGCTCGGGGCGCAAATCGCTGGTGCTGGGCTGTACCGCTCATCACGTAATCGACATGAACCCGACGCAGAGCACGAGGTTGCTGGTCCGTCTTCGCGATTGGGCGACGCAGCCGCGGTTCGTTTACAGCCACGAATGGTCGGTTGGCGATGCGGTCATGTGGGACAACACCGGCACGATGCACCGCGCCATGCCGTATGACCCCGATTGCGGACGGCTGCTGCATCGCACCAAGACGGAGGGGGAGGAGCCGATCGTCTGAGCAATTGGCCGGAATCCGCAAGCATATTCGACGCGGTACTTGATTCGTGCAGGCAATCGATGTTTACTAGTCAACAATGCTGTTGATTATAAATTTTGATCCTGAGTCGTCAGCGTCAAGGGCCGGGGCCCCGGGAGTCTGGAAATGATAAACGCCAAGTCGCCGGGTTTGCCCTCGGCTGAAGAGATCGATATCCCTGCATTGAAGGAAAAGTACCGCCAGGAGCGCGACCGGCGCATTCGCAAGGAAGGGCAGGAGCAGTATGTCCGTCCGGTGGACGACTTCGCGGCGGCCTATGAGGCGGATCCCTACACGCCGGTCATTCCCCGTAAAGCGGTCTGCGAGGAAATCGATATCGCCGTCCTAGGCGGCGGGTGGTCCGGCATCGCGGCGGGCGTTCATATCAGGAAATCCGGTCTCACCAGTTTCCGCCACATTGATCATGCGGGTGACTTCGGCGGTGTGTGGTACTGGAACCGTTATCCCGGTCTGCAGTGCGACAACGATGCCTACTGCTATCTGCCGCTGCTCGAAGAAACGGGTTTCATGCCGTCGAAGAAGTTTACCGACGGCCACGAAATCCGCGAATACGCCCAGAGCATCGCGAAGAAGTACGAGCTCTACGAAAACGCGCTGTTCCACACCATGGTGGAGTCGCTGCGTTGGGACGAGGAACTCAAGCGCTGGCGTATCGCTACACGCCAGGGAGACGACATTCGCGCCCGCTTCGTGATCATGGCCAACGGGCTGTTGAACATACCCAAGCTGCCCGGCATCCCCGGCATTCACGGCTTCAAGGGACATATGTTCCACACCGCGCGCTGGGACTACGATTACACGGGCGGCTGCGAAAAACGACCAGTTCTGGACAAGCTGGCAGACAAGCGTGTTGCGCTTGTCGGTACCGGCGCAACAGCCATCCAGCTGGTGCCCTACCTCGGCAAGTATGCGAAGCAGTTCTATGTGCTCCAGCGCACGCCTTCTTGTGTGGACTCGCGCAGAAACTCGGAAACCGATCCCGAATGGGTCAAGACGCTGAAGCCCGGCTGGCAGGCGCAGCGCCGCGACAATTTTCACCGCGGCGCCAACGAGCGGTTCCTGAGGGGCGAGAAGGACCTGATCTGCGATATCTGGACTGAAGTTAACCGCAATCTGTCGGCCGAACAGGAGGAGCAGGGCTGGCCAGAGCTCACGGCGCAGGAGTTCGCCGCGCGCTTCGAGGAAATGGACTTTCGTGTGATGGAGCGCCTGCGCCGCCGGGTCGACGCGATCGTCGAGGACAAGGAAACCGCGGAACTCCTCAAGCCGTGGTACCGCTACCAGTGCAAGCGGCCCACGTCCAATGACGAGTACTACCAGACCTTCAACCGTCGCAATGTGAAGCTGATCGATGTGTCGGAGACGCAGGGTGTCCAGCGCATGACGCAAAACGGCTTCGTTGCCAACGGCGTGGAGTACGAGGTGGACTGCATGCTCTTTGCCAGCGGCTACGAGGTGACCAGCGACCTCGATCGTCGCTGGGGAATACCGGTCTTCGAGGGGCGTGGCGGATTGTCCATGTACGACAACTGGAACGGCAGCTACAAGACGCTGCACGGCATGATGACCCATGGTTTCCCCAACCTGTTCACGACGGGCTATTACCAGGGCGGCCTCAACTCGACGCTCACCTACAACTTCGAGCAGCAGGTCAAGCACATGCTCTACATCATCAAGGAAGTGCTCGATCGCGGCGCCCTTGCTGCCGAAGTCAGCAAGGAAGCCCAGGACGCATGGATCAGGCACATGCGTGAAACAGAGGTCAACAAGGCGGAGTGGATTGCCAGTTGTACCCCGAGCTACTTCAATAACGAAGGCAAGCCCGATGTGGATGAGAACGGCAACGAGCGATACCGCTTCTACCTGGGTGAACTCTACGGCCCGGGTTGGGACGCCTTCATGCGGGTTCTGGAAAACTGGCGTTCCAGGGGCGATCTTGACGGTCTGGTTCTCTCCCGGTAAGGCCGGAAACAGGAGGCTGGCATGAACACGAAGGCCGATATCATCCTCGAGGATTTGTCGGAGCCGCTGACGTTTCCCGTGGACGCCTATGTTTCCAGGGAATATGCAGAAGCTGAAGGCGGGAAGCTGTGGGCCAGGGTCTGGCAGCATGCGGGGCGTGTCGAGGACATTCCCGAGGTCGGCGACTACATCACCTACGAGATCGCCAATGATTCGATCCTGATCGTTCGCGCCGCAACCGGCACGATCAGGGCCTATCACAATGTCTGTCCACATCGCGGACGCCGGCTGGTCTCGACGCCAAAGGGCGGCAATGGTGCGCGCGGCAATGCGACGAAGCAGTCATTCTTCTGCGGCTTCCATGGCTGGTCCTTCGACCTTCAGGGCAGCAATACCCATATCCTGAACAAGGACGACTGGAAGGGCATGCTGACGAATGAGCGCACATGCCTTGCCGCAGTGAAGGTCGACACCTGGGGCGGCTGGATCTGGGTCAACATGGATCCCGATTGCATCTCCCTGCGTGAATATCTCGAGCCCGCGGCCGGTATTCTCGATCCGTTCAGGTTCGAGGATATGCGCTACCGGTTCCGTCAATGGACCGTCTTCGATTGCAACTGGAAGGTGGCGCTGGAAGCCTTCATGGAGCCCTACCATGTGGCGGCTACCCATCCGCAGCTCACGAAATACGGCGACTTCTACGCCTGGAGCAAAGTGCAGGGATTGCACGGCAACGACGGCTATGACGCGCCCGATCACCAGGATGAGGGTTCCGCCGCCACGACAACGGTGCATCGTACCGGCAAGGGTGCCGACGCCCGGGTCATGATGGGAGAAATGCAGCGGGAGTTCTGGGAAACGGTCGGCGCCAGCACCACGCAGGTCCTGGTCGATGCAGCGCTACGGTTGGTCGACGAATTGCCCGAGGGTACCCCCGCTGACGAAGTGCACCGTCATTGGCTGGCCTCCTGCAAGGCGGACTACGCGGCGATGGGCGTGGAGTGGCCGCAGATCAGTGACGAGCAGATGGCGACAGCGGGCCTGGCCTGGCATGTATTCCCCAACATGGGCATATTGCAGGGGCCCACCTTCGCGCTGTGTTACCGGACGCGTCCTTACGGCACCGACCCCGACAAGTGCATTTACGAAGCCTATGCCATCGAGCGCTATCCGCAGGGGCAGGAGCCGAAGACCGAGTGGACTTATGCGGACGCGACCGAGGAGCACTGGCGCAAGGTCATAGCGCAGGACTTCTCGAACATGGAAATGGTGCAACTGGGCCTGAAATCGCGCGGTTTTCGCGGCAATCTGCCGAACCCCTACCAGGAGCGCAAGGTCACCAACCTGCATCGCAACCTCGCGCAATACATGGGGATCGGTGCGCCGCGGGCGCTCGACTGAAATTCGCCCGGATCGGCGAACTGGAGCCGGTGGTTACTGCCTCGTGAAACGGGTTGCATTTCCACGGGCGGCTCGATAAAAGATGGTGCTTTCACGGGGTATTTCGGGAAATGCAGAATACAGAATTCGTGCTTGCCGACAGCGGGATCCGCCAACTGCACGCGCGCTTCGTCGATGCCGTGTGGCGCAAGGATGCCGAGGCTTATGCCGCCTGCTTTGCCGAGGATGCCGAGTGGAAGATCGCCACGATGCACATCCGTGGTCGCGCGGATATCGGCAGCACCTTCGCCAAGCTCATGGCCGCTTGTGCCCGGGTGCAGATGATTCCGGGGATGCCGGTGCTGGAGATCGGGCGGGGGACGGCAACCGGGCGGATCCAGATCACCGAGTTCGCGAAGATGGCGGACGGCAGCTCGGCCATGACGCTGGGGGTCTACTATGACCGCTACGTCGAGGACGGCGATCGGTGGCGGTTCCAGTGGCGGCATTTCGGCCTCCATTATCGTGGCCCGGTGGACCTGTCGGCGGCTCTCGTCGAATGCCCGGACTACGGGCCACCTCCCGGCATGCCGGGTCCGGACGAGCCCACGTTCACGCGACGACCCCCGTCATCCTGAATCTGCACGAGAACGCTGCGGTTGCCCCTGAGGCCGGAGCAAGTTGATTTTAACCAGCGACCAGTTCGTGTCGCGATATTGAGGAGTGGAATCTGTCATGGGCGTACCTGTCTACAAGCGCATCCTGGAACTGCTGGAAGCCGAGGGGATCAATACCCTGTTCGGCATTCCGGATCCCAATTTCGTGCACATGTTCCTCGAGGCGGAGAAGCGCGGCTGGACGGTGGTCGCACCGCACCACGAGGCCGCTGCCGGCTTCATGGCCGAGGCCGCTTCGCGCATCACCGGCAAGCCCGCCGTGTGCATCGGCACGCTGGGCCCGGGCATCGCCAATTGCGCGCCCGCGATACAGTGCGCCCTGGTGGAAAATTCGCCGGTCATCTTCCTCAGCGGCCAGCGTGCCCGGGTGACCGAGCAGCGCGTGCGCCGTGGCCGCATCCAGTTCGTCAAGCAGATGCCGCTGTTCGAGAACTCGGTGAAATATTCGGCCTCGATCGAATACGCCGACCAGACCGACGAGATCATCCGTGAAGGCATCCGCAAGGCCATGGGCGGTACGCCGGGGCCGGTCTACATCGAGTATCCCAGCCACATCATCACGGAAGAACTGGACGTGCCGGAGCCGCTGCCACCGGCGCGCTATCGTCTAGTCAACCAGGGCGCGGATATCGACAGGATCGCCGAGGCCGCGAGTCTGATTCGCGCAGCCAAGAACCCGATCCTGCTGGTCGGCCACGGTGTTCACACCTCGCGCTGCGGCGCGGCGGTCAAGGAACTGGCCGAGCTGATGAACTGCCCGGTCATCCAGACCTCGGGCGGCACGTCCTACATCCCGGGCCTGGAAGATCGTACCTTCCAGTACGTGTTTTCCAACGCTTCCATCGAAGCCGTGACGGAATCGGATCTCTGCCTTGCGCTCGGCACCGAGCTCGGCGAGCCGGTGCACTACGGCCGCTGGCGCTACTGGATGCAGAATGAAGCCATCCGCAAGTGGATCTATGTCGAGCAGGATCCGGCGGCGATCGGCGTGAACCGCCCGATCGACGTGCCGCTGGTGGGTGACCTGCGCGGTGTCGTGCCGCAACTGGTCGCGGCTCTCAAAGGCACGCCGCGAGCGCCTGCGCCCGGTCTCGCCAAATTCATGAAGGATGGCGCGGCGGAACTGGTTTCGCTGGCCGAGGAAACGCTGGCGAAGAGCGACGGCAATGGCAACGTTCCGATCCACACCTCGCGCTTTGTTGTCGAGGCGACCCGGGCCTTCCCGAAGGATGGCATCATGATCCGCGATGGCGGTGCCACGGTGATCTTTCAGTGGACCTATTCGCAGTGCAAGCCGCACGACGTGATCTGGAACCAGAACTTCGGCCATATCGGCACCGGCCTGCCCTATGCGACCGGCGCGATGCTGGCGGACAAGGCAGCCACCGGCAAGCAGCGTCCGGGCATGCTGCTCAGCAGCGACTCGTCCTTCATGTTCCACATCGCCGAGCTGGAAACCGCCGTGCGCTGCAAGTTGCCGCTGGTGTGCGTGGTCGGCGTGGACAATGCGTGGGGTCTGGAAGTGGGCGTCTACAAGCGCACCTTCGGCCAGGGCACGGCCGAGACCGGCACGCACTGGAGCAAGGATGTACGCTTCGACAAGATCGGTGAAGGCTTCGGCTGCCACGGCGAATATGTCACCAGGGCGCAGGACATCGGCCCGGCCATCGCGCGCGCCTACGCCAGCGGCAAGGTCGGCGTGGTCCATGTCGTGATCGACCCGAAGGCGAACTCGGAGGAAATGCCGAAATACGCCGAATTCCGGACCTGGTACGCCGAAGGCACGCAATAAGCCGACGCTTCACCGGGCATGGCTCGACGCGCGCCGCGCTGCTCCCAGCGCGGCGCGCTTCGTTTCGGGCCAGGCCGCCTCGTCGCGATAATGCAGCCCGGTTCAAGCTCATCAAACCGGAGCAGGAGAGCAGGACATGCCAGTTGCCTCATTCAGCCTCGATGGAAAGGTGGCCCTGGTCACCGGGGGCGCAAGCGGCATCGGGATCGGCATTGTCACGACGCTGGCGCAAGCCGGCGCGAAGGTGGTGATTGCCGATCGTGACGATGAGGGCGCGCAAAGGGTCGCGGCATCGCTCAACGAGGCGGGCCATGATGTCGCCTGCGTGCATCTTGATCTCGCCGACGAAGCGTCGATCGTGCGGGCCTGCGCCGCGGTCGTCGCGCAGCATGGTGCGCCCTGGATCCTGGTGAACAACGCCGGCCTGCAGGATCGCGAACTGCTGCTCGAGGGCACGACGGCGCAATGGGACCGGATGAATGCAGTCAACGCACGCGGGCCCTACCTGATGACCCGCGAGGTGGGGCGGGCGATGGTCGCGAAGGGGGAGGGCGGCCGTATCGTCAATATCGCCACGGCGGGCCTGCGTGGTTCGGTGGTGAAGGGGCTGGGGGCCTATGCCGGCTCCAAGGGCGCTCTGCTGGGTCTGAGCAGGCTGAGCGCCTTCGAGTTGGCCGAGCACAACATCACCGTCAACGTGGTGCTGCCCGGTGCTGTCGCCACGCCCGGTGCGCGCGCCGCCAAGGGGCCGCCGCCCGAAGGCCCCGCACGCCGCAAACTGCCACTCGGGCCGATCTGCGAGCCTTCGGATATCGGCGGCGCAGTCTATTATTTTGCGACGCCGGCTGCCCGCTATGTCACCAACCAGCTGATCTCGGTGGATGCCGGCTTCTCGGTGACCTGAGTACCTGACAGTCCTGCCACGGGCGGGAGGACAGGCAGCAAGGCGAAAAAAAAGACGCGGAGCCACGCTCCGCGTCTTTTTTTCGCCATCGTGTTGTCGTCCGGGATCAGACGGACTCGGCGATGGTGTCGGCGTGTTTCTGGAACATTGCCATCAAATCGCCCGAGGTGATCGGACGCTCTGTGCCCGCTTCCACCGGACGAGCGCCACCCGAGGATTTCGGTGTCGTATCCACGCCCTTGGCTTTTGCCCGGGCGCGCAACGCACCGACCGTCAGGTCCTCGCGCTTGTGATGCTTGAAGGGGTCGAAACGAAAGAAGCGCATGGCGTTGCGGTGCGTGACCTTCTCGATCTGGGTCTGCGTCAGGTGCTTCACCTGCTCCCACAGATATTCCGGTACCTCAGGCCAGAGGGCGTCGGAGTGCGGATAATCGGTCTCGTAGGCAACGATATCCTCGCCGACGTCCTCGAGATGCTTCAGTCCGAACGCATCGTCGATGAAGCAGCAGAGGAAGTGCCGGTTGAAGATCTCGCTAGGCTTGGTCTTCTGGAAAACCGAGTGCGTCCAGGCCTTGTGGCGCCAGTTGGAGAAATCGGCGCGCTCCCGGAAATACGGAATCCAGCCGATGCTGCTCTCCGACAGTGCGATACGCATGTCCGGATAATCATGCAGGGCCTTCAGCTGCAACCAATCCGCAGCGCCTACGGCAATCGACAGCGGCATGGTCGTGATCCACGCTTCGATCGGGGTCTCCATCGAGGCATGCACCTGCGGGTTGCCGCTGCCGATGTGCAGCGCAATGGTCATGTCGTGCTCGTTGATCGCCTTCCAGAAGGGGCCCCAGTAGTCGTTGTGAATGCTCGGCAGCCCCTGCTTGGTCGGGTTCTCGCTGACGCTGACCGTGGTGCAACCCTTGGCGGCAAGGCGTGCGATCTCCTCGCCCATGGCCTTCATGTCCCAGGTCGGCAGGATGCCGCAGGGGATGAAGCGGCCCGGATAAGCGCCGCACCATTCGTCGATATGCCAGTCGTTCCAGGCGCGCAGGTGGATCAGCGCGAGTTCCTTGTCGGGAGCCTGGTGGAAGGTCCTGTTATCGAAGCCGATGGAGTTGCCGAAATTCATCTGCACGGCGACGCCATTGACATCCATGTCGTCGATACGGGCATGGACGTTGTAGCAACCGTCACGCAGCTGTTCGAGCGAGTTGGGCTCCATGCCGTACTCCTCGAACGGGCGCCCCACCACCGCGTTGAGGCCAATGCCCGGCTGGTGCCTGCCTTGGTAGGACCAGAAATTCTTGCCGTTCCGGTCGGTCAGCAGTTTGGGCGCCGACTTGAGCAGATCTCCATTGAGATGCTTGTCGAACAGATCAGGCGGCTCGCAGATGTGGTCGTCGGTGCTGATGATCAGCATGTCGTTCATGTTCATGCCAGTTTCCTCTTGTTTCGAGTTGCGTTATTCGTCACGTGTAAAACACAAGCTTTTGCCGATGCCCCGGAACGCCGTTACCAGACCAGCGGCACGTACTCCGGCCCGACGACACCGCCGGGACGGTATTCGATCCTGGTGCCGGGTTTCAGCGAAAAATCCGGGATCCGGCGCAGCCATTCCTGCAGCGCCACCTTGATCTCGAGGCGCGCCAGGTGGGCGCCCATGCAGCTGTGGACGCCGACAGTGAAGGCCAGGATCGGCTTGCGCGGCCGGTGGAAGTCCACCACGGTCGGGTCGGGGAAGATTTCCGGGTCAAAGTTGCAGGCCGGCAGGATGGCGGTAACGCGGTCGCCCTTCTTCATCTTCACGCCGTCCATCTCGTAGTCCTGCGCCAGCACGCGGCCCGAGAAGGTCACCGACCAGGCGCGCAGCAGTTCCTCGACCTGGGCGTTGATGTTGGCGGGATCGTTGATCATCTCCTGGCGACGCTCGGGATTCCTGGCCAGCCACAGCCAGATGTTGTTGAGCGTGGCGAAGACCGTGTCGAGGCCGCCGATGAACAGGAAGACGACGAAGCCGAAGATCTCCGGCGGGCTCATCGGCCGGCCGTCCACCGTCGCGTGGACGATGCGGCTGATCACGTGGTCATCCGGATTCTTCGTCTTTTCGGCGATCACTTCCTTGAGGTAGGCGCTGATCACGCGCATGGCTTCCGCCATGACGGCTCGATCGTTCGAATGGAGCAGATCGACCGCCCACTTCACGAAGGTGTCGCGCTTGTCCTGGGGCAGGCCCATCAGGTCGAGAAACACCGATACCGGCAGCGGTCGGCCGAAATCGGTGGTGAACTCGCATTCGCCCCTGGCGATGGCCTGGTCGATCAGGTCATTGGCCAGGTCACGGATCTTGCCTTCGAGCGCGAGCACGCCCTTGGGCGAGAACACCGGTTCGAGGATCGCGCGATACTTGCGGTGGTGTGGCGGATCGATCTCGATCGGGATGAAGTAGAAATAATCATCCGGATCGCGCGGGAAGGGCGTCGCGCCCTCGTTGGAGAAGATGTCCGGATGGCGCAACATGAACATGGCATGCTCGTACTTGAGCAGATGCCAGGCGTTGCCGTAATCGTTGGCGTCGTAATAGATGGGCGGCATGGTTTCGTGCAGCCTGGCCATGTACTCGTGCGGCGCGGCGAGGAATTCGGGGCCAAAGGTCAGGCCGATCGATCGGACCAGCTCCCTGGGCACGTGGGCGGGAATATTGTCCCGGCCGGCAATCCGGGGCAATTGCGGCGGAACGGGGTGTGTTGCGTCGATCGCCATCGTGGGTTCTCCTCTGAATTCACAAATCGCGTCGCATCGCTGACGCCAGCAGTATACGGCTGCGTGCCCGCCGCGATGGCCTGGTGCTCACCTGTTTTATTGCGCCGCCGATCAGAACTGCGATTCGGGCAAACGCACGACCAGTCCGTCCAGACTGTCATTGATGCTGATCTGGCAGCTCAATCGGCTGCCCGGGTTGCCGCCATTGGGCGAAAAGTCCAGCATCTGCGTTTCGGCCTCCGAGGGCACATCGACCTTGTCGGTCCAGGCCGCATCGACAAAGCAAACGCAGGTCGCGCAGGCGAGACCACCGCCACACTCGGCCACGATCCCTTCGATCGCGTTGTTGATGGCGCCTTGCATGACGGAGTCGCCGTTGGCAACGTCGACTTTGTGTTCGGTACCGTTGTGCTCGATGTAGGTCACCAGAGCCATAGAACTCTCCTGGGC
>OEIV010001159.1_pt1 | contig 12641 bp, 12 predicted proteins | sample 1539231 | NCBI WGS metagenome assembly OEIV01 (sample SAMN03794762, study PRJEB22550) | activated sludge metagenome | feature: wastewater treatment plant; material: activated sludge; isolation source: Wastewater treatment plant of a petroleum refinery complex | place: Argentina: Buenos Aires ...
TGGTGCGTTCGCCCATCACCTGCGCCACCCGCTATGGCGTCTGCGCCAGCTGCTACGGGCGCGACCTGGCCCGTGGCCGCATCATCAACATCGGCGAGGCCGTGGGCGTCATCGCCGCGCAGTCGATCGGCGAGCCGGGAACCCAGCTCACCATGCGCACCTTCCACATCGGTGGTACCGCGCAGGTGGTCGATACCTCGTTCATCGAGTCGAACTTCAACGGCACCGTGCGTCTCAAGAACCGCGCGGTGGTCAAGGACACCAACGGCCGACTGGTGGTGATGGTCCGCAACATGGCGATCGCGATCGTCGATCAGGGCGGCAAGGAACTCGCGTCGCACAAGGTGCCTTACGGCGGCCGTCTGCACGTCGACGAGGGCGATGTCGTCAAGCGCGGCACCAAGCTCGCCCAGTGGGATCCCTACACGCGTCCGATCCTGACCGAGGTCGACGGCACCGTCGAGTTCGAGGATCTGATCGAGGGCGCCTCGGTGCGCGAGTTGACCGACGAGGTCAAGGGCTCGACCAACCGCGTCGTCATCGACTGGCGTGCCTCGCCGCGCGGCGCCGAGCTGAAGCCGGCGATCGTCGTCAAGGACGAGAAGGGCAAGTTGATCAAGGTGGCGCGTGGCGGCGATGCCCGCTACCTGCTGCCGGTCGATGCCATTCTCTCGGTCGATCTCAAGGCCAAGGTCAAAGCTGGCGACGTGCTGGCGCGTATCCCGGTCGCCTCGGCGAAATCGGGCGACATCACCGGCGGTCTGCCGCGCGTCGCCGAACTGTTCGAAGCGCGCCGGCCGAAGGATCACGCCATCATCGCGGAGATCTCCGGCACGGTCGAGTTCGGCAAGGACTACAAGAACAAGCAGCGCATCACGATCAAGCCAGACGAAGAGGGCGCCGATCCGGTCGAGTACCTCATTCCGCGCGGCAAGAGCCTCGCGGTTCAGCACGGCGACCACATCGAGCGCGGCGATTATGTCTACGACGGCCATCCGGCCCCGCACGACATTCTCGCCATCAAGGGCGTCGAGGAGCTTGCGGCCTATCTCATCAACGAGATCCAGGACGTCTACCGACTGCAGGGCGTGACGATCAACGACAAGCACATCGAGGTGATCGTCCGGCAGATGCTGCAGAAGGTCGAGGTGACGGACCCGGGCGAGACGGACCTCATCAAGGCCGAGCAGGTCGACCGGATCGAGTTCGACGTGAAGAACGCCGAGGCCGAGAAGGCAGGCAAGCGCATCGCCACGGCGACGCCGGTTCTGCTCGGTATCACCAAGGCGTCGCTGCAGACCCGCTCGTTCATCTCGGCGGCCTCGTTCCAGGAGACCACCCGGGTGCTCACCGATGCTGCCGTCAACGGCAAGTCGGATACGCTCGAAGGCCTCAAGGAGAACGTCATTGTCGGCCGCCTCATCCCGGCCGGCACCGGCGGCATGCTGCGCCGCCTGCGCAAGATCGCCACGCATCGCGACGAGCTGATCGCGAAGGAGAAGGCCAAGGCGGACGCCGACCGGGCCCTCGCCGGCCCGTCGGAGGATGGACCGGCGCGCCGCCGCCGCCGTCCGATGGACGAAGCGATGTGATCGCCTCGTAATTGAACCGTGGATCGAGGAAGCGGCTGCCTGGAAGGGCGGCCGCTTTTTCGTTATTCGATGGAGAGGCAACTCGGCGACGCGGCCACGGGCGAGCGCGCGAATCCTGGTCGCCGATTCGTCGGCTGGCGATGTCGGCGGACTTGCTTTCGGCAACGGTGTTAAGTCGCGTACAGAGCGCGACGTTGCATCGCAGCTCCGATCCGCTCGCTTGCCCGCGCGACGGAAAAGGCCCGTAACGACGGTGTTCGCGTCGCTTTGCGTATCGACCTGGCTGCTTCTGGTCTGACCTGCGGCGAGACGTCGAGCCGCAGGTCAATTGGTTTTTGGATTTTTTAAGCGACGCCTGTTGACCGGGGCATGGGGCATGTATATAGGTTCCCCACTCTCACGGTAGGCGGTGGGCATCTATCGCGCTTCTATGCGCGCCTTTAGTCCCAAACGCTACCGTATCTAAAGCAGAGAACATTTTCGGACCATGATCTTCGGGCCGGACGGCTCGTTAGATCCTATGGTTTTTTCGTGCCGGACCTCGCGACAAGCGAGGCTCGGCAGTTTCGGCTTGGCGTTTGCGATGGTGATCGTCGCGACGCTTGGGGAATGGACGAGGCGTATGCCGACTATTCAGCAGTTGATCCGCAAGCCGCGGGAGCCCAAGACCTATCGCGAGAAGTCGCGTCACATGGAGGCCTGCCCGCAGAAGCGCGGCGTGTGCACCCGTGTCTACACGACGACGCCGAAGAAGCCGAACTCGGCGCTTCGTAAGGTCGCCAAGATCCGCCTCACCAACGGCTTCGAGGTGATCGGCTACATCCCGGGCGAGGGCCACAACCTGCAGGAGCACTCCGTCGTGCTCATCCGCGGCGGCCGCGTGAAGGACCTTCCCGGCGTTCGCTACCACATCATCCGCGGCGTTCTCGATACGCAGGGCGTCGCCAAGCGTCGTCAGCGCCGCTCGAAGTACGGCGCCAAGCGTCCGAAGTGATCCGCGCGGCGCTTTGGTGCGCCGCCTCCATCGGCCCGTGAGGCCCGGCGCTGTCCGGGCCGCCGGGTTTTCGAGAACCTAGCTACTGATCTCAAGGACAACACGCATGTCCCGTCGTCACAGTGCACAGAAGCGCGAAGTCGATCCCGATCCCAAGTTCGGCGACATCGTCATCACGAAGTTCATGAACGCGGTCATGCGCGACGGCAAGAAGTCGTCCGCCGAGACCATCGTGTATGGCGCTCTCGACCGCATGGAAGCGAAAGCCAAGCAGGATCCGGTCGCGATGTTCCGCCAGGCGCTCGACAACGTGATGCCGGCCGTCGAGGTCCGTTCGCGTCGCGTCGGCGGTGCCACCTACCAGGTGCCCGTCGAGGTTCGCGCCGAGCGCCGCCAGGCGCTGGCGATCCGCTGGCTGATCACGGCCGCGCGCAACCGCAACGAGAACACGATGGTCGAGCGTCTTTCGGCCGAGCTTCTGGATGCTGCGAACAACCGCGGCACCGCAGTGAAGAAGCGCGAAGACACGCACAAGATGGCCGACGCCAACCGTGCGTTCTCGCACTATCGCTGGTAACGGACCGACCGGAGCAGGATCATGGCCCGCCAATTCCCCATCGAGGACTACCGCAACTTCGGCATCATGGCGCACATCGATGCCGGCAAGACGACGACGACCGAGCGGATCCTCTTCTACACCGGTATCTCGCACAAGATCGGTGAGGTGCATGACGGCGCGGCGACCATGGACTTCATGGAGCAGGAGGCCGAGCGCGGCATCACCATCACGTCCGCCGCGACGACCTGCTTCTGGCCGGGTCGCGACGGTCGCAAGCGCCGTCTGAACATCATCGACACCCCCGGCCACGTCGACTTCACCATCGAAGTCGAGCGTTCGCTGCGCGTGCTCGACGGCGCTGTCACCGTTCTCGACAGCAACCAGGGCGTCGAGCCGCAGACCGAGACGGTCTGGCGTCAGGGCGACAAGTACAACGTTCCGCGCATCATCTTCGCCAATAAGATGGATAAGACGGGTGCGGACTTCTACATGTGCATCCAGGACATCAAGGACAAGCTCGGCGCGCGTCCTGTCCCGATCCAGCTTCCGATCGGCGCGGAGAGCGATTTCGCCGGCGTCATCGACCTGATCGAGATGCAGGGCATCATCTGGGACGGCGACGACAAGGGTGCCTCCTACAAGAAGGTCGACATTCCGGCCGACCTCGTCGACAAGGCCAACGAGTACCGCGCCGCCATGATCGAGGCCGCGGTCGAGATGGACGACGCGGCGATGGAAGCCTATCTCGAGGGCACCGAGCCGGACGCCGATACGCTGCGCACGTTGCTGCGCAAGGGCACCATCGCTGGCGCCTTCTATCCGATGCTGTGCGGCTCGGCGTTCAAGAACAAGGGCGTCCAGCCGCTGCTCGACGCAGTCGTCGATCTGCTGCCGGCGCCGAGCGATCGCGAGGCCTATACCGCGATCGACGCCAAGACCGACGAGCCGGCTGTTCGCAAGCCGCTCGACAGCGAGCCGCTCGCCATGATCGCCTTCAAGATCATGAGCTTCGAGCACGTCGGCTCGATCACCTTCTGCCGCATCTACTCGGGCAAGCTCGAGCAGGGCATGTCGCTTGCGAACACCTCGCGCGACAAGAAGGAGCGTGCCGGCCGCATGTACCTGATGCACGCTGACGAGCGTCAGGAGATCAAGGAAGCCTTCGCTGGCGACATCGTCGCGCTGCAGGGCCTCAAGGATACCCGCACGGGCGAAACCCTGTCGGATCCGTCGAAGCCGGTCATTCTCGAGAAGATGGAGTTCCCGGACCCCGTCATCGAGATGAAGGTCGAGCCGAAGACGAAGGTCGACCAGGAGAAGATGGCGCTCGCGCTCAACACGCTGGCACTCGAGGACCCGTCGTTCCGTGTCGTCGTCGACTCGGAGTCGGGCGAGACGCGCCTCAAGGGCATGGGCGAGCTTCATCTCGACATCAAGGTCGACATTCTGCGTCGCACCTACGGCGTCGAGACGATCACCGGCGCGCCCGAAGTTGCCTATCGCGAGACGCTGGCACGGGCCACCGAGGTCGACTATACGCACAAGAAGCAGACTGGCGGCACGGGTCAGTTCGCCCGCGTCAAGCTGCGCCTCGAGCCGAACGAGACGGGCAAGGGCAACGAGTTCGTCTCGTCGATCATCGGCGGCACGGTGCCGAAGGAGTACATCCCTGGCGTCGAGAAGGGCATCGAGTCGGTCTGGAACAACGGTATCCTCATCGGCTTCCCGCTCGTCGACATGAAGGTGATGCTGTTCGACGGCGCCTACCACGAGGTCGACTCGTCTGCGATCGCGTTCGAAATCGCGACCCGCGCGGCGATGAAGGAGGCCTGCGACAAGGCCGGCATCAAGATCCTCGAGCCCGTGATGGACGTCGAGGTCGTGACGCCGGGTGATTTCGTCGGCTCGGTGATCGGCGATATCAACTCGCGGCGCGGTCAGATCCGCGATCAGCAGATGCGCGGCAACGCGACTGTGATCCGCGCGTTCGTGCCGCTCGCCAACATGTTCGGCTACATCAACACCCTGCGCTCGATGTCCACGGGCCGCGCGCAGTACTCGATGCAGTTCGCGCATTACGCAGAGGTCCCGCGCAACGTCGCGGAAGAGGTCAAGGCCAAGTACGCCTGACCTGTTGGAACCAAGTCGCCCTGGCCGCCGCATCCGATTGCCGGCGCCAGGGTGGTGATGATCGAAGATTTCTCCGCGCTGCCGGGGAACGACAACTAGAGACGGAGAGCCGAGATGGCGAAGGCAAAATTCGAGCGGACGAAGCCGCACTGCAACATCGGAACGATCGGTCACGTCGACCACGGCAAGACGTCTCTGACGGCTGCGATCACGAAGGTTCTGGCTGAGAAGGGCATGGCTCAGTTTTCGGCCTACGACCAGATCGACAAGGCTCCTGAAGAGCGTGAGCGCGGCATCACGATCTCGACGGCGCACGTCGAGTACGAGACGGACAAGCGCCACTACGCGCACGTGGACTGCCCCGGCCACGCGGACTACGTGAAGAACATGATCACGGGCGCGGCGCAGATGGACGGCGCGATCCTGGTCGTTTCGGCTGCCGACGGCCCGATGCCGCAGACGCGCGAGCACATCCTTCTGGCGCGCCAGGTCGGCGTTCCGGCGCTGGTCGTGTTCATGAACAAGGTGGACATGGTCGACGATCCCGAGCTGATCGAGCTCGTGGAGATGGAGGTTCGCGAGCTTCTGTCGTCGTATCAGTTCCCGGGCGACGACATCCCGATCGTGAAGGGCTCGGCGCTGATGGCGCTGGAAGACAAGAAGCCGGAGATCGGCAAGCAGGCGATTCTTGCGCTGATGGACGCTGTCGACAGCTACATCCCGCAGCCTGACCGTCCGATCGACCAGCCGTTCCTGATGCCGATCGAGGACGTGTTCTCGATCTCGGGCCGCGGCACGGTTGTGACGGGCCGTATCGAGCGCGGCATCGTGAAGGTCGGCGAGGAAGTCGAGATCGTCGGCATCCGCGACACTGTGAAGTCGACGGTTACGGGCGTCGAGATGTTCCGCAAGCTTCTGGACCAGGGCCAGGCTGGCGACAACGTCGGCTGCCTGCTGCGCGGCATCGACCGCGAGGGCGTCGAGCGCGGTCAGGTTCTGTGCAAGCCGGGCTCGATCAAGCCGCACAAGAAGTTCATGGCCGAGGCGTACATCCTGACGAAGGAGGAGGGCGGTCGCCACACGCCGTTCTTCACGAACTATCGCCCTCAGTTCTACTTCCGTACGACGGACGTGACGGGCGTTTGCTCGCTGCCCGAGGGCACCGAGATGGTGATGCCGGGCGACAACGTGACGATGGCGGTCGAGCTGATCACGCCGATCGCGATGGAAGAGAAGCTGCGCTTCGCCATCCGTGAGGGCGGCCGCACCGTCGGCGCCGGCGTCGTCGCCAAGATCGTCGAGTAAGGCAGGCGCTCTGCCCGGCACGATCGATCGAGGCGCCGACAAGAGGTAAGCTGGCTGAAGTCCGCCAAGCCGGACTTCAGCGCGGCGCCGGCGTCGTCGCCAAGATCGTCGAGTAAGGCAGGCGCTCTGCCCGGCACGATCGATCGAGGCGCCGACAAGAGGTAAGCTGGCTGAAGTCCGCCAAGCCGGACTTCAGCGCGGCGCCGGCGTCGTCGCCAAGATCGTCGAGTAAGGCAGGCGCTCTGCCCGGCACGATCGATCGAGGCGCCGACAAGAGGTAAGCTGGCTGAAGTCCGCCAAGCCGGGCCTCAGCGCGGCGCCGGCGTCGTCGCCAAGATCGTCGAGTAAGGCCGGCGCAGCGTCGAGCTTGATTTGAAAGGCGGCAGCATGTTCTGTCGCCTTTCTGCTGTCTGGCGTTTTGGAGGTCGGACATGGGGACAGCTGCGGAAAGACTGATCGAGCTCGTCGAGGACCGGCTGGCACAGGCGGAGCGCCTCAACTTGAGCGTTTCTGGTTTGGTCGCCCGCGTTCATGTGCACGTCGAAGCTGGCGATTACGATGATGCCTGCGAAGTTCTCGAGAAGCTCGACGAATTGATCAACGAAGCGGAGGAACGGTCATGATCGTCGTATCGATGAACGACATACCCGGGCATCGCGTCGTTCAGGTTCTCGGGATCGCGCGCGGGCTTTCCGTGCGCTCGCGCTCCGTCGTCGGAAACATCGGCGCCGCGATCCAGATATTGTTCGGCGGAAATATCACTCTATATACACGCCTCGCGGAGCAGGCGCGGCAGGAGGCTTTCGACCTGCTGGTCGCCCAGGCCGAGCGCATGGGGGCTAACGCCATCATCGCCATGCGCTACGACGCCAACGAGATGGCCTCGGCCGTCACCGAGGTGCTGGCGTACGGGACGGCGGTGGTGATCGAGAGGGAATAGCAGGTTCGTCCGGCGTCGGATATTAGGGTTGGCTGGGTCAGGAGTTACCCAATTGTCACACGCAAGCGCTTCAGCGTCTTGGGGCGTGACAAGACCTGAATCTTCGGCTAAGGATGCCCTCCCCAAGAGCAGAGATCAAGTGACGCGCCAGTCGGGCGCACTAGGGGCATAGCTCAATTGGTAGAGCGTCGGTCTCCAAAACCGAAGGTTGGGGGTTCGAGACCCTCTGCCCCTGCCATCTGATTCGTGATGCCGGATTCGCCAGAGAGGGCGGTGGATCTGGTGTTTTGGTTTTTTCGCGCGCCATCGAGATCGGTCGGATGCGCGATCAAGCTGCAAGCTCCCCCAGGAGCCCTCGTGCGGCGCGCCGTTAGGCCGCCGCCGGATAAGGTTTGTTGATGGCGAAGAACCCTGTCGAGTTCATCAAGGAAGTCAGGACGGAGACCTCCAAGGTCACCTGGCCGACCTGGAAAGAGGTGTGGATCACCACCGTCATGGTTCTGATCATGGTGACGCTGGCATCCATCTTTTTCATGCTCGCCGATCAGATCATGGGCTGGCTGGTCAGCGTCGTGCTGCGGATCGGTCGCTGAGCCGTCGGCCGTCTTCGGGCTCTCCGGGGCGGCATCGGCACGAAGAACACAAACAGAGACTTGAGATGGCGAAGCGCTGGTACATTGTGCACGCCTACACCAACTTCGAGCGCAAGGTGGCGGATGCCATCAAGGAGCGCGCCAAGGCGGCCGGCCTGCAGGACCTCTTCGACGAGGTGATGGTGCCGACCGAGGAAGTGGTGGAGGTTAAACGGGGACGGAAGATTCAGGCGGAGCGCAAGTTCCTGCCGGGCTACGTGCTGGTCAAGATGGAAATGACCGACCCCGCGTTCGTGCTCATCAAGAACACGCCGAAGGTGACGGGTTTCCTCGGGGCGGACAACAAGCCGATGCCCATCTCCGAGGACGAGGCGATGCGCATCCTCAATCAGGTGAAGGATGGCGTCGAGCGGCCTAAGCCGACGATCACGTTCGAGATCGGCGAGCAGGTCAAGGTCGCGGACGGTCCCTTCGCTTCGTTCCAGGGGCATGTCGAAGAGGTCGACGAAGAGCGCGCGCGGCTCAAGGTGGCCGTGTCCATCTTCGGCCGGCCGACCCCGGTGGAGCTCGAGTTCGCTCAGGTCGAGAAGATCGCAAGCTGAGGAATATTTCAGCGCCGCGCCGCCGCGGGGTGGTTCCGAGGCGCGCGGTGCCTGCTCCGCGAAAGCGGGCGGATGGAAAGGTTTCGGCGCTCCGGCGCTGGAAGGGCTGTCAGGGGATCGGTCGTAGACCGGCCCCGCGAATGGCAGCCGGTGTCGTGCGGGAGGACCCCCGCGCGTGTCGTCTCGGTCGATGCCGGGACGGGAGGCGCGAAGTCCGTGAACCGCTAACCCTGGGGTGGCGCGTCCGCTCCAAGTGTACAGGGGATCAAATGGCGAAGAAAATCGACGGTTACATCAATCTGCAGGTCAAGGCGGGGCAGGCCAATCCCTCGCCGCCGATCGGCCCGGCGCTCGGCCAGCGCGGCGTGAACATCATGGAGTTCTGCAAGTCCTTCAACGCCAAGACGAAGGACATGGAGCAGGGCACCCCGATCCCGGTGAAGATCACGGTCTTCTCCGATCGCTCCTTCACGTTCGTGATGAAGACGCCGCCGGCGTCGTTCCTCATCAAGAAGGCGGCAAAGCTCGACGGCGGCTCCAAGGAGCCCGGTCGCAATTTCGTCGGCCAGATCACCATGGCTCAGGTGCGTGAGATCGCCAAGACCAAGATGAACGATCTCAACACCGACGACCCGGAGCAGGCGGCGCGCACGATCGCCGGCTCCGCGCGTTCGATGGGCATCCGGGTCGTGGAGTAAGGCAATGGCGAACATCTCTGCAGAGAAGATCAAGGAAACGCGCCTTGCCGGTGGCAAGCGCATGGCTGCCATCAAGCAGGGCATCGACCGCACCAAGGCCTATGCGCTCGAGGACGCGGTGAAGCTCGTCAAGGATCGCGTCAAGTCGAAGTTCGATGAGACCATCGACGTCGCCATCAACCTCGGCGTCGACCCCAAGCACGCCGACCAGATGGTGCGTGGCGTGTGCATGCTGCCGAACGGCTCGGGCCGTACGGCGCGCGTCGCCGTGTTCGCGCGCGGCGCGAAGGCGGAAGAGGCGAAGGCGGCAGGCGCCGACGTCGTTGGTGCCGAGGATCTCGTCGAGGAGGTCCAGAAGGGCAACATCAACTTCGACCGCTGCATCGCGACGCCGGACATGATGGGCCTGGTCGGCCGCCTCGGTAAGGTGCTCGGCCCGCGCGGCCTGATGCCGAACCCGCGCGTCGGCACGGTGACCATGGACGTCACGGGCGCCGTCAAGGGCGCCAAGGGCGGCTCGGTCGAGTTCCGCGTCGACAAGTCCGGCATCATTCACGGCGGCGTCGGCAAGTCGAGCTTCACCGAGGCGGCGCTGGTCGAGAACCTGCGCGCGTTCGTCGATGCCGTCGTCAAGGCGCGTCCGGCGGGTGCCAAGGGAACCTATCTCAAGAAGGTCTCGATCTCCTCGACCATGGGTCCGGGCGTGAAGGTCGATGCCGCGACGGTGACCACCGGCCCGGTCGTCTGATCGTAGCCGTGTCACCAAGGGGCGCCGCGTTGGCGTCCCGACGAAATTCCGGGCTTTGCCCGGGATATCCGGGCCGGCCCCTCCAGGGCCGGCTTGGACCTGTCCGAGACTGCAGGTGCCGAAGGTCGGGCGTTCGCCCGCACCCGACGCCTAAACCCATCTCGAGGGGGCCTGCATGAGACGGGAGACAACCCGCGCAATTCGCCGCGCTCGCGAGAGGCGGCAGATCGAGCGGTTTGAGCCTTCTGGGTCGCACCCGTGTCGCCCACCGACGCGGAGGACAGGTCTCGAGCGTCGCTTTCCAGGATTGTCCTGGAGGCGGCAGGTGCAACCCGCGGGATGGCGCTTTCAAGGCGTCCGTCTCGCGCACTGTGGAGAGAGCGTAAGTGGATAGAGCCGCGAAACGTGAGCTCGTGTCGACGATGCACGACGTGTTCAAGGACACGGGTGTGATCGTCGTCGCCCACAACGTCGGCATGGTGGCTGCCCACTCGGCGGAATTCCGCAAGCGCGTCCGTGACGCAGGCGGTTCCGTCAAGGTGGTCAAGAACCGGCTGGCGATGCTCGCACTCAAGGATACCGACGCCGCAGGCATCGAGAAGCTTCTGACGGGCCCGACCATTCTGGCCTACTCGAAGGATCCGATCGCCGCTGCGAAAGCTGCCGTCGAATACGCCAAGGGGAACGACAAGCTCGTCATCCTCGGCGGCGCGATGGGCAGCACGGTTCTTGATGCGAGCGGCGTCAAAGCTCTCGCCGAGCTGCCGTCGCTCGATGAGCTGCGCGCAAAGCTGATCGGCCTCCTCAACGCGCCGGCGACGAAAATCGCCCGCACGGTCAAGGAGCCGGGAGCCAAGCTCGCACGCGTCATTCAGGCGAAGGCAAGCCAGGGCGAGGCCGCATAGGACGCACAGGGCGGCGCGGCGGCGGGAGACCGGATGGCCGCGCCATGAGCAGATCGCAGACCGTCGCTCGTGGAGCGAGGCTGCCACAGCAGAAACTGGTTCAAACCGAAGGGAACTAACACAATGACCGATCTCGCCAAGATCGTTGACGACCTCTCGAAGCTGACCGTCCTCGAGGCGGCCGAACTCGCCAAGATGCTCGAGGAGAAGTGGGGCGTGTCGGCGGCTGCTGCCGTCGCCGTCGCCGCCGCTCCGGGCGCCGCTGCCGCGGCTCCGGTCGAAGAGCAGACCGAGTTCACCGTCATCCTGAAGGCCGGCGGCGACAAGAAGATCAACGTCATCAAGGAGGTCCGCGCCCTCACCGGTCTCGGCCTCAAGGAGGCGAAGGATCTCGTCGAGGCCGGCGGCAAGGCCGTGAAGGAAGGCGTGTCGAAGGACGAGGCGATGAAGATCAAGAAGCAGCTCGAGGATCAGGGTGCGACCGTCGAGCTGAAGTAAGCACGGCCTTCCTCGCCCCGCTGCGCTCTAGCGCGGTGGGGCGGGGGAGACATTCGACAACGGTTCTCCGGAGGCTCTCCCGGGTCGAAAGACCGCGCGGGGAGCTTCCGGCGAGCCGTTTCAGGCGCCGCTCGGCTTGCAAGCCGGGGCGGCGCCCCCGGGAGGGGCAAGGGTTCCCGGGACGGCAGAGGGACGGACCAGACCACGTTCGCGGCCGGGCAGCCGCGTGACAGCGAAGGAGCGGAAATGGGCGAGATCTTCAACGGCCGCAAGCGTATCCGCAAGAAGTTCGGAACCATCCGGGAAGTGGCGGAGATGCCGAACCTCATTGAGGTTCAGAAGTCGTCCTACGACGACTTCCTGATGGTCAAGGAGCCGCCGGGCGGACGCCCTGACGATCACGGCCTCCAGGCCGTCTTCAAGTCGGTATTCCCGATTTCGGATTTCTCCGGCCGCGCGACCCTCGAGTTCGTCGGCTACGAGTTCGAGCCGCCGAAGTACGACGTCGACGAGTGCATGCAGCGCGACATGACGTTCTGCGCGCCGCTGAAGGTGAAGCTGCGCCTCATCGTGTTCGATATCAACGAGGAGACCGGCTCGAAGTCGATCAAGGACGTCAAGGAGCAGGACGTCTACATGGGCGACATGCCGCTCATGACGATGAACGGCACCTTCGTCATCAACGGCACCGAGCGCGTCATCGTCTCGCAGATGCACCGTTCGCCGGGCGTGTTCTTCGATCACGACCGCGGGCGCACGCATGCCTCGGGCAAGCTGCTGTTCGCTGCGCGCATCATCCCCTATCGCGGCTCGTGGCTGGACTTCGAGTTCGACGCCAAGGACATCGTGTACGTGCGCATCGACCGTCGCCGCAAGCTGCCGGTGACGACGCTGCTCTATGCGCTGGGCCTCGACGACGAGCAGATCCTCGAGACGTTCTACAAGCGCATCGCCATCAAGGACTCCAAGCACGGCTGGAAGATGCCGTTCATGCCGGACAAGCTGCGCGGCATGACGCCGACGGCCGACCTGCGCGATGGCAAGTCCGGTGACGTCGTCATCAAGGCGGGCGAGAAG
>OEIV010001160.1_pt1 | contig 12632 bp, 10 predicted proteins | sample 1539231 | NCBI WGS metagenome assembly OEIV01 (sample SAMN03794762, study PRJEB22550) | activated sludge metagenome | feature: wastewater treatment plant; material: activated sludge; isolation source: Wastewater treatment plant of a petroleum refinery complex | place: Argentina: Buenos Aires ...
CTGGGCGTCGACCGGGGCGCGGGCGCCGGCGATGCCCAGCAGCTCGGCCCGCTGCAGGAGCAGTTCGCGCCCCACGAGGGCCCGCGCCGCCGCGGCCACCGCCTCCTCGGGCGAGGCGGCGGGATGGTACTGCGTCTCGGCCAGGACCGCGCCTTCGGCGATCTCGCGTCCGTTGACGAGGATCATGCCGGCCTCCGCACGCCGCTGGTGGGACGCCGGGTACGCACGATCTGCCAGCCGGGGCGTCCGAGATACCAGACCGGCGCGCTCCAGATGTGAACCAGGCGGCTGAAGGGAAAGATGAAGAAGATGAAGAGGCCAAGGACGATGTGCGCCTTGTAGACGAAGCCGACGTCGCGGATCTCGCCGGCGGCATCCGGCTGAAGGGTGACGATCCCCTGGGCCCAGTGCGACAGCTTCAGCATGACCGAGCCGTCGCTGTGCGCGAAGCTGAAGGGCAGCGTGGCGAGGCCGAGGCAGAGCTGGGTCCAAAGGACCACGAGCACCAGGATGTCCATGCCGCTCGAGGTGCCGCGGATGCGGGCGTCGAACAGGCGGCGATGCAGCAGCAGCGTCAGGCCGACGAAGCACACGACGCCGAACACGCCGCCGGCGACGATGGCGATCATCTGCTTGAGGGCCGGGGTGAGCCCCAGCGCCATGTAGATCTCCTTGGGCGTCAGCAGCCCCACGAAATGGCCCGCCAGCAGGAGCAGGATACCGACATGGAAGAGGATGCTGCCCGCGACCAGCTGACGCCGCCTGAGGAGCTGCGAGGACCCGGAGCGCCAGGAATATTGTTCGCGGTCGAAGCGGATCAGGCTGCCGACAAGGAGCGTGGCGATGGCGATGTAGGGAAAGATCCCGAACAGCGCGTAGTGGACGATGTCTGACATCGGGGGTCTCCTCTAGACGGCCGCGGAAGGCTGGCAGCCGGCGTCCGGCGTGAAGAGCACCGGCTCCTCGGCCCACAGGCGGTCGATCTCGTCGAAGGTCTCGGCGTCGGGCGTCTCGCCCTTCGAGATGCGCTCCAGCAGCGCCGGATCGGGCTTGCGCGCCGCCAGGGCGACGAGCGCCGCCAGCACGGCGGCATAGGGCGATCCGCGTCGCTGCAGCCGCGCGCGCAGAACCTCAAGGACGGCGGCGGCGTCGCCGAGCAGCGCCCGGGCGGCGGCGGGGGCGATGAGTGAGAGAAACTCGCAGAAGAGCGGCAGATAGTCGGGCAGCTCGGTTCCGTCATAGGCGCAGCCGTGGAGCGCAAAGACGGTCTGCAGCCGCACCATCGCCTGGCCGCGTTCGCGCGCCTCGCCCCAGACATGCTCGTACATGTGAAGCGACAGCGACCTCGTGTTGTCGAACAGCGAGAAATAGGCGTCCTGCAGATCGAGCAGATCGCCGTCTTTCAGGGATGCGAACAGCGGTTCGAGCGGGCGGATGTCGACCAGCCCTTCGGCCGCCAGGACCGCGCGCAACTCGTCGATCGCCGCGATGAGGTCGTTCGAGGGATGCGAGAGAAGGGCGCCCAGCGCGCGACAGGAGCGCATCACATCACCTCGGTCTGCGTATGGCCGCGATACTTCTTCATGCCGAACAGGCTGAACTCGCTCTGCCCGTCCGAGCAGCCATTGCCGAAGCTGAAGCCGCACGAACCGCGAAGGTCGTAGGCGTTCTCGGCGTATTCGCGGTGGCTGGTCGGAATGACGAAGCGGTCCTCGTAGGCCGCGAGCGCCATGATCTTGTACATGTCCTCCACCTGCGCGCGGGTCAGGCCGGCGGCCAGGAGCACCTCGTCGTTCTCGCGGCGCTCGACGTGGCGGGAGCGCATGAAGACGCGCATGGCGAACATCTTGCGGATCGCGGCCTCGACCGGCGCGATCTCGCCCGCGGTCAGCAGGTTGGCGAGGTAGCGCATCGGGATGCGCAGGTTCGACAGGTCGGGAATGCGGTCGTCGAACCCGATATGGGTGCTGGCGAGATGGTTCTGGATGGGCGAGAGCGGCGGCACGTACCAGACCATCGGCAGCGTCCGGTATTCCGGATGCAGCGGCAACGCCACCTTCCAGTCGACCGCCATCTTGTAGACCGGCGAGGCGCGCGCAGCCTCGATCCACGCGTCGGGTATGCCTTCCGCGGCGGCCGCGGCGGCGACCTTCGGGTCGTGCGGATCGAGGAAGACGCCGAGCTGGGCCTCGTAGAGGTCGCCCTCCTTCTCGACGCTCGCCGCCGCCTCGATGCGGTCGGCGTCGTAGAGCATGACGCCGAGATAGCGGATGCGGCCGACGCAGGTTTCCGAGCAGACCGTCGGCAGCCCCGCCTCGATGCGCGGATAGCAGAACGTGCACTTCTCGGACTTACCCGAGACGTAGTTGTAGTAGATCTTCTTGTAGGGGCAGGCGCTCACGCACATGCGCCAGCCGCGGCACTTGTCCTGGTCGATGAGGACGATGCCGTCCTCCTCGCGCTTATAGATCGCGCCCGACGGGCACGAGGCGACACACGAGGGATTGAGGCAGTGCTCGCACAGACGCGGCAGATACATCATGAAGGTCTGCTCGAACTGCGCGCAGATCTCCTTGTCCACGCCCTCCAGATTGACGTCGGCGGACCGCTTCGCGAACTCGCCGCCGAGCAGCTCCTCCCAGTTCGGCCCCCAGACGATCTTCTCCATCCGCCTGCCGTCGATGAGGCTGAGCGGGCGGGCCACCGGCACGACCTTGGACTCGGGCGCCGACTGCAGGCGCTCGTAGTCGAATGTGAAGGGCTCGTAGTAGTCGTCGATCTCGGGCAGGTCGGGATTGGCGAAGATGTTGGCGAGGATGCGGAACTTGCCGCCGATGCGCGGCGCGATCCGGCCGTTCGCCTTGCGCCGCCAGCCGCCCTTCCACTTCTTCTGGTTCTCCCACTCCTTGGGGTAGCCGATCCCCGGCTTGGTCTCGACATTGTTGAACCAGGCGTACTGGACGCCGTCGCGATTGGTCCACACGTTCTTGCAGCTGACCGAACAGGTGTGGCAGCCGATGCACTTGTCGAGATTGAGGACCATGCCGATCTGGGCGCGAACCTTCATGGCTATGCTCCTGCCGCTTCGGCCGCAGCGAGCGGCTCGTCCATCCAGTCGACCTTTTCCATCTTGCGCAGCACCACGAACTCGTCGCGGTTGGCGCCGACCGTGCCGTAGTAGTTGAAGCCGTAGGAGAGCTGCGCGTAGCCGCCGATCATGTGGGTCGGCTTGGTCACGGCGCGCGTGACCGAGTTGTGAATGCCGCGCGTCTTCGTCGTCTCCGACCCGGGCACGTTTATGATCTTCTCCTGCGCGTGATACATGAAGCAGGTGCCGGGCTTCATGCGCTGGCTGACCACGGCGCGGGCGCTGAGCGCGCCGTTGACGTTGAACAGCTCGATCCAGTCGTTGTCGACGATGCCGACCGACTTCGCGTCGGTCTCCGAGATCCAGACGATCGGGCCGCCACGGCTGAGCGTCAGCTGCAGCAGGTTGTCGGTGTAGGTCGAGTGGATGCCCCATTTCTGGTGCGGGGTGATGAAGTTGAGCGCGATCTCGGCGTTGCCGTTCGGCTTCATGCCGAGAAGCGGGCGAACGGTCTTCAGATCGACCGGCGGCTTGTAGACGACGAAGCCTTCGCCGAAGGCGCGCATCCAGTCGTGATCGACATAGAGATGCTGGCGGCCGGTCAGCGTCCGCCACGGGATCAGTTCGTGGACGTTCGTGTAGCCCGCGTTGTAGGAGACATGCTCCGATTCCAGGCCCGACCATGTGGGCGAGGAGATGATCTTGCGCGGCTGGGCGACGATGTCGCGGAAGCGGATCTTGTCGTCCTCGCGCGGCAGGGCGAGATGGTCGTGCGGCCTGCCGGTCGATTGCGAGAGCGCCCGCCAGGCCTTGACGGCGACATGGCCGTTGGTTTCCGGCGCAAGCGTCAGAACCACCTCGCAGGCGTCGATGTCGCTGTCGATGCGGGCCATGCCCTTGGTCGGGCCTTCCTCCGCGACGACGCCGTTCAGCGATTTCAGGAACTCGACTTCGTGCGCCGTGTTCCAGGCGATGCCCTTACCGCCGTTGCCGATCTTCTCCATCAGCGGCCCGAGCGCCGTGAAGCGCTTGTAGGTGCCCGGATAGTCGCGCTCGACGACCGTCACCTGCGGCATCGTCTTGCCCGGAAGCGCGTCGATCTCGCCCTTCTTCCAGTCCTTCGGCGCGAAGGCCTGGCCGAGTTCGCCGGGCGTATCGTGCATCAGCGGCGTCAGGACGACATCCTGCTCGACGCCGAGGTGACCCGGCGCCAGATCGGAAAAGCTCCTGGCGATGCCCTTGAAGATCTCCCAGTCGCTGCGGCACTGCCAGAGGGGATCCACCGCCTTCGTCAGCGGGTGGATGAAGGGATGCATGTCCGAGGTATTGAGATCGTTCTTCTCGTACCAGGTGGCGGTCGGCAGGACGATGTCGGAGTACATGCAGGTCGACGACATGCGGAAATCGATGGTCACCAGCAGGTCGAGCTTGCCCTCCGGCGCGGTCTCGTGCCACCGCACCTCGCGCGGCTTCACCCCGCCCTCCTCGCCCAGATCCTTGCCCTGCACGCCGTGATGCGCGCCGATCAGGTGCTTGAGGAAATACTCGTGGCCCTTGCCCGAGGATCCCAGCAGGTTCGATCGCCACACGAACATGTTGCGCGGCCAGTTCGCGGGATCGTCGGGATCCTCGCACGACAGGCGCAGGCCGCCGTCCTTGAGGCCCTCGGCGACATACTGGGCGGCCGGGCGGCCCGACGCCGCCGCATCGCGCCCGACCCGGAGCGGGTTCACGGACAATTGCGGCGCCGAGGGCAGCCAGCCCATCCGTTCGGCGCGGACATTGTAGTCGATGAAGCTCATGTCCCAGTCGCCGGCCTGGGCGGTCGGCGACAGGATCTCGGACGCGGCGAGCTTCTCGTAGCGCCACTGGTCGGCATGGGCATAGAAGAAGCTGGTCGAGTTCATCTGGCGCGGCGGGCGGTTCCAGTCGAGCGCGAAGGCGAGCGCCGTCCACCCCGGCTGGGGCCGCAGCTTTTCCTGGCCGACATAGTGCGCCCAGCCGCCGCCTTCCTGCCCGACGCAGCCGCACATGGTGAGCATGGCGATGATCGAGCGGTAGATCATGTCCATGTGGTACCAATGGTTGATCCCCGCCCCGAGGATCACCATGGACTTGCCGCCGGTCTTGGCCGCGGTGGAGGCGAACTCGCGCGCTGTCAGGACGATGTCCTGCGCCCTGACGCCGGTTACGGTCTCGGCCCAGGCGGGCGTGTAGGGCACGTCGTCGTCGTAGCTCGCGGCGACGTTGGCGCCGCCGAAGCCGCGATCGACGCCGTAATTGGCGAGGAAGAGATCGTAGACGGTGGCGACGAGCGTCTCGCCGTCCTTCAGCTTCAGCCGGCGGGCCGGGACGTTGCGGCGGAGCACCTCGTCATGCGCCGTCCTGGTGAAGTTCTCGGTCGCGCGGCCGCCGAAATAGGGAAAGCCGACCTCCGCCATCTCGTCATGCGCGCCGGCCAGCGTGAGGCGCAGCGTCACGTCGCGCGGGCCGGCCTTGCCTTCGAGGTTCCACTTGCCCTTCTCGCCCCAGCGAAAGCCGATGGAGCCGTTGGGAGCGACGATGTCGCCGGTGGCCTCGTCGATCGCCACCGTCTTCCAGTCGGGGTTGTTGTCCTCGCCGAGCGAAGCGTCGAAGTCGCTGGCCCTGAGGAAGCGGTCCGGCACCAGGCAGCCGTTCGACTCCTTCAGGCGGACCAGGAACGGGAAGTCGGTGTACTTGCGGCCGTAGTCGAGGAAGTAGGGTTCGGGGTTCCTGACGTGGAATTCGGTGAGGATGACATGACCGAACGCCATGCCGAGCGCGGAGTCCGTGCCCTGCTTCACCGACAGCCAGAGGTCGGAGAACTTCGCCGCTTCGCTGTAGTCGGGCGAGATGACGACCGACTTGATGCCCTTGTAGCGCCCCTCGGCATAGAAATGCGCGTCGGGCGTACGGGTCTGTGGCACGTTGGAGCCCCAGAGGAGCAGGAAGCCCGCATTGTACCAATCGGCCGATTCCGGCACGTCGGTCTGCTCGCCCCAGGTCTGGGGGCTTGAGGCCGGCAGATCGCAGTACCAGTCGTAGAACGACATGCAGACGCCGCCGATCAGCGACAGATAGCGCGAGCCGGCGGCGTAGGAGACCATCGACATCGCCGGGATGGGCGAGAAGCCGATGATGCGATCGGGCCCGTGCGTCTTTGCCGTATAGACGTTGGCGGCGGCGATCATCTCGTTGACTTCGTCCCAGCCGGCGCGGACGAAGCCGCCGCGGCCGCGCATGCCGACATAGTCGGCGCGCTTCTTCGGATCGGCCTGGATCGAGGCCCAGGCCTCGACCGGCGCCATGGACGCCCGGGCCGCGCGCCAGTGCCTCAGCAACCGCTTGCGCACCAGCGGGTACTTGATGCGGTTGCCGCTGTAGAGATACCAGCTGGCGCTGGCCCCCCGCTGGCAGCCGCGCGGCTCGTGGTCCGGCAGGCCGGGGCGGGTGCGCGGATAGTCGGTCTGCTGGGTCTCCCAGGTGACGAGGCCGCCCTTGACGTAGATCTTCCACGAGCACGAGCCCGTGCAGTTGACGCCGTGGGTGGAGCGGACGACCTTGTCGTGACTCCAGCGGTTGCGATAGGCGTCCTCCCACGTGCGGTCCTCGGCGGTGACGACGCCGTGGCCGTCGGAGAAGCTGCCGACGTTCTTGCGGAAGAAGGTCAGCCGGTCGAGGAAGTGGCTCATTGGCGATCCCTGCTCAGGCCGCAGCCAGACGGCGTTCGACGTTGTGAAGAATGGCGCCGCGCCGCGTGTAGAAGACCCAGGTGACGGCGATGCAGCTGAGGTAGAAGCCGAAGAAGCCCCACAGTGCGGCCTCCGGGCCTCCGGTCATGGCGATGGAAGACCCGAAGCTCTTGGGAATGAAGAACGCACCGTAGGCGGCGATCGCCGACGTGAAGCCGATGATCGCGGCGGACTCCTTCTCCGCCTGGCGCTGGCGCTGCGCGGCGTCGGCGTCTGGCAGAAGCCGCGGCATGTCCGCACGCATGATCGCGGGGATCATCTGGAACGTGGAGGCGTTGCCGACGCCGGTGACGAAGAAGAGGAAGACAAACGTGGCGAGGAAGCCCCAGAAGGCGCCCGGCACGTCGCGGTTCCAGACGAAGTAGAGGACCCCGAGCGTGCCCACTGCCATCGCGGCGAAGACGATGAGCGTGACCCGGCCGCCGCCCCAGCGATCGGAAACCCAGCCCGTGAGCGAGCGCGACACCGCGCCCACCAGAGGGCCGAGGAAGGCGAAGGCGAGCGCGTTCTGTTCGGGAAACAGCGTCTTGGAGAGAAGCGGGAAGCCGGCCGAAAAGCCGATGAACGAGCCGAACGTGCCCGTATAGAGCCAGCACATGATCCAGGTGTGGGAGCGCTCGAAGATGACCGCCTGCTCGGCGAAGGAGGCCTTGGCGTTCGCCAGATCGTTCATGCCGAACCAGGCGGCGAAGGCCGAGACGACGATGAACGGCACGAAGACGTAGCCGGCGTTCTGGAGCCAGAGCGCGCCGCCCTCGCCGAGCGGCTGGGGATCGCCGCCCAGCCAGCCGAAGATCGACGTCGTGATCGCGATCGGCACGACGAACTGGACGACGCTGACGCCGAGATTGCCGAGGCCGGCATTGAGGGCGAGCGCGTTTCCCTTCTCGGCCCTTGGATAGAAGAACGAGATGTTCGACATGGAGGAGGCAAAATTGCCGCCGCCGAAGCCGCACAGCAGCGCAAGCCCGAGAAAGACGACATAGGGCGTGGACGGATTCTGGACCGCGACGCCTATGCCGATGGCCGGGATCAGCAGCGACCACGTCGCGAGCGTCGTCCACATGCGTCCCCCGAAGATGGGAACCATGAAGGAGTAGAAGATTCGCAGCGTCGCGCCGGAAAGCCCCGGCAGCGCCGCCAGCCAGAAGAGTTGGTCGGTCGTATAGTCAAAGCCGATGGCCGGCAGCTTGGCGACAACGACAGACCACACCATCCAGACCGCGAACGACAGCAGCAGCGCGGGGATCGAGATCCAGAGATTGCGACGCGCCACGGCGCGGCCTCTGGCCTGCCAGAAGTCCGCGTCCTCGGGATCCCAGTCGGTGATGATATGCCCTGCGAGCGCGCCGGCGTGGGCGGGCTGGTGGACCTCGCGCATTTCGGGCAGCTGCGGCAGCCGGTCCAGCGCTTCGCCGACCTCGGCCCGCTCCATCGCGCGGATCGACATGTGCATCCAGACGAGCGCAACCGCAGTCAGCGCGAACAGCGCCATGAAGCAGCTTTGCCAGACGCCCGTCAGGTCGTTGAGCACGCCGAAGAGGATGGGCAGGACGAAGCCGCCGAGGCCGCCGATCATGCCCACCAGGCCGCCGACCGCACCGACGCGGTCGGGGTAATAGACCGGAATGTGCTTGTAGACAGCCGCCTTGCCCAGGGACATGAAGAAGCCGAGCACGAACACCAGAACGATGAAGAAGACGGGCGAGGTCGCGAGTCGGAACTCGATCGGTCCCTTGATGCCGTCGACGACGTAGCTCGTCGGCGGATAGGAAAGAACGAACAGACAGGCGATCGAGACGAGGAAGGTCCAGTACATGACCCGGCGCGCGCCGTAGCGATCCGACAGGACGCCGCCATAGGCGCGAAACAGCGACGCGGGTATGGAGTAGGCGGCCGCGATCATGCCGGCCGTCTGGATGTCGAAGCCGTAGACGCCCATCAGGTAGCGCGGCAACCAGAGAGCCAGCGCGACGAAGGCGCCGAATACGAAGAAATAGTAGAGCGCGAACCGCCAGACCTGGATGCGCTTGAGCGGCGTCAGCTGGGCCCAGAAGCTAGCTGCGGGCAGATTGGCGGCGCGACGGGCCCTGAGATCGGGGTCGTCCTGCGCCGTCAGGTAGAAGACGACCGCCAGCACCGCCAACGCGGCCGCCCAGACATAGGCTACCGTCTGCCATCCATACGAGACCATGACGGCCGGCGCAGCGAACTTGGTGACCGCCGCGCCGACATTGCCCATTCCGAAAATGCCGAGCGCCGTGCCCTGGCTTTCCTTGGGGAAGAAGCGCGAGACATAGGCGACGCCGACCGAGAAGGAGCCGCCGGCGATGCCGACGCCGAGCGCGGCGAGAAGGAAGGTCGGATAGTCGTGGGCGAAGGTAAGCAGCGCCGTCGCCGCCGCCGCGCTGAGCATGACCAGGGTCAGGACGATCCGCCCGCCGATCTGATCCGTCCAGATTCCCAGTGCCAGACGGATGAGAGACCCCGTCAAGACGGGCGCGCCGACCAGAAGCCCGAACTGCGTCTCGCTCAGTCCGAGTTCGGCTTTGATCTGGATTCCGATGATCGAGAAGATCGTCCAGACGGCGAAGCAGGCGGTGAAGGCGATCGTCGACAGGCTGAGCGCGCGCGTGTGGCCGTCTGCCGGAGTGTCAGTCGCCATTGGAATTGCCGCACCGCTCTGTTTCAGTCGGACGGACGCTAGAAGCGTGCGAGCGCAAGAGCATTGCGGTCGCTCAAGCGCAACGGGCGTTTTGCTTGACCCAAGTCAGGCAGTGGCTTGATATGCGTCAATGGGGATGGGTGCGATGACGTCGAAACGCGAAGCGCTCCAAAGGGTGGGGCTGTTTTCAGGCCTGCCCCAGGCTTCTTTCGATCGAATCGTCTCAATGTCTTTCGTGCAGCGCTTCGGCGAAGACTCGATCCTCTTCGCCGAGGGCGACCGGCCCGACTTCGTCTATGCGGTTGCAGCCGGCCAGGTCTCGCTGGTGACAGCCGCCCGGTCAGGGAACTGGGTGATGGAGTTCTTCGGCCCGGGCGCCACGCTGCTGCTTCCGGCGGCCATCCTGGACCTGCCCTTCCTTCTGACGGCGCGCGCGATGAGCGAGGGGCTTGTGATGCTCATCCCAGCCTACGACTTCCGGCACGAGATGGAGAAGGACGTCCATATCGCGGCTGCAACCGCGGCGGAGGTCGCGCGCCAATGGCGCCTGATGCTCTCGCAGTTGAAGGACCTGAAGGCGCAGAACGCGGAGGAGCGCCTCGCGGGATACATCCTTTCCCGCTGCCCTGCGCACAACGGTTCGATGAGCCTTCCGATGCCCGGCTACAAGCGCGATCTTGCCTCGCGGCTGGGCATGACGCCCGAGACGTTTTCCCGCACGATGAAGCGCCTGAGCGCGGCCGGCGTCCGGTCGGATGGCGACGCCATCGTCATCGAGGACGTCGCCCGGCTTGCGTCCCTCCTGAACCTGGCGCGGTAGTCGATCCCCAAGCCTCGCCGGCGGCTGGATCAGTCCCGGTCTTCAATGGCCGGCGAAGCGCGGGAAGAGCACGTTGTTCTCCAGGTGGATGTGCTCCATCAGATCGTCCGTCAGCTTGGCGAGCCCGGCATAGAGCGCCTGCCAGGTACGACAGGCGCCGACAGGCGGTTCGAAGTCGTGTGCGAGTTGGCGCAGCCTCGCCAGCGCCTCGCCGTGCTCGTTGTGCTCGAACCTCATCCGGGCGATCGGGTAGGCGACCACGGCGCAGCCGCCGGTCAAGAGCATGGGGAAGAGGACTTCTTCCTCGCGGTCCATATGCGAAGCGAGCTCGGCGGCCATGCCAGCGAGGTGGTCGCCCAGACCTGCGGGCACGCCAGGATGCATCGCATGTACTGCCTCCACCTTTCGCGCCAGACGGACCATCTCGGGCAGTTCGGCTCGGTGCGCCTGATGGAAACGCGCCACAATGTGCGCGATCAGGTCGGGCGTCGTCTGCGGGACGGGCAGCGGCGCTCCCGACTCGAGCGCGGCGAGCTCGGCTTCGAGGTCGGCCAGGGACAAGCCGCGACCGGCCGCGGCGGCCGAAAGCGGGACGTCGCCGCCGCAACAGAAGTCCAGTTTGTGCCGCCTGAATACGCGCGTTGCGCCCGGCAGGGTCGCCGCGATGTCGCCAACAGTCCGGGACTGAAAGCCGCCAGTATGGGTAACAGGGGACATGCTAAGCTCCTCCATGAAACTGGTCAGCATCGGGGCGCGCCGGGGCAGCCTGCCGGTAGCGCATGCCGCGTTTCAGCAGGACGCCGTCGTTCAGCGCGCGCCCCAGCTCCAGGCTCTCGGCGATCCGGCCGGCACGCTCGACAAAGAGCGCCGCGGTCTCGGGCGGACACACCGCTTTCGCCGAGTGCCTGAAGAGTTCGAGCCAGCGATCGAAGTGGCCTGCGTCGATCGGCAGTGCCTGGTGTCGCTCCATCGGGCGGCCGTGATAGCTGCCGGTCATCAGCATGATCGACGACCAGAACGAGCACATCCGGGCAAGATGGGCCGGCCAGTCATGGATGCGCGCCTCGAAGACCGGGCCGAGCAGCGCGTCGGCACGGACGGTTTCGTAGAATGCATGGACCAGACGGGCGATCATGGCTTCGTCCAGGACCTCGCCGCGGACGCATTCGCCAGATGACAAGTCGACTGAAGTGGCGGTCATGTCTCCTGCCCGTAATCGGTATTTACGATGCTTATTTAATACGGCACACTGACCGAAGCAAGCTCGCGATCGCGGATGGTGGCTTCATGCGCCTGACCCAGTTCACCGACTACGGCCTTCGCGTGCTCATGCGGCTGGCCGGAGCGCCGGCACAGACGATGACGACCGAGATCCTGTCGTCGGAATTCGGCATCTCGCGGCACCATCTTGTGAAGGTGGTCGCGGCGCTTGCCGCAGCCGGATTCATCGAGACGCAGCGCGGCGCCGGCGGAGGCATTCGCCTGGCCCGGCCCGCGGCCAAGATCAGGCTCGGCGACGTCGTCCGCGAGATGGAGGGGGATCAAGCGCTGGTCGAGTGCTTCAGAGCGGACGGTGGCGCATGCGTCCTGACGCCCTCCTGCCGCCTGAAGGGGCGGCTGGCAGAGGCGCGCCAAGCCTTCGTCGCGGCGCTCAACCGGTCGACACTGGCCGATTGCGCCGTCGAACCCCGACTGGTGCTCGAGGAACTCCGCTAATGGACATCGATGCGATAGCGCGGGCCCTGCACGTCCTGGCGGTCGTCCACTGGATCGGCGGACTGTCGTTCGTCACGCTGGTCGTTCTACCAAGCGTCAACCGGCATCCCATCGAGAGCGAACGCCCGGCCATGTTCGAGGCGATGGAGCGCTCGTTCGCGCCGCAGGCCAAGCTTTCCGTCCTCACCGCCGGACTGACCGGTTTCTTCCTCGTCTGGCGGCACGATCTCTGGGACCGCTTCCTGGAGGCGGGCATGTGGTGGATGCATGGCATGGTGGCGATCTGGGCCATCTTCACGTTCGTTCTGTTCGTCGCCGAGCCGCTGGTGCTGCACAGGTGGTTCGCCGTGCGGGCCGCGCGGGCACCGGGCGCGACGATGCGCCTCGTCGCTCGCGCGCACGCCGTCTTGCTGGCGCTCAGCCTGGCGGCGACCGCCGCGGCGGTTCTTGGCGCTCACGGCGCCCTTTACTAGGGACTGCGGCCGTCATCTGCGCATCTGCGAGGGCACCCGAACCCAACCTGACAGTCCCGGTTCCGGCAATCCTGTCGGACGGACGCAACCGCCTTCC
>OEIV010001163.1_pt1 | contig 12610 bp, 12 predicted proteins | sample 1539231 | NCBI WGS metagenome assembly OEIV01 (sample SAMN03794762, study PRJEB22550) | activated sludge metagenome | feature: wastewater treatment plant; material: activated sludge; isolation source: Wastewater treatment plant of a petroleum refinery complex | place: Argentina: Buenos Aires ...
ACGCCTCCAGGTAGCTATACAGTTGTTACTAACTTCATTGCAACCCCTACGTTCTAAGGTATAGGACAAACAAAAACAAAAAGGATTTAAAGGGAAAGATTCGATGACTGCCAGAAACAAAGTTGCAGTAATCAAATCATCCGCACGAGTACGGCTGATAAGAGCCGTACTCGTGTTTTTACTTATTAGCTTATCTATTATTCCATTTTCATTACAAGCACATGCTGATCAACTAACAAACCGTTCGATACTTTTAGGGTCTTCTATTCCTTCAGCAATAACTACTCATCGTGTTTCTTTCGGTATATCGACGAGTACGAGTATCGGATCGATAGTCATAGAATATTGCGACAATTTTCCATTCCATACTGCAGCTTGCACGATTCCTAGTGGGCTCGATGTTGATAATGCAGTACTTGCGTCGTCCTCAGGTATAAGTGGTATGTCAATCAGTGCTCCTGATACAACTTCGAATATGATCGTACTTACGCGGACTCCCTCTGTTGTGGGCGCAGGTCAAGTGACCTTTAATTTTTCAAATATTACGAACCCGTCGACTGCTAAGCATACGTCATACGTACGTTTAAGTACTCATGCGTCAACTGATGGCAGTGGATCTAGGATAGATATCGGAGGTTTAGCATTTGCGACCGTAGATAGAGTTGATGTTGGTGGATATGTACCTCCTCATTTAACTTTTTGTGTGGGTGTTACGGTCGAGCTAAATTGTTCTGGCTCGCAAGGGAGCCTACTATCATTTGGAGAATTTTCTAAAACGAATGCGAATGTATTAACAAGCCAGTTTTCCGCAGCTACCAATGATCTTGGTGGGTACAATATTTACATCTCAGGAGGTACTATGACTGCCGGTAACTCGGTGATACCTCAACTAGCAGACAATGCTTCAAGTCAAATAGGTACGAGTCAATTTGGTATAAATCTGAAATCTAATTCGAATCCGAGTGTCGGAACGAATCCTACAGGTATCGGTATCGCAACAATATCAAGTGGATACGGCACACCTAATAGTTTTCGCTATAATGACGGTGAGAGACTCGTAAATGCAACAGGACCGACCGAATTTAACAGATTTACGGTGTCGTATCTGGTTAACATCTCTGAAGAACAGCGTGCCGGAGTTTACGCATCTAGCTTCACTTTTACAGCAATCGCATCGTTTTAATTGCAAAATGCGTTGTGTTTTTTCCTCTTTCTTTGCAAGTATAAGCAGTTTTCGCTATACTTTGGCTTAATTGCAAAAAGGAGGAATAATGAAACGTTTACGGAATTTATTAGTGGCATTGTTGATGCTAGGGTTTGTATTGACATCACCCCTACATACTCAAGCACAAACTCAAGGGAGTAACGGCTTAAGCATCACTCCTACAAGGTTTGAGTTTACAATTGAGCGAGGTAAGTCGGATCTTGCTAGCATACAAATTAAAAACGTCACCGATCAGCCTATTTTGGCAAAAGCGTTTATCAATGACTTTGAAGCTGATGGGAATACGGGCAATCCAAAACTTATTATCGATGATAGTAGGGAGCGTAGCTCAAGCTCAATCAAAGATTTCGTTCTTGGACTTGAAGATGTCGAGGTTCCTGGTGGGGAAACGAAGGTTGTTAATTTGCCAATTCAGATTCCTGAAAACGCAGCACCTAGTGCTTACTATGGTGCAATCAGATTTCAAAGTGCGAAACCAAATAGTGACGAAATAACAAGCCCGCAAGTGGCGCTCAATGCAAGTGTTGCAGCCCTTGTGCTTATAGAAGTACCTGGTGACATAACCGAAAAAGTGGAAATTTCAAGCATCGGCGCTTATTTGGACGACAAAAAAGGGACTATTTTTACTAAAAAGCCAATGAAAGTTGGTATTGAGGTTAATAACTTAGGAAATGGCTTTTCAAAACCATTTGGTAAGGTTTCAGTCTCAGGACCTTGGGGTAAAGGAGAAGTTCTAAGTTACGAATTAAACAATACGGATCCTCGTGGTAACGTGCTCCCTAATTCTAAGCGACTATTTTTGAATGATTTATCAGGTGTGAGCTTACCTGGACGATACACGATTACAGCGAACATCTCTCATGGCAGGGGTGGCCAAGTACTGACAGCGACGACTTCATTTTGGTTTATTCCTTCATGGCTCATCATAGTGCTTGCAGTTCTTCTTCTCGCTCTCGTCATCGCAGCTGTCTACGTTTATAGAAAATATGTGACCAAAGGTCTTCGTCGAAAATAGTAAGTAAAGTGCTTGTGCTACAAGCAAAAGCGTATTACAATATAAATACAAAGTTATATAACAGACAAAGTTTAAAAAATGAAAAAACATGTTCCACAGACGTGGCAAGATATGAAGCGTCTATTGCTTGTCGTATCTTTCAGCGTTGCCGCCTTCTTCTTGGTACTAGGGGCTCAGCCAGCTAGTGCCCAGAGTAGTTCAGACCCAGAGCAATCTGGGTCTGTTGGTATGACTGGGACAATTAGTGCGCCTCCTCCAACTGAAGGTGCGACCATAACGGTCCCAACCAACGGTCAAAGTTTTTCAGATATGCCCGTGCCTGTAAGAGGCCTTTGTCCATCCGGTTTGCTAGTAAAAGTATTTAAAAATAATGTTTTTGCAGGTTCAGTGCAATGTGAAAACGGTTCATTTGAATTAAATATAGATCTATTTACTGGAACAAACGAACTTGTTGCTCGTGTCTACGACGATTTGGATCAGCCAGGACCAGATTCTCCAACGGTGAGTATTACGTTTGTAGATGCTCGGAGAGGGGCTGGAACACGCGTGAGCGTAACAAGCAACTTTGCAAAAAGAGGTGCAAATCCTGGTCAAACAATGACCTGGCCGATTATTATTAGCGGTGGATCGGGACCGTATGCAATCAGTATAGATTGGGGAGATGGTAAGACCGCAGATTTATTGAGTCAGCCGTTTCCTGGCACGTTTGACATTTCACATATTTACGATGCCGCTGGTGTTTATAATATTGTCGTCAAGGTTAGTGATAGCAGTGGTGCTGCGGCATTTTTACAAATCGTCGGTATTGCGAATGGACCTTTGTCGCAAACAAATGCTGATGGATCGCCCATAAACTCTGAAAAAGACGAAGTTGCGTTTATAGCCTCTGGAAAAACAACCATAGTGTGGTGGCCTGCAACCATAACCGTTCCATTTATTGTGTCGACGTTTTGGCTGGGTAAACGGTATATGCTACGAGTCATGAAAAAGCGTATTGAGCGTGGTGAACACCCGTTCTCAGATATATAGGTTCGATGATACAAAAAAACGAGTGCACACTATTGTATCGTGTTGTAAGGATAGTTCACTAAGCTAGTTGGCTAGGGGCGAGCACAAGTTGATTTGTCTCGTTTAAATAATATTCGGCATATGCAACATACGTTTGAGTGGCAAGTAAGCCGAGGGCGGTAGCATCTGCCTGGGCTTGTTTTAATTCTGTCGCATCATGCGACTGAGCAACTTCGCCGATTTTATTTTGAATAACTAACAAAGGTTGGCTAAAAATTGAATCTTCAAAACCTTTTTCTAATTCAGCGAGAGGGTCAGGAAGGTTACCGAGATGCTCATGGGCAGTAAGGAGCGGTAGGATGCCCGTAGCGGTTTTATTTGCACATGCTATTTGAGCATCAAGCTCAGGAGTCATGCCATTTTTAATCCATTCAAGCATTGCAACTTTATCAAAGATACCAGCAGCAAACTTTGCCAGTTGCAACTGCCCTGTAACTTGGTGCTCTGTGCTATGGTGGTTGCCTGCATTTCGCATCATTTTTGATCGAAACCATTGTGTGCCCATAAATCCATAGGTACTTGTCGGATCAGTACCTCGATACGTCCTCGGCAATTTATCAGTGTAAGGGGCTTTACGTACAGAATATTCCAGCTCCCCCGGTAACCAGATAGTAAACTGTTCCAAAGCAGATGAAGCCATGTTATAATTATAGCACAGTTATGAAAAAAAGTCAATCATCTAAAGTGTTCGTCGGCTTGTCAGGCGGTGTAGATAGTTCGGTTACGGCTGCACTTTTGCAACAACAGGGCTATGAAGTTACTGGGGTTTACATGAAGAACTGGAGCAAGGATTTGCCAGGCTTTCCGTGCCCGTGGAAAGAAGATTATCAGGATGCAAAGCGTGTTGCAGTAAAGCTCGGCATACCTTTTGAGCTATTTGATTTTGAGAATGAATATTTTGACCGAGTTGTCCAATATATGCTGGATGGTTTCAAGGCAGGCATTACGCCTAATCCTGATATCATGTGCAATCAGGAGATAAAATTTAAGCTATTTTATGATGTCGCACGGTCAAAAGGCGCCGATTTTATTGCGACCGGACATTACGCCAAAACGAATCGTGGCCAACTATTGCAGGCGACCGATACCAATAAAGATCAAACCTATTTTCTTTATCGAGTACAAGAGGATGCGCTCAAGCATACCCTTTTCCCGTTAGGAGAACTAACGAAGCCAGAGGTACGAAAACTTGCCTTGAAGTTTAGATTGGTGACGGCTACGAAGAAAGAAAGTATGGGCATCTGTTTTGTCGGTAAAGTGGGCATAAAAGAATTCTTAAGCCAGTACGTACAGACAGAACCCGGTGATATTATTGACCAGAATGGGGCCAAAATCGGCACCCACGATGGAGCGATTTTTTACACTATTGGGCAGCGACATGGGCTCGATGTTGGTGGTGGACTGCCTTACTATGTGACCGGCAAGAACATGCAAAAAAATGAAGTCTATGTTACGAGTGATTTAAACGATGCACATCTATGGTCCGAAGAGATTAAACTTGACGCGTGTCATTGGATAAGTGCGGTGCCAAAAATTGGTGAAACATATTATGTAAGAACCCGTCACCGTGCGAAGCTTATAGCTTGTACACTGAGGGAACTAGACGGTGTGCGTGCGGTCTTTGAGCTCTCCGAACCAATACGTGCGTTGACCCCAGGTCAATCAGCTGTCTTTTATCGCGATGAAATCTGCCTCGGCGGCGGGATTATCTGTTAGTTTTATAAAGGTGGCAACTTTGGTATACTTTGTTGTAATGAAGAACACTTTTGTACATGGTTCAGCTCGCGCATGCGCCCCTAAGGGCATAGTTTATTAATACTACTGATATTACAAATTATAATTTTAAAAAAGGAGCGCCGTAGCTCGAAGAAGAGCAGACCGAAGAGACGATTAACTCGACTCTAAGGCTCGATGAGAAACCGCAAAAGTGGTGTCTCGTACGGCAAAGCCACATGCGCGCACAAGATATACGAAACAATTATTTAGCATTTTTCAAAAAACAAGGTCATGCAGTCATACCAAGAGCACTCATGGTTCCTTACAATGAGCCTTCAGTTCTGTTTACCGGTTCAGGAATGCAACCCCTTATACCGTACCTGCTGGGAGAAAAGCACCCGGAAGGTACACGACTGGTTGATTCACAGACCTGTTTACGTGCACAAGACATTGATGATGTCGGTGATAATAGACATACGACCTTTTTTGAAATGCTCGGCAACTGGAGTTTGGGTGACTATTTTAAAGCCGAACAATTGCCTTGGTTTTTTGAGTTCTTAGTTGATGTTGTGGGACTTGACCCGAGTAAATTGTACGTTACGTGCTGTAGCGGTTTTCCTGAATTCAATGTGCCAAAAGACACTGACAGCGCCGAAATTTGGACAAAATTGTTTGAGAGTAAGGGCATTGATACGAAGCAAGTAGAAATAGGCTCTGAGGAAAATGGTTATAAAGTTGGGGATCAGGGTGGTCGAATCTTTTTTTATGATGAGAAAAACTGGTGGAGTCGTAACGGTGCGCCAAAAGAGGTAAAAGTAGGAGAGCCTTGTGGCCCAGACAGTGAGGTATTTTATCTCTTTGATCATATTGAGCACGATACGAAATGGGGCGAGCGCTGTCACCCGAACTGTGACTGCGGAAGATATATGGAAATCGGCAACTCGGTGTTCATGGAATATATTCGAACTGAGGCTGGTTTTGAAAAATTACCTAAACAAAATGTCGACTTCGGAGCCGGACTTGAACGTATAGCGGCAGCGCGTATCGATAGCTCGGATATGTTTAAAATCTCACTCCTTTGGCCTATCATCGAAAAGCTCCAAGACTTATCCGGAAAATCATATGAATCTCATACTGAAAGTATGCGCGTCATTGCCGACCACTTGCGTGCTGCAACATTTTTAGCTGTCGACGGAGTAGTACCGAGCAACAAAGAGCAAGGGTATGTCATGAGACGCTTGATGCGTCGAGCAATCTTAAAGGCGTTCGATCTTGGTATCGAACAAAACTTCATGCAAGAGGTAGTGCCGGTCATAGCTGATTTGTATCACGACGATTTTCCTGAAGTTGCCGAGAACAGAGTGAAAGTTATAGAGGTGCTCGCGAAAGAAGAAAAAGTGTTTCGTCAAACCCTGCGCAAAGGTAAACAAACTTTACCGAAAATAGCTGGCACGACGCTAACTGGACAAGAAGTCTTCACCATGTATGACACATACGGCTTCCCGGTAGAGCTCAGCGTTGAAGAAGCTTCGATTCTAGGTATTGAAATATCACCAGATTGGCAGAAAGAATTTGAAGCAAAAATGCAGGAACAGCGTGAACGTTCACAAACAGCTGCAAAGGGTACTTTTAAAGGTGGACTCGGTGGGCACACTTTGCAACACAAGAAATATCACACGGCGACACACCTTATGTATCAAGCACTTCGAGATGTACTTGGTGATCATGTCGTACAGAATGGGAGCAATATCACCGAAGAACGACTCAGATTTGATTTTAGCCATCCTGAAAAAGTGACTGCTGAGCAAATTGCCCAAGTCGAAGAGATTGTAAATAGAGAGATTGCCAAAGATTTGAAAGTATCATTTGCAGAATATCCGACCAAGGTAGCTCGAGAAGAAATGGGTGCATTAGGACAGTTTGGTGACCGCTACGGTGAAACGGTCAAAGTCTACAAAATGATTGCCGATGGAGCAGACAAGCCATTTAGCTTTGAAATCTGCGGTGGTCCGCACGTTGATCACACCTTGCAACTCTTTGAAGACGGAAAGAAATTCAAAATTATCAAAGAAGAAGCGTCGAGTGCTGGTATACGAAGAATTAAGGCGGTGATCGCATGATTGATCGACATGGCTTTCGAACACCGAGCGGGGTAGTTGCTCGACGAGTAGCTTTTTTCGAATGCGACAAGCTTCAGCTGGATGCCCTGGTAGTTGGTGCAGCAATAGCCGGCGTTAGAACTGAAATTGCGGATACTCCGCCTACGACGACGGTATTGTTGTATGGAAAAAATGTCGATCCTCATATACTAATTTCATCAGGCTTACAGCAGAATTCATTGGTGAGTCAATCGATAGAGTCTGGTCCAGCTTTATAGGGATGAGCGTCGACACGCATGCTACAATAAAACGTATATGCTAAGTAAATTACAAGGCCTCAAGGCAAAGGCTCTGAGTGGCGTCAAATCTCGTACGGGTAAGAAGGGTGAGCGCTATATCGTGGCGCTTGACATCGGTACTGAAAACGTCAAAGCACTTATCGGACGATTAGTAGAAGATAACGAAGTCGAGATAATCGGCGTTGGTAAGGCCCACCAGGGCTTGCAGGATATGCAAGCAGGAGCTATCGCTGACATAGCAGCGGTAACTGCAAATTGTAATGCGGCGCTTGCTGAGGCAGAGAAACAAGCCGGCGTAAGTGCACGTGCAGTGATTATTGGTATTGCGGGAGAACTTGTTAAGGGTTTGACGGTTGGTGTACGGGTCCAACGTAAAGATTCTAAAAAGGCCCTAGACATAACAGAAGTTGAGCGAATTGTTGAGCTAGTACAGCAACGAGCGCTTGAGAAAGCCAAGCAACAGATTTCTGATGAACTGGGTGGTAAGGAAATTGAAGTACAGTTGGTCAATAGCGCACTCGTTCGTATGGAGATTGATGGGTATGAGGTAACAAATCCAGTTGGTTTTCAGGGTAAAGAGGTGCTCGTACAGCTTTATACGGCATTTGCGCCGATGATTCATATAGGAGCACTAGAACAGGTAACCACTCAGTTGGATATGGATCTGCTTGCTGTAGCTGCTGAGCCGTTTGCGGTCGCACGCTCAGTTATAGGAGATCGAGACGATTCTACACTCAGTGCAATTCTCATGGATGTTGGTGGTGGAACTACCGATATCGCAGTACTAAACGAAGGTGGGGTTCAAGGAACACAGATGTTTGGTATTGGTGGTCGAGCTTTTACAAAAAGTATCGTTAAAGATATTGAAATCGAGTTTGCTGAGGCAGAAAAACTTAAGCTGGGTCTAGGGGACGGAACAGCCCCGCGCCAGTTAACTGAAAGACTCGAACGGTCATTGATGAAAACGGTAAAGGTATGGCGATCTGGTGTTGAACTCGCCTTAGACGAATACACTATGCTTGAACATCTGCCACACCATATTTTGCTCTGTGGCGGAGGTGCCAGTTTAGAACTACTGACAAAAGAGCTTGAAGAAACAGACTGGTACCGAAAATTACCTTTTGCCCGTAAGCCAAATGTGCAGTTTATCAAGCCAGAAGCAGTTATCGGTATAAGTGACACAACAGATTCATTGACTGACCATACGTTTGTAACAGCAATGGGACTACTACGTGTTGGGGTAGATACGATAGCGCAAAATGGCGAGACAGCGGATGAGAGTGTGCAGGCACGAATTAATAGAATTCTGAGGATTTAGACACCGTATGGCAGTAGGAAAAGATACTATTTACATAGAAGCAGACGACGAAATAACGAGCGTTATTGAGAAAGTTATTACAGCAAAAAGCCAAATTGTTGCCGTTGTATTACCAAAACGTCCGACGGTATTTCAAAGTGTGGTTAACGTAAAATTACTAAAAAAGGCTGCTGCTGAAACAAAAAAGAAAATAGTGCTTATCACTTCTGAATCAGGTATTGCAACTATCGCGGGTACCGTTGGTGTGCACGTGGCGACGTCATTAACTTCCAAACCAATTATTCCAAAAAAGAGTAGTACTATAAAGTCCACGGTTGCTACGGTTGCATTACCAGAAGATATAGCGGATTCAGTGAGCGATTCATCATTATCATCGCTAGACGATCGTGAGACTGACACGACTATCGAGGATGCGGTGGATAAGGACACCATTCAAATTGATAACACTGATCGTGAACAGGACCAGGCTCAAAGCGAATCACCGGTCATGCTCGATAATACGAAAAAGAAAAAAGCAAAGTTTAAAATTCCAGACTTTGGAAGTTTTCGATTGCGTCTTGGTTTAGGTATCACCGCAGTTATTTTATTGGTGAGCGGATGGATCTACGCATTTTTCATCGCACCTAGAGCGACCATTACAATAAATACTGACACGTCTAATGTGAAGGTGTCTGTCGATTTTACGGTAGATACTGCGCAAAAAGAGCTTGATGAAACTAATCTTGTAGTGCCTGCAGAAAAAGTCGAAGTCACTAAAGAGGATAAGGCAACAGTCGAGGCAACAGGAGAAAAGGATGTTGGCGATAAAGCGACAGGAACGGTTATTTTATCTGCTCGTGTTTGCGGTGGTATAGCTAAGGCAAAAACGGTGAAGCAAGGTACTGGCGTAAGCTCAGGAGGACACGATTATATTTTGCAGGATGATGTAAGTTTTTCACTTGAAGATATCGACGGAGAATGTCTGCTCTTTTCTGCCGATAATGAAGCAGGTATCGTAGCAATAAATGCTGGGGCGGATGCTAATCTTGATGACGATTCAGCATTTGATGTGGCTGGCCGAAGCGACGTGAGTGGCACTGGTTCTGCGAGCGGTGGAACCACAAAGCTTGTAAAAGTAGTGAGCGATGGAGATATTACAAAAGCGCGCGATCAATTGAAAGGTACTGCAACTGCCGATGCTATTAAAGAATTGAAAACACGACTAAACGAAAAGCAATTACAAGCGCTTGCCGATACATTGACACAAGCTTCGCCTGAAGAAAAAGTGAGTGCAGCCGTGAACACAGAGGCATCTGAAGTGACGGTAACGCAAAAAGTGACTTACCACATGCTTGGTGTAAAAAGTGAAAATCTAGCCAAAATATTAGAGAAAAAAGTAGGTGAAACTGAAGAAGCGAAACAGAAAAACGTGAGGAACAATGGCTTAGATAAAGCTAATTTTCAATTGAAGGCTAAGAATTCTGATGATCAACAGGTGGTGACAATGCAGGCGATAGCAATACTTGGCCCTACGTTCGATGAACAAGCGATTAAGAACGAAGTTGTAGGTAAAAAACGTGGCGTTATTGAAAGTATGCTCGAAGCGCGAGAGGGTGTGAAGTCTGTCTCAGTTGATTATAGTCCGATGTGGGTAATGTCGACACCGAAAAGCATTAATAAAATAACGATAGTCATTAATGAAGTCTCCTCGAACTAAACTTGTCGGTGAACTTATGGGTCTCGATATCGGTCAAGTACGAACGGGTGTTGCGCGTATGAACACAATTGCGAAGATCCCACAAGCATTACAAGAAAGTTTAAACATTGTTGATGACATAGATAGTCTTATCACAACATATAATCCAAGTGCCATTGTAGTAGGGTTGCCGCGTGGTCTTGATGGTCAAGAAACTGAGCAAACACGTATTACGAGAGAGACAATCGACCGCATACGTGGACAAGTTCGTGATCGCATGCCAGTATTCATCATAGACGAAGCCGGAACAACAAAAGAAGCAGAGTTACGTGCTCAAACTAATGAATCTGTCGATAGTGTCGCTGCGGGCATTATTTTGCAAACATTCGTCGATGAACTCGCTCATGGAAAGATAGAAGATTATGAGATTTAGAGATGGTCAAAAACCGAAGAATCGTTGGGGCAAGAGGCTACTCATTTGCTTAATTGCTATTCTTGCAATAAGTACTGTAAGTGTTTTTATGTGGTATCAATCGGCGTTAGAACCCGTAAATAAATATGACAATACCCCGACTATTATTACTATAGAAAAAGGTATGAATGATGCTCAAGTAGGGTCACTTCTCGATACTCATGGGTTTGTGAGTTCAGGGCTCGCCTATGAGATTTATGTACGTCTAGGACGTAAATCGGGTTCTATTCAAGCGGGTAGCTATACACTCAGCAAAAGTATGGGCGTGAAACGAATAGTAGATAAGCTAAGCTCAGGTGAAGTGGCAGTTGATCTGATTACAATATTGCCGGGTAAACGTCTTGACGAAATTCGTAAATCTTTTATCGACGCTGGGTACAGTATTTCGGAAGTGGATGAGGCGCTAAAACCAGAAAATTATATAAAACATCCTGCGCTTAGGGACAAACCACGTAACGCTTCGCTTGAGGGGTATCTGTACCCAGAAAGTTTTCAAAGAACTGCAACGACACCGCTCAAAACAATTATTGAGAAATCGCTGGATCAAATGGCGGATGTTTTAAGTGATTCGGTAGAGAAATCGCTTCGCGAACGCGGTTTTGGGCTTCATGAAGCCGTTATATTGGCATCGATTGTGGAAAAAGAAGCTGGAAATAACGAGGATAAGCCAACGATAGCCCAAGTATTTGAGACTAGGTTCAGTATTGGTATGAATCTTGGGTCGGACGTCACGGCATATTATGGAGCAGACGTAAATAACCTCGAGCATGCTGTAACGACTGACACGCCTTACAATACGCGTCTATACACTGGCTTACCTCCGGGACCAATCTCGAACGTGAGTGCAACCTCAATACAAGCGGTAGTAGAACCAAGTAATACCGATTATCTTTACTTTGTTGCTGGTGACGATGGGATAACTTATTTTTCACACACTATCGAAGAACATGAAGCACTCACTGCGGAACATTGCAAACAATTATGTTCAATGCCGTAAGAATCAATTCGCTATTTGACATTTGAGGAGTTAAAACGCTATACTTTAAGGACAGTATCGGTTTTTTTTAATCAACAAATATCGATATGATAGCCCTAGAAAAACGAACAACGTAAAACAAGCAATCTGGTCGAAATGATTGCGAGCATAACAAGTAAGATCTCTAGGGCGCGAGCGGTTAAGATATATAAAAAGTCATATCAAAACCGTTAAGGAGTGACGTATTCGTACGCAACTTACGACACATATAACCGATTCGGCAATTATTCGATCGGCTGAAAGTGTCACCGATGAATTGAATCGTAAAGTTAAAAGAAGTTTGTTTCGGAGTAAGCGCCGATTAGTTCGTTATGGGCTATTGATTACAAACCTATTATTGGTCGGTACCATTGCAGGATTTATCGTGTCGACACGCAATTCCCGTCCCACTACTGATGCTCCGGTACTTAACTTGACTCAAGAAAAAGAAGTAATTGATCCGCTTGATGCAATATCTGGTGCAGATATTGCAGTAAATGTAGCGCAATTAGTGCGTTTAGACCAAACGACCGCAGTTATTAATTCAGCTGATTCAGTGAAATCTCAACTTGATATTATTCCAAATGACACGCAAGTGGTAGCGAAACCACAAATTGTTGATACTGCACTTAAGTCGAAAAAAGATATCGTTACCTATAAAGTGGTTGAAGGAGATACGGTCACGTCAATTGCGCAAAAATTTGGCGT
>OEIV010001164.1_pt1 | contig 12594 bp, 11 predicted proteins | sample 1539231 | NCBI WGS metagenome assembly OEIV01 (sample SAMN03794762, study PRJEB22550) | activated sludge metagenome | feature: wastewater treatment plant; material: activated sludge; isolation source: Wastewater treatment plant of a petroleum refinery complex | place: Argentina: Buenos Aires ...
TACCGCAAACCGACACAGGTGGGCAGGATGAAAATTCTAAGGCGCTTGAGAGAACCCAGGAGAAGGAACTCGGCAAATTGACACCGTAACTTCGGGAGAAGGTGTGCCCCGGTAGTGTGTAGTCCCTCGCGGGCGAAGCACGATGGGGTCGCAGAGAATAGGTGGCTGCGACTGTTTAACAAAAACACAGCACTCTGCAAAGTCGAAAGACGACGTATAGGGTGTGACGCCTGCCCGGTGCCGGAAGGTTAAGTGATGGGGTGCAAGCTCTTGATCGAAGCCCCGGTAAACGGCGGCCGTAACTATAACGGTCCTAAGGTAGCGAAATTCCTTGTCGGGTAAGTTCCGACCTGCACGAATGGCGTAACGATGGCCACACTGTCTCCTCCTGAGACTCAGCGAAGTTGAAATGTTTGTGAAGATGCAATCTACCCGCGGCTAGACGGAAAGACCCCATGAACCTTTACTGTAGCTTTGCATTGGACTTTGACGGGACTTGTGTAGGATAGGTGGGAGGCTGTGAGACCGGGTCGCTAGATTCGGTGGAGCCGACGTTGAAATACCACCCTGGTGTCGTTGAGGTTCTAACCTGGCCCCCTGAATCGGGGGTGGGGACCGTGCATGGCAGGCAGTTTGACTGGGGCGGTCTCCTCCTAAAGGGTAACGGAGGAGTACGAAGGTCTTCTAGGTACGGTCGGACATCGTACTGATAGTGCAATGGCAAAAGAAGGCTTGACTGCGAGACCCACAAGTCGAGCAGGTGCGAAAGCAGGTCATAGTGATCCGGTGGTTCTGTATGGAAGGGCCATCGCTCAACGGATAAAAGGTACTCTGGGGATAACAGGCTGATTCCTCCCAAGAGTTCATATCGACGGGGGAGTTTGGCACCTCGATGTCGGCTCATCACATCCTGGGGCTGTAGCCGGTCCCAAGGGTATGGCTGTTCGCCATTTAAAGTGGTACGTGAGCTGGGTTCAAAACGTCGTGAGACAGTTTGGTCCCTATCTGCCGTGGGCGCTGGAAGTTTGAGAGGGCCTGCTCCTAGTACGAGAGGACCGGAGTGGACGTATCCCTGGTGGACCGGTTGTGACGCCAGTCGCATCGCCGGGTAGCTAAATACGGAAGAGATAAACGCTGAAAGCATCTAAGCGTGAAACTCGCCTCAAGATGAGATATCCCGGGGACTCGATCCCCCTGAAGGGTCGTTGTAGACCACAACGTTGATAGGCTGGGTGTGGAAGCGCAGTAATGCGTTGAGCTGACCAGTACTAATTGCCCGTGCGGCTTGACCCTATAACTTTGAGTCAAAACGACTCAGCGCAATTCGCGCAACCCGCAATCCAATCCATGCGAATTTCCAAAGAATTCGAAACGCTACTTACTTCTTCCAAAATACGTGACCTGACTAGGCAACCGCCCAGCCCAGGTCACACCCCCTTCAGTCTGGTGCCCATAGCAGGGTGGAACCACCCCTTCCCATCCCGAACAGGCCCGTGAAACACCCCCGCGCCAATGATATTGCGGACTACCCGTGAGAAAGTAGGTCAGCGCCAGACTAACCCACAAACAAAAGGCCCGCCGGAATTCCGGCGGGCCTTTTGTCTTTCGCGCCCGGCACGCGCTACCGCGTTGCGTCGCCTGTTACAGCAGGATGAGGTTGTCGCGATGAATCAGTTCTTCGTTGTCGACGTAGCCGAGAAGCGATTCGATCTCGCTCGTGGAGTGGCCGGCGATGCGGCGGGTTTCGGAACTGGAATAGTTGATCAAGCCACGGGCAATCTCGGTACCGGCGAGCGTGCGGCAGGCCACTGCGGCGCCACGTTCGAAGTCGCCTTCGACGGTCCTGACGCCTACAGCAAGGAGACTGCGCCCGGCCCGGAGCGCGCTGACTGCGCCATCGTCGAGCAATAGACTGCCAGCTAGTTGGAGATGGTCGGCCAACCATTGCTTGCGCGCACTCAATGGCGAATCCTTGGCGTAAAGCAGCGTGCCGATTTGTTCGCCGTTAGCCGTGCGCAACAGAGCCTCCTTCTCGTGCCCACTGACAATCATGGTGTGAGCGCCACTGCGGGCCGCCCGTTGCGCGGCTCGAACCTTCGTGATCATGCCGCCCTTGCTGATACCGCTGCCGGCACCGCCGGCCATCGACTCGAACCGGGCATCGTCCGCCCGGCCCTCTGTGATCAGCGTCGCGGTTGGCTCGCGGCGCGGGTCGGCGGTATAGAGCCCTTGCTGGTCGGTGAGGATGATCAGTGCATCGGCTTCGACGAGGTTTGCCACCAGTGCGCCGAGGGTATCGTTGTCGCCGAACTTGATCTCGTCGGTCACCACAGTGTCATTCTCATTGATGATCGGCACGACTCCGTAACCGAGCAGGGCCTGCAAGGTGGAGCGCGCATTCAGATAGCGCTTCCGGTCGGCGAGGTCCTCGTGCGTGAGCAGTATCTGAGCGGCCTTGAGCCCATGTCGGGCGAAGGTGGTCTCATAGGCCTGGGCCAGCCCCATCTGTCCGACGGCCGCCGCCGCCTGAAGATCGTGCATCGCATGCGGGCGACTGGTCCAGCCAAGGCGCTGCATACCCGCCGCGATCGCCCCCGAGGAAACCAGCAGGATCTCCTTGCTACGTTCTCTGAGCACGGAGATCTGCTGCGCGCAGTCGGTGATGAAGTCCAGCGCCAGTCCGGTGCCGTTGTTGGTCACCAGGGCGCTGCCGACCTTCACGACCAGTCGCCTACTCTGAGCTATCTGTCCTCTCATGGGATCGTTGTTCCTCGAGATATGCCATGACCGCGAAGATCAGATCGCGGCAGCCTTCGCCGTTGACGGCGGCGATGACGAAGTACCGAACGCCCCTGCCGTAGCCCTTCACAAGAGTCGCGATGCGCTCCTTACGCTCTTCGTCAGGCACAAGGTCGATTTTGTTGATCACCAGCCAGCGCGGCTTTTTGTAAAGTGACTCATCGTATTTCCTCAGTTCCTTGACGATGGCCTTGGCTTCGCGCAGCGGATCGACCGCCGGGTCGAACGGTGCAATATCGACGATGTGCAACAGGAGCTTGGTACGCTGGAGATGGCGTAGGAATTGATGCCCCAGCCCGGCGCCTTCGGCCGCCCCTTCGATCAGTCCGGGAATATCGGCGATGACGAAGCTGCGATTGTGGTCGACGCGTACCACACCCAAGTTCGGATGTAGTGTCGTGAAGGGGTAGTCCGCCACCTTCGGCTTTGCGGCGGAAACCGAACGAATGAACGTCGACTTGCCGGCGTTGGGCATGCCGAGCAGGCCGATATCGGCCAAGACCTTCAATTCGAGTCGAAACTCACGGCGTTCACCTTCACCGCCCTGGGTGCACTGCCGAGGCGCGCGGTTGGTGCTGGACTTGAAGTGGAGATTGCCGAGCCCGCCATGGCCGCCTTTGGCGATCAGGGCGCGCTTGCCGTCGGCATCGAGATCGCAGAACACTTCCTCGGTGTCAAGGTCGGTGAACACGGTACCGACGGGCACGCGCAGTTCCAAATCATCGCCCGCCCTGCCGTAGCAGTCCGAGCCGCGGCCGTTCTCGCCGCGCTGGGCGCGAAAGATGCGCGTATAGCGATAGTCGATCAGCGTGTTGAGGTTACGGTCGGCGATGGCCCAGATGCTGCCGCCGCGTCCGCCATCGCCGCCATCGGGGCCGCCTCGGGGGATGAACTTCTCGCGGCGGAACGAAGCGACACCATTGCCGCCGTCGCCGGCAATCACTTCAATCTTCGCTTCGTCGAAAAACTTCACCAGTGCGGCTCCAAAAAACAAAAAAGCCCTATCGCATCGATAGGGCTTTCGGCTGCCAGCGCGATGCCCTCGTCAGGCGACCGCCGGAACGATCCTGACGGTCTTGCGCCGCTCCGCGCCCTTGGTGACAAACTCGACCTTGCCGTTCACCTTGGCGAACAGCGTGTGATCCTTGCCGAGACCGACGTTATCGCCGGGGTGGAACTGCGTGCCGCGCTGACGGACGATGATGCTGCCCGCGGATACCAACTGGCCGCCGTAGCGCTTGACGCCGAGGCGCTTCGATTCCGAGTCGCGGCCGTTACGGGAACTGCCGCCTGCCTTTTTGTGTGCCATGAGTGATGACTCCTGTCAGTTCCCAGTCAGGCCGAGATGCCGGCGATCTCGATCTCGGTGTAATTCTGCCGATGTCCCTGGTGCTTTTGATAGTGCTTGCGGCGACGCATCTTGAAGATATTCACCTTGGGATGACGACCGTGCGCGACCACCTTGGCGAGGACCTTGGCACCGGCGACGAGAGGGGCGCCGATTTTCACCGATTCGCCTTCGCCGACCATGAGCACCTGGTCGAGGGTGATTTCCGCGCCAACGTCCGCCGGTATCTGTTCTACTTTGATCTTTTCGCCGGCGACGACACGATACTGCTTGCCACCGGTTTTTACGACCGCGTACATGTTGGGCTCCGATAACAACGAAAGAAGAACCGCGCATTATAGGGAAACGGTTGCGCCAGGTCAAAGGCTATCTCCCGTCCGTTGACGCCGAGCGCGCCGGCGCCTACCATCGCGCCTTTTCGCCGATTGCAACGTGGAACTCTCGGGCATCTACACCCTCATCGCCGATGACATGAAGGCGGTCGACGCGGTCATCCGCGTCCGCCTGCATTCGGAGGTGGTACTGGTGCGTCAGGTGGCCGAGTACATCATTGCCGGCGGCGGCAAGCGCATGCGCCCGGCCCTTGTTCTGCTGGCGGCGGGTGCTCTGGGTTATCAAGGCAAGCAACACCATGAACTCGCGGCCGTCGTCGAGTTCATTCACACCGCGACGCTACTACACGATGACGTGGTGGATGAATCGGCACTGCGTCGGGGCCGCGATACGGCCAACGCGCTGTTTGGCAACGCCGCCAGCGTCCTGGTTGGCGACTTCCTCTATTCGCGGGCCTTCCAGATGATGGTGGGCGTGGGCAGCATGCGCATCATGGAAGTCTTGGCGGATGCGACCAACGTCATCGCGGAAGGCGAAGTGATGCAATTGATGAATTGCCATAATGCGGATACCGGCATCGACGATTATCTGCGGGTGATTCGCTTCAAGACGGCGAAGCTGTTCCAGGCTGCGGCCAGGCTCGGAGGAATATTGGGCAAGGCGAATCCCGATCTCGAGGAGGGGCTGGCGCGCTATGGTATGCACTTGGGCACGGCATTCCAGCTTATTGACGACGTCCTGGATTACTCGGGCGAAGAGGTCGACACCGGCAAACATCTCGGCGATGATCTCGCCGAAGGCAAACCAACGCTGCCCTTGATACACGTCCTCAAGCATGGCACGCCGGCCCAGGCTGCTTGCGTGCGCAAGGCGATTGAGGATGGGGGACGCGACTCCTTCACCGAGGTTCTGGCGGCGGTCAGGGCTACGGGCGCATTGGATGCGGCTCGCGAGCACGCTCGCGCCGAGGCAATGATCGCGATCGATGCGATTGCGCAACTACCGCCTTCTGTTTACAAGAATGCTCTGATAGAATTATCGACTTTCTCGGTGTCCCGCAAGTCGTGATTGTGCGGGCACTCGCGGATAACGTCGGGGTGTAGCTCAGCCTGGTAGAGTACTGCGTTCGGGACGCAGGAGTCGGAGGTTCGAATCCTCTCACCCCGACCAATTATTTCAGGGATACCCGAATCCCGAGAACCTTTCCCAGCGATAGCGAGAGACCATGGTGCAGCGACTGCCCATGACTGACTTTCGTGGGGCTTCCATCCTATCGGGAGTTTGCCTCGAAAATGGATCGCAAGGCGTCTCGTAGCCATCGTATGTCCGGATCCGTCTCCGCCGATTCGTGCCAGTAAAGGCAGATGTTCATCGCTTCCGGGGTATGCAAGTCGGCCGGCAACTTAATCAGGCGATTGCCCGGGAAACTACCGAGCATTCTCGTCAGCGTTGATCGCGTCGCCGTCAATAGGAAATCGGTGGTTTCGACCGTCTTGCAGGCGGTCCAGTAATCCTGACAACGCAAGGCGATTCTGCGCTCCAGACCAAGACGCTGGAACTCCATGTCCACCAGGTTTGCACCTCGTTCGTACGGCGCCACCAGTACATGATATTGACTGAGATACGCGTCGAGATCCATGTCGCACTCGGCCAGCGGGTGGTCTTGGCGGGCTATGATGCCCAACGCCTCTCGGCTTAATAGGACGCTGCGAATCTGGCTCGAATGCGGGAATTCGAACTGGATGGCGACATCGATCTTGCCCGTGGCCAGGCTGGGTTCGAGCTTTCCCAGTGCATAGTGCGATATCGAGACTTCGTAAGGCGCGGCACTGTCCATTCGCGTCATCAACTGCGGTAAGAAGGATACGCCATACGTCGATAGCAGCAGGCCGATGTTGAGCCGGCGACGCGCCTTCTGCTGGCCAACCGGGTGTATCTGGTTAACCGATCGCTCCAGCAGACCCAGGGCCGACTGTACTGGCCCGATCAGATGTCGTGCCATGGCAGTGGGGGCAATGATGTTGCCGCGACGCTCGAACAGCGGATCGTCGAACAACTCGCGCAACCTCGATAGTGCGTGACTCAGGGCCGATTGGGTCAGGTGCAGTCGTTCGCTGGCCTGGGTGACCGAGCCTTCCTCGTAGATGGCCTCGAAAGCGATCAGCAGGTTCAGGTCTATACGGCGGATATCGATGGTTTTCATGGAGCGCATGAAGTTTGTTCACTTGGTCGAGGAGGGTCCCAGCCGCTACATTCTGCCGCAGTTCGAGACGATGGAGATTAGCGTGAGTATCAACCTGCATGTTCAGTTCATGTCGCCGGAGGCCAAGAATGACAAGATGTTCGGCTTGGCCAAGGCAGTCGTTCATAACGGCATCGCCCAGGTGGTGCGTGACACGGTTGGCGTGGACGCCAATGTCACCGTCGGCTACAACAACCATTCGTCGTATGTCACTACGCGCGCCTTCATGACCGCCTACAACAACGTCGGCATCCTGGAAAGCTTGTTCCGGGCGGAGCAGGATGGGGCGGATGTCGCGCTCATCGCTTGCGGCAACGATCCGGCATTGCTCATGGCACGCGAAGCCCTGGACATTCCGGTGGTGGGCATTACCGAGAGCGCGATGTTGCTGGCTTGCGCGTTGGGCAAGCGCTTTGCGGTCATCGGGATCGAGCGCGACTGCGCCGATCTTGTCGAAAGCAACATGGAGGACTATGGTTTGACTGACAAGGCGATCAAACGGGATCCCGTCCGCACCGCCGACTTGGCCGAGAGCCTGATTCCATGGTTTGAAAACCCGGAGATCGTGCGCAACCATGTCATTCCGCGCTTCGAGGAAGTGGCGCGCGGTGCCATCGAGGACGGCGCCGAGGTGATCGTGACTGCCTGCGCCGGCCTCGCCGTCCTAACCCGGCTTGGCTACGCCAAGATCAGCGGAACCGATGTCCCCTTGATCGAAGGCGTTCTGGCGGGCGCCCACCTGGCTCAGACCTACGGCACGCTACGCAAGCGCTACGGCATTACGACCAGCAAGCAGCGCACATTCAAGGGCCTTCCGCGCGAAACGGTCGATTACTTTCTGGCGCCGTTTCGTCAGTCGATGGCGGTGTGACGTCGTCGCCGTGCTTGGGGCCGCTCCGGTGGACGGGCGGTGACGGGTGGTGAAGGCGTGGCATCAGGTTTGGTGGTTCTTCATACAAAGCAAGGAGGGAAACATAATGGGTAATAAATGCAGGGCGACGCTGCGTGTTCTGCCGGCGCTGATCGCGGCGGCTTATGCGGGTAATGCACTGGCGCAGGAGAAGATCGAGGAAGTCATTATTACCGCCCAGAAACGGCAGGAACGGCTTCAGGATGTTCCACTGGCCGTGACGGCGATCAGTGGTGCGCAACTGGAAACGCGCGGTATCGAAGGCGCCAAGGATCTTAGCTCCCTGGCGCCGACCTTGATGGTCACCTACGGCAATTCCGGCAACACCTCGATGTCCATCATCTCGATTCGCGGCACGGGCAGCGGTTCGCCCAGCATCTTCCTCGATACCGCCGTTGGCACTTACGTGGATGGCGTATTCACCGGCAAGAACCAGGGTGGTCTGTTCGATATTGTCGATCTTGAGCGTGTCGAGGTCCTGCGCGGTCCGCAGGGCACGCTGTTCGGCCGTAACACGCTGTCCGGAGCCATCAACTTCATCACCAAGAAACCCAGTGGTGTCTTCGGCGGCTCGGTTGGCGTCGATATCGGCAATCATGGCGCGCTCATCCAGCGCTTCGCGGTCGACCTGCCGAGCATGGGGCCCCTGAAGCTGAGTGTTGCGGCCCGCGACGAAAATCGCGACGGTTACATGAAGAACCACAATGGCAAGGACAACGGCCAGGTCGACAAGCAGACCTATCGTATTGCCGCGACGTTGGATGCTACCAGGGACTTCCAGGCCACCTATGTTTACGATCACACCGACCTGGACAACACGCCGCTACCGGTGACGCTTTACACGCCCTATGGCTGGCGTGGCAACATCACGACGACCACCAATACCTCGGCGCTGGGTTACCCGTTCAGGGCAGCGATTGCTGCCGGCGCGTCCACCAGCTATCCTTCCTCGCGCAACTCGACGCCCGGGATCAGCCAGTGGGAGCGGATGAAGACCGACAACCACGCGCTGACCCTGACCTATGCGCTGAACCCGAACAACACGCTGAAGTACATCTTTGCCGACCGCAGCATGAGGTGGGGCGACTCGCTCGACCTCGACGGCATACCAGCGCCAATCTATGCCTACACGCGCAAGACCACGCTCGATACCAAGTCGCATGAACTGCAATGGGTCGGCAATGTCGGCCGCCTGAAGTATGTCGCCGGTTACTACAAGTACGAGGAAGACAACTATACGGCCAACCCACAAGTCATTTCGGGCGCCCTCAATTTCACGAACAATTTCGGCGGTTCGGTCGATTCGAAAGCCTTCTTCGGGCAGTTGGACTACGATTTCACCGACAAGTGGTCCGGCAGCTTGGGTGTCCGTCGTTCCGAAGACACCAAGGGCGTGGACTCCAGTCGCTATGGCACTGTCGGCTATCTGGGCGCGATGACGCCGGCTGGCCTGCCGGCCCTCATCAACCTCGGAGCCGCCGGTCTCCAGCCGGTATCGACTAGCCTTGGCGACACCCTGCAGCCGCTGGGCGGCGGTGCCGTGCTGGACCTGTCGAAACAGCCGACCGGGGCCACGACGGTGGCGATGGCCAATGTGTTTGGTGCGAGAGCCAAGAAGACGTTCTCCGCAACTACCCCGGCTGCATCGCTGACCTACAAGTTCAACGAGGGTTTGAATGTCTATGGCCGCGTCGCCAAGGGCTACCGATCCGGCGGTTTCCCGGCCGAAGCAAGCGGCGGAAATGCGGCTCAGGTTGCCGCTGCGCGCACCACCCCGTTCAAGCCGGAAAAATCAACGACGATCGAACTCGGCTTCAAGTCGACGTTCATGGATGGCAAAGCCCAGTTGAACGGCGCCATCTACCAGAACAAGATCGACGACATGCAGACCAATCGCATGGTGCCGGGCACCACGAGTTCGATTACTGTCAACGCCGGCAAGGTGACCAATCAGGGCTTCGAACTGGAGGGTCAGCTGGTTGTCGCCGATGGCTGGAAGGTTGGCGCCAATTGGGGCTATGTCGATGTCGAGATCGACAAGTGGATCGATATCGGTCTCAACAACGGCGGACTGCCTGTGGACACCGCGGGGAACCGCGTTCCCAGCTATGCGCCCAAGAACACGTTCAACGTGAACGTCGACGGCCGACTGGCCAAGACGGCCTGGGGCACCCTGCGCATCGCGGCCGACGTCAGTTACACGGACCAGATGTACAACGTGCCCTGCATCAAGGACTTGACCGCGGCGAACGCCGGCGGCACCTATTACGCGCCCTATTGCAAGGTGCCGGCCCGCACGCTCGGCAATGCTCGCCTGACCTTGGCCGGCGTGCCGGTGGGCGGCCCGGGCCGCGCCGACATCGCTCTATGGGTGCGCAACATCGGCAATGTCCGCAAGCCAGTGAACTACATCGACATGGACTACTTCCGCGTCGCCACCTGGACCGAGCCGCGCATGTACGGCCTTTCGCTTAGCTACAAGTGGTGAGCAGTTCAGTCAAGTCTTCCCTCTTGGCCTAGCCAAGCCTGTTCCGGTGCGGTGGTGCTCGCACCACCGCACCGGTTTTTCTTTAGTTTTTCGCCAAGGGCGTCGGCGTCAGCCTTGACCAAGATGAGCGGCGGCCCACTGCTGCCAGCGCCAGGTGTCTTCGCACATGGCGGTGACATCGCGTCGGGCCTGCCAGCCGAGCTGCCGATGTGCCAGCGATGGATCGGCGTAGCACTGGGCGATGTCGCCCGGGCGGCGGGCAGCGATCCGGTAGGGCACCTGGCGGCCGCTGGCGGCCTGGAAGGCCTTGACCATTTCGAGCACCGAGTAGCCGCGCCCGGTGCCCAGGTTGACCGTCAGCGGCGTACCGCCACCGCTGACTTTGGCCAGTGCGTCGAGCGCCGCGAGATGGCCCAGCGCCAGGTCGACCACGTGGATGTAGTCGCGCACGCCGGTGCCGTCCGGTGTCGGGTAATCGTTGCCGAAGACGGCGAGCTCGGGCAGCTTGCCGGCTGCCACCTGGGCGACGAAGGGCATCAGGTTGTTGGGAATGCCGTTGGGGTCCTCGCCGATGGTACCCGAAACGTGGGCGCCGACCGGATTGAAGTAACGCAACAGGGTAATCCGCCAGGCATCGTCCGACTTGGCGATATCGCGCAGCATGTCCTCGATCATCAGCTTCGAGCGGCCGTAGGGATTGGTGGCGGAGAGCGGAAAGTCCTCGCGGATCGGCACGGTGGCCGGATCGCCATAGACGGTCGCCGAGGATGAAAACACCAGCGTCCTGACGCCGGCGTCGCGCATGGCTTCGAACAGCGTGATGCTGCCGGCGACGTTGTTGTCGTAGTACTCGACCGGCTTCGCCACCGACTCGCCGACCGCCTTGAGTCCGGCGAAGTGAATCACGGCCTCGCAAGCTGCGAGCGCCCGTCTCAGCACGGTGCCATCGCGAATGTCGCCTTCGACGAATTCCGGCCGGCGGCCGGCGATGGCCTCGATGCGATCGATCACCGAGGCGCGGCTGTTGCAGAGGTTGTCGATGATGCGGACGTCGTGGCCGGCGGCCAGCAGCTCGACGACCGTGTGCGAGCCGATGTAGCCGGCGCCGCCGGTGACCAGCAGCTTCACGGGAACACCTCGGCGTCGCGGAACGCCGTGCCCAGGGCGTCCTTGGCGGAAACGCGCGGCTCGCCCGCCAGCGGCCAATCGATGGCGAGCTCGGGGTCGTTCCAGGCGATGCAGCGCTCGTGTTCCGGCGCCCAATAGTCGGTGGTCTTGTAGAGGAAGTCGGCGCTTTCCGACAGCACGACGAAGCCGTGGGCGAAACCGGCGGGCAGCCACAACTGACTTTTGTTTTCGGCCGAGAGACGGTGGCCGTACCACTTGCCGAAAGTCGGCGAGGACTTGCGCAGGTCGACGGCGACATCGAACACCTCGCCGGCCACCACGCGCACCAACTTGCCCTGCGGCTGACGGAGCTGGTAATGCAGGCCACGCAGCACGCCCCGGGCGGAGCGCGAATGGTTGTCCTGGACGAAGCCGCCGCGAAAGCCGGTCAGATCCTCGAAGCGGCGGGCAGTGAAGCTCTCGAAGAAAAAGCCGCGATCGTCGCCGAACACCGTCGGCTCGAGAACCAGCACGCCTTCGAGGGAGGTGGCGACGGCCCGCATCAGAACACCTTCTCGCGCAGGACGTCGAGCAGGTACTGGCCGTAGCTGTTCTTGGCCAGTGGCTGCGCCAGCGCCTCCAGCGCCGCCGAATCGATCCAGCCCATGCGCCAGGCGATTTCCTCGGGGCAGGAAACCTTGAGGCCCTGCCGGCGCTCGATGGTCGAGATGAACAGCGAGGCCTCGATCAGCGATTCGTGCGTCCCCGTGTCCAGCCAGGCATGGCCGCGGCCCATGACGAGCACGTCGAGCGCCCGCCGTTCCAGGTAGATGCGATTGACGTCGGTGATCTCCAGCTCGCCGCGCGGCGAAGGCTGCAACGTGGCGGCGATGTCGAGCACCTGGTTGTCGTAGAAATAGAGGCCAGTGACGGCGTAGCGCGACTTCGGCGCCTTCGGCTTCTCCTCCAGGCTGATCGCGCGGCCCTGGGCATCGAACTCGACCACGCCATAGCGTTCCGGATCGTGCACCGGGTAGGCGAACACCGTGGCGCCCTCGGCACGGCGCGCCGCCGCCTGCAGGTCGTTGCCGAATTCGTGGCCGTAGAAAATGTTGTCGCCCAGCACCAGCGTCACCGTGTCGTTGCCGACGAACTCGCGGCCGATGATGAAGGCTTGCGCCAGGCCGTCCGGCGAGGGCTGCACGGCATAGGAGAGGTTGAGGCCCCAGCGGCCGCCATCGCCGAGCAGCTGCTCGAAGCGCGGCGTGTCCTGCGGCGTCGAGATGATCAGGATGTCGCGGATGCCCGCCAGCATCAGCGTCGACAGCGGGTAGTAGATCATCGGCTTGTCGTGGGTCGGCAGCGGC
>OEIV010001165.1_pt1 | contig 12593 bp, 10 predicted proteins | sample 1539231 | NCBI WGS metagenome assembly OEIV01 (sample SAMN03794762, study PRJEB22550) | activated sludge metagenome | feature: wastewater treatment plant; material: activated sludge; isolation source: Wastewater treatment plant of a petroleum refinery complex | place: Argentina: Buenos Aires ...
TTATTCTGGCCGACTTGCAAATGGCATTTCAATCATTGATTGTGAACGGACCCTAGCACAGCGGAGCATTTACCCTGAAGCGGCCTGGGTGCAGTTGAGCACAGCGAACCGATCAGGGCTTTCCCCAGCGTAGCCGACGAAGCCGTGAGCGAAGCTGACGGCGTAGGCGGCGGGCAGTACGCGCGAGCGTATGCCAAGGGCAAAAGTCGGCGCTGGCGGCAACCGAAGGAAGTGCAGAGCAAGGCGACAGCAGGAGAGACAAAGACAGTGGCGCAGCCTCTGGCGTGGTGGAGCACCCGACATGGTAGCCGCCGGCAAGCCGCAAGCTGGCGAGCGGTTTTTTGCTGGCCAGCGCAGTGGCGCAGCGGCGGCGGGGCAGGAGGTCAGGCAGTAGCCGGAGGCACTGAGCCGTGGCGCGGCTCTATCGCGCGACGGCGGTAGTCGAGTACGCGATGCGGTAGCGACGGCGCGGGGCTTGCGGGTCTTTTGCAAGCGCCGTGACGGAGCGGGCAGAGAGTCATTTCTACCGAAAGTCAGTCCTGACAGGACGGCAACCCAGCCCAAAAAACGACGTGGGTAGTAATGTGGGTAGAAAACAAAAACGCCCCGGAAGGGGCGTCGTTGCTTGATGGTTGGCGGAGCGGACGGGACTCGAACCCGCGACCCCCGGCGTGACAGGCCGGTATTCTAACCAACTGAACTACCGCTCCATTCTCGTCGCTCGACGACGAGAGCGGCGGATTATAGCGGCTTTCACCGGCCGCGCAACTCCCGTGGTTGCCGCCGCTCGAACATGCCCACGCTGCTTCGGAAGGGCGATGGGCGACGTTGCAAACAAGGGTCGTTTCACCATGTTTCAAGTTTGACGTTTTGCCAGAGGGTTCGGAACATTCCGATCATCAAGCGACATGAATTGTTGCAGTTCCGTTATCTGGCAAACAAATTGCTTAACCGATTCCAAGCGTTCCATGAGTAGCGCTTGCCACCCCTAGCCCGACGACAACCATGCCACAGTGCGCAAAATCCATGAAACATCAATCCCGCTGGTTACTTCCAATACTGGGCAGCATGGCCGCCATGCTTGCCGCCTTTCCTGTCGAGGCCCTGGACCTGACGAAGCCGGCCGATGCCTATAAGGCCATGCTTCGAATGGTCGGGGATCTCGATGGGAAGCCTGTGTTCAAGGACTGGACCGTGACCATCCTCGCGGTACAGCCGGGCGCCAAGCCCCTGCCGATCTTGCGCATGCAGGGTTACAACGCCGGGCGACTGATCACGAAGCCGGATGGCAGCTATGAGTGGGTCACTCGCGAAGTTTCCTATTACCAGGACTTGAAGACCGGCGAAATCATCGACGCCTGGACTAATCCGCTGACCGGAAAGAAGGTCTGCGTGGTTCATGTGGCCAACGACCCCGTGAGCAACAAGTTTCCGGCACCCGTGAAAGACATGGCCGCGCCCCTTGCCGTATTCCAGAAGACGGGGGAAATCAGCTCGCTGCGGTGGGACATCCCGCTGGCCTACCCGAACGTCTTGCAGCCCGCCGACCACCCCGAAGAATCCACGGGGCCCACCTACCTTGCGTCGGAGCACTTCATCTACTTCGCCAACACCGCCGACCTGGAATCGGATAGTGCGCGTTCCACGCCCACGCACTATGCGTGGTTCCGCACCGGCCCATGGTTGCCGTGGATGAAGATGGGACAGGCACCCGGTTATCTCATCTACAGCGGCCAGGGTCGCAAGTATTCCAGCTTCGACGAATTGCCGGCTCCGGTCCAGGCCTACACCCGCAAGCACCATCCAAGCTATGTCACGGCGCCCGACAGCTACTATCAGCCCAACGAGACCAGCTGGAGTTACTACGCCAAACTGAAGACCGCCGGCAAATTGCCGCGCGATTGCAATTAGTCCTTACATCCCTTGAGCGAGGAACCGACATGGCTAGTTTGGCTTCCATCAAAAGCTGGGACTTCGAGACCGATGTCCTGATTCTTGGTTTCGGTCTCGCCGGCGCCTGTGCCGCCATCGAGGCGCTGGCGACGGACCCGTCGGCCCAGGTGCTGATCTGCGAGAAGATGCCGGAACGCCATGCCGGCGGCAACACCCGCGCTTCCGGGCAATCGCTGCTGATCAACAAGGATCCGGAGGCGCTGAAAGACTATCAGCGCAGGATGAATCAGTCGAATCCGGTTCCCGAAGAGATGCTCGATGCCTGGGCACAGCAGATGTCCCGCCTTGAGCCCTGGATCCAGGAACGCGCCGCCGAGGCGGGCGCCCGCTATATCCACGGCACCGGCTTCACCGACCGGGAGGCGGTCCTGGAGTTTCCCGAAATGGGCGCCAGCGAAGCCGTTGCCCACACGGCGACCATCCTGCCGATTCCTGCCGGGGTCTGGCTTGCCTTCAAGACCAACATCGACCGGCGGCCCGTGCGCGTGCTCTACGAAACGCCGGTGATCGACCTGATCCAGGACCCGGATTCGCTGGAGGTATTCGGCGCCATGGTCGAACATCAAGGCAAGCGTAGCGCCATCAAGGCACGGCGCGGCGTCGTGGTCGCCACCGGCGGCTACGAAGCCGATGCCCAGATGCAGCGCGACTACTGCGGTTACGAGCCGCTGTATCCGCTCGGCACGCCTGGCAATACCGGCGACGGCTTGCGCATGCTGCAAAAGGCTGGCGCCGAGCTCTGGCATCTGCGCAACCGCGGCCAGTCGGGGGGCATCTGGCCCGGTCTCAAGCTCGAAGGAAGGCAAACGGTTTACCTGCGCCAGCTGTTCTGGCAGAGCTTCAGCTGGATCGAAATCGCCGCCGATCACCAGCGCTTCTACAACGAAACCGCCGAATTGCAACTGACCCACTACAAGGAAAAGGTCCGGGGCCACTGGGTGGATACGCCGCACATCCATGTTCAGCCGGTGCACATGATCTTCGACGAGACGACGCGCACGATGAATTGCCTGGCGACCAAGGCATTCACCTGGAACATCGCCGCCGAGGGACTCGACTGGAGCGACGACAACGCGGCGGAGATCGCCAACGGCACCATCCTCAAGGCCGATTCCATTGCCGAGCTGGCCAAGCGGATGGGGCGAGACCCGGCCGCGGTGATGGCCACGGTCGATGAGTACAACAAGGCTTGCGCCCAGGGCCAGGATGCTTGCCACGGCCGCCATCCGATCACTCTGCAACCGATCGCCCAGCCGCCTTATTATGCGATCCGCATCGTTCCCGCCGTGGTCTGCACGAGCGGCGGCGCCCGGCGCAACATCGAGTCCGAGGTGCTGACGCCGGCCGGCGCGACGATCCCGCGGCTATATGAGGCCGGCGAACTGGGATCGATGTTCTCCGACCTGTACCAGAATGGCAGCTATCTGACCGAGGCGATCATCTCCGGCCGCGCCGCCGGCCGCAATATCGCGCGGGCGAAGTCCTGGGATTGAGGCCTGAACGCCATGCGGGTCAACACCGTGTCAGTAAAAATGGGCGTGCGCATCGAGGATGCCGAGGTCAAGGATGGCAACATCGTCATGAACGGTTTTGCCGGCACGATGCCGTGCCAGACCATCATCACGCCGCGGGAAGCGATACAGATGGCGCGGCTGTGCGCGCGCCCATCGATCATCTGGCTGGTCGTGCGTGCCTTGTTTGCCCGCGAGAAGCCGGATGGCAAGCCTTCCTGACCCACTCTTGATACCCCACCCCAAGCCCACAGCGATCGGAGCCGCGCCACATGAAGCCACTCGAAGGAATTGTCGTTCTCGATCTCACGCACATGCTCTCGGGACCCTATGGCACCATGATCCTGACCGATCTCGGCGCCCGCACCATCAAGGTCGAGCCCCCCGGGCAGGGTGAAGGCACGCGCGCACTGCTGGCGCGCAGCCCGGAGTATTCCAGGCTCGGCATGGGCGCCTATTTCCTGACGCTCAATCGGGGCAAGGAAAGCGTGGCGGTGGATCTCAAGAGCGACACCGGACTCGAGGTGTTCTATGACCTCGTCAAACAGGCCGACATCGTGTTCGACAACTTCAGCGTCGGCGTCACCCAGCGGCTGAAGATCGATCACTCGTCGCTGGCCGCGATCAATCCGCGGATCATCACCTGCTCGGTATCGGGGTTCGGCGAAACCGGCCCGGAACCGAACCGGCCCGCGTTTGACCAAGTGGTGCAGGGCATGGGCGGCGGCATGTCGATCACCGGCTTCGCCGACCGCGATCCGGTGCGCTCCGGCATCCCGATCGGCGATCTCGGCGGAGGCGTATTCGGGGTGATCGGTGTCCTGGCGGCGCTGGCCGAACGACAGCGCACCGGGCACGGCCGGCACGTGGACATCTCGATGCTCGACGCCCAGATATCCCTTCTCAACTACATGGCCACCATGTATCTGATGTCGGGCAAGGTTCCCGAGCGGATCGGCAACAGCCATTTCGTCCATGTCCCGTACAACACCTACCGCACACGCACGGGGCACATCATCATCGCCTGCATCGGCGATGCCTTCTTCGAGAAATTCCGGGACGTCATCCCGCGCGAGGAACTGCGCGAGCCGCGGTACCTAAGTCAGCCGTCGCGCTACGCCGATCGCGAGCGCATCGACGCGGTGATCCAGGAGGAACTGCTCCAGGACACCGCGGAAAACTGGCTGGCCAAGTTGCGCGCGGCGCGCATTCCCTGCGCGCCGGTCAACGATTTTGCACAAGCGCTCAGCGACCCACAGGTCATGGCGCGCAACATGGTGATCGACGTACGCCTGCAAAATGGCGAAGTGGTGCGCATGCCCGGCAACCCCGTCAAGATCGGCGACGACCCGTCGCCGGAGACCCCCGGCGCGCCACCGATGCTGGGCGAACATACCGAGACCGTTCTGCGCACGGTGCTGGGCTACGATGATGCCCGCATGGACCACTTGCGCCAGAATTCGGTCATTCAATAGTAACGAGGAGAAACCAGCGATGCCTACGACCCCCCGCGCCACCTATCGTCTGGGTGTTGACGTCGGTGGCACATTCACCGACCTTTTGTTGATCGATCAGGGAAGTGGCCAGACGTATTCGGCCAAGGTACCCTCCACACCCGCCGACTCCTCGGTGGGCGTCCTCAACGGCATCGCCAAGCTGTGCGATCGCCACGGTATCGATCCGACGGGCATCACCCATGTGATGCACGGCACCACGGTGGCCACCAACACCGTCCTTGAAGGCAAGGGTGCGCGCGTCGGCCTGGTCACGACCCGCGGCTACCGGCAAGTCCTGCAGATCGCCCGCTCCTATGTGCCGGGCGGACTCGGGGGCTGGGTGATTTACAACAAGAAGCCCCTGCTCGCCCCGCTCGAACTGACCGTCGAGGCCGACGAGCGCATCGATGCGCGCGGTCGCGTCGTCCGGCCGCTCGACGAACCGGCGTTGCGTGCCAGTCTGTCGGCACTCAAGGACAGCGGTATCGAGGCGATGACCGTCTCGCTCATCAACGCCTACGCCAATGGTGATCACGAACGCCAGGTACGCGCCATCATCGAGGATGTCTTGCCGGGCGTTTCGGTATCGATCTCCAGCGAAGTGATTCCGGAAATGTACGAGTACGAGCGGACCGAAACGACCGTGGTCAATTCCTACGTCCGTCCCGTCGTCTCGCGCTATGTAAGGAACTTGCAGACCGAAATCGACCGAAAGATGCCGGGCGCCAGACTTCAGGTACTGCGTTCGGATGGTGGTTTGGCCGCCGTCGACGCCGCTCGCGACAATCCGGTGCAACTCTTGATGAGCGGCCCCGCCGGCGGCGTCACCGGCGCCCTGTGGATCGCTCGTCAATCGGGCTTCAAGAATCTGCTGACCTTCGACATGGGTGGCACCTCCACGGACGTGGCGCTCATCGAGAATGGCATCGCCCAGACACGCCGGGAAACGCGCGTGGCCGACGTGACGGTCCTGGCGCCATCGATCGATGTCCGCACCGTTGGTGCCGGCGGCGGTTCGATCGCCTACGTGCCCGACCTGACCAAGGCGCTGCGCGTCGGTCCGCAAAGCGCGGGCGCCGATCCCGGCCCCGCCGCCTATTGCAAGGGCGGTGAACGGCCGACCGTCACCGACGCCAACATCGTGCTCGGCTACCTGCCCTTCTCGGCACGGTTGGGCGGCGACATGGTGATCGACCGGGATCTGGCGGTGCGCGCAGTGAAGACGGTCGCCGATGCCCTTGGCCGGTCGGTCGAGGAAGCCGCCGAAGGCATCATCGATATCGTCAACGAGAACATGTTCGGCGCGCTGCGCCTGGTTTCCATCGAGCAAGGCCACGATCCGCGCGATTTCGCCCTGGTCGGCTTTGGCGGTGCCGGTCCGCTGCATGCCAATGCGCTCGGGCGGCTGACCGGCGCCTGGCCCGTGATCATCCCGCCCGGCCCGGGCGTTCTGTGCGCCTATGGCGACGCCACTACCCGGCTGCGGGACGAGGCTTCGCGAACCTTCATTCGCCGATTCCCTGACATCTCGGACGCTGAGGTGCTGGCGGTGCTTGACGAACTCAAAGCCACCGCCGAGCGCGCCTTGCTGGCCGAAGGGGTCGCCCCCGACTCGCTGACGGGCGCCTACCCGCTCGACGTCCGCTACCAAGGCCAGGGCATGCGACCCAGCATCGGTGGGAACCGGGCGGCATTCGAACGCGAGGGTCTGGCCGGCGTTGCGCGCCGCTTCGATGACGTGCACGCGCAACTCTACACGTTCGCGCTCGAGGCCGAGCATGAACTGGTCAGCCTGCGCGCCATCGTGCAAGGTCCGGAAACCCTCATCCGCGCCGAGCGCATGGAAACCGACAGGGCCGATCCCGCCGCGGCGGAAATCGACCGCAGCCGCATCTTCGTCGATGGCGCCTGGCACGAAGCCCGCCTGTTCGACCGGAGCCGCCTGCGGCCAGGCAATCTCGTGCCCGGTCCGGCGGTGATCAGCCAGATGGACACGACGACCCTGATCCTGCCGGGCCACACAGGCGAAGTGGATACCGTCGGCAACATTCTCATTCGCCCCAACAGTTGAACCGTAACAGGAGGTCCGGCCATGCCCGCCAAGATCATCCAGACCAATGACAAGCCCTTCGCCGCTGTCGCGGTCGATTCAATCACGCTCGACATCGTCGAGAATGCCTTGCGCAACGCCCGCGCCGAAATGGACGCCGTGCTGTTCCGCACCGCCATGTCGCCCGGCATCCGCGAACAACACGACGCCTTCCCCATGATCGCCAACCAGGAAGGCAAGATGATCGTCGGCCAGTTCGGCTCCTTCATCTATGGCTTCATCGAGGGGTATGAAGGCACCATCGAGGAGGGCGACATCTTCCTCACCAACGATCCGTATTCCTGCAACGGCGCGGTCAGCCATCTGAACGACTGGCTGACCATGATGCCCATCTACCACGAAGGCCGGATCGTCAGCTGGGCGGCCATGTTCGGGCACATGACCGACATCGGCGGCAAGGTGCCCGGCAGCCTGCCCACCGATGCCGCGCAGATTTTCGAGGAAGGCCTCCAGATTCCGCCGGTCAAGATCTTCCGCAAGGGAGAATTGAACCAGGAACTGCACGCCCTCTTGCTGCGCAACTGCCGCATGCCGCACTGGAACCGGGCCGACTTCGACGCCATCGTCGCCGCGCTCAGGCTCGCGGAGCGGCGGGTGCATGAAATCATCGCCCGCTTCGGCGTCGATGGCTACATCGCGGCCATGGGCGACATGCTCGACCGCAACCGACGCGCCATGAGTGCGATCATCCAGATGGTGATCCCCGAGAAAAAGCAATCCTTCGAGGACTACATCGACGACGACGGCGTCGGCATGGGGCCTTACAGGATCGCCTGCACCATGTGGCGGGAAGGCGACAAGGCGATCTTCGACTTTTCCGGCACCGATCCACAATCGGTGAGTTCGATCAATTTCCTCCTGAACGAGGAAATGTTCAAGATGTTCTTCGGCGCCTTCCTCATCAACCTGTTCGACCCGCAGATCCTGTTTAACGACGGCTTCTATGAACTCGTCGATGTCCGCATTCCCGAGGGTTGCATCCTCAAGCCCAGGCGACCGGCGGCACTGTCATGCCGCACCCATCTGCTCGGCCGCATTTTCGACATCATGGGCGCCGTGCTTGGTCAGGGTGCGCCGGATGCACTCAACGCCGCCGGTTTTTCCGACAGCCCCCACCTCATGTATTCCGGCTACACCGACAGCGGCGAGTGGTACCAGTTGTTCCAGATCGGCTTCGGCGGCATCCCGGGGCGTCCCGTGGGTGACGGGCCCGATGGCCACTCCTTGTGGCCGGCCTTCACCAATGTACCGAACGAGTTCCTGGAGAGTTACTTCCCGCTGCGCATCGTCGAGTATGCATCGATCGCCGACTCCGGCGGTCCCGGCCTGCATCGCGGCGGCAATGGCGTGCGCACGGTCTACGAGTTCCTCGCCGACGGCGAAATCTCCATCCACGATGACCGTTGGCTGACTTACCCATGGGGCGTCAACGGCGGGCAGCCCGGAGGCCGCAGCAGCAAGCGCCTGCTGCGCCCGGATGGCAGCGGCGAATGGCTACCGTCGAAATGCGATCGCATCAAGGTGAAGACCGGCGATCTGCTCTATTACGACACCTGGGGCGGTGGTGGCTGGGGCGATCCGCTCGCCCGGCCGAGCGACCTGGTCGCGCTGGATTGCCGCCGCGGACTGATCACTCGTGACGGCGCCCGTCGTTACGGCGTGGTGCTGCGGGACAACCTCAGCGTCGACACCGCCGCCACCGATGCGCTCCGCGGCCGCATGGCGGCGGAACGGCCGGCCGTTCCGCCGCTCTTCAATCGCGGCGGCTCCATCGATGAATTGCGTGCGCGCTGCTTGGCCGAAACCCATCTCGAGCCCCCGCGGCCACCCACCTTCGCCAAGTGGATGGGAAAGGCGGCCGCTTGAACCAGATTCCCGGCATCCTGGGCGGTCTCACTGGCGTGGGCGACTTGCTCGGCCGGAACGCACGCCTGTTTCCGAGCAAGTCCGGCCTGATATTCGGGGATGTTCACCTCGGCTGGCGGGAGGTCAACACCCGCTGTTGCCGTTTTGCCAACGCCTTGCTCAAGCTCGGCGTAGGCAGGGGAGACCGGGTCGCCCTCTACGCCAGTAACAGCCATCAATGGGTCGAGGCTTCCTTTGCCCTGTCGAAGATCGGCGCCGTGGTGGTGACGGTGAACGATCGTCTGTCGCCGCCCGAAGTCGCCTACATCCTGGAGAACTCACGAGCAATCGGGCTGATCACCGCCCGGCCGCAACTCGCCTCGGCACAGGCGGCAGCGGCCCGCGCGCCGGCGTGCCGACTGCTGATTGGCATCGACGCCGGCGCCCCGGATCTGCTCGACTACGAAACCCTGCTTGCCGAAGCCAGCGATGCGGAGCCCTTGCTCGATCCGCCCCTGAAGGCTGAAGAAGCATCGATGTTGCTATACACCAGCGGCACCACGGGTTTCCCGAAGGGCGCGATCTATACGCACGGCAGCACACTGCTGGGCATGTTGATTCATGCCCACGCCATCGGCAGCCGAACCACGCACCGGGTCATGTTGCCGTCGCCCCTCTACTCGGCGGCGGGCACGGCGGGAATCTACTGCGCCGTCTATGCCGGCTCGACCAGCGTGATCGTAAACTTCGACGTCGAGACGGCGCTTCGAACGCTGGAAAGGGAGTGCATCACCTTCACCAACCTGGTGCCAACCACGATACAGCGCTTGCTGGCGCGTGATGATTTTGACCAATACGACCTTTCCGCCCTGGACACGATACTGTACGGCGGCTCGCCGATCGCCGTGCCGGTGCTGCGCGAGGCCAGACGCCGGCTGCCGGGATGTCGCTTCCGGCAAACCTTTGCCTCCACTGAAACCGGCACGGCGGGGACCGTGCTCGAGCCGGAGGACCATGATCTCGCGCTGGCCGATCCTGCCTGCGAGCATCTGTTGCTTTCCTGTGGCCGTCCGCAATTGGGCGTGGATCTGGCCATCTTCGACGCCGACGGCCGGGAACTGCCGCCTGGCGAAGTCGGCGAGATCGCCGTGCGCACCGAAGCCAACATGGCCGGCTTCTGGAACAACCCCGAGGCCACCGCGAAGGCAATGCGCAACGGCTGGGTGCTCACGGGAGACATGGCCCGTCGCGATGAGCATGGCTATTTCTACCTGGTGGATCGCAAGAACGACATGATCGTGACTGGCGCGTTCAATGTTTACCCCTCCGAGGTCGAGCGGGTGCTGCAAGACCATCCCGCCGTTTACGAAGTGGCCGTCGTTGGCGTTCCATCCGTGGAATGGGGCGAGGCCGTCAAGGCCGTGGTCGTGCTCCGCCCGGGACAGACTGTCACCGAGGGCGACCTGATCCGCCATTGCGAAGGCCGGATCGCCGGTTACAAGAAGCCGAAGTCCGTCGATTTCGTTGAATCGCTTCCCCGCAACGCCACCGGCAAGGTCCTGCACCGGCGGTTGCGCGAGTCGTATTGGCAAGACCAGGGCCGCAAGATTTGAATCCGCACAGGAGTCGAGCACATGAGCTTTCAGAATCTATTCATCCCACACCAACGCAACAAGGAGGAGCGGCAGTGGCTTGACGAAGAAATCGCCGAGCAGCAACTGCGCTACCAAGCCATTGTCAAGGCCATGGAGGAACTGGCGCCGACCCGGGAGCGCTGGTACGCCGAGTTCCTGGATCGCATTCAGACGCGGGGCTTCAACGTGGATGGCGACATGCGCGTCAAGATCCAACACGAGGACATCCCGCTGCGCCCCGACCGCCCCCACAAGGTCGTTTACTGACTTTCACGCCAGGAGCAAAACATGGCACGCCCTCATATCGAACCCTTCTGCGACCGTGACGTCCCGTTCAAACCCATGAAGCTGAAAGGCTTCGGCGGCGGCATGCACTACAAGATGCTCAGTCTGGACACGGACACCGGCGCCTGCACCATGACGGTCAAGCTCGACGGTGGCTACGCACAAAAGCCGGGGTTCTCGTGGTCGGAACTGGAGCTATTGGTCATCGAAGGCGAATTGCAGGTTGGCGACAAAACGGTCGGCAAGGGACACTACTTCTTCGTGCCCGCCGGCCATGCCATGCCGGCTTGGCGCAGCGCCCAGGGTTGCCTGCTGCTCATGATGTACAACACCGGCGAACCCAGCTTGGTGGAATCCGACACGCATCACCCCGATGCCCGCACCGATCGCTACCACGAGACCGATTCGTACAACGACATTCCCTGGGCGCTCGGCAACGTCACCAAGCCCAGCGTGGCCTCGGGCTGCCTGATCAAGTTGCTCAATTTCAACGACCGCTCGCACGCGCTGACCTTCCTGTACTGCATGACGCCGCATTTCTGGCAGGACAACATTTCCTATCACGATTGCGCCGAGGAGTCCTATCACCTCTGGGGTGATTCCTGGATGATGCAGTTCGGCACGGTGCCCACCGGCGGGTATTTCTGGCGTCCGGCGTACATCAACCACGGCGCCTTCGCCAGCGAACTGGGCTGTATCGCGCTCGGCCGCACCGACTCGAAGCTCTTCAATCACTTCCACTACAACCCGTGGAGCACCGTCGAGGAGAATCAGGCCCGCGCCGCCGCGCGCACCGCCGAGCGGGATCCCTTGCTGTACCGCTGGATCGTGCAGCACGGCCACAATCATCCGCACGGGCCGGAGGACTTCGAGGACACCATGCAGAGGATCGGCGGCTCCCGCAAGTATCGATCCGTACAGCCAGACAAGAACAAGCCTTTCGCCCATAGCCACGGCCAGCACGGCCAGCACCACCACGGCGACGACGAAGCACACGACCACGACCATTGATCCGGCGGAGAACTTCATGGAAATCAGCGAACTGGCGGTTCTGCGCTGGCTGCACATCATCGCCATGGTCTATTGGCTCGGTGGCGAGTGGGGGGTGTTTCAAACCTCGTACAACGTCATTAACCGGCGTCTGCCCATGGAAGAGCGCAGGCGCCACATGGAGACGGCATATCGCATCGACATTCTTGCCCGCAGCGGCATCATCCTGCTCCTGCCCCTCGGCCTGCACATGGGGCACCTGTGGAATGTCCAGCCGTTCGGCGGCATCTGGATCGCCGTCATCTGGATCCTGGGCCTGTCCTGGCTCGCGCTATGCTGGTCGGCCTTCATCTTCCGCGAGACCGATCGCGGCATCGCGCTAACCAAGATCGACGAATCGATCCGCTTCATCCTCATTCCGACCCTGTTCCTGGCCGCGGCGTCCTCGCTGGCGGGCTATGGTCCCTTTGCCAGCGACGAGGGTCAGCGCTGGTTCTCGGCAAAGGTCTTGGTGTATTCGCTGACCCTGATCATCGGTCTCAAGCTGCGCTTCATCATGCGCGAATGGACCACGCTTTTCCGCATACTGGCAAAGGGTCCGGACGCCAAAGTGGAGGCGACGCTGGACAAGTCGATCCGCTTCGGTCGGCGCATCGCCTATGTCTATTGGATACTGATCGCCACAGTCGCCTTCTTTGGGGCGGTCAAGCCGTTCTAGGGTGTGTTCACAATCAAGCCAACCAAACGAAAGCACACGCGAGATGAATAA
>OEIV010001166.1_pt1 | contig 12592 bp, 10 predicted proteins | sample 1539231 | NCBI WGS metagenome assembly OEIV01 (sample SAMN03794762, study PRJEB22550) | activated sludge metagenome | feature: wastewater treatment plant; material: activated sludge; isolation source: Wastewater treatment plant of a petroleum refinery complex | place: Argentina: Buenos Aires ...
AACACCTCACGCACATCATCGAGTTCGGGGCGGCCCTGGGCGCGCACCTTGCGCAGGAGGGCCACCACGTAGCTCTCGCCCACTTCGATGGGCTCGCTGGCCTTGCCGACCTCCGCGCGGTTCACCCAGCTGATGAGGCTGAACGGCTCCTGAAGGCCGGGTACGAAACGCTGATCGGCGCGCAGTTCGTCCACGTTCATGAACTGAAGCCCACGCTGCTCCGCGACGGCCTTCATGCTGTCGACCGTGGCGTGGTTGAGGCTGAACTCGTTGGCGGTCTTGTACACCTCCTTGTAGGTGGCGGGCAACGGCTTGATGCGGCGGGTGAGGCTCACCACGCGGCGCTCATCGCGGTCGCGTTGACCGAGCACCTCCACGATGTGGTAGCCGAAAGTGGTCTTGGCGATGGTGATCGCACCGACCTTCTCATCGAAGCTCGCCTTGGTGAACTCGGGCACCATGCGGGTGCGGTCGAACCACTCGTACACACCACCGTTGGGCACGCTGCCGGGGTCCTCGCTGTACTTCTTCACCAGGTCCTCGAACTTGGCCAGCTCCTTCACCTTCACCAGCTTGAAGTTCTGCCCTTCGCGGAAGGGGCCCACCACGGTGCCCACGGCGGCGGCCTGGATGAGGCTGTCGTTGAGCGCGTCGGCGGTGCCCGGGCTGTACGGGGTCACCGTGTAGCTCCGGTCCTCGCTGTTGGCCGTGATGAAGAGGGAGTCGTTGGCAGCGGCCTCCAGATCGGGCTTGAGAGCGGCCATCTCGGAGCGCAGCTGCTCGATGTCGGCGGCGGTGGCCGTCACCGGGAAGGTGACGTAGTCGAAGGCGCGCGACGGCTTCTGGACGTAGCGCTTGTCGTCCTTGTGGGCCTCGTAATAGCGGCGCAGCTCCTGATCGCTGACGGTGTACAGGCTGTCCGGCTCGCTGTCGTACCGCTTGGCCACGAAATTGAACGAGGCCTTGGCGTTGCGCTGCATGTGGTCGTCCTTCACCTGGGCGGCGTTGACGAACACGCTCTTGCGCACGAGGGTGTTGTACTTGGTGATCAGCCGGTTGGTGATCATGCGGCGCTTCTGGATCTCGTGGTAGACCGGGGCGTTGGTCTGCACGCTCTCGAAGTAGTTGCGCAGGGCGTCCTTGCTGGGCTGGCCATCGGGGCCCTGGAAGTTGGGGTTGCCCTTGAACTCGGCCAGGACGTTGTTGCCGAAGCGGATGTCGTCGTACTCCTCCTTGCTGAGGGTGGCGCCGAAGCCGGCCTCCTCGGCGCTGCGAAGCAGGGTGTGCTCGCGCACCACCTCCTGCCACACGCTGGTGCGCACCTGTTCGGTCATCTGGCCGTCCACGGTCTGCCCGAAGTCGTTGCGGTAGCTGTCCAGCTCGTCGCTCACGCGCTTCTCGAACTGCACCAGGGGGATCTCCTCGCCGTTGATGGCGCCCACGGCCTGGTCGTTGATGTTGCTGCCGCGGTTGCTGAAGAGGTCCGTGAGGATGAAGGCCACCATGGCGCCGCCCACCAGGACGAGGAGGAGGCCGCTGCGCTCACGGATCTTGCCGATGACTGCCATGGGTGCTTTGTTGAAAGGGGTGCAAATATAGGCGGCTGAACCTTAGGGGATATAGCCCCGCCCGGGGTCGGTCACCAGCAGGCGCACCAGGTCGATGCGGCTGTGGGCGACCTGGGCGACCGTGAAGCGGAAGGGCCCCAGGTGGATCACCTGCCCCTGTTCGGGCAGCGAGCCGGTGTGGTGCAGCAGCAGGCCGGCCAGTGTGTCGTACTCCTCGCTCTGGGGCAGGGCCAGGCGGTGGGCTTCCACCAGGTGCTCCACCTCGGTGCGGGCGCTGAAGAGGAACTCATGCTCCCCCACCCGTTCCTCCACCCCCTCGCCGCTGTCGTGCTCGTCCTCGATCTCGCCCACGATGGTCTCCACCACGTCCTCGATGGTGAGCAGGCCGGCCGTGCCGCCGAACTCGTCCACCACCACGGCGACATGGGCGCGTTGCTTGGTGAACTTCTGAAGGACCTCATCGGCCGGCATGGTGCCCGGGATGAAGTCGACCGGGCGCAGCACCGAGCGGATGGTGCGGGGCTTGCGGAACATCTCGTAGCTGTGCACGTAGCCGATGATGTTGTCGATGCTGTCCTTGTAGACCAGCATCTTGCTGAGGCCGCTTTCGGCGAAGCGCTGGTGCAGGACGCCCATGGGCTCCTCCACCTCGATGGCCTCGATCTCGGCCCGGGGCACCATCACATCGCGGGCCTTGGTGGCGCTCAGGGCCAGGGTGTTGCGGAAATACTCCACCTCGGCGTCCATCTGCTCGGGCCGGGGTCCGTCGGCGCTCATCTCGCGCAGGAACTCATCGAGGTCGACCCGGCCGAAGGTGGGTCTGCGCGCCTGTCCTTTCACCCCGAAGAGGCGCAGCAGGCCCTGGCTCACACCGGTGAGCAGCATCACGATGGGCCAGAGGAGCACATAGAGCGCGCGCAGGGGCAGGGCGAAGAGGGCCAGGCTGTTGTTGGGGTCGATGCGGAACACGGCCTTGGGCAGGAACTCCGCCAGGATGAGGATCACCATGGTGCTGAGGCCGGTCTGGGCCGCCAGCACGAAGAGCTCGTTCGGGTGGATGCCGCGCAGCCAGGGCTCCAGCACCTGGGCGGTCACCAGGCCGAAGACCACCAGGGCGATGTTGTTGCCCACCAGCAGCGCCCCGATCACGCGGGCCGGCCGGTCGAGCAGGGGCGCCACCAGGGCCGCCCACCAGGCGCCCTGCTTGCGTTGCAGTTCGATGTAGAGCTTGTTGCTGGTGACGAAGGCGATCTCCAGGCCCGAACAGAGCGCGGACACCAGGAGACTGGCAACGAGCAGGATGATGTCGGCCGTGGCCATGCGGAAAGCCTAGGCCTTGCGGGCCCGGTCGTCCATGGCCTCCAGCTTGCCGCGCACCATGCGGCGCATGCCCCACATGGCCGCGGCGATCACCGGGAACCACAGCCAGCGCGCGCCCTCCTGCCATCCGTTCACCGCGATGGCCCAGATGGCGGCCAGCAGGGTGCCGATGGCCACGGCGAGCCAGAAGTGCTCCATGAAGCGGTGGACCTTGCGCATGGCGGTCAGGGGGCCTGGGTGGCGAAGGTATCGCCCGTGGCGACAACGAAGGTGCCGGTGATGCGCGAGATGGTGTAGCGGCTGAAGTCCTCGTTGGCCTCCAGGCCCACCCCATGGATGACATCGGCGCCCCGCGCGATGCGCACCGGCCGGTCGGTGTGCACCCGCCCGCTGTCCTGGCGCCAGACCAGGTGCTCGGTCTCCAACCGCTCGCCGCGGGCGTTGGTGAACACCACGTTCTCGCTGACCTCCATGCGCTTGTCGGCCGGCAGGATGATGCCGCGGCGGGCGGTGAGCACGCTCCCGGGTCGGCCCGTACGGTCGAAGAACACCAGTTCCACGCCTTCGCTCAGTTCGGTACGGCGCCTGTCCTTGGCCAGATGCTCGGCGATGCGGCCCGCACGCAGCCGGTTCTGCAGACGCCCGCTGTCGGTGAAGAGGTATTCCGCATCGCTGGTGATGCGGTCGGGAGCGTCGGCGGCCACTTCCACGGAGGCCACGCGGTCCAGGTCGTTGGTGCAGGCCATGGGGCCGGCGGCCAGCCCGCCAAGCACCAGCCAGGGCAGCGGCCGCCCAGCGCCCCTGTTCATTCGATGCGGCGCTTGCGGAACCACACCTCGCGGATGTCCGGGGTGATGGTAAAGCCCACGTACAGGTCGAGGAAGCCCTCGCTGATCCGGCCTGCGGCCGGGCTCGTGCGCTGGCCCAGGTCGGCTCCGATAGTGAACCGCGAACGGGTCATGGAGCCCATCAGCGGAAGGGAGAGGCCGGCGCTCACGGCGGTCTCGCGCAGTGCTTCGCCGCCCACCCGCAGGTAGTCCTGGGCATGGCGGAACCCGAGGCGATAGGTGGTGCGGCCCAGGAAGGAGCCGTTGCGCAGGCCCAGCGGGGTCCAGGCGGCACCGATGGCGTACGCGATGCTGGGGCCGAGGTCCTCCGGAAGCGTATAGCCCTCCACATCGAGGCGGAGGCTGCTCCAGTCGCGCAGGCGGGCCTCCGCCATCACGGTCCAGGTGGGGCTCACCAGCCCCAAGCCCAGCCCCCAGGCGGTGGGCAGGCCCACGGTGCCGCGGGCCCCGTCCGAGAAGACGATGGTGTCGCGGAAGGTCTCCACGCCCGTGGTCGTGGCCGTGAAGGAGTTCACCAGCTCGGTGCGGCGCGCGCCGATGGCGAAGCCGGGGTCGACGCTCAGGGCCACCGTGTAGCGCAGCGGCTCCTCGTCCAGCGTGGTGCGGCGGCGCAGGTCGCCGATGTACTGGAGGCCGAGCGTGGCGGCGGGGCCACGCATCACCAGCGAGGAGAAGGCCTGGGTGTTGAGGTAGTTGCCGCCTTCAGGATAGTAGGCCTTGCGCGTGCGCTCGATGCCGCCGAAGAGGTAGACGAAGTTGCCCCCGGCGGTGAGCTTGTGCCCGTTGCCCAGGGAATCGCGCTTCTGCCACACCGTGGTGCCCACCCCGACGAAGGCCTTGTTCAGGCCTCCGGATCCTTCGTACGTGTAGCGCACGGTGCCGCCATCGGGCAGGGTGCCGCTGTCGCTGATGCGATAGCCCACATCGGTGAAGGGGGAAAGGCCCAGCGCGAGACCGGCCTTGCCCCTGGCGAAGGGAACGCCGACGCTGAGGCCCAGGGGCCGCACGGCGCTCCGCTGCTGTTCACCCTCCTCGGCGCGCAGGCGCACCCACCGCGCCAAGCCACCGATCTCGAAGGTGGGCTTCAACAGATGGGCGTAGCTGGCGGGCTGCTGGGCACTGACGCTGTAGGGGTCGGTGGCGGCCACGCCCACCCCGCCCATGGCGGCCTGCACCACCTGGTTGGTGATCAGCAGGTCGCCGAAACCGTACGACGAGTAGGGCGATTCATCGCTTTCCTGCGCCCACATCGGCCGCAGCCCCACCAGACCCAGGATCGCAAGGATGGAGGCGGTGGTGCGCAAGCAGGACATGGAGGCCGCGAAGGGTCAGGAGCGGGTCGGCAAAGATGCCACTTTTGAGGGCGGCGGCGAAGGCGGGTGCGGCACCACCGGTGAGCACAACGGCCAGGCCGGTGTGCTGTTGCCCCAGTTCACCGATCATGCCGGCCAGTTCGAAGCGCACCCCATGGTGGATGCCGGAGGCCAGGCCACCCAGCGTGTCGGTGCCCACGAGCGCCGGTCGGCCGGGGTCTTCCACCAGGGGCAGGCGGGCGCTGTAGCGATGCATGGCCTGGCCGCGCATGCGGGGTCCGGGGCTGATGGCGCCCCCCACGAAACCGGTCCCGGGCAGCACCAGGTCGTACGTGATGCAGGTGCCCAGGTCGATGGCCAGGGCGGGGCGGCCGGGGAAGAGGGCGTGCAGGGCGGCGGCGTTCGCCAAGCGGTCCACCCCCAGGGTGGAGGGGGTGGAATAGGTGTTGGGCAGAGGGGCCGGGGAGGCGCCGGTGAGCTCCACCACGGGGCCATGGGCGGAGAGCACGTGAAGCAGCGGGCCGACCGGGACGCCCACCGAGGCGGCGGCGATGTGCGTGGGCCGGTCGGCGCCGAGGAAGCTCTGGAGCGCATCCGCATCGAGGCGGTCGATCCGAGCGAAGCGCAACACCCGGGGCCCTTGGAAGAGCGCCAGCTTCACCCGCGAGTTGCCGATGTCGACCACGAGGTCGATGGTGGGTTGGTCCGTGGATCCCATCCTGCTATCTTTGCCGCCCTTGTCCGCCGACCTGTGGGCGGAACGCGGACGAAACATAGGGTGCCTTAGCTCAGCTGGTAGAGCAACGGACTGAAAATCCGTGTGTCCCCAGTTCGATTCTGGGAGGCACCACCACCCGGAGGCCGGTCGCAGGACCGGCCTTCGGCGTTCATGCGGGGTCGTGCGCGGCCAGCCAGCGCCGCAGGGCGACCAGGTGCTCGGCCTTCAGCGGGTCGCGGTCGCGCTGATTGGTGGCCGTGAAGAAGCGGTGCTCCTCCAGAAAGCGCACTTGGATGCGGTTCCATTCCAGCTCGGTGGAGAGCACACCGTAGGCGCGCAGTTCAGCGAAGAGCAGGGAACCGATGCGCTCGAAGTCCGAGCGGCCCAGGTAGTCGAGGTCCGCATCGCACAGGATGCGGGAGAGGTCATCCTCGGGCCGGTGCGGGATCCGCGTGGCCTGGATCATGGTGCACACGCGCTCCACCTGAACGGAGTCGTAACCGAACCCGGGCAGGACGCGCCGTGCGATGGCACAGCTGCCGTCCTCATGGTTCAGGTCCTGCTCGGTGAAGCCCGCGTCATGGTAAAGCGCGGCCGTCTTCAGCAACTGCAGGTCCTCGCCTTCCACGCCTTCCTGCGCGGCGATGTCGATCACCGCGGCGTACACATCGAGCGTGTGCTCCAGGCTGTGGTACGTGCGCCGGTCGGGAAGCTCCTCGCGGAGCTTCAGCAGGATGTAGGCTTTGGCGGCCTGGGTATCCATGCGGATGCGGCCAAGATAACGCGCCCTCCGCACCAGTACCTTGGTCCCATGTTCCCGCGAGGCCAACGCCGCACCCTGCTGCTCTTCGGCATCCTGGCGGTGTACATCGTGCTTCAATCGCTGTGGTGGGCCTACCTGCTGGTGCGCAAGGACCAGGAGATGCAGGGCCTGATCGACGCGTTCCACCTGGCCACGGACACCGACAGCGGGCGCGCCGAACGCACCTTCCGCATGGTGGTGGGCGAGGGCGTGGTGTTCCTGGCCCTGCTGATCGCCGCGCTGGTGCTCACCTACCGCGCCATCCGGCGCGACCTGCAGCTGGCCCGCGCCCAGCGCAACTTCCTGCTGGCCGTCACCCACGAGCTGCGCACGCCCATCGCCGGGGCGAAGTTGAACGTGCAGACCCTGCAGCGCCGCAGCCTGTCGCCCGAGCAACGCGAGGCCCTCGCCGCACGCGCCGTGGGCGACCTGGACCGGCTTGCGGCGCTCACCGACAAGGTGCTGTTGGCGGCGCGGGCCGAGGAGACCGACCTGCCCCTGGAGGTGGGCCCGGTGGACGCCGCGGAAGTGCTGCGCCAGGCGGTGGACCAGGCCCGCGGCACCGCGCTCGCCGCGCACACGGTGGAACTCGACGCCCCGGAGTCCCTCACCGCCCGGGCGGAAGCCCTGGCGATGCGGTCGGTGGTGGACAACCTGCTGGAGAACGCGGGCAAGTACACCCCGCCCGGCAGCGTGGTGCGCGTGAGCCTGCACCGGCGCGGTGACGGCGCCGTGCTCGAAGTGGCCGATGAGGGCCCCGGCGTGCCGGAGGACGAACGCGAACGCATCTTCCAGCGCCTCTACCGCGGGGGCGACGAGTCCACCCGGCGCACCCAGGGCACCGGCCTCGGCCTCTACATCGCGCGGCGGCTCATGCGGCGCATGGGCGGCACCCTCACGGTGCGCAACGCCCCGCAAGGGGGGGCTATCTTCGCGGCCTCCTTCCCCACCGCCTCCTGATGCCCGCAACCCGCAAGGTCGCCCTGGTCGTGCTCGACGGCTGGGGCATCGGCGCCGGCGACCGCACCGACGCCATCGCCCAGGCCCGCACGCCCCGCTTCCACGAGCTGCTGGCCCACCACCCGCACGCCACCCTGCGCACCGACGGCGAGCATGTGGGCCTGCCCGCCGGCCAGATGGGCAACAGCGAGGTGGGCCACCTCAACATCGGCGCGGGCCGCGTGGTGTACCAGGACCTGCTGCGGGTGGACAAGGCGGTGGAGGACGGCACACTGGCGCACAACGCCGTGCTGCAGGAGGCCTTCCGCGCCGCGCTGCGGCCGGGAGCGCGGCTGCACTTCATCGGGCTGCTCAGCAAGGGCGGCGTGCACAGCCACCAGGACCACCTGCGCGCGCTGTGCCACGCGGCGGTGCAGGCCGGCGTGCCCGAGGTGTTCGTGCACGCCTTCACCGACGGGCGCGATGCGGACCCGAAGAGCGGCCTGGGCTACCTGCGCGACTTCCTGGCCGGCGTGCAGGGCCTGCCGGTGCACATCGCCTCGGTGGTGGGCCGCTACTACGCCATGGACCGTGACAAGCGCTGGGAACGCGTGAAGCGCGCCTACGACCTGCTGGTGCGCGGCGAGGGCGCGGTGGTGACCGAAGCCGCCGAGGCCTATGCGCGCAGCTACGCCGAAGGCATCACCGACGAGTTCATCGCGCCGCATGCGGTCGCGGGTCCCGACGGGAAGCCGCTCGCCACCATCCGCCCCGGCGACGTGGTGATCTGCTTCAACTTCCGCACCGACCGATGCCGCGAGATCACGCAGGCCCTCACCCAGCAGGCCTTCCCCGAGCAGGGCATGGCGCCGCTGGCCCTGCATTACGTCACGCTCACCGAGTACGACGCCACCTACCGCGACGTGCACGTGGTGCTGGGCAAGGACGAACTGCCCATGACGATCGGTGAAACGGTGAGCGCGGCGGGTCTGCGCCAGTTGCGCGCGGCGGAAACGGAGAAGTACCCGCACGTCACCTTCTTCTTCAGCGGGGGCCGTGAAGCGCCCTATCCCGGTGAGGAGCGCATCCTGGTGGCCAGCCCCAAGGTGGCCACCTACGACCTGCAGCCCGAGATGAGCGCGCCGGAGCTGGCCGAACGCGTGGCGCAGGCCCTCACGCCCTCCGGTCCGGACCTGGTGATCCTCAACTTCGCCAACCCCGACATGGTGGGCCACACGGGCGTGTTCAGCGCGGTGGTGAAGGCGGTGGAGACCACCGACAGCTGCCTTGGCCGCGTGGTGGACGCCGGCCGCGCCGCGGGCTACGGCTTCGTCATCATCGCCGACCACGGCAACGCGGACAAGGCGCTCAACGCCGACGGATCGCCCAACACGGCGCACAGCACCAACCCCGTTCCCGTAATAGTGGTGGACGACCGGCGCTGGACCGTGCGCGACGGCATCCTGGCCGATGTGGCGCCCACGCTCCTGCAGCTCATGGGCGTGGCCCGGCCGCCGCAGATGACCGGCCGCTCGCTGGTGGAGGCCGGGTGAGGGCCCGCGTTCAGTGCTTGATGAAGCGTGCGGAGCCCCGGCGGCCGTGCTGGTCCTCCACCCGCACCAGGTAACAGCCCGCCGGCCACGCGGCCACCTCCAGCGTCACCGCGCTCCCGGCCCTTGGCGCTTGGCGATGCACCACCTGCCCAAGCGCATCCTGCACTTCTACCGTACGGAGGTTCCCTCCTGTTGACGAGGCCACCTGCACCCGTTCCGCCGCCGGGTTGGGGTGCACCGAGACCCGTACCGGCGTACCGGCTTCCGGAAGACCCGTGCTCACCTGCACGCAGGTGTCCGGCTCCACCGTGTCCAGGTCCAGGTAACCGATGAACTCGTAGGGCAGCTGCGGGTTCTGCGGGGGCAGGATCAGGTACAGGTCGTCCTGGAAGAAGGCCATGTCCCCATGGTCCGAGTACATGTGGCCCCCCAAGGCGCACAGCTGCTGCCCATCATACCGCAGCACCCCGTACAAGGTGGTGTCCCCCACGAAGTGGTACACCCCGCTGATGTACAGCGCGCCCCCGTGCACCTGGATGTCCGATACGCTGCCCTCGAAGTCCACCTGCGGAAAGAACGGATGCCACGCCGTGCCGTCCCACACCTGCACGTGATCGCTGTACACATCGGGGTCCGTCCCGTTCAGGAAGAAGCCGCCCACGTACAGGGAGTCCCCGTATCCGCAGAGGGTGGACACGAAGTTGCCGCCCACGCCACCGGCCAGGCCCTCCCACTGGTCCACCCCGTCGAAGGACACGATCTTGCGGCTGCCCAGCACCTGGAACACCCCGCCGAAGTAGATGCGGTCCTTCCACAGGGCGGCACCGTACACCGAGGCCGGCAGCGTCCAGGGCGCGTTCGGCAAGGGGCGCAGCGAATCCATCCGCCACTCCCGCACCCCGGGCATGTACTGCCCGTTCACCGTGCTCGCATCGCCGCCCACGAACAGCCGGTCGTTCACCGGCAACATGGCCAGCGGCAAGTCCACCTCGCCCATGCCGTGCCACTGCCCGTTGGCCAGGTACACCCCCTTACCCCAGGCCTCCACCCATTGATAGCCCCCGCAATAAGGACCCAAGAAGAGCGTGTCGTGGAACCAAGCCATGGTGGGCACCAAACACCCCAGCGATTCCAACGGCAACCCATCACCACCGCCAAGACCCGCGATGGACCAGTCAGCGCCGTCCCACGCGGCCAGTCCCCGCGCTGGCAAACTGTCCTGACCACAATAGCGGAACGAACCGGCCACGATCAATGCCGACGAATCAGGAGGGAACGTGAACGACTTAGCATGCCAATCAATACCTCCATCCATGGAGATCCATTGCCCAAAACATGGCACACACAAGCGGGTCGCCATAAGGCCGACGACAAGTAACTTGTTCATTGCTTGACGAATCGGGCCATCGACACGCGACCGTTCCGGTCCGCTGCACGCACTACGTACACACCGGTGCACAGCTGGGAGACATCGAGCTCGGCACTTCCGTGGGTGCGCGTGGCCTCGGTCCAGCACCGCCTTCCGCCCACATCGAACACCTCAACAGACTCCAGGTCCACGCCACTGGAGAGCCGGATGGTCATGGTGGTCATGGCCGGATCCGCGAGGGCCCGCTAGTTGTTCAGGATGGTGAGGTGACCGGTGAAGGGGCCTTCGCCACCTTCGACCACCACCTCGTAGAAATAGGTGCCATCGGGCACGTTGCGCCCATCCCAGGTGTTGCGGTAGTTGTTGGCCTCGAAGACCACCTGACCCCAGCGGTTGAAGACGCGCACCGTGTTCTGCCGGCTTTGGATGCCCTCGATCTCGAAGCGGTCGTTCTGGCCGTCGCCGTTGGGGCTGAAGACGTTGGGGATGAGGATCTCGCAGTCCACCTCCACGTCCAGCGCGAGCGTCGCGGTCTGTCCGCAGGCATCGGTGGCGGTCACCGGATAGGTGCCATCCACATCGCCCGGCACCCACACGGTGGTGCCCGCGGTGCCATCGGCCCACAACAGGGCGATGGTGCCCGTTCCACCGGAGGCCGCGACCACCAGCACCAGGCTGTCCGTGCACTCGGCCAGCACGTCATCACCCAACAGGACCAACGGCTGCGGATCGGTGATGGTGAGGGACGCGCTCGCGGTCACCGTCTGCCCGCAGGCGTTGGTGAACGTGGCGGTGCTGGTGGCGGTCTCGGTGCCGTCGGGCACTCCGTCGTTCAGCGCGTTCAGCGGCAGGTCGAACTGGTTGGTGCCGTTGGGGGTGATGATGGAAGCGGGCACGGGGCTGTGGGCGGTGCCGTTGGGGGCCGAGCCGCCCTGGACCCGCTGCACGGTGAGGTCGCCGGTGCTGCCCTGCGGCCGCGTCACACGCACCACCGTGGAATCGCAGCCCTCCACGAGGTCATCGGGGCCCACGATGCTCAGCGCGATGGGCGGCGGCGGGGTGAGCGTGATGGTGGCGACGGCCGTGTCCGGGGCCAGGCCGCAGGTGTCGGTGGCGATCACCGTGATGTCCTGCGCCGCGAACGCGGTGACGGTGATGGTGGCGCTCGTATCGCCGGTGCTCCACAGCAGGTCGTGGAAGCCGAAGCCCCCGGTGATCGTGGCCGTGAGGTCCACCGTCTCCCCGCAGGCCACGGTGGCGCCGCTGGTGGTCACCTGCAGTTCGGGTACGCTCTGGATGAAGAAGGTGTAGGTGACCTCGATCGGCTGGCCGTTGCAGCCGCCGGGCACCAGCAGGGTGATCTCGATGGTCTCATCGCCATCGCCGTCCACGGGCACGTTGAGCACAAAGGGGATGCTGCCCTGGCCGCCGGCGAAGAGCAGCGTGTCAGGCAATGCGGGGAAGTAGTCCACGCCGGGCGTGGAGGTGCCGCCGTAGCTCAGGAAGACCGTATCGGGCTGGCTGATGTCGCCCACCCGCACGAAGTTGAGGGTGACCGGGAAGCAGCTCTCGAAGACCACATCGCCGAACACGCCGGGGCCGGGCTGCAGCGTGGGGATGAAGGGGTTGCTGCTGAAGCTGCCGCCCTCCAGGAACACGCCGCTGTCCAGGGCCGAGTCGAAGGCATCGGCGATGGCGAGCTTGATGTGGTAGGTCTCGCCGCACTGCACGAGGGCCCGTGCGGTGAGCACCACGGTGAAGCCGTCGTACTGCACGGTGAGGCCGCCGGCGTTGTCGAAGTAGAAGCCGCTGTTGCTCTGCCAGTTCGGGTCCACCGCCGCACAGTTGGCGGGGTCGCCGAAGCTGCCGGCCGAACCGTTGTTCACCGTGTTGATGCCGATGGGCACGGAGGTTCCGGGGACCAGCGCGATGTTCTCGGCGTTGTTGCTGAAGGGCCCGTTGATGCCCGGACCGCTCAGGAAGAAGCCGAACACATCGTTGAAGGAGGAGCACACGTATTCGTTGTACTCCTCGCTGCCGAACACGAAGCGGAACTTCAGGGAGTCGCCGGCCGGCACGAAGTCGAACTCCAGCACGGCCTTGTCGTTCACGTTCTGCTGGGAGATGGTCTCCAGGTCGATGTCACCGGTGAAATCCGGCGA
>OEIV010001167.1_pt1 | contig 12589 bp, 5 predicted proteins | sample 1539231 | NCBI WGS metagenome assembly OEIV01 (sample SAMN03794762, study PRJEB22550) | activated sludge metagenome | feature: wastewater treatment plant; material: activated sludge; isolation source: Wastewater treatment plant of a petroleum refinery complex | place: Argentina: Buenos Aires ...
CATGAATCCATTTTCCAGTAACTAAATCTGCTCCAGGAATTCCCGGTCGTTCAGCAGTAACATTCGTTACAACTTTAAACCTTAATTCGTTATTACCTCTATCTTCATACAGCACAAACTGATCTCCTTCAGCATCAAATAAAGGCCCAAATGGCTGTAATAATTGACTTGGTAAATATGTCAATTTAGTCCAAACTGAAACCGTAACCCCACCGCCATTGAAATTAAATGATGGTGAGCTTTGAAACTGCACAAAATCATCAACTCCATCAAACTCCATTGAATTACCTAGATAACCTGACGTTATTACAGCACCATTTTTCACTACACCATTGTTTGCATTTAATGAAGCATCATATATAACTGTATCAGACCCAACAATCGTGTAATCATCAAGGCTGTAACAAGCAATGACATCTGCTGTAATATTTTTATGTGTAAATGTCATTGATGCATTTAACATCACATTAGGAATAATAGCTCTGTCTTTAACATTACTTATCATCAAAGTGTAAGTGTTATCTAACAAACCGGAAGTTTTTAAGAGCACAGTTTTTTCATCCAGCATTAATTCTGCACTTAGAACTGATACACCATTGTTGATACTATAATTCGTTAACAATTCTGCCGATGCTTCTTCCACTCTCTCACTAAATTCAGTATAAATTGTAAAAGTATCTTTCTCAGAAGTAACAAATGATACAACTGGTTTAGTAACGTCAGCATTTGTTGTTGCTGAAACTTCGTTACTGTAATTAGTGCTGTTTAATCCTGCACCATTTAATGCTTTTATTCTGTAATAAAACGTTTCATTTTCTGTTAAAGTATAATCAACATATTCTGTGGTATCACCAACCGTTACATATAGGGTTATTGGGTTGGGAATTATATCTCTATAAATCTCATAACCAGTTATTCCACTTTCAGGATCTTCAGATGACTGCCAATCTATAGAAATATCCGTTTCACCAGTCGTAATTGCAGAATTTATGATAACATCAGCAGGTGCAGTTGAATCTGTAACAGCAACTAGCACTTGTGGAAAGTTTGTTGTAATTCCATCGATTCCAAGAGCAATTAGGGCTAACATCTGGCTACCTGTGTTAATAGTCCACCCATTAAACAATACATTTTTTGAATGTGCGTAATCTATTAATGCTTGTGTGATTGTGCCACCGCTGCCAACCCATTCTCCATTTATCAAAGCAACCTGATCTATCATCGCATTTGTTATTGTGCCGAAAAGTTGAATATCAATTGAAGCATCCAGAGATCTGCATTGTGCTATCTGTGAATATGTAAAACTTGATACGATTACCCGGCTCTGCATACCATATGCTTGAATCATTGCGATTACTTTAGGGACTATTGTTGCGTCTGTTGTTTTTATTTCAGCAACAATATCTACTATTCCATTGGCTTTGGAAAGTTCCAAGGCTTCAGAAAAAGTTGGAATTTTTTCACCTGCAAAATCAGGGCTAAACCAAGAGCCAGCATCAAGTAAACGAAGCTGAGCATAAGTCATTGAACTAACTGAACCACTTCCATTTGTTGTCCTATCAACAGTCGCATCATGCATAATCATCATTGAATCATCACTGGAAAGTTGGATATCCAGTTCAAAATAATCTGCCCCTGTTTCTATTGCTTTAATCCAGGCTGAATAAGTGTTTTCAGGCGCTAACGAGGAACATCCTCTATGTGCAATATTTTGCACTTGAGCATTGTTATAAATGCTGAAGATAATCATCATAGAAAAAGCAATTAAGTTTGTTTTAATTTTCATAGTAATCTCCTTTTGGGGATAATAAGACTGCATATAGAAATAAATGAAATAATTACATAACAACTTTTGTCTAAATTAAGTTACTATTCTTCTGAAGAATACATCGTAAAGTAAATTATTGTGATGGTTTATCACAATCGCATGTTCGTGGTATCTGGAAAGCCAATTAAAGATTTAAGCAATGAGAATTGAAAATGAGGTGATTCTATATATTCTTAAAGAGTTTAATTTAAAATACATTATTATAATTATTACTACTGATTATAATATATTTTCTTTATAGACTTTTGAAACTGCACCCGAAATTGTGTTTACGTGGAGTTTATTATAAATATTCTTTAAATGAGTATTAACTGTATGAAAACTTAGAAAAAGTTTGTCTGCTATCTGCTGTTTTGTTAAACCAGAAACAATTTGCTGAAGGATTTCTTTTTCACGCTCAGTTAAACCATAGTCCGATTTTTTCTTTTTAAACTGCGCAAATAATTCAAGCACTTTATGCGCAATTTTCATATTCATCGGAGCTCCGCCTGCCAGTACTTCTTTAATGGATTCTATAATTTTTTCTGGAGAAGAATCCTTTAATAGATACCCTGAAGCTCCAGCGCACAAGGCATCAAAAACTTTATCATTGTCATCATAAATTGTAAGAATTAATATTTGTGTTTCTGGAGAAAGCGCTTTAAATTTTTCAATTCCCTGTATGCCGCTTATACCAGGTAGACCAATGTCCAGTAAAATCACCTCAGGCGAAATATCTTTTGAAAGAACCTCAAGTGCATCTTCACAGGAAACAAATGCATGAGGGCAATGTAATCCCTCAGTCCCGTTTATAAGCCCGGCTAAAGATTTTCTATACCTGATATTATCTTCTACCAGCCAAATATTTATTGATTTATGTTCCGTATGTGTTGCTTTTTTCAAATTCTAATCACGATTAAATTGTTAAAATTATATTTTGATTACCATACCACGTTCGAGGCATTTATAAATTAAAAAGATTTTTATCTAATCATAATTTCATCACATTTTTGCTTTCACATCCAAAGTAATTGATGTTCCTCTATTTATTTCACTTTCTATTAATAACTTACCTTTTATCTTTTCAGCTCTCTTCATCATACTTAGAACACCGGTATTCTTTTTTACGCCATTAACATCAAATCCTTCCCCCTCATCAATAACTTTCAAAATTAATTGATCCGATAGACCTTTTATATCAACAGAACATTTATTTGCTTTTGAATGTCTTATAACATTTGTTAATGCTTCTTTGTAGATGAGAAAAATATTTCTGCGCTGTTCAAGAGAAAAAAGATCAAAACGGATACCAGGCGTTGAATTGAAACTCCATTGCATACCGACTAACAACCTTGCTGCTGTTTCCCGCATTTTAAATATTATGTCTTCACCTTCATCATTTTTAGGATTGATGAACCAAATAATATCCCGCATCGCATCAAGTGTTTGTGAAGCTGTTTTACTTATATCCGACGAAAGTTCAAGTTCACTTTCTGATAATGAATTACTTTTCATAAGAAGCTGACCATCAACACAGATGCTGCTTAGATTACTTCCAATTTCATCATGTAAATCGCTGGCTATATCATAACGAATTCTTTCTATTTTCAGTAATTGATTGACCCTGAACTTGTAAATCATAAATCCTACAAATACAAGGGCTAAGCCCAAAATAATTTTAAACCACCAGGTCATCCACCATGCCGGTTTGATTATTATTGAAAGCACGATTGGATCAGTCCAAATATTATCCGCATTACTGGCTTTTACTAAAAACCTATAATTACCATATTCAATATCAGTGTAATATGCAGTAGTTCTGGATTCGGCTTGTATCCAATTAGGATCAATTCCTTCTAGCATATACGAGTATTTGTGTTTGTGTGCCGGCGCCATATCCAATGAAGCAAACTCAATTGAAAAAAAGTTTTGATTGTACTGCAGAACAATTTCCTTTGTTGCCGGCAACGATTGAGGCAATGTTGCTTCTTTATCAAATACTTTAAATGATGTAAAAGCAATTGATGATTTATTTGTATCTAAAGAAATTAGCTCCGGAAAAAAAGAAATAAATCCATAATCTCCACCAAAATACATTTTGCCAGAATGATCCTTATAACTGGCATGCCAATTAAAAAGATTACTAATAATTCCATCTGATTGATCGTATATTCTAAATGATTCCGTTGAAGGATTAAATTTGGCTAACCCTTTCATTGTGCTGATCCATAAATTCCCTTTCTCATCTTCAAGGATACCAAAAACTACATCATTGGGTAAACCATTCCGCGTTGTATAACGAACAAATTTTCCTGATAATTTATCAAACTTATTAAACCCACCGCTATGCGTTCCTAACCAGATATAACCCTTCGAGTCTTCGTAAATCGATGAAACTTTACTTGCACTTATGCTGTTCTGATTATCAGAATTTGGAAAGTAATGATATAAAACCTGAGAATTGGTATCATATCTAAAAAGACCATCTAACCATGTTCCAATCCATATCTCTCCGTTTTTATCCTCAAACAAAGAATTTACAGATATAATATCTGGAAGTTTTATGGAATCATTTTTAATAATTGGTTTGTAATTATAAAATTTCTCACTTTTACGATCTAATATTTGCAGCCCATCATTTGTACCGATTAATAGTTCACCATTCCTTGTTTCTAATATCTGCTGAACCCAATCAGATTTAATGCTTGTGGAGTTATTAGGATTATGTCTATAGATTTTAAATTTTTCAGTCTTTGGATCAAATCGATTTAATCCGCCGTATGAAGTTCCTATCCAGAGAATTCCATATTTATCTTCGTATAATGCAACAATATCATTTACAGAGAGTGAGTTTGGATTGCCTGGTATACTTTTAAAGTGAGTAATAGAATTATCTGCTAAATTAATCCTGTCAAATCCACCCCCGCCATAACCTACCCAAAGACTATTTTCTTTTCCACCAATAATACTGCTTACAACTTTTCCCCCAAGTGTGTTTTTTCTTCCTGATAGAAAGCGATATTGTATAAATTCTTTAGTGGAAGACAGTTTACTTATTCCCTCTTCGGTCCCTATCCAAATATTATTACTCCGGTCTTCATATAACCATCTTATTCTATTTGAAATAAGAGAATTAGGATCATCATCTGCCCTTTCGAGCAGAACATACTGCATTTTTTCATTCTGATCTTTTTGAAAAAGATATAACCCCATATAGTTATAAGTTCCGGCCCACATATTACCATCATGATCTTTAATTACTTGTCTGAACATCATCGGCAGGTCGTTTTGTAAATTTGCAGGAGCAAAAAGATTATGTGTTATCTTTTTCGTTTTTAAATCAAAGTTATCCACACCAGTAGCAGTACTGAGTAGTAAATTTTTATTTGAGTCGTTGAATACATCCCAAACATAATTATTGGAAATTGAATTATCATCGTGCGGAATGTTTTTGAACTGGATGAATGATTGTTTTTCAATATTAAATTGGAAAAGTCCACTGCTCAATGTCCCAATCCATAGATTCTTATCAGCATCTTGAGTTATTGAGGTTATATTGTCATCAGGAAAATAATTTTTGCCGGAAAACTTTTTTCGATAAGCTGAGATCTTTTTTGTTTTGGGATCTAGCTTAATAAAACCGCTATTTGTTGTGCCGTACCAGATAATATTGGCATCATCCTCATATAAACATTGAATATAATCATCGTCTTTTGATTCATCGTCAAAGCGTATAAAAGTTTCATCAAATTTATCAAACTTACATAAACCTCCACCCCAAGTACCCACCCAAAAAGTTCCGTCTTTACTTTCCAATAAAGACATTACATAATTTTCCGGTAGAGAATTTTTCTTTGAAGGATTGTTTTTATAAACTTTAAAATTCTGTCCATCATATCTATTTAGTCCGTCCTTTGTAGCAATCCACAAAAATCCGTCGCTCGTTTGAAGAATGCAATTGATTGAATTGTTTGATAATCCATCATCAATTGTAAGGTTCTCAAATCTTAAGGAGCGATATTGCGGATATATGGATAGGAAGACAGAAGAGAAGAATACAAAGAAAACAAAAACTATTTTTAAGATATGCAACATGAAAATTCACACATAGAATATTCCTAAAATCTACACGTTTCTGGTCGAAGAAGAGCAAGCGTTTTAAATTTTAACACTTGCTCTATATGTTTTTCTAATAACCCAAAACTATTTAAGGTAAACCATTTTCTTTACTGAAAAATAATCATTCGCTTCTAACTTATAAAAATATACTCCACTGGATAAATTTAGTTCACCCGCATTTAATTCTATTTCATTTTTCCCAGCACTTTTAAATTCGTTCACAACTAGTCCAACTTCGTTTCCTAAAATATCATAAACTTTTAATTTTACATTTGATGCTTGCGGTAAATTAAAAACTATTTTAGTCTCAGGATTGAAGGGATTTGGAAAGTTTTGTTCAAGTAAAAATTCTGAAGGAATAAATCCTGTTTCTTCATCAACATCAGTTACTGTACCGCCCAAATTATAAAACGGCAGGTACCCGGTTTTTAAATTAGAAGCGACTGGTTTTGCCGTAACTCTATCCATTCCATATAAACCCATACTCTGGTACCCCCCCGGATGCTGATGTGAATACCAATCAAAAATACACCACCACGTAACACCCATTAGAGCACCGCCTGGATTAATCGTTCCATTCGAATTTAAAGCTGCATGAGATTTGAAAGCCAAAAAGGTAAAATCAAATACATCTTTCTGCTTTTGTGTAGTTGTACCATCTTCCGAAGACCAATAACCAAATTCAGTATCCAGAATTGGCTTTCCTGGCAGATTTGTTTTTACGTTGTTAAGAAAATTAAAAGTACCTGTAAAGTAAGTTGAGCCATGAAAAACTCCAAAGTACATCGTCCAGCCCATAACATCACAGGCAAGTTGTGAATCATCTGTTGATCCTGGTCTATCGGCGGCGGCTGATTGAGTAACAAATCTTCCATCCGGATAATTTGTATCCAGATCCTGATTAACTCTATCAATAAAGATTTTTCTGTTCGGCACATCAAGACACTCGTTTACAGTACTCCACATAAATATTGAAGGACGATTATAATCTTTGAATACCATTTCGCGGAACATTTGTTCGTGTATGTGTCTTACATTATTCTGAATATTCCAGGCGGCTTCAGTATCAAACCACCAAACTGGGATTTCTTCTATGATAGCAATTCCTAACCTATCTGCCAGTAAATAGGTTTGAAGATGATTAGGATAGTGAGCAGTTCTTAATGATGTAGCATTAACGCTTTTCACTTTAAGCATATCAGAATAGATCGAATCAATGGGAATGCTTCTTCCTAAAACTGGATGATCTTCATGTCTGGCTACTCCAGTTAAAAAAACAGTCTCATTATTAAGATAAAACTTATCGCCGGTTACCTCCAATTTTCTTATTCCAAACTGAGTATAATATTCATCAACAACATTTCCATCAACTGTTAACTTAACTTTCATTACATACAAATTCGGATTCTTCATCGACCATAATTTTGGGCTCTCAATGCTAAGATTTGTTTGCCAGACACTAACACTATCACCTAAAACAGAAATTGAATTGTTAGTAACTCCAGAAACAGGCACCTGGACTCCGACTATTTCATCTGCTGATTCTGAATTAAAATTATTTTCATTAATATCAGCCTCAAAAACTTCAACATCAACAGTAATGTTTTTTGTAAGATCAAGATCATTTGAGATAACAACTGAAGTTTGAAAATCTCCATTTACGTTTTGCGGAACTATGTTGGTTCTTAAAACTGAAACTGAATGAGAAAATTCAAGATAAACATCGTGAATTATTCCTGTATAGTTAAACCAATCGCAGGCAGTATAGGGGACAATATCATTTCTCGTATTCCAAACAGGATTATCAACTCTAACAACAATAATATTTTCACCATTATAGTTTAGCGCTGATGTAACATCGAATGCAAATGGCGTGTATCCTCCCTCATGATAACCAAGGTAAACATCATTTAACCAAACATCTGCAACATAATTAACAGAATAGAACATAAGTTTTACAAATGTATCTGTTTGCGATGCCGAAACATTAAATTTCTTTCGATACCAGACTCCATCCTGATAGTATTCAGGAACATCCGGATAAGTATTCATTGTGTTTTCAACAGCTGGTAATGTTTTAGTATCCCAACCGCTGTCATCATAAATATAGAGATGTCTGTTTGCAGCTTCTGTAATTAAATTTAGATAACCATCAGTATCTCTTTTATCCAATGTAATATTGTCATCAGCTACAAATCTTTGTTTTTTCCAATCACCTTTTAGATTTAGAATTGTTCGATTCTGTTTTTCAAAAGACGGGACAACCATTCCATTTTGATATGGTATTTTAACTCCGTTAACTTCTATTAATGAAAGTGTCGCATCAAGAGTTGCTGTTTGTGGATATAACAATGCAGTTGTGAAAACAAATAATAATAATATCCATACATATTCAAGTTTTGTTAGTGCTTTAATCATACAGTGCTCTTTAAATTTTATTTTAGATTAATGTTATAGTGACAACAATAATGCCGCTCGATTTAATATTCAATGTTTTATTACAAATATTTTTTTTAACGATCACACAAACTGAATTATATTTTTTTATTAAAGTAATAATCTAACTCCACAATTATTAAAAGTAATAATAATTATGATTCGTTTTTCTTAAGTCCTAACTCCTTTGCCATTCTGTAATAATTTGGCGGAGCTAATCCAAGTTTTTTTGCGGCGTCAGTATCGGAATCAGAATTAATTCTTACAAACTTAAAATATCTTTCACGTAAAACTTTTTCCATATCTTTTAATGGAAGAATATTTTCAGTATTAAAAATATCTCCAAAGCCAAATTCGTTTGCTTCAGGAATTGTTTCCTGAATTCCAAGTGCACGTTTTGCTAATAAGGGAGTTATCCTTCCTTCAGAACTGAAAAGCATTCTCTGAACAACGTTTTTTAATTCTCTTACATTGCCCGGCCACTCATAATTCATAAATACTTTCATTGTCTCTTCAGGAATCTCAGGTTTATCCTTGCCCATATCTATACTAATGCTAGATAAAAAATATTCAATCAATAATGGAATATCTGTTACGCGTTTTTTAAGATCAGGTACAAAGATCGGTAGTACATTCAATCTGTAATAAAGATCTTCCCTGAATCTTTTTTCCTTTACTTCTTCTTCAACATTCCTGTTTGTTGCTGCGATTATTCGAACATCGACTTTTATTTTTTCAGTTCGCCCGATCTTTTCAATTTCACCTTCCTGTATTACACGAAGTAATTTTACCTGTGCAGGTAAAGGCAATTCTGTAATCTCATCTAAAAAGATTGTTCCGTGATTTGCAATTTCAAATAATCCAAGTTTCTTTTTATCTGCACCGGTAAATGCACCTTTTTCATATCCAAATAATTCACTTTCAACTAACTGGCTTGGTAAACTGCCGCAGTTTATTATTACAAAGTTTTCATATTTGCGATCGCTTGTATAATGAATATTGAATGCAACCAGTTCTTTACCGGTTCCGGATGAACCTCTGATAAGTGTGTTAACATTGCTCTGCGCAAACTTTTTAATTTCTCCTTTTAGCTCAGTCATTATCGGAGATTCACCGACAATTTTTTTCTGTAATAAAGTGTCTTCAACATTTTTATGAAGCTTTTGGTAGGATCTAAATCTCTCGCGCTCAAGCAAGCATTTCTCGTGGGCGTTGAAAATACTCATAATAAAATCAGTCGGCTGATAAATAAACTCTTCAATATCACCCGGATACTTTGTGCAGTACCAAAATGCTCCTGCCTTAATAAGCTTATTTGCAAAGTTATAATCAGTAAGATTGATCGTCATTTTTGTTATTACAATTATCTGAACAGAAGTATCGATCTCTTTAATTTTTGTTATCAGATTCTCACCCATTAAACCGCCAGCAATCTGATAATCCATTATCACAACATCGAACTTGCCTTTTTTACTTTGAAGTAATTCGAGAGCAGCCATTCCGTTTGAAACGATATCAAGAACTTTGATTCGTTCCTCGAAAGGTTTTACTGTATTCATAACTCTTCTTACATCATAGTCTTCATCTTCAATCAGAAGCAGATTTATTTTTTTACCATCAAATATCATTTCACATTTTCCGTTTAATTAGAGATTGTTATTGTAAACCGGCATCCGCCTTCATTTATATTTTCAGCATCAATATCCCATCCGCATCTTTTGGATATTTCATAAGCAATGTAACATCCATAACCTGAGTTTTGCAAACCGGTTTCCTTAGTTGAAACATTTTCAAGAAAGATATTCTTTATTCCATTTTCATTACTATTTAAAAGTTCTTTCTTTATTCCAATGCCATTGTCTTCAATAATTATATATGATTTATTGTTCTGTTCATCAAATTTAGTTTTGCATTTTATAATAATATTGTTTTCTCCGCCGTGATCAATACTGTTCTGAATAAGCGGCTCAATAATTTCCCAAACTACAAATTCATTAATTGGAACAAGAGGTATTTTAGGATCAGTTTCCATCTTAATTTCATAAACATTCGATTTGGAAGTTATCCTCAAAAAGATATTCTCAACAATAAACTTAATAACTTCATTCAAATTCGTATGAAACATCTGATTGCGTATTGTCTGCAATGGCGGATCAAACCATTTCATATCATAAATTACCCGCGAAATAAAATTAGAATACTTAGAAACACGATACTTAATTTCATTAATGTTTTCTGCTGATAAAGTTCTCAGATCTTCCTTAATAAACCCCATTATCTTTTCAGCTTTGTGATGAGTGTGATAAATTCTTTTTGTAAAAACTAATTCCTTATCGTAATTGATTTGTTTTTTTAGATTAGTTTCGTGCTCATCAAAAAGCATTTTTTGTGTATCATCTCTTTCCTTTACAGTGTAGGATGAAATAAAATACATTGCAAGCAATCCAAACAAAATAAGCGAAAGATATATAACAGATGTTTCATCATAGTTGCTTATAACCTGATTGCTTATAAAACTAAAATCGGGAGTGTTTTGCATATAAATTGCGCCGATATACTCACCACGTAAAACAAAAGGAACAAAAATGTTAAATGTTTTCTTATCGGTAATAATACTTTTTATCTGCTCTTTAGAACTTAGCTCAGACTCAATTTTTTTGTACATCTCAACGATTTCTTTTTTCTTGTCATCAGCAGGCTGATCTAATTTGTTGTGATCCAAAAGAAACTTGTACAATGCTCTGCCATCATCAATAGCATAAACTTCATCCCCTAGCCGCGCAATTATATAAAGTCCTTGTATATTGTGTTTAAGCTGCTGCTGACTGAATATAATATTAAAAGCCTGAATAACTTTATTTTCATCTTCTTTGCTTACCTGGGCTTTCGTATCGATTGATTCAATTACCAGTTCTAATGAAGTTGTTGTAAGATTTGCAATTTCTTCAGCGGAATCTTTCTGATACCATTCTTGCGTTGTACTTAAAAAACTTTTTACAGCGGCTTTGTTAATGAAAGACACAATTAGCTGAAACGCAAACAGAATTATAAATAGCACAGTAACGTGCTTAAACTCAAAATGATATTCTTTTATTTTTTCAAAAAATCTTTTTTCACTCATAACAAAATCATTTAACTAAAATTGCTTTTTCATTTATTTTTTTGGTTGCTTCCTTCAGCGCTTCCTCAACTGATATTTCTTTTTTTATAGCTTTGTTAAGATAGAATGATAAAATATCCGAAACATTTGTATAGCTTTCTAAAAATGGGCGGTGCACTCCGGTTTTGTAAAGTGTTTTAAAGAATTCAAGTTCAGGATGATCTTTGATAAACTCTTCATCTTCATAAAGCGATTTAGTTGTGGGAAGATAACCACCTTCTTCATACATAATTTTTTGTGATTCTTCACTCAATAAAAATTCTGTAAACTTTATTACTTCAGGAATTCTTTCTGAAAATTTTGAGATCATTAAATTCCAGCCACCGTAAACAGAACCTTGTTTTGATCCCGTAAAATGAGGCATCGGAGCCATTCTTAAATTTGATTTCATCTCATTATTCATAAATTCATTATCATCATCAATCATACTCGGCCAGCTTCTTATAAATACGCCGTTATCTTTTGCAAAGAGGTTGTAACTTTCATTCTCTTTTAAGTATGTAACGCTTTTTGGTGATGCATTATACTTGTTAACAAGATCAACAAGTAACTGAAGCGATTTTTTACCCTCGGGTGTATCTAATTCTAAATTACCATTTGCATCTACAACGGGATTATTTTGATTCGCCATTAATTCCGTAAATGAACAGATCAATCCCTCATAATCATCCGCCTGAAAAATATAAAACGGGTTTGTGTTGATGTTAAATCTTTTACTTAACTCAATAAACTTTTCCCATGTTATAGATTCATCAAGCTGTTTTTTTAACTCGGGGTAATCAGAAAATTTTCTAAGCAGATCATCCCTGTAAAACATTAAAGCAATGTCTATATATAAAGGAACGGCAACCAGTGAATCCTTATAATAACAGGTTTCCAACGCGTTGGGGATAATTGAATTAATCTCTGAGCTGTCTAAAAATTGCTGTATAGGCACGCCCCATCTTGCAAATCTTGGAACCCAAATCTGATCCACAGAAAAAATATCAATTCTATTGTTCTTGCTTCTTAAATATCTTGCTAAAAGTTCTTTGCGTTCATTTGTGCTAAACTTATCAAACGAAAGA
>OEIV010001168.1_pt1 | contig 12583 bp, 7 predicted proteins | sample 1539231 | NCBI WGS metagenome assembly OEIV01 (sample SAMN03794762, study PRJEB22550) | activated sludge metagenome | feature: wastewater treatment plant; material: activated sludge; isolation source: Wastewater treatment plant of a petroleum refinery complex | place: Argentina: Buenos Aires ...
GCGAGGAAGCGCTGCGCAACCTCGACGAGGCGGGCATCGTCTACATCGGCGCCGAAGTGCATCCCGGCGACATCCTGGTCGGCAAGATCACGCCGAAGGGCGAAAGCCCGATGACGCCGGAAGAGAAGCTGCTGCGCGCCATCTTCGGCGAAAAGGCTTCCGACGTGCGCGACACCTCGCTGAAGCTGCCGCCGGGCGTGTCCGGCACGGTGGTAGAGGTGCGGGTGTTCAACCGTCACGGCGTGGACAAGGACGAGCGCGCTCTCGCCATCGAGCGCGAGGAGATCGAGCGCTTGGCCAAGGACCGCGACGACGAGCTGGCGATCCTCGACCGCAACGCCTATGGCCGCCTGAAGGATTATCTGGCGGGCAAGACGGCGAGCGGCGGGCCCAAGGGCCACAAGCTGGAAGGCAAGATTTCCGCCGCCCAGCTTGACGATATTCCGCGCTCGCAGTGGTGGAACATCGCGCTGGCCGACGAGAAGGCCATTGCCGGTCTGGAAGCGCTGAAGGTGCAGTATGACGACTCGAAGAAGCGGCTGGAAACCCGCTTCCTCGACAAGGTCGAGAAGCTGCAGCGCGGCGACGAACTGCCGCCGGGCGTCATGAAGATGGTCAAGGTCTTCGTGGCCGTGAAGCGCAAGATCCAGCCGGGCGACAAGATGGCCGGCCGCCATGGCAACAAGGGCGTGGTGTCGAAGATCGTGCCGATCGAGGACATGCCCTTCCTGGAGGATGGCACCCACGTCGACATCGTGCTGAACCCGCTGGGTGTGCCAAGCCGCATGAACGTCGGCCAGATTCTGGAGACGCATCTGGGCTGGGCCTGCGCCGGCATGGGCAAGAGGGTGGGCGAAATGCTCGACGCCTATCGCGAATCCCACAAGGTGAAGCCGCTGCGCGAGGGTCTGGCCAGGATCTATGGCAAGAACAACGAGTTCGACGGCATGGAGGATGAGCAACTGGTCGAGGCGGCGGAAATGCTGCGCGGCGGCGTGCCCATCGCCACGCCGGTGTTCGACGGGGCGCGCGAAGAGGATATCGCCCACATGCTGCAGGAGGCGGGCCTGGCCACCTCCGGCCAGTCCACCCTCTATGACGGCAAGACCGGCGAGGTCTTCGACCGCAAGGTGACGGTGGGCTATATCTATATGCTCAAGCTGCACCACCTGGTGGACGACAAGATCCACGCCCGGTCCATCGGCCCCTATTCGCTCGTCACCCAGCAGCCGCTGGGCGGCAAGGCGCAGTTCGGCGGCCAGCGCTTCGGCGAAATGGAAGTGTGGGCGCTGGAAGCCTATGGCGCGGCCTATACGCTGCAGGAAATGCTCACCGTGAAGTCGGACGACGTGGCCGGCCGCACCAAGGTCTATGAGGCCATTGTGCGCGGCGACGACGCCTTCGAGACCGGCATCCCCGAGAGCTTCAACGTGCTGGTCAAGGAAATGCGTTCGCTTGGCCTCAACGTTGATCTGCAGAACTCGCAAAACAGTTGATCCCGACCGGGCAGGGGGAAGCCCCTGCCGGTTTCACCGTTTTGAACCAACACCCGCGAGGCCAAGGCCCTCGCAACAAGGAGCAAGAGACACATGAACCAAGAGGTCATGAACGTCTTCAACCCGGCCACCCCGGTCCAGACCTTCGATCAGATCCGCATCTCGATCGCCAGCCCGGAGAAGATCCTCTCCTGGTCCTTCGGCGAGATCAAGAAGCCCGAGACCATCAACTACCGCACCTTCAAGCCGGAGCGCGATGGCCTGTTCTGCGCCAAGATCTTCGGCCCGATCAAGGATTACGAGTGCCTGTGCGGCAAGTACAAGCGCCTCAAGCACCGCGGCGTGATCTGCGAGAAGTGCGGCGTGGAAGTCACGCAGACCAAGGTGCGTCGCGAGCGCATGGGCCACATCGACCTGGCCGCGCCTTGCGCCCACATCTGGTTCCTGAAGTCCCTGCCTTCGCGCCTGGGCCTGGTGCTGGACATGACGCTGCGCGACATCGAGCGCGTGCTGTACTTCGAGGCCTACGTGGTGACCGACCCGGGCATGACGCCGCTCAAGAAGAGCAGCATCATGAGCGAGGACGACTACGACGCCAAGCGCAAGGAGTACGGTGATGAGTTCGTCGCCCGCATGGGTGCCGAGGGCATCAAGGAACTGCTCGAAGGCATCGACCTGGAGACCGAGATCGAGCGCCTGCGCGGCGACCTGACCGGCTCCGAAGTCAAGGTCAAGAAGAACGCCAAGCGCCTGAAGGTGCTGGAGGCCTTCAAGAAGTCCGGCATCAAGCCCGAGTGGATGATCCTGAACGTGCTGCCCGTGCTGCCGCCGGACCTGCGGCCGCTGGTGCCGCTGGATGGCGGCCGCTTTGCCACGTCGGACCTGAACGACCTGTACCGCCGCGTCATCAACCGCAACAGCCGCCTGCGCCGCCTGCTGGAGCTGAAGGCACCCGAGATCATCGCGCGCAACGAAAAGCGCATGCTGCAAGAGGCCGTGGACAGCCTGCTGGACAACGGCCGCCGTGGCAAGGCCATGACGGGCGCCAACAAGCGCGCGCTCAAGTCGCTGGCCGACATGATCAAGGGCAAGAGCGGCCGCTTCCGCCAGAACCTGCTGGGCAAGCGCGTCGACTATTCGGGCCGTTCGGTCATCGTGGTCGGACCGGAGCTGAAGCTGCATGAGTGCGGCCTGCCCAAGAAGATGGCGCTGGAGCTGTTCAAGCCGTTCATCTACGCCAAGCTGGACGCGCAGGGCCTGTCGTCCACCGTCAAGCAGGCCAAGAAGCTGGTCGAGAAGGAAAAGCCGGAGGTCTGGGACATCCTCGACGAGGTGATCCGCGAGCATCCGGTGCTGCTCAACCGCGCGCCGACGCTGCACCGCCTCGGCATCCAGGCCTTCGAGCCGGTGCTGATCGAGGGCAAGGCGATCCAGCTCCACCCGCTGGTCTGCACCGCCTTCAACGCCGACTTCGACGGCGACCAGATGGCCGTGCACGTGCCGCTGTCGCTGGAAGCGCAGCTGGAAGCGCGTGTTCTGATGATGTCCACCAACAACGTGCTCCATCCGGCCAACGGCGCGCCGATCATCGTGCCGTCGCAGGACATCGTGCTTGGCCTCTACTATGTCTCGCTCATGCGCAAGAATGAGCCGGGCGAGGGCAAGGCCTTCGGTTCGGTGGCTGAAATCGATCACGCGCTGGCGAGCGGCGTCATCACGCTGCACACCAAGATCAAGGGCCGCGTGTCCGAGATGGGGGCGGACGGCAAGGAGAGGACGCGGATCGTCGAGACCACGCCGGGCCGCATGAAGATCGGTGAGCTGCTGCCCAAGTCGGCCAGCATCACTTACGACGTGTGCAACAAGCTGATGACCAAGCGCGAGATCTCGCGCATGATCGACACGGTCTACCGCCACTGCGGCCAGAAGGAATCGGTGATCTTCTGCGACAAGATCATGGCCCTCGGCTTCTACAACGCCTATCGCGCCGGCATTTCCTTCGGCAAGGATGACATGGTCATTCCCGAGACCAAGGAAAAGATCGTCAACCAGACGCGCGACCTGGTGAAGGAGTTCGAGCAGCAGTACATCGATGGCCTCATCACCCAGGGCGAGAAATACAACAAGGTCGTGGACGCCTGGGCCAAGACCACCGACAAGGTGGCCGAGGAAATGATGGCGCGCATCTCGGCGGTGCAGGTTGACGACAAGACCGGCCGCGAGAAGCAGATCAACTCCATCTACATGATGAGCCATTCGGGCGCGCGCGGTTCGCCCGCCCAGATGAAGCAGCTTGCCGGCATGCGCGGCCTCATGGCCAAGCCATCGGGCGAGATCATCGAGACGCCGATCATCTCCAACTTCAAGGAAGGGCTGTCGGTTCTCGAATACTTCAACTCCACCCACGGCGCCCGCAAGGGTCTGGCCGACACCGCGCTGAAGACGGCGAACTCCGGTTATCTCACCCGGCGTCTCGTCGACGTGGCGCAGGACGCCATCATCAGCCAGGATGATTGCGGCACCCAGCACTTCATCACCACGCGGCCGATCATCGACGCGGGCGAGATCATCGCCTCGCTCGGCAGCCGCGTGTTGGGCCGCACCACGGCGCAGGATGTGACCGACCCGGCCACGGGCACGCTCATCGTGGCCAGGGGCGAGGAAATCCTCGAGCCGCATGTGGAGAAGATCGAGAAGGCGGGCATCACCGAGATCAAGATCCGCTCGGTCTTGACCTGCGAGACGAAGTTCGGCGTCTGTGCCAAGTGTTATGGCCGCGATCTGGCGCGCGGCACGCCGGTCAACATGGGCGAAGCGGTGGGTGTCATCGCGGCCCAGTCCATCGGCGAGCCGGGCACCCAGCTCACCATGCGCACCTTCCACATCGGCGGCACGGCGCAGGTGCTCGACCAGTCCTTCGTGGAATCCAACCATGAGGGCAAGGTGGCCTTCCGCAACAAGTCCGTGGTCAAGGACTCCAACGGCAAGCTGGTGGTGATGGGGCGCAACGTCGCCATCATCATCGAGGATCCGCAGGGCAACGAACGCGCCATGCACAAGGTGGCCTATGGCACGCGCTTGTTCGTGGACGAGGGCGACATGGTGAAGCGCGGCACGCGCTTGGCCGAATGGGATCCCTATACGCGCCCGATTCTCACCGAGGCCGACGGCACGGTGGAGTTCGAGGACGTGGTCGAGGGCGTGTCGGTGAACGAGGTGGCCGACGAGGCCACCGGCATCACCAACCGCGTCATCATCGACTGGCGCTCCAACCAGCGCGGCTCCAGCCTCAAGCCGGCCATTGTCATCAAGGGCAAGGACGGCAAGGTGATGAAGCTGGCGCGCGGCGGCGAGGCGCGCTACCTGCTCTCGGTCGACAGCATTCTGTCGGTCGATCCGGGCAGCCATGTGCAGGCCGGTGACGTGCTGGCCCGCAACCCGCTGGAAAGCGCCAAGACCCGCGACATCACGGGCGGTCTGCCGCGCGTGGCGGAACTGTTCGAAGCGCGCCGTCCGAAGGACGCGGCGATCATCGCCGAGGTCTCGGGCCGGATCGAGTTCGGCCGCGACTACAAGAACAAGCGGCGCATCCGCATCGTGCCGCAGGACGAGTCCATCGAGCCAGTGGAATACCTGATCCCGAAGGGCAAGCACCTGCCGGTGCAGGAGGGCGACTTCATCGAGAAGGGCGAATACCTGATGGACGGCAACCCCGCGCCGCATGACATTCTCGCCATCAAGGGCGTCGAGGAACTCGCCGCCTATCTGGTGAACGAGATTCAGGAAGTCTACCGGCTGCAGGGCGTGTCGATCAACGACAAGCACATCGAGGTGATCGTGCGCCAGATGCTGCAGAAGGTGGAGATCACCGACTCCGGCGAGTCCACCCTGCTGGTGGGCGAACAGGTGGACCAGGTGGAACTGGATCACGAGAACGCCAAGCTGGAAGCGGAGGGCCTGCGCCCCGCCGTGGGCCAGCCGGTGCTGCTCGGCATCACCAAGGCCTCGCTCCAGACCCGGTCCTTCGTGTCGGCGGCGTCGTTCCAGGAAACCACCCGCGTCCTCACCGAGGCGGCGGTTCAGGGCAAGATCGACACGCTGGAAGGCCTCAAGGAGAACGTCATCGTGGGCCGCCTCATTCCGGCGGGCACGGGCGGCATGCTGTCGCGTCTGCGGCAGGTGGCCGACAAACGCGACCAGCTCATCCTCGAGGAAAAGGCCAAGACCGAAACGCTGCCGCCCGCAGCGGAATAGGGTTCGGCGTCCTCAAAGTCACAGGCCCGGTGGCGACACCGGGCCTTTTTGTCTGGCAGCATGACTCAATGCCGGACCATGGCGGTGGCGTGGTCGTCGGCGGGCTCCATGAGGCCGATGAGAGCGCCGGTGGAGTCGGTGACCATGGCCAGGCGGCCAACGCCGGGAACAGTGACGGCGGGCCGGGTGATTTCGCCGCCGGCCGCGGCGGCTTCGGCCACCGCCTCGTCGATGTCGGCAACACTCATATAGGTCATCCAGTGCGACGGCACGCCCGCATGGTCCGGGTCGGACAGGGCGAAAATGCCGCCCACGGCGCGGCCATCCTTGCGGGCGATCCAGTAGGACGCGCCATCGGGCAGGGGCTGGGCCTCAAACTGCCAGCCCAGGGCGCGAGCATAGAAACTGAGGGCGGATTCCGGCTCCCAGGTGTTGAGTTCGTGCCACCAGATGCGGGCAGGCGTGGTCATCATCGCGGAGTCTCCATTTTTTGGTTGCCGTCGGTTGATGTCGCCGTGGGGCGAGTGTCACGAAGCCGTGAGGCGAGGGCAGGGCAGGAATGGGGCAATTTTGGGCGGGGCGATTTTCTCTGTGCGCGCAATTGTTCCGGCGCAAATTTTTGCTCGCGCGCGGTTGAACTTTGAAGGCATCAAAGCCACCGCTCTAACTTATTGTTGGCAAGCAACTTTTCTGACTTTTGCTGATTCCGTCAAAAGTCAGGTTGCTCTATAGGGAAGCGGACGTTGCGCCGCCGGGCGCTGATTGGCCGTTCCGCGCGGACGGGGTGGCGGGGATGACAAGATGAAAAGTGTGCGGATGATGTTGGTGCTGGCGCTCGTGATCGGCGGCGCGGTGGCCATGTGGCTATGGTGGCAGCATGCGGAGAAATATCCGTCCACGGACGATGCCTATGTGGGTGCCAATATCGTGTCCGTGGCGCCGCAGGTTTCCGGCCAGGTGGCGGAGGTGAAGGTGCGCGAGGGCCAGCGGGTGAAGGCGGGCGAGGTGCTGTTCACACTCAACGCCGCGCCCTTCCTCAATGCCAGGATCCAGGCCGAGGCCACTCTCGCCGTGCTCAACAATGGCGAGGGCCCGGCCAAACAACAGGCGGCGGCAGCCAGCGCGGCAGTGACCAGCGCGCAGGAAGCACTGGCGGCGGCCAAGGCGCAGCATGACCGTGATGCGGCGCTGTTGAATCGCGGTTCCGTGGCGGCGGCGGTGGAGCAGAATTCGCGGGCTGCCATGGCCCAGGCACGGGCCGGGGTGGATCAGGCGCAGGCGGCACTGGCGGCGGCGCAGGCCCAGCTCTCGGACCGCAACAACCAGATTGCTGCCGCCCAGGCGCAACTGGCCACGGCGGACCTGAACCTGTCCTACGCCACGGTGACGGCTCCGGAAGATGGCATCATCGCCAACATCAACCTGCGCCAGGGCGCGGCGGTGACGGCCTTTCAGCCGCTCTTCGCGCTGGTGGAAACGGCGGACTGGTGGGTGGATGCCAACTTCAAGGAGACCGACCTGCCGCGCATCAAGCCGGGCCAGCCCGCCACCATTGCGGTGGACATGATGCCGGGAACGGCGATGACGGGCGTGGTGGAAACCATCAGCCCCGGCTCTGGCGCGACCTTCGCGCTGCTGCCGGCGCAGAATGCCTCCGGCAACTGGGTGAAGGTGACGCAACGCTTTGCCGTGCGCATCAAGCTTGACGCGCCCGCGCCGGATTTGCGCGTGGGCGGCAGCGCAACGGTCACGGTTGACACGGTGACCGGGGCCAAGGCCGCCGGGACGGTCCCGTGAGCACGACCGACAGCGCGCTGGCCGCGGCCCCGCCGCCGGCACCCGCGGCGCATCACGCTGTCAACCTGATGATCGTGGTGGCGGTGGTGCTGTGCGCCGTTCTGGAGGTTCTGGACTCCACCATCGTCAATGTGGCGCTGCCGCATATCGAATCCGCCTTCGGGGCCACCAACGACCAGATCACCTGGATATTGACCAGCTATATCGTGTCCTCCGTGGTGGTCATGCCGCTGACCGGCCTGATGGCGCAACTGATCGGACGCAAGCGCCTGATCCTCACCTCGATCATCGGCTTCACCGTCTTCTCCGCCCTGTGCGGGCTGGCGCAAAGCCTCGACATGATGGTGCTGTTCCGGCTGGGGCAGGGCATGTTCGGGGCCTTCCTCATTCCGCTGTCGCAATCCATCCTGTTCGACGCCTTCCCGCGCGAAAAGCGCGGGCAGGCCATGGCTATGTTCGGCCTGGGCGTCATCGTGGCGCCGGTTCTCGGCCCCACCATCGGCGCCTTCCTCACCGACACGTTTTCTTGGCGCATGGTGTTCTATGTGAACATTCCCATCGCCGGTCTGGCCCTCATCATGATGACCGGCGAACTGCCCGACGACCAACCCAGGAAGGTCAGGATCGACTGGCCGGGCCTGGCGCTGCTGATGCTGGCCATCGGCGCGCTGCAATTCATGCTCGATCAGGGGCAGACGCTGGACTGGTTTTCCTCGCGCGTCATCCAGTCGGCGGCCTTCGTCTCGGCGGTGTCGTTCCTGGCCTTTTTGGTGCGGGGCATCGGCAAGGCCGACAACATCATCGACCTTGGCCTGTTTTCCGACCGCAACTATCTGCTGGCCAGCGCCATCATCGCCGCCTTCGCCGTCTCCATGTTTGGCGGCATCGCGCTCTTGCCGCTGTTCGTGCAGGGGCTGCTGGGCTATCCCGTCATGATGGCGGGACACCTGTTCATTCCGCGCGGGCTGGCGGCGGGCTTTTCCATGGTGTTCACCGGAGCGGTGCTGGTGTCGCGGGTGGATGCGCGGGTGCTGGCGGCCATCGGCCTCGTGCTCACGGCCTGGTCCAACTGGATGATCGCGGTCTTGCCGATGGAGGTCACCTTCTGGGACCTGGCCTGGCCCGGTGTGGTGGCGGGTTTCGGCATGGGTCTCATCTTCGTGCCCCTGTCCACGCTGGCCTTCGACAGCATCGCCCGCAGCCGCCAGGACGAGGCCTCGGGCCTTTATGCCGTCACGCGCCAGCTTGGCTCGTCCATCGGCATTGCGGCGGTGGCGGCCAGCCTGTCACGCGCCGTGGCGATGAATCACAGTCATCTGGTGGAACATGTGACGCCCTATGCGGCGGCGGCGCGGACCTATCTGGCACCGCTCGGCCTGACGCCGGAGACCCCCAGGGGCGCGGCCCTCATCGCCCAGCAGGTGCAGATGCAGGCGGCGCATCTGGCCTATGTTCAGGTCTTTGCCCTTCTGGCCCTGATTCCGCTGGCCATCCTGCCGCTGCTGCTGTTCATGCACAGGCCCACCCACGGGGCAGGGATGCCGGCGGGGCATTGAGGCGGCAGAACCGAGGAATCGCAGGGGCGGAATCACCTCTGCGGCACAAGCAGGGCGCGGAAATCCCGCAGAGGTTGAAAAATTGTCACGGCGGCGGAAAAGGTCAGTGATTCTGTCTGAATTTTCGGCCCGATGCGGGGAAGGGACCTGCCATCCCGCCCTTCGCTGCTGCAAAAAAGCGAGTCTGCGCCAGCGGATAGGGGTTGACTGCCCCATGCGACCTGAGTAGAACCCGCCTCGACCTTCAGGCGGCAGGCAGTCGGGGCTTCGCGCTCCGAAACGCTGGCCAGAAGGTCGCAAACGACACTCAAGGTCATGCTTATGCACCGCTGCCGGTGCCTTAAGCCTCTGGTTTTGTGCACTGGGCCCCTCCCGGACCGGAGGTGCGTCAGTGCTTGTGGTCATGTGTGAAACCGGTCCGAGAGATTAGCCAAGGTAGAGCAAGGCCCACATGCCGACGATCAACCAGCTCATTCGCAAGCCCCGCCAGGCCCCCACCTATCGCAACAAGGTGCCGGCGATGCAGTCTTGCCCGCAGAAGCGCGGCGTATGCACGCGCGTTTACACCACCACGCCGAAGAAGCCGAACTCGGCTTTGCGCAAGGTGGCCAAGGTGCGCCTCACCAACGGCTTCGAAGTGGTGAGCTACATTCCGGGCGAGGGTCACAACCTTCAGGAACACTCCGTCGTGATGATCCGCGGCGGCCGTGTGCAGGACCTGCCGGGTGTGCGCTATCACATCATTCGCGGCATTCTCGATACCCAGGGTATCGCGAAGCGCCGTCAGCGCCGGTCGAAATACGGCGCGAAGCGTCCGAAGTAAGAGCGAGGAGTAACGAATGTCCCGCCGTCATCGCGCCGACAAGCGCGTCATCAATCCCGATCCGAAGTTTGGCGATCTCGTCATCTCCAAGTTCATGAACAACCTCATGTACGAGGGCAAGAAGTCGGTGGCCGAATCCATCGTCTATGGCGCCCTCGACAAGGTGCAGGCCAAGGCCAAGGCCGATCCGGTGCAACTGTTCCATCAGGCGCTCGACAACGTGGCCCCGGCCATTGAGGTGCGCTCCCGCCGTGTGGGTGGTGCGACCTATCAGGTGCCGGTGGAAGTGCGTTCCGAGCGCCGTCAGGCCCTGGCCATCCGCTGGATCATCAACGCCGCCCGCAGCCGCAACGAGACGACGATGATCGAGCGTCTGTCCGGCGAGCTGATGGACGCCGCCAACAACCGTGGCTCCGCCGTGAAGAAGCGCGAAGACACCCACAAGATGGCCGAGGCGAACCGCGCCTTCAGCCATTACCGCTGGTAATTCAGGACTCGTTTATCATGGCCCGCACCCACGCCCTCGAGGACTATCGCAATTTCGGCATCATGGCGCACATCGATGCCGGAAAGACGACCACGACCGAGCGCATCCTCTATTACACCGGCAAGAGCCACAAGATCGGCGAAGTGCACGACGGCGCTGCCACCATGGATTTCATGGAGCAGGAGCAGGAGCGCGGCATCACCATCACCTCGGCTGCCACCACCGCCATCTGGCGCGGCAAGCGCCTGAACATCATCGACACGCCCGGCCACGTCGACTTCACCATCGAGGTGGAGCGCAGCCTGCGCGTGCTGGACGGTGCGGTGTGCGTGCTCGACTCCAACCAGGGCGTGGAGCCGCAGACGGAAACCGTGTGGCGTCAGGGCGACAAGTATAACGTGCCGCGCATCGTGTTCTGCAACAAGATGGACAAGACCGGCGCTTCCTTCGAGCAGTGCATCAAGGACATCAAGGAGCGTCTGGGCGCCAAGCCGGTTCCGATCCAGCTGCCCATCGGCGCTGAATCGAACTTCAAGGGTCTCATCGACCTGGTGCGCATGACCGCCGTCGTCTGGGAAGACGAGGAACTGGGCGCCAAGTATCACGACGAGGAAATTCCGGCCGACCTGAAGGCCGCCGCCGAAACGGCGCGCGCCGAAATGATCGAGGCCTGCGTCGAACTCGACGAGAAGGCCATGGAAGATTACCTTGAGGGCAGGGAAATCTCCAACGACACCATCAAGACCCTGCTGCGCAAGGCCGTCGTCACCGGTGCCTTCTTCCCGGTCCTGTGCGGCTCGGCCTTCAAGAACAAGGGCGTGCAGCCGCTGCTCGACGCCGTGGTGGATTATCTGCCGTCGCCGCTCGACCGTCCGGCGATCAAGGGCATCGACCCCAAGACCGAAGAAGAGGTGGTGCGCAAGTCGTCCGACTCCGAGCCGCTGTCGCTCCTGGGCTTCAAGCTCATGGACGACCAGTATGGCGTGCTCACCTTCTGCCGCATCTATTCCGGCGTGCTGAGCAAGGGCGTGTCGCTGCTGAATTCCACCCGCGGCAAGACCGAGCGCGTGGGCCGCATGGTTCTCATGCATGCCAACAACCGCGAGGAGATCGCCGAGGCCCATGCGGGCGACATCGTGGCTCTGGTCGGCCTGAAGGATACCCGCACCGGCGATACGCTGTGCGATCCCAACAAGCCGGTGATCCTGGAGCGCATGGAATTCCCCGATCCGGTCATTGAAATGAAGGTGGAGCCCAAGACCAAGGGCGATCAGGAAAAGATGGCCGTGGCGCTACACAAGCTCGCCGCCGAGGATCCGTCCTTCCGCGTCACCACCGACAGCGAGTCCGGCGAGACCATCATCAAGGGCATGGGCGAACTTCACCTCGACATCAAGGTGGACATCCTGCGCCGCACCCACAAGGTGGAAGTGGCGGTGGGCGCGCCCCAGGTGGCCTATCGCGAGACCATCACCCGCAAGGTGACCAAGGACTACACCCATAAGAAGCAGACCGGCGGCACCGGCCAGTTCGCCCGCGTCATCCTCGACATCGAGCCCGCCGAGAAGGGCGCTGGCAACAGCTTCGAGTCGAAGATCGTCGGCGGTTCCGTGCCGAAGGAATATGTCCCCGGCGTGGAAAAGGGCCTGAATTCGGTCCTGACCGCCGGCCCGCTCATCGGCTTCCCGGTGGTGGACATCAAGGTGGCGCTGATCGACGGCGCCTATCACGAGGTCGACTCCTCGGCCATCGCCTTCGAAATCGCCACCCGGGCGGCCATGAAGGAAGCTTTCGACAACGCCGGTGCCATCCTGCTTGAGCCGATGATGAAGGTGGAGGTCACTTCGCCGGAGGAATTCGTGGGCTCGGTCATCGGCGACCTGAACTCGCGCCGTGGCCAGATTGTCGGCACCTCGATGCGCGGCAACGCCAACATCATCAATGCCCTGGTGCCGCTGGCCAACATGTTTGGCTACATCAACAACCTGCGCTCCATGAGCCAGGGCCGCGCCAGCTACACCATGCAGTTCGATCACTATGCGCAGGTTCCGGGCGCGGTGGCCGATGAAGTCAAGAAGAAATACGCTTAATTGCAGATTTGAGAACGGAGAACTCCGATGGGCAAAGAGAAATTCAACCGCGACAAGCCGCATTGCAACATTGGCACGAT
>OEIV010001170.1_pt1 | contig 12579 bp, 12 predicted proteins | sample 1539231 | NCBI WGS metagenome assembly OEIV01 (sample SAMN03794762, study PRJEB22550) | activated sludge metagenome | feature: wastewater treatment plant; material: activated sludge; isolation source: Wastewater treatment plant of a petroleum refinery complex | place: Argentina: Buenos Aires ...
GGCCGTTCGAGGTGCCCAAAGCCATGTGCTCCGGCCCGTCCGCAGCGCTCGCCACGTCGTTCCAGATCAAGGGCACCAACTATTCGATCTCTTCTGCCTGCGCCACCAGCGCGCATTGCATCGGCAACGCCGCCGAGCTTATCCAGTGGGGCAAGCAGGACATCGTCTTCGCCGGCGGCTGCGAGGACCTCGACTGGACGCTCTCCAACCTGTTCGACGCGATGGGCGCGATGTCCTCGCGTTATAACGACCGGCCTGCGACGGCGAGCCGCGCCTACGACAAGAACCGCGACGGCTTCGTGATCGCCGGCGGCGCTGGCGTGCTGGTGCTCGAGGAGCTGGAGCATGCCAAGGCGCGCGGCGCCAAGATCTACGGCGAAGTGGTCGGCTACGGCGCCACTTCGGACGGCTTCGACATGGTGGCTCCGTCCGGCGAGGGCGCGGCGCGCTGCATGCGGCTGGCAATGAAAGGATTGGACGGCAACGGCGTCGGCAAAGTCGACTACATCAATCCGCACGGCACCGGCACGCCCGTGGGTGACGCCAAGGAGATCGAGGCGATCCGCGAGGTGTTCGGCGCGGATTCTCCAAAGATTTCAGCGACCAAGTCGCTCTCCGGCCATTCGCTCGGCGCTATCGGCGCGCAGGAGGCAATCTTCTCGTTGCTGATGATGCAGGGCGATTTCATCTGCGAAAGCGCCAACATCGAGGAAATGGATCCCGCGTTCGTCGACATGCCGATCGTGAGGTCCAGGATCGACAACGCAGGGCTTAACTGTGTCATGTCGAACAGCTTCGGTTTCGGCGGCACCAATGCAACTCTCGTGCTCCGCCGCTACGAGGGCTGATTAAAAATTCTGTCACGTCGCGGCATTACTTAGAGCCGTTACGGCTCTACAAGGATGTCTCGATAATGAAACCGTATCGCAACGGCGGCGGCTGGTTCGAAATCAATGGACGCGCGACGAACGCGCGAGCGAGGGCTCCGATGGCCGATATCGACATCAACAAACCCGGGCCGATGATGGCCGGCATGCGTGGCATCATCATGGGCGTCGCCAACGAGCGCTCTATTGCCTGGGGCATCGCCCGCGCTGTTGCTGGCCACGGCGCCAAGCTGGCTTTCACCTATCAGGACGAGGCCTTCGGGCGCCGCGCGCTGCCGCTGGCCAAGTCGGTCGGCTCCGACATCGTCGAGCCGTGCAACGTTCTCGATCCCGAAAGTGTCGATCGCGTCTTCAAGCGTGTCGAGGACGAGTGGGGCGGTCTCGACTTCGTCGTCCACGCGCTCGCCTACTCCGACCCGCGCGAGCTCGTCGGCCGTTACGTCAACACGACGCGCGAGAACTTCTCCAACACCATGGTCATCTCGTGCTTCTCGTTCACCGAGGTGGCGAAGCGCGCTCAACCGCTGATGAAGAACGGCGGCTCGCTGCTGACGCTCACCTACGGCGGCGCGACGCGCTCGGTCCCGTCTTACAACGTCATGGGTGTCGCCAAGGCCGCGCTCGAGGCCTCCGTCCGTTATCTCGCCGCCGACCTCGGCCCGCAGGGCATCCGCGTCAACGCGCTCTCCGCCGGCCCGATGCGCACGCTTTCCGGCGCCGGCGTCTCTGATGCGCGCGTCATCTTCAACTTCCAGAAAGAGCATTCGCCGCTGAAGCGCACGCCCTCGCTCGACGAGGTTGGCGGCGCCGGTCTCTATCTGCTGTCGCCGATGTCGGGCGCTGTGACGGGCGAGGTCCACTTCGTCGACTGCGGTTACAATACCATCGCGATGCCGAGCCTTACTTCGCTCAAGGAACTCGAGGCCGGCGCGCCCCCCGCGGCCGCGGAGTAGACACCGGGTCGCTATGGCTTTGGTTCGCTAGAGCGGGCCGGAAACGGAATTGACGGCGGCGAGACACTGTCTCGCCGCCGTTTTTCTTGGCGAACCAATTCCTCGCTCGCGCGTTGTCCGAGCAACTGAAGACAGCGAAGGGGAAGCAATCACGAGAGTTTCGATTGCTGCAGCCGCTTGCGCGGTCATTCTCGGCATGGCCGCGCCCGCCACCGCGGCGCTTCTCGATAGCGCGCGGGGCATGCTCTCCACTTCCTTCGCAATCGACGATCGTCGGCGGCCACTCCAAGCGCGGCTACTGGCACAAACACCGCGGCCATCGCGACGGCTGGGGCAAGCGGCGCTGCAGGACGTCGTGCACGGGCATCGGCGCGCCCCAGGTTTGCAACCGCAAGCGCTGTCGCCTCCACTGACGGCACGACGCAAGCGAACGCCTTGGCGGCTTCGGCTGCCGAGGCGTCGCGCGATTAACCGTTGGGACGATCGCCGTTAGGAGGCTTGACGACGCATTGCATGGGGCGCAAGACACGCGGCGATGATCGGGGTATTCGATTCAGGACTGGGTGGCCTCACGGTGCTGCGCGCGCTCGTCGCGCGTTTTCCGCACCTGGAGTTCGTCTATCTGGGCGATCATGCCCACGTCCCTTACGGCAACCGCCCGTCCGACGAAGTGGTGGAGCTGACGCGCAGGAGCGTCGAAGCGCTCTACAAGCGCGGCGCCAAGCTGGTCCTTCTCGGCTGCAATACCGCGACGGCCGTCGCCGCCCGCCGCCTGCAACGTGTTTGGCTGCCGCACGCGAACTGGCCCGGCCACAACATACTCGGCATCGTCGCGCCGACTGTCGAAGCCGCAACGCAGACGCCTTGGGCGGTCACCACCCCGCAATATCCGCAGAAGTTCATGACCGACATCATCGCGGTGTTCGGCACGACGCGCACAGTCACCTCGGGCGTGTTCCACGAGGAGATCCGCAAGCGTTGCCCGCGCATGCGCGTGGTTCAGCAGGCATCGGCGGGTCTCGCGGGAGCGATCGAGGACGAGGCACCGGAAGCCGAACTCGACGCGCTGGTGAAAGAGGCGGTAGACGGTATTCTTGCCCAGACGAACGGCGAGCAGCCCTATCGCGCTATTCTCGGCTGCACCCACTTCCCGCTCGTGGAGCACCTGTTCCGGCGCCACCTCGCGCCCTCGACCCGCATCCTCTCGCAGCCCGAGGTCGTCGCCAACAGCCTCGAGGATTACCTCGAGCGCAAGCCGCATTACTCCGATTGCGCTAACCCAGGCGGTCTGACGCTGCTGACTACGGGCGACGCCGACGAAATCAGCGCCCGCGCGCGCGTCTTCTGGCCCGACGTACCGGCCTTCGAGCCCGCGGAGACGTGAGCGCTTCGCACCGACGATAGCGAGCCGGTCGGCACCGCCTGCCTTCAAATCTGCATCGTCACGGCCGCCAGAACGTCACGGCTGCCAGGGCTTGTCCGGAACCGGATGCTCCTCGGCTTCCTTCTTCGCTTTTCGATCGATCTCTCGGGTGAGTGCATAGAGCGCGGCGTCGAGCCCCTCGCGCGAAACCGCCGACAAGAGCAGCGGCTTCTTGCGCGCCGCCTTCTGCAACGCCGCCGCCTTCTCCGCGCGCGTATCCTCGTCCATCGCGTCGATCTTCGACAGCGCGACGATCTCCTTCTTGGTGTCGAGCCCGCCTCCATAGGCCCTGAGCTCGCGGCGCACCGTGCGGTAGGCTGCCGCCACGTCATCTTCCGTCGCATCGACGAGGTGCAGCAGTACGCGGCAGCGCTCGACGTGGCCCAGGAAGCGGGTGCCGAGCCCAGCGCCGTCGTGCGCGCCCTCGATCAGGCCCGGGATATCGGCGAGCACGAAATCCACGTCGCCCGCGCGTACCACGCCGAGGTTGGGATGCAGCGTCGTGAACGGGTAGTCGGCGATCTTCGGCTTCGCCGCCGAAACCGACGCGAGGAACGTCGACTTGCCGGCGTTCGGAAGGCCGACGAGGCCGGCGTCTGCGATCAGCTTCAGGCGCAGCCAGATCGTCAGCTCCTCGCCCGGCAAGCCGGGGTTGGCGTGTGTCGGCGCCTGGTTGGTCGAGGTCTTGAAGTGCGCGTTGCCGAAGCCGCCGTTGCCGCCCCGCGCGATGCGGGCGCGCTGACCGGGCTCGAGCAACTCGGCGATCAGCGTCTCGTTATCCTCGGCATAGATCTCGGTGCCGGGCGGAACCTTGATGACGCAGTCGCTACCATTCGGGCCCGCGCGATTACGGCCCATGCCCGGCGTGCCGCCCTTGGCCTTGAAATGCTGCTGATAGCGGTAGTCGATCAGCGTGTTGAGATTGGCGACGCACTCCGCCCACACGTCGCCGCCCTTGCCGCCGTCGCCGCCATCCGGCCCACCGAACTCGATGAACTTCTCGCGGCGGAAGCCGACGCAGCCGTTGCCGCCGTCACCGGCCTTTATGTAGATCTTCGCCTGGTCGAGAAACTTCATAGTTCGTGGTCCTGGAGTCGTAATCCTGGGATCAGGAGTGCTTGAAACGTTGCGGCGCGCACGGCGCCAAATTCATGCAGCGACGGATCGCCCGGATCAGATCGCGCACGCGAGAGTATAGCGGCGATAATCGATATAGGCTCGGCGCCGCTCCGACCATCGCTGGCCGGCGCTGCCACTTTCCGTGAAACCGAGCGCGAGCAGTGTCCGCCGCGACGGCATATTGTCTTCCGCCACCTCCGCCGCAAGCTCCGCCTCGGCGAACGGTCCCGCGGCGAGAGCGACGAGCGCGCGCAGCGCCTCGACGGCATAGCCTCGGCGCCGGTGCTCGGGCTCGATGCGATAGCCAAGCTCGGTCGGCGCGTCGTCCTGGAACAGCAGGCCGACATCGCCGATCCGCTGCGCGCCGAGCAGCACGTCGAGCCGCAACCAGTCGGGCCGCAACTGCTGATCGGGCGCCCGCGCCTGAATCTCACCCGCCGGCGTCAGCGAGAGCCGCGCCGCACCGTCATCCACCCCGGCGAACCGCAGCGTCAATCGCTCGGTGGAAAGCGCGAACCGACCTTCCGACACGAGCGGCCGCAGCCGCGTCAGCCCCGGCGCACCGGCCATGATCCGCTCCAATCCCAGCGCTTTGGCGCGCGCAATTCGTAGCGCTGCGTCGGCGCATGGCATCGGCGCGCTTCCGACCACGCGGAGCATTGTCCGAGCGCGCGGAAGCCGAGCTTCTCGATGACCCGGCGCGAGGCCGGGTTGTCGAGAAAATGGCAGCAGGTGAGACGCTCGAACCGCTCCTTGGCAAAGCAGTGGCTGAGCATTGCGCTGGCCGCTTCCGTGGCGAAACCCTGCCCCCAGTACGGCCGGCCGATCCAGTAGCCGATTTCCGCGGAACGACCGTCTGCTGCCGGCGAGTAGCCGACGAGCCCGATCAGCACCCCGGCTCGCTCGATAGCGGCCACGGCCTCACTCGCGTCGAGGCCGCCGATCCATTCCGCGGCGTCCCGCTCGGTATAGGGGAACGGTATCCGCGCCGTCATCGAGGCGATGCCCCAATCGCTTGCGAGGATCGCGACGCGGCGCACGTCCGCCATCGACAGGGGACGCAGTGAGAGCCGCTCGGTCGCGATCTCCTCGAGCTGGACGGGACGTCGCCCGCCCGCCCCGAACAGGCGTCCCTCGCCTCGTAACATTCGCATCAGCGGCGGCATGCAGTCAGGTCCGGCAGTCGCTTCCCACGTTTGCAGCGAGCGGACCCGCTGGCACGACAAAGGGGAGACGATGGCCGCCTCCCCTTCGCGATTGTGATACGCGCGGATGCCGCCCGTATGGCGGCGAGGCTACTCGGCCGCTTCGGCCGGAGCCTTGACGGAAACGTAGGTGCGTCCGTTGCGCTTGGTGACGAACTCGACGGCGCCCTCGACCTTCGCGAACAGCGTGTGGTCCGTGCCCATGCCGACGTTTGCGCCGGGGTGGAACGTCGTGCCGCGCTGGCGGACGAGGATGTTGCCGGGAATGACGTGCTCACCGCCGTAGCGCTTTACGCCGAGGCGCTTAGACTCTGAGTCGCGGCCGTTCTTCGTTGAACCGCCAGCTTTCTTTTGTGCCATGGATCAGATCCTTTCAGTCCTTCGGGCTGCCGGTCAGGCGCCGACGATGGAGGTGATGCGGACCTTGGTGAGGTCCTGGCGGTGACCGCGCTTGCGGCGCGAGTTCTTGCGGCGGCGCTTCTTGAAGGCGATGACCTTCGGACCGCGGGTCTGCTCGACCAGCTCGCCCGTGACCTTCGCACCGGAAAGCAGCGGGGTGCCGACCTTCACGCCGGCGTCGCCGCCGATCATGAGGACCTCGGCGAACTCGAGCGTCGCGCCGGCATCGCCGGAAAGCCGCTCGATGATGATGATATCGTCCTTGGCGACGCGGTACTGCTTGCCGCCCGTCTTGATGACAGCGTACATGGGCTCTTGTGCCTTTCTGTTGACCGCGCCCTTCGGCGCTCCCCCGCAGCTCGGACAGCCAGCCTCGCGGGCGGCGGCTCAGGTTGCAGAGGAGACTTGGGATGCCGCGCCCACAAAACGGGCGGCGGCGGAGCCTCGGGCAGCGCATTGAGCGCGCTCGACGGCAGCCGAACGCGTTGGCGCCTCTTATCAGGGCTCGAGCCCCGGTTGTCAATCGCCTAACCGTCGCCAGATAGAGTGGTCAGATAGCATGGCCACAGAGAGTGGGGTGAGCGAAACCCCGATCCGGACGAGTATCGAGATGACCGAGAGCGCCCTGTATCACCCTGCGGACGGGGCAGACGTCTCCTCCCCGCCCGCTTCAGGCCGGGGCCTGCCCGAAATCCCCCTCCTCGAGGTCGGCCCGGACTTCGGCTACGAGACGCTCGAGCGGGAGCTTGCCCGGGCACACCAGTTGCTCGATTCCGCGACCGCGCGCGTGCCTCGCTCGGCCCTCAAGACACTCGATGCCGTCTCGCGCCGCTGGCTCGTGCGCTGGAGCAACCGCCATCTCGGCGAGATCGACCGCATCGCCCGCCGGCTGGACCGCCCGGGCGCGTATTTCCTTTCCGTCAATTACGAGTGGGGCTGCACCTGCCGCGTCGCCCCCTCGCCCGATGGCACCACCGCCCGCCTCGTGCGCGTGCTCGACTGGAAAACAGAGGGGCTCGGTCGCTACGTCCTGGCGGCGCGGGTGAAGGGCGCCGCCGGTCCTTTCACCACGCTCACCTGGCCCGGCTACACCGGCGTGCTCCAGGCCGTCGCTCCGGGGCGCTTCGCCGCCGCGCTCAACCAAGCGCCGATGCGCAAGTCGGTCGGCTATTATTACCTGGATTGGGCGGCCAGCCGCCCGCGCGTCTGGTCCATGCCGCACGACACGCCGGCCCATCTGCTGCGCCACGTCTTCGAGACGGCCGAGAACTTCGACGACGCGCGCCGCATGCTGACCTCGACGCCGATCAGCTCAGCAGCGATCTTTTCCCTCGCCGGGCTCGCCCCCGGCGAGACTGTCGTGATCGAGCGGCGCGAGACCGATGCCAACGTCCATCGCGGCGCGCAGGTCGCGGCCAATCACTGGCAGGCGTTCGGCTGGCACGGGCACGCCCGGGGCGAAGACAGCGGCGGGCGCGCGGGCCGGGGGGGTGGCGTATCGACCGAGTTTTACCCGAGCTTCCCCTGGCTCACCGCGCCCGTCCTGAACGACAACACACGGCCGGCGAGGATCGCGGGCGCGACCAGTGGCCGGGGCGTCGCCCAGGGGTTCGAGGCCCGGCGCGCGGCAACGGCACCGCTTTCGATCGGCTAGGGTGCGATCGGTCGAGATGAAAGAACTCGGCACTTTCATCGAGATCGTGAAGCGCACCCTAGAAACCACTTCGAGCCCGAAACTTCGCCACCCGGCATGTGATGGCGTGCGGCACGGGGTCGCTTCCGAGCGTTTGGACCCGCTTCGAATTGGCGCGCCCGCGTCCCTCGGGCCGGAAAGCCGTGCGCCTCATTGGCCCGCGCGGAACCGCGCAAAGCGCCTCTCCGCCAACGGCTTGCGCCCGCAAACGCTGAGCGCGCAACGCGAAGCCGCGATCGCATCCATAAAGTTTGGAACTATTCTATATTCCATCAGTCCACATTACCGGCTTGACAGCCGCGGCCATTGCCGACTTTCCTTAAGCCCGGTTCGAACGAGCCATGCTCATCATCCTTGTCGGGGCCTTGAACCCCGGTCTGTGGAGGACACCATGCACACGACACGCGGCCCGCGCGCGCGCCGCTCTCTCGCGCTTTCTCTCACCAGCCTCGGCCTTGGCCTCGCGGCCGCCTCGACAACCGCGTTCGCGGCGGACGAGGTGAACGTCTACTCGTATCGAGAGCCCGGCCTCATCGCCCCGCTGATGGACGCCTTCACCAAGAAGACGGGCATCAAGGCGAACGTCGTGTTCGCCAAGGACGGCCTCAACGAGCGCATCAAGGCGGAAGGCGCCAACAGCCCCGTCGACGTGCTGCTGTCGGTCGACATCGCGCGGCTCTCGGAAGCCAAGGAGAGCGGCATCACCCAGTCCGTGAAGTCGCCCGAGATCGAGGCCAACATCCCGGCCAACTACCGCGATCCGGACGGCGAGTGGATCGGCCTGTCGCAGCGTGCCCGCGTCGTCTACGCCTCGCGCGACCGCGTCAAGCAGGACACCATCAGCTACGAGGAGCTGGCCGACCCGAAGTGGAAGGGCAAGGTCTGCTCGCGCTCTGGCCAGCACACCTACAACACCGGTCTGCTCGCCTCGATCATCGCGCACTCCGGAGAGGCGAAGGCCGAAGCTTGGGCTTCGGGCGTCAAGGCAAACCTTGCGCGCAAGCCGGCCGGCGGCGACCGCGATCAGGCGAAGTCGATCTACGCTGGCGAATGCGACATCGCCATCGCCAACACGTATTACATGGCCGCGATGGAGACGAGCGACAAGCCCGAGCAGCGCGAGTGGGCGAAGTCGATCAAGATCATCTTCCCGAACGCGGCCGATCGTGGCACGCACGTCAACATTTCCGGCGCGATCCTGGCCAAGCACGCGCCGAACAAGGCCGCAGGCGTCAAGCTGATCGAGTTCCTCGCGTCCGAGGAAGGACAGCGGATCTACGCCGAGCAGGTCAACGAGTACCCGCTCAAGGGCGGCGTCGCGGTTTCCGATCGCGTGAAGGCGTGGGGTGATCTCAAGGCCGACAAGATGCCGCTCGCCGACGTCGCCAAGAACCGCAAGAAGGCGTCCGAGATCATGGACAAGGTCGGCTTCGACCAGGGCCCCGGCGCCTGAACCGACGCGACATGCGATGAGCATGGAACGGGCTCGCCCAATCGCGGCGAGCCCGTTTTCGTTTGCCCAACCCGTTGCGCATCGCGCTATAAACGCCGACATGCCCGGCGAAACCAGACCGGGAACCATAACAAAACGGGGGGATGCATGAAGCTCGTCAGATTTGGACAACCCGGCGCGGAAAAGCCCGGTCTCATCGACGCCAGCGGCACCATTCGCGATCTCTCGGCGCATATTCCCGACATCGACGGCCGCACGCTCGGCGCCGAGACGATGGCGCGCATCGCGGCACTCGATCCAGCGACGCTGCCCGCCGCCGCCGCGGGCGTGCGCCTTGGCTCGCCCGTCGGCGACGTGCGCAACTTCATCGGCATCGGCCTCAACTACGCCGATCATGCCGCCGAGGCCGGGCTTCGAATTCCGCGCGAGCCGGTGATCTTCAACAAGATCGGCAACTGCATCGTCGGACCCAATGACGACGTGATGATGCCGAAGGGCGGCGAGCGGCTCGACTGGGAGGTCGAGATCGCGTTCGTCATCTCAAAGCGCGCGCGTTACGTCGAGGAGGCAGACGCCGCGGGCTACATCGCCGGCTACCTGATCTGCAACGACGTCTCCGAACGCCACTTCCAGACCGAGCGCTCGGGACAGTGGGTGAAGGGCAAGTGCGCGGAAACGTTCGGCCCGCTCGGTCCGTGGCTCGTCACGCCGGACGAGGTCGGCAACGTCGACAACCTCGGCATGTGGCTCGACGTCAATGGCGTGCGCCGCCAGACCGGCAGCACGTCGACGATGATCTTCAAGATCCCCTACATCCTCTCGTACGTGACCCAGTTCATGGTGCTCGAGGCGGGCGACGTCATCACCACCGGCACGCCACCGGGCGTCGCGCTCGGCATGAAGGAACCGCAGTGGCTGAAGCCTGGCGACGAGATGCGCCTCGGCATCGAAAAGCTCGGCGAGCAGCGCCAGCGCGTCGTCGCGTTCAAGCTCTAGAGTGATACCGACCATGATGGATCGCGCACGCGATCCATCATGGCCGTGGCCTGCATCCGCAGACGTCAGCATAGTTCGTGGCCGGCGCTTTCGATGACGGCGCGGAGCGATGTTCCGCTGTCGGCGCGGCAAGCCCACCGCACGCGGGGCACTTCGCCCAGCGCGGACACGCAACGTTTGCGCGGCAATCATGTGTGATTGGGCAAGCCGGACCCGACGCTCTATAACCGAAGCATTCGGTTGGATGGGAAACCCCGAGGGACGCCAGCGGCCCGCGATATTTTCGTCGGGCTCTGGCGGTAGATGCGCCTGCGCCGAGCAGGCCATATCCGCGAGAGGAGTTCCGTCATGCAAGTCAAGCAAGCCATGCATCCGGGCGTCTACTGGGTCGATCCGAGCACCCCGCTCTGCGATGTCGCCAAACTGATGCGCGACCATAACGTCGGGGCCATACCGGTCGGCGAAAACGACAGGCTGGTCGGTATGATCACCGACCGCGACATCGTCTGTCGCGGGCTTGCCGATGGCCTCGATCTCGATAGCGCCTGCGCGCGCGACGTGATGAGCCGGGGCATCTATTTCACGACCGAAGCCGCAAGCATCACCGATGCCGCCTCGATCATGGAGGAGCACAGGGTGCGGCGGCTTCCCGTCATCAACGATCAGAAGCGCATGACCGGCATGCTCTCGGTCGGCGACATCTCACACGCCGGCCAGGAACGACTGTGCGGCGAGGTGCTCAACGCCGCCGGCGCACGCGCTGCCTGACGCGACGCGCGACTTGTTTCGACTTGCGGGGCCGGCACCGTGTCGGCCCCGTCATTCTCTCTGGCGCGCGTGCTTGACTTTTGCGGTCGCGGCCATGCGCTTCGCCTGTCATGCTGCAGCCTCAGACCGTCACCAGCGCCACCGAAGCATCGCGGCTTCCGGGGCCATGCGACCAGGGCATCCCATGCGAACACGACCCGACGAGATCGAGACCATCGACGTCGCTGGCCACGAGATCCATCTCGACGAGCACGGCTTCCTGTTCGATCCTCAGGAGTGGAACGAGTCCGTGGGGCTCGAAATCGCACGCCGCGTCGGCGTCGAGATGACCGAGGAGCATTGGGATGTCGTGCGGTTCATGCGCACGTTCCTGGCCGAGCACGGCGTTGCGGCGGATGCGCGCTTCGTCATGCGCTTTCTCGATGCGCGGGCAAGCGAGCGCAACATGAGCGGCAAGGACCTGCTGTTCCGGCTGTTCCCCTACGGCTACGTCGGCCAGGCCTGCAAGATAGCCGGAATGCGCCAGCCGCGCGCGTGGAGCACGGGTTGAGCGCGGCGCCTTCGCCGACCCTGATCGTTCAGCGCGTGACGGGGAACGTGTAGGTGAAGCCGACGCCGCCGATCCACTGGTTGTCGGTCTCGCTGATGGGGCTGTCGGCAGCATCGCCAAGCAAGAGGCTGTAACCACCGATCAGCATGAGTGTCCAACGCGGGTCGAGCGGCACGTCCACTGTCGCTTTGATAAATGCGTCCTTGAAGCCGGCGCTCGCCTTGAATGCCTGGAACGTCGATGCCGCGGCCTGCAGCGCCGAGACCCCGAAATAGGCATCCATGTAGTCGCTGTCGGCCCAGGCGACACCCGCAGTCAGCGTTCCGATGATGCCGCGGCCCAGGTTCTCGCGCGGCTCGATGCCGGCCCGCGCGAGACCACCCGTTTCATCGCCCGTGACCTGATGGTTGTAGCTGAAGAACGGCATGATCGAGCCGAGCCGATAGGCGACGTAGCCACCGACGACGAGACCGCCGTCGACGTCACCGAGGCCTTGCAGGCGGCTCGCGTCGTCCTGGTCCCGTCCAAAGCGATAGCCCACGACCGGGCCTGCCTCGAAACCGTTCGCGCTCAGCAGGCGGAACCGGAGGTCGTCGACACCCTTGAACTGGACGAAGCCGTCACCGTTGCCGCCCGCGGGAGCGATATATGGAACGCCCCAGACCTCGTATTCCTTCGAGCCTTCGTACTTCGGCTTCACGATGGCGAGGCCGCCGAGCTGAATATCGAAACCGCCCGAAGACGGGCGGTCGTCCCACCCGCCGGCGTGGGCAGGTCGGACGTCGGCGGAGTTCAGCGCGATTGCGAGCCCGAGAGCCGCCATGGCGGCGTTGGGCAGGCGGGCACGAGTGCGATCTATCATGAAGCGAATCAATCTCGATGGCGTTTGACCGAGATTGCCGTCAATGCGTGACAGAGCGAGTGGCTGGCGCTGCTTTTCCCTGGCTTCGAAGGAGAGCGTTGCCGCAGCGCAACACACTGCCCTTGCATCTGAACAGGCCGTGGGCCGGGCAAGCGTGCCGCATGGAGCGCCGCGGCGGCGAAATCCGGCATTGACCGGGCCGCTCGTCACCACCACTTTACCGGCTCCATTTTCCCCTTCGCGGAGCCCAACCGACGCCGCGAGCAATCGT